>Ga0315268_10000357_pt1 | contig 53641 bp, 46 predicted proteins | sample C1_top_MG_FD_204535 | JGI IMG/M metagenome (GOLD analysis project Ga0315268, IMG submission 204535) | Sediment microbial communities from Yellowstone Lake, YNP, Wyoming, USA - C1_top | ecosystem: Environmental > Aquatic > Freshwater > Lake > Sediment | place: USA: Wyoming | collected 2017-08-01 | reverse complement strand
GGCACGACTAACTCCACGCGCACGTCGTCGGCACGACAGGCGCCCAGGCGCACGCCAGGCAGTTCCACGCAAATCTCGGGATCGGACGAAGAGGACATTGAGGTCTGTTATTATGCGCAGCCAGGCGGCAGGCGCTCAAGCCCATTTGCGCGTGGCTCAGATTAGAACGAATGATCCAGGATGCACAATTCCGGCGGGGCGTCGAAGAGTTCAACCGGAGTGAGTTTTACGAGACGCACGAAACGCTGGAAGAAATCTGGCTAAAGGCGCCCGAGCCCGAGAAGACGTTTTTGCAGGGGATCATCCAAGTGGCGTGCGCGTTCCATCACTATCTGAGGGGCAATCGCGCCGGGGCCGAATCGCTGATGCGCCGGGGGCTCGAGAAGCTGGATCAGTTTCCGGCAAATTACGGAGAGATCGAATTGGGGCAACTGCGGGAGGACGTACGCTGGTGGCTGGAAAAGATTGCAGCGGGGAGAAACCCGGCGCGCGAACGATTGCCCCGAATCAAGCACAAAGAGGGTAGGTAAGAAAAGCGCGGCGCACCTCGCGGGCGCGCCGCGCCGAGGTAGAACAGGTTCCTCTCCAGAGTGGCGGAACTAGCTGGCAGCCTTTTTCTTGTACCACTCGGCATTGATCTGGGTGAAATTCGCCCACTTCTCGGGGAGATCTTCGAGGGCGAAAATGGCGGTCACGGGACAAACCGGAACGCAGGCGCCGCAGTCAATGCATTCATCGGGATTGATGTAGAGCTGTGTCTCGGACTCGAAGTCAGACTCGTCTTTGCGGGGGTGGATGCAGTCCACCGGGCAAACGTCCACACAGGCGGTGTCCTTCGTGCCGATGCACGGCTCAGCGATTACGTAGGCCATCCGACTTTCTCCTTGAGCGAAGTGAAATTCAGAGTAGTGCCGAAGTCATTGACGGACGCGACTGCAAACTGGCCTTATACCATCAAAATTCGCCGTCAGCAAGCTGACGACAACTCTTATTCTAGCACAGGGCGCGCGGCACCCCAATCCGACGCCGGCGTGATAACATCACATGCCCTGGCGGCACCCGATAGAAGAAGTTGGTCAATGACAGAGTACTGCCGGAACCGTGACGACTCGCCGCGCTCCTAATTCGTACACTCAGTCCGAGGACCCACAGAAGGAGGCTGCATGCTGGCAACGCGCGGGAATAGACTGACCTGGCTTGGGCATTCTACTTTTAAGATCACAACCCCTTCGGGCAGCGTCGTGCTGGTGGACCCGTGGGTGACGGGCAATCCGGCTTGCCCAGAAGCGCTGAAGAAGTTCGAGCGCCTCGACATCATGCTGATCACGCACGGACATTTCGATCATATCGGCGATGCAGTCAACCTAGGTCGCAAACACCGGCCGCAAATCGTGGCCATCTACGAGACGTGTGCGTGGCTGGAATCGAAGGGCATCCAAAACACGCTGCCGATGAACAAGGGAGGCACGCAGAAAGTCGGCGAGATTGAAGTGACCATGGTCAATGCGATCCACTCCTGCGGCATCCTCGACGAGGGCCGCATCGTGTATGGCGGCGAGGCCTGCGGCTACGTCATCCGGCTGCCGGGGGGATTCAGCATCTACCACGCGGGCGATACCACCGTGTTCACCGACATGAAAATCATCGGCGAGCTGTACGCGCCGAACCTGGCGTGCCTGCCCATCGGCGACCTGTTCACGATGTCGCCGCGGGAGGCGGCGCTGGCCATCCGGTTGCTGAATGCGAAGCACGTCGTGCCGATGCACTTCGGTACATTTCCGCCGCTGACGGGCACGCCGGATGCCCTCCGACAGATGACTCAGGACATTGCTGGGCTCGAGATTCACGCGATGAAACCGGGGGAGACGCTCAGCTAAAAGGACAGATGGGCGCAGCCCCTCGGCTCCGCTCGGGGCAGGCATGCTGCGCCCCTACAGATCGAACATCACAAATGGCGAATGGAATCGTCAATTCGAGAGTGGAACGATATCTCTACGCAATCCTGCCGCGGCGCGATGTTGTTCTCACCGAAATGGAGCAGTTGGCCAAGCGCCGCGACATTCCGATTATTGGCCCCGCCGTCGGGAGGTTGCTCGCGCTGTTGGTGAAACTCTCCGGAGCGAAACGCATCTTCGAAATGGGCTCGGCAATCGGCTATTCGACAATCTGGCTGGCGCGCGCCGCAGGCCCAGACGCCGAGGTTTTCTACAGCGATGGCGACCCAGATAAGGCACGGCAAGCGGCAACCTATTTCAAGCGCGCTGGCGTGGCTGGGCGTGTCCGCATCTTGACCGGTGATTCGGTCAAGCTCATCACGCAAGTCTCCAGAAAGTTTGACCTGATTTTCATCGATGTGGATAAGCACCAGTACCCGGCAGCGCTGCGACGCGCGGTGCCACGACTGCGTCGGGGCGGGCTGCTCGTCGTTGACAATGCGCTCTGGTACGGGCGCGTGGCGCGCAAGGCGAGAGACGCCACGACCCGCGGCGTACAGCAACTCAATCGGATGATTTATTCCTCGAAGAAACTCTTCCCTGTTATCGTGCCGCTGCGCGACGGGGTGGCGGTATGTCGCAAGACCTGACTGCGCATCCGGCGCCGAGCGCGTTTCGCCCCGGGGACAACCTAGTGGTGCCGAAAGGCGCGGAATTGCCACCGATCTGCGTCGATTGCGGCGATCCAGCAAGTGGCAAGGCTATCCTGAAGTAGTACGCCTGGCGGCCACAAGCCGCTACCTTCGTAGTTTGGGGCATCTGCCAGCACGTGGCCCCATTTCTGACAAACGAAATGCGTATGCGACTTCCACCTAGAACAAGTTGCATCAAAGCGGGAAAGGAAAGGCAGAGAAGTGGCTTGGCCCTAAGGGGCTAAAGCCCCTGAGTTCATGCGGCCTTTACGGCACGGCTGAAGCCGTGCCCTCTTGATTGCCATGAATCTCGACATCTCGAAGACAGCATCTGATCCGTAATCCGCGCTAGCGGTGGAAGAGGGAGCGGAGGAAGAAGAGCACGTTGGCGGGACGTTCGGCGAGGCGGCGCATGAAGTACGGAAACCATTCGGTGCCGTAAGGAATGTAAACGCGCATGCGGTAGCCTTCACGGGCGAGCTGCTGCTGCAAATCGGTGCGAATGCCGTAGAGCATCTGAAACTCGAATTTGTCTTTGCTAATCCCCTGCTCCGCGGCGAACTGCTTGGTGGCTTCGATCATCTTGGGATCGTGCGTGGCTATTCCGTGGTAGATGCCACTGGGAAGCAGGAGCTTCATCACACGGATGTAGTTGGCGTCCACATCGGCCTTCTTTGGATAGGCAACTGAGGCTGGCTCCTTATAGGCGCCCTTGCACAGTCGGATGCGGCAGCCCGCGGCCAACAGACCCTTGACGTCTTCCTCTGTCCGGTACAGGTAGGACTGCACGACCACGCCGACGGCGGTGTGCTTCGCGCGGATTCGCTTCACCAAATCAATTGTTCGCTGGGTGTAAGGCGAGCCTTCCATATCGATGCGGACAAAGTTGCCATAACTCGCGGCGCGTTCGACGATGGCTTCGATCATCTGTTGGCAGACGGCGTCGCCCAGATCAAGGCCGAGCTGTGTCGGCTTGAGCGAGACGTTGGCGTCGAGTTTTTCCTGCGCGATGCGGTCGAAGATGCCAAGGTAGGTGTCGCGAGCGCGATGCGCGTCGGCCTCAGTCGAGACGTTTTCACCAAGCAAGTCGAGACTGACGGTCATGCCCGCCTGATTGCAGGCGCGGGCGGCAACGATGGCTTCGTCCACCGATTCCCCGGGCACAAACCGCCGGGCGACGCGCCGACCGATGGGATTGCCGGTCATCCAGCGCCCCAACCGCGGGCTGTGGGAGAGCTTGAGCAGGACTGCGCGCATCATGGGGATTGGCTCCAGCGGGCGCGGAGAAGTGAAGGGCGGCGGGACATCGAATCGTGCGGCTCAGCAGATGATTCTAGCGTATTAACCCTTGTGCGCTTCCAAAAATTTTTCCGCATCAATGGCGGCCATGCAGCCGGAACCCGCGGCGGTGACGGCCTGGCGGTAGTGGTGGTCCTGGACGTCGCCCGCGGCAAACACCCCCTCGACACTGGCGCGGGTGCGATTGCGGGTGATGAGGTAGCCGTTCTCGTCCATTTCCAGCTTGCCGCAGAAAACTTTGGTGTTCGGATCGTGGCCGATGGCGAGGAACAGTCCTTCGGCGGGAATCACCGATTCCTGGTTGGTTTCAACGTTGCGGATGCGTACGCCTTCGACGGCTTCCTTGGCGACATCGAGCACATCCACGACGACTGCGGGTGTGACAAAGTGAATTTTCTCGTTGGCGCGGGCGCGGTCGAGCATGATTTTCGAAGCGCGAAATTCCTTGCGGCGGTGTACCAGACTGACTTTGCTCGCAAATTTGGTCAGGAAGGTGGCCTCTTCCATCGCGGAGTCGCCGCCGCCGACCACGACGATTTCCTTCCCGCGGAAAAAATAGCCGTCGCAGGTGGCGCAGGTGGAAACGCCGTGGCCCACGAGCTTGCGCTCGGCGTCCAATCCCAGCATGCGTGCCGAAGCACCTGCGGCGACGATCAGCGCCTTCGCTTCAAACGTCTCTTTCCCCACCGTAACCTTGAACGGCCGCCGGCTCAGGTCCGCGTCGGTGACCGCGCCGGACTTGTAGGTGGCGCCGAAGCGCGCGGCCTGCTTGCGCATGTTTTCGATCAGGTCGGGACCGAGGATGCCTTCCGGGAATCCGGGGAAGTTTTCGACCATCGTGGTGAGGGTCAACTGGCCACCGGGCTCGTGGCCGTCGATGACCAGCGGGTTGAGATTGGCCCGCGCCGTGTAGATAGCGGCGGTCAGGCCGGCGCAGCCACTGCCGATGATAATGACGTTGTGAACCATTCCCACTCCCTGAAAGCGCCCTACTCACGCGGCGGGGCGCCAAATGAAAGATGCTCATTCTAGCATCCCGGATTCAGAAGGAGGCGGAGAAACTGCAAGGCCATGCGGAGGGCAAGTGCAGATTCCTCAGGCCGACTACATCGGCTTTCGGAATGACACCGACAAGAATCCACACAGTTTGCCACGGCAGAGGGCTTGGGAGATAATGCGCGTGCGGGCCAGAAAAAATGAAAGGGGATCAGCCGTTGAGCCGTCCACCAGGAACCTACGCAATTTTCGAGACCTCCCAAGGACAGATCGTCGCGCGGCTGTTTGAAAAAGAGGCGCCGAAGGCGGTCGCCAATTTCGTCGGACTTGCCGAAGGGACCAAGGAATTTACCGACGCTCGCACGCGACAGAAAGTGAAGCGCCCGTTTTACGACGGGCTCAACTTCCATCGCGTGATACCCAACTTCATGATCCAGGGCGGCTGCCCGCTCGGAAACGGCACGGGGGATCCCGGCTACAGTTTCGAAGACGAATTCCACCCGTCGTTGCGGCACGACCGCCCCGGCAAGCTGTCGATGGCCAACGCAGGGCCGGGCACAAACGGCAGTCAGTTTTTTATCACTGTGGCGGCGACACCGTGGCTCGACAACCACCACACGATTTTCGGTGAAGTGGTCGAAGGGCAGGACGTCGCGGCGAAAATCTCCGCGGTGCCGCGGGACTCGAGCGACCGCCCGCGCGCACCGGTTGTCTTGCAGAAAGTGCGCATCGAGCGCATATGAGGCCATGCTCTCTCCGCTTGCCCTGCTGCGCATCCTGACGGAACTCGTGCTGGTGCCCTTGGGTGGCTTGTTGGTGTGGATCGGAGTGACCGGCCGGTTCTGGTGGGACCGACGCTCGCCCGTGTGGATCGGGTTGGGCGTCATACTGATCTACTGGGGCATTCGCGCCGTGCTCCGTGCCGGACGCTACCAGACACGCTGGGAACACCGCGTGCGAGGCGGTTCGCTCTCTCTGCTGGGATTGCTGATGCTGGGGATCGCGGCAGTTCCCTTTTTGTGGGTGCAACCGCTGCTCATCACCGCCGGCGCGCTGGTGGCGCTGCGAGGAATATTCTGCGCGGCGCTGGTGGCGCGGACGCGGTAGAGGCCAGCTAGCCTCATAGACATCCTGGTTGAGTACGTCATGGACCCCACTCTCCGAAAAAAGGTGTTGCGGCTGCTGACCTACGGGCTCTACGTGGTTACCGCGCGTGACGGCGAAGAATACGCTGCCGGCACGATCACCTGGCTTTCCCAATGCTCGATGGAGCCGCCGCTCGTGATGGCGGGCATACAACGGGAGAGCAGCCTTCACGCTGCCATCCAAAACTCCCATGTGTTCGCTGTGCACATCGTCGGGCGGAACCAGAAAAACCTGGCGATGAGTTTTTTCAAAACGGCCAAGCGCGAAGGAATGACGCTGAATGGCTATCGTTTCGAGGCCGGCTTCACCGGCGCGCCCATCCTGGCCGACGCGCCAGCGTGGCTTGAAGCCCGCGTATTGGAAGAGACACGGCGCGGCGACCATACGGTCTTTGTAGCGGAAGTCGTAGCGGCGGGCGCGCGCGGCGACGAAGAGCCGCTCACCCTGCGTGAGGCCAGCTTTTTCTACGGCGGGTAACCTCAGGAAAGACATTCGGACGGTGTCACCTTGGGGAAAGAACTGGAAAGACTGGTGCTGGATAGCTTCGGCGCGGAGCATATGACCGCGCCTGGAAAATTTTTTCAATCGGGAGGAGCACCAATGCTGAAGGAATTCAAAGAATTTGCAATGCGTGGAAGCGTGCTCGACATGGCGGTGGGCATCATCATCGGCGCGGCATTCGGCAGAATCGTCAGCTCGTTTGTGGAGGATATTCTGATGCCGCCCATTGGGATGCTGGTGGGAAAAGTGGATTTTTCAAACTTGCTCATCAGCCTCACCGGCCAGTCATACGAAACGCTGGCGGCGGCGAAACAAGCTGGCGCGGCCACCCTGAACTACGGCGTGTTTCTGAACCACGTGTTCAATTTCCTCATCGTGGCGTTTGTGATATTCCTGCTCGTCCGACAGGTCAACCGGCTGAAGCGCCAGGAGGCGCCGCCAGCCCTACCGGCCACGAAAGATTGCCCCTTCTGCCTGTCGGCCGTCGCAATCAAGGCCACGCGCTGCGCCCACTGCACCTCGGAGTTGAAAGCGGTCTGACCTGACGGCCCGAGTGGAACGCGGGCCGGGTCAAAATGAGGGGAGGAGGCTATGACTTCGCGATTTCTTGCATTGCTCGCAGTTGTTTTACTGTGCACCGCATCAACCCAAGCACAAGCGGGTGACCTCAGCAAACGCCTCGGCTTGGGAAGTTCCTCCCAGTTAAGTGATGAAAAAGTTTCGTCCGGGCTGAAAGAAGCATTGCAGGTGGGAACGAGCAACGCCGTCAAACTGACCGGCAAACCGGACGGTTTCTTCAAGAATGAGGCCATCAAAATCCTGATGCCAGACAAACTCCGCACCGTCGAGAAAGGCCTGCGCGCGGTCGGGTATGGCCCGCAGGTCGACGAGTTCATCCTGAGCATGAATCGCGCCGCGGAACGCTCCGCGCCGCTGGCCAAGGAAATTTTCTGGGACGCCATCAAACAGATGACCTTTGACGACGCCCGCAAAATTCTCGGTGGCGGAGACACGGCCGCGACCGAGTACTTCCGCGGAAAAACTTCGGACAAGCTGGCGACAGCCTTTCGCCCGGCGGTGGAAAAAGCGATGAACGAGGTAGGGGCCACTCGCCGGTACAAAGAATTGGTGGGGCAGGCGCAGTCGTTGCCGTTTGTGCGAACCCAAGCACTCGACATTGATGCGTACGTCGTCACGAAAGCCCTAGATGGGTTGTTCCACGTGCTGGGCGAGGAAGAAAAGAAAATCCGCAAAAATCCGGCGGCACGCGTCACCAACTTGCTGAAAGAAGTCTTCCGGCGCTGAGCACTACGGCTGCTGGGAACCGAACTCGGCGCGGCAAGCTTCGCAGGGGCAGATCTCGCGGAGATAGTCGAAGCTATAGATGCCGGTGGAATGGCCGTCGGTGAAGTTGATCTTGATAGCGTACTGACCGACGGGTTCGGCGGTGCGCGCCGTGGGCTTGGGCTTGAAGATGGGCAGTGCGGCCGGGCCGGAAGCCGGCGCGTGCTGGGCAATTTCCGCGCGCCGGCGTTGTTCTTCGCTGCAAGCTGCGCAGGGACAGTGTTCGCGCAGGTAGTGGAAGTCGTAGTGGCTGAAATGGCCGTCCGACCAGGTGATGTCTACACCCGAGCCGGTGCTGACGTGAATTCGCACGTCCAGCGGCTTCTTCCGCAAATCGAAAGGCGTTGGCACGACGTCTTAATAGTAGCAGAGCCCTGCGGTTCGAGTGCGCAGCAAAGGGAACGAAGGTTCCAAGTGCCGAGAAGGAATCTTCCTACTGAGGTTTGGTCCGCAGACGGTTAGAATACGAAGCCCGTGTTGCTCAAAGAAATTGCGGCGTGCGCGATAGTGCTGGCCGTGAGCGCGGCAGCGTGGGTCCCCACTGCCTCGGCGCAATCCCCTCTCTCCAGGCAGCCATCAGCGGCAAAGACCAAGGCTGCGGGCATCAAGGCCGCAAAAAAACTGCATGAACAGGCACAGCAAGCGGAGCGCGCGGGCGAATGGCAGAATGCTTTCGAATTGCTCTCGGATGCGTCGGCCCTGGCGCCGGCAAATACCGATTACGTTTTCGAACGCGAAGCGGTGAGGTTCCGCCTGGTGCAGCAACACATGGACAGCGCCGAACGCGAGGCGCTGGCGGGACGCATGGAGCAGGCGCGCGAGCTGGTACACCAAGCGTTACGGCTCGACCGCACCTACACGGTCGCGCAAGAGCGGCTTCAGCAATTTTCCTCCCGGGCGCCCCAAGTGGCAGAAGTTCGGGCGGCGCCAGACGAAGAGCTGATCCGGGTGGAACCGCAGCCAGGAAAGAAAACAATCAGCTTCCGGGGGCAGGTTGGAAACGCTTACGAGGAGCTGGGGCGGCAGTTCGGCATCACAGCGTCGGTTGATTTGGATGTGCGCGGACGCAGCGTGCAGTTCAGCTTCCGGGAGGTGGATTTCTGGACAGCCATCGGACTCCTGGCGAAACTCACCGCCACGGGGTGGCGGGCGATCGACCGTCACGCCATCCTGGTGTTTGATGACACGCAAATCAACCGCAGACAGTACGTGCCAAACGTGGAACGCAGCGTCGTGCTCCCCGGATCAACCACTCCGGAGCGCATGACGGAAACATCGCGACTGGTGCGGGAGATTGCCGGGGTCACGCACACGTTTCTGGACTCCCGCAGCCGCACGCTGACCCTGCGTGACTCGCCCGAAAACGTCAACCTGGCTGTCGAGCTCATCAACCAGCTCGAACAAAAGCGCGGCGAAGTGATGCTTGAAATCAACATCCTGGAAGTGGACCGCGCCACCGCGCAAAAGCTGGGAATTTCGCCGCCGACCACCGGCCGCGTGGTCACGGTGAGCCCGCAAGACATCGCCGAAGCCCAACAATCTACGCAGGCGTTGCTGCAGGTCGTCCAGCGGCTGTTCGGATCGGTGTCCACGGCCGGGATTACCGGGCAGGTGCGCCCGGAAGCGTTGATTCCTCCTCTGATCGCCTTCGGGGGCGGGAAAACCGTTTTTCTGTCCACCTTGCCGGGCGCCGCTGCTGATTTCGCCGAATCGCTCAGCCTAATCCGCCAGGGGCGGCGCGTACTGCTGCGGGGAGAAGACGGTGAACCCGCGACGTTTTTCGTCGGGGAGCGATATCCGATAAACCTTTCCGTGCTGGCGCCGGGCCTGGTTGGCAACCCGGTGGCGCCCGGGGTGACCACCCAGAATTTCGAGCGCGTCGATATTGATGTGGGCGAATCACCGGTCGCCGTCGTGGCTGGGGATTTCAACGGCGACGCGAAGCTCGATCTCGCCGTCGCCAACCAGACAACCAACAAAGTCAGCGTTCTGCTCGGGAATAATGATGGATCTTTCGGAACGCGGACCGAATTCGACACCGGCAACGGCCCGATTTCATTGGTTACCGGCGATTTCAATGGCGACGGCGTGCTGGACCTGGTAGTCGTCAACCAAGATGACAATTCAATCTCCATTCTCCTCGGCCAAGGGGATGGGACATTTGCGCCGCGGATCGATACCGCAGTCGGCGCGGGGCCGAATGCGATTGTCGCCGGCGATTTCAACAGTGATACGCGGGTCGATCTGGCCGTGACAAACCAGGAGGACAATACGGTTTCGATCCTGCTCGGAAATGGCGACGGCATCTTCTCCACCGCCAGCGTTCTGGCAGCCGGGTCCGCACCGCGCGGAATTGCCATCGGCGATCTGAATGGCGACGGCTTGCTCGATCTGGCAATCGTGAACGATTCCGCGAACACGCTTTCGATCTGGCTGGGAAGAGCAGGCGGAACCTTCGGGCTGCGGACCGATTTCGCGACTGGGGAGCGTCCGAGCGCGGTCGCCATAGCCGACCTGGACGGCGACAGCCGGCAGGAGGTCATAGTGGGCAATCAGAGCGATAACACCGTTTCGGTGTATCTAGGCAACGGGGATGGCACATTCGCGAAGCGAACCGACTTCAACACGGGGGCAGGCCCGGTGGCGGTTGCCGTGCGCGATGTCACTGGCGACGGCGAACTCGACCTGGTGATCGCCAATGAGAGCGGAGATTCGCTATCGGTGCTGGTGGGAAGCGGGGACGGCGGGTTCAGTGCGCGCGGTGATTTTGCTGTCGGCGACGCGCCGACTTCAGTCGCTACCGGCGATTTTGACAATGACGGTCGCGTAGATGCGGTGGCGTCCAATCGGAACTCGAACTCGGTGACAGCGATCCTGAACCACGTCACCATCGTGCCCACCGGGGAGCGATCCATCAGTCCTTATCCGGGATTCCAGTACGAAGACCTGGGGCTGAAAGTGCGCGCCACACCGCGGCTGCACGCAGACAACGAAGTCACCCTGCAATTGGAGATTGAGCTGCGCGCCCGGAGTGGCAACAGCTTCAACGGCATCCCCGTGATTTCTAACACGACTGTCGAACAGACTGTGCGCCTGAAAGAAAATGAGACCACGCTGATTTCCGGTATCCTGCAAACCGAGAGGCAGCGCGGCACAAGCGGCTGGCCCGGCCTCGGGCAACTGCCCTTGACCGGTCGAGTGGCCAGCTCACGTTCGCGCAATGACCAAGAGAGAGAACTATTGATCCTCATTACGCCACGTCGGATCAATCTAGCCGAGCGAAAATCGAGGCTGCTCTTTGCGGGACGCGAGCCAGCAGGCTCTGCTGGCGGGGCGGCGGTGCCCCGGCAGCCACCAGAGTAGGAGAGAGGTCAGGGGCGGCGCCGAGGACGACGAGCGGCTGGTACGCAAGGAGTACAAGCGCTTTGCCACCCAGCCGTAGTACTATTCTGTAAGCCCGCTCGGTACCCTACGCTACAAGTGAGGAAGTTATGCATAAGGTGGCCTTTCTCCTCCTCTTGCTCTTACCGCCGGCAGTCTCCGCCCAGCAGGCGGGATCTGCAAAGTCTCCGGCAAAGGTGCCGAAGTCCGTGGTCGAAACGCCGGCCGTGGTCACCGCTTTCGTCAAAGCCGTCGGGGACGAGGCCGATGGTGAAACGTTTCGCGAACATGCCCTAGAGTGGTTGTGGCAGGTGTATCCGAACTCAAGTTCGCTGAAGGACCAGCTTGTAGCCTATGTGCAGAAGGGGCCCGATGGGCCTGGACTTGGATTCGCAGGACTCGCGCTGATTCCATTTCATGATCCTGCGACCGTCCGGCCGATGTTGGAACGCGCACTCGACCAAAAGCTTCACCCGATGACGCGCTGGTGTTTTCTGAACGCCGCGCCGTACATTCTCGCTATGGGCGATGTCTGGAGCGATGCTGAGGAAAAGAAGTTCGACCGTGAATCGCGCGAGTTCGCAAAAAATCTCATCCCCCTCGCGGGGAAGGCCTCCCGCGAAGGTCTCGGCCGGCAGCACGCGGCTGAGCTTCGGAAAATGCACGATGATGTGCCCCAGAAAGAGAAGGACTCCGATCCCGATTACGGGCTGGCCCTGTGGCATGCGTCCGCTTACTTGGTAGGGACCTTGGATTTGCGCGATGAGGTGGCCTTGCGGGTATTCCTTGACCCATCGAACCACAACGTATTTGCGAACGTGATGAGTGCGCTGAGCTTTGCGACGAACCGCAATTTTCTTGCTCCGCTTCAGGCCAAGGAGCAAGTCGCTCGGCCGGAGGAGCTGGACGCCGCCGCGAAGGCGCGCTTCTGGTGGCAGGAATACTTACGCGCACACCCTGATGGCGATTGGTTGCCCGCCGTCCTAGACGGTTTTCGAGAGGCGGGCTTCAGCTTGGAGGCGGATCTGCGTTCGCCTCAAAGTACGCGAGAGCTGTTGCGCGGGCTCGAGGCTGGCAGTGAAATCACGAGGTATAACGCGGCGCGGCTGCTGAACTACACCTACGGAACACACTTCGACCTGGAGCGCATCTTTATGGCCGGGAAGTACGCCCTGGGTCCATTTGACCCGAGCACGGAAGTGAAGAACAACGAGGCTAAGCTCAAAAGCTACTGGCAGCAACGACTGAAGGAGAACGCGCAACCCTAGTTAGGGGGCGGCGTCGAGAACCACCAGGGGTTGGTAGGTCCGGGGCACAACCGCTTCCGCAATGGCGATCAGTTTCCCCTGCGAATTGAAAACCCGGAGGCGCGGCGGCTTTGGCTCGCCGGAGTCGAGCTCGGCGGTGGCGCCCTGCGCCACGGTGATGCGCCCCGGCTGAATCTGCGAAACCTGAACGTTGAAGCGAGCGCCGTGGCGCACGCGGCGTTCGACGACGGGCAGAATGGTCACGCTCGGCAAATCGGCCAGCAGGCGCTCGAGGGGAAGAATGCACTCTGCCAGCGCGCCCCTTTTCGCAGCGGCATCGAGATCTTCGAGGGTCACTGCCTGATCCAGAGTGAACTCACCAACGGCGGTGCGCACAATTTCCGCCAGATGCGCTCCCGAGCCCTGCGCGCCGCCCAGTTCGTGGGCGAGCGAACGAATGTAGGTGCCCGCGCCGCACTCAATGGTGAATCTGGCGATCGAGCCCTCTACTCCGAGCAGGCGAAATTCGTGGACGTCCACTTCCACGGCCTTCAATTCGACTGGTTTTTTCTTGCGCGCCAGCTCGTGCGCCGGAATCCCGTGAATTTTCTTGGCGGAAAAGGGCGGGGGCATCTGCGAGATGCGCCCCAGGAACTGCGGCAGTAGCGCTTCGATTTGGTCGTGGTCAATCACGGGGGCGACATCCGCTGAGAGCGGCGTGCCTTCCGCATCGTAGGTGTCGGTGGCGAAGCCGAAGCGCACCGCGCAGGTGTAGCGCTTGCGGCGGCCGGCGTAGAACTGCGCGAGCCGCGTGGCGCGCCCCAGCAGCAGCACGAGCACGCCGGTGGCCAGCGGATCGAGCGTGCCGAGGTGGCCGATCTGGCGAAAGCCCACGATGCGCCGCACGGCCTCCACTGCGTCGTGGGAGGTCCAGCCGTTCGGCTTGTCGATAACCAGCGCGCCGTCAAAGGGTGGGGGTTGCCGTTTGCGGGCCATGATGGAAATGCGTCAGGAATCCGAAGGATCTTTCGTTTCGCGAAGCAGCTTCTCGATGCGCTCGCCGTATTCTTCCGAGCGGTCGAGGACGAACAGCAGTTCCGGGCTCCGGCGAATCCGCAGCCGCTGCCCGAGTTCGCCCCGAATGTAACCGGAGGCTGAAGCCAGCGCCGCCAGCGTGGCCGACTGTGCTTCTTCCCCGGCACAGACGCTGACGTAAATCTTGGCGCTTTTCAGGTCGGGCGTAACCCGCACCTCAGTGACGCTGGCCATCTCGCTGATCCGCGGGTCGTGGAGCTCGCCTTCCAGCATGGCGCTCAGTTCGTGGAGGATTTCTTCCGCGACGCGCTCGTGACGATGGCCGGGAACTGTCATGTTGCCAATCCAAACGACGGAAATGAGCTCTGAACTCAGGTTTGCGATCTTTCAAACACCGGCTACAAGACCTCGACTTCGTGGCTCACCAGGTCGCGTCCCAGCAGGCGCTCGGATTCCGCCAGCACTGCCTGGAGCGATTCTTCCAAGTGGCGCTCGTCGTTCGACAACGTGACCACGCCGACCAGCGAGCGCTGCCACAGGTCCATATGGTCCAGTTCGGCCACGGCGACATTGAAATGCGCACGCAGGCGATCCTTCAGGCTGCGAAGCACTTGGCGCTTATCCTTGAGCGAGCGCGCATCGGTGAGATGAATTTCCAGGGTGAGGAGTCCAACCGGCATGTCGCGCCTCAGATCGCAAAAAGCGGCTACAAACGGTGCACTTTATTTCTACATTCTTTCGAATGCTACTGTTTGACCACTCGCACTGACCCGCTCGTAGGCGGAAGTCGATCCCCAACATCGGTGCTCAAAGGAGTGACCTTTCGCTGCGCAAAGCACTCGAGCACGTCGCCAAGCTTTACGTCGTTGAAATTCGAAATCCCGATGCCGCATTCAAAGCCGGACCGCACCTCGGTGACATCCTCTTTGAAGCGGCGCAGCGAACTCACGCGGCCCGTGTAGGTGACGACGTTGTCGCGCAGGACGCGGACATCGGCATCACGCTTGATGTGGCCGTCCTGCACGTAGCAACCGGCAATCATGCCCACACCCTTGATGCGGAAGGTGTCGCGAACCTCAGCATGACCGAGAATTTCCTCCTGGAATACTGGTTCGAGCAGGCCGGTCATCGCCTTCTTGATTTCGTCGGAGACTTCGTAGATGACCGTGTGCAAGCGAATGTCGACGTTTTCCTGCTGGGCCAGCTCCGCTCCCTTGCGCTCGGGGCGGACGTTGAATGCAATGATGATGGCATTCGAAGCAGAGGCGAGCAGCACGTCGGTTTCGGTCACCGCACCGACGCTGGCGTGAATAATCTTCAGCTTGACCTGATCGGTGGAGAGCTTGGGCAGCATCTCGCTGAGCACTTCGACCGATCCCTGCACGTCGGCCTTGATGACGATGGGGAGCTCCTTCACCTCGCCGACCTTTAGTTGTTCGTGGAGCTGATCGAGCGTGACGCGGGAACTGGCCGAACGTGCCAGCGCCGCTTCGCGAAGCTTGGCCTGGCGGTACTCGACGATGTGACGCGCCTTGGCTTCGTCGGTGACCTGGAACTGATCGCCGGCTTCCGGCACACCCTGTAAGCCGAGCACTTCGACGGGCGTGGCCGGGCTGGCCTGCTTCACCGGGCGGCCGAGGTCGTCAAACATCGCGCGGACTTTGCCGTACACAGCGCCGCAGATGAAAACGTCGCCGGTGTGGAGCGTGCCATTCTGCACAAGCACGGTGGCGACCGGGCCGCGGCCCTTGTCCACGCGCGATTCAAGCACAGTCCCTGTGGCCGGCGCTTTGGGATTGGCTTTCAGCTCGCGCAGGTCGGCGACCAACAGGATCATTTCGATCAGGCGGTCGAGGTTTTGGTGCGTTTTCGCCGAGACTTCCACCACGACGGTATCGCCGCCCCATTCTTCCGGCATCAGGCCGTGGTCGGCCAGCTGACGTTTTACGCGTTCCGGCTGGGATTCCGGCTTGTCAATTTTGTTGAGTGCCACAACGATGGGCACGCCCGCAGCCTTGGCGTGGTCAATCGCTTCGAGCGTCTGCGGCATGACGCCGTCGTCCGCGCCGATTACGAGGACCACGATGTCGGTGACCTTCGCGCCGCGAGCGCGCATCCGCGTGAAGGCCTCGTGACCCGGTGTGTCCACGAAAACCACGCGGCGATGGTCGGTCTCGACCTGGTAGGCGCCGATGTGTTGCGTGATGCCGCCCGCTTCGCCGGCTGCCACGTTGGTCCGGCGAAGAGCATCGAGCAAGCTGGTCTTGCCATGGTCCACATGGCCCATCACGGTGACCACCGGCGCGCGCGGCAAAAGGTTTTCCGCCTTTTCTTCGCGCGCCACCTCTTGCACGGCTTCTTCCTCGAACGAAATCACTTTGACGATTCCGTTGAAGGCTTCGGCGAGGCTCGTGGCGGTCTGGAGATCCAGGGCCTGGTTGATCGAGGCGAAGATGCCGCGATCAAGCAAGGTTTTGAGCAAATCCTTGGCGCGGACGTCGAGCTTTTCCGCGAGTTCGCGCACGGTGACGCCTTCCGTGATGGTGATCTCGCGCGGCTCGCGCACCACCGGCGGTGGCGGGGCCACCACACGAGCGGCGCGGCGCTCGCTCACGCCGGGGCGCGCACGAACGGGATGGAGCTTGCGCTCGCCTTCCTCGAAGCGCTTTTCCATGAGCGGGCGAGCGCGCGCGGCTGGCTTGCGTGCGTAAATCGGTTTGCCCGGCTCAGGCTTCGGCGGCGCTTTTTCGCTGACTAGCCCGACCGGCGCGCCGGCACGCATTGGTCGACCTTGTCCAGGACGTCCTGGTCCGCCGGGACGTTGGCCTGGGCGCCGTTCCGGGCCGGGTAGGCGTCCACCCGGACCTGCAGGTCGCGCCCCAGCCGCGGGCCGCGCAGTTGCAGGAGCAAAGGGTCTCCCAGTTGAGGGAGCCGCAGGTGCTCCTGGGCGGAGCGGGTGTTTCGCAATGGGCTGGCCGGGGGCTGGGGCTGGCTTTGGGGCCGGAGGCGCTGGTGTCGCCGTGGGCGCAGCCGCAGGGGCCGCAGGCTTTGCCGCGACCGGCGCCGGCGGTGCAGCCGCAGGCTTCGCACCGGATACTGGAACCGCCGCGGGTTTCGCGACTGGGACCCCCGGGGTGGGTGGGCGAGGAACCGCCGGAGCCGCTCCGGGCTTTGGGGCAGCGAGAGGCGCGGTGCCACGCGCGGGTGCGGCAGGTCTCAGAGCCTGCCGCGCGGCGGCCTTGGCTGCCGCTTCCTTTGCGGCCTTGGCAGCAGCTGCGGCAGCTTCCGCAGCGGCCTCCGCTTCAGCCTGCTCACGGAAGTGCCGGCGCACCTTCTCGGCGGCCTCGTTATCGATCGAACTTGAGTGCGTCTTCTTTTCCGTCACGCCAAGCTGGGGCAGAAGCTCGAGGATGACTTTGGCCTTGACCTCGAGTTCGCGGGCCAGCTCGTTAATGCGGACTTGATGGGATTCACTCATTCGACTCTAGCGGTTTTCCTCTCCTTCAGCAGGCACCGGGGTTTCCAGAGCGTCGCTTGGGGCCGTGGATGAAACTCCGGGCTCTGCCGCGGCCGATTGCTCCCCACTCAAGCTGACGGGATCGCGAGCAGATTCCGGTGCCGCTTCTTCCGCAACAGGCTCAGCAGCCGCGGGTTCGGCTTCCACAGTTTCTGCGGTGGCCGCTTGCTGCGCTTCGAGGGATTCGAAATAGGCTGTCACGGCAAAGCGGATTTTCTCAACCATCTTTTCGCCAATCCCTGAGATTTTCATCAATTCCTCGGGGGTCATTTCGGCCAAGCGTTCGATGGAAGAGACGCCGTGGGCTTCAAGTTTTTCCAGCGTCTTGGGTCCAACTCCGGTCAACTCCGAAAGTGGCGTGCCGGGAGCGGAGAGCGCCACCATCTGCTCCTCGATTTCGCGGCGCTTCTCTTCTTCGCTCTTGATGTCGATATTCCAGCCGATGAGCTTGCTGCCCAGGCGGACGTTCTGGCCTTTTTTCCCAATGGCCAGGGAAAGCTGCGTGTCCTCGACGATGACTTCCAGGCGTTTTTCCACCGGGTCCACGATTTGCACGCGGGTGACCTTTGCCGGGCTCAGCGCCTTCTGCGCAAAGGTGACTGTTTCCTCATGATACGGGATGATGTCGATTTTCTCACCGCGTAGCTCGCGGATGATGGATTGCACGCGCATACCCTTCATGCCCACGCATGCGCCGACCGGGTCCACTTCCTTGTCGCGGCTCTCGACCGCGATTTTGGTGCGCTCGCCGGCTTCCCGCGCCACCGCGCGGATCTGTACGGTCCCGTCGTAAATCTCGGGCACTTCCATCTCGAACAGCCGCTGCACCAGCGCACCATCGGCACGCGAGACGATCACCTGCGGGCCCTTGGCAGCGCGCTCCACCGCCCGGATGACCACGCGCATGCGGTCACCGATGTTGTACGACTCCAGCCGCGATTGCTCGCGCTTGGGCAGACGCGCCTCGGTCCGGCCGAGGTCCACGATCAGGTCGGGGCCTTCGGTGCGCTTGACGATGCAATTCACCAGCTCGCCGACACGGCCGTTGTACTCGTTGAAGATGGTGTCGCGCTCGGCCTCGCGAACCTTTTGCATAATCACTTGCTTGGCCGTCTGCGCGGCGATGCGGCCCAGCACGTCGGTCGGCTTGGGCTGAAGGATCTCGCCGCCCACTTCCGCTTTGGGATCGTGCTTGCGGGCTTCGGCAAGGGTCAATTCGCGCTTGGGATCGGTGACTTCGTCCACCACCACATGGACGGAATACACATCAATCTGACCGGTAGCTGCGTTGAACTTCGCACGGAGATCTTCCTCGGTGCGGTAATATTTTCGCGCGGCCACCACCATCGCATCTTCGATGGCGGCCACGATGATCTCCGGCTCGATGTGCTTTTCCCGGCTGATCTGCTCAATTGTTTGTAACAGCAGATTGGCCATTGTGTCTCACCTCTAAAATTCGACCACCAAGTTCGCCTTGCGGATCGCCGCAAAAGGCAGCTCGACCACCCGGCCTTTGACGTCCAGCTTCACCATGCCCGCAGCGAAGCCGGCCAGGCGGCCCTCAAAAAACTTCGAGTTCTCGACTGGCTCGGATAGCGATATCCGGGCCAGCCGGCCCACGAAACGTTCGTAGTCGGCGGGCTTGCGCAGCTTGCGGTCCAGCCCCGGTGAGCTGACTTCCAGTATGTAGCCCGGACCGGGGACCAGATCCTCGACGTCGAGGATGACGCTCAACTGCTCGCTGACGGCCTGGCAGTCGTTGTGACTGACGCCTTCGGACTTATCTATGTAGACCCGCAGGAATCGTTGCTTGCCGACTTTCCACTCGACGTCAACGACTTCCATGCCCAGCGAGCGCGCCACGCGGTCAGCCGCTTGGCGGATTTTGTCAAGATCCATCGCGTCTCCGCTCGACCGGCTGGGGCTTCGCGCCCTATTGTTTCCAACAAAAAAGTGGGCTCGCGCCCACTCGGTTTTTCGACCGGCTTCAACGACGGCCAAAGTATAGCCAGTAGGAGGGATTTATGCAAGCTGATTCGAGTCTCGTGCAATCGGGACTAGTACCCTAAGTCAGGGGGCAGTTCGGAGGGGCGCTAACCTCACGGAGTAGAAAGTAACCCCCACGGCCAAGGTACGAGAGGGCCCGGATAGGGCCCTCTCTTATCTACCGTCAGACTCCAAACAACGGATGCCCCTCGAAGCTACCTTTGCGGCGTGCTCGGTGGCGGCACCTTTCCTGGCTGCTTGGCCGGAGCTTGCGCGGGGGCCGTACGCACCGGGTTGGCCTGGTCGTAGAGGCGCACGATGTCGTTGGTGATATTGACCGTGGGGGTGGCGTAGAGCACCGAGGTGGTTTGCGCGGAGACGTCGAGGATGAGCATGTAGCCGTTCTCCCGCGCGTAGCGGTCCACGACGTCCATCAGCTTCTGCCCGATGCGCTCAAGGATGTTATTCTGCGCATCGTTGGCATCTTCCTGGTACTCATCCTGCCGGCGCTGTAGCTGGCGCGTGAGCGTTTCACCCTGGCGCGTCAGGCGAGTCTTCTCTTCGTCGCTCAAGGTACGCTCACCGGCCGTCAAACGGTTCCGAATATCATCAATCTGCTTTCGGATATTCTCGAGTTCGGTCTGGCGGGGAGCGAACTGCGACTGGAGCTCCGCCGAAGCCTGCTTGCCTTCCGCAGTGGTCACGATTGCCTGGCGAACGTTCAGCACACCGACCTTCGTAGCCGCCTGGGGTGCTTGCTGCTGGGCGCCGCCGGGCCCTTGTCCCTGAATCATCGCCACCGGAACCAGCAGGAGCACCGCGGCGCAAAGCACTGCAACTTTAACTTTCATTCTGACTCCTTGTACAGAAATAGCGGGTGATGCAAATCGCGCATTATACCCACCTCGTTTTCAGATGGTCAATCGAATTCCCCGCCCCCCGCAAGTCCGATGCGGTGAAGGCTCTAGCGGTTGGCTTCCGGGGCAAACTTGTTCCAAGAGCCCGGCCTCACAGAAGGCAAACCGACGTCCGCCAGGCAAATCGTCAGCGCGGCAGCGGGATCAGCAGCAAACGATTGTGTCCCTCGTCCGCTACCACGGCGAGATTTCGCTGCACATCCACATCCACGGCAAAACTACAAAGCTGTGTCACCGAATTCGAGTCGGCCGGATTCACTCGGCAGGTTTCGAGTGGGGTCGTCACTCCGATGTCCAGATCGAGGATTGTCCGTACTTTTCGATCCAGCAGATCCAGAATCGTGGCCGTCCGGCTGGCGGTGTTTGCAGTGATCAGAGTAGCCGAATTGAAGTTATAGGCGACCGCCGTCGGGTTGATTCCGACCCGTACCGCGGTGGATTGGAAGGTGTCCGGGTTGATCAGCCCCAGATTGTTCGTCAGGCTGGAGAGAGCGATGAATTGCCCGGTGATCGGATCGAACGCGATGCTAGTGGGCAATTGGAACCCGCTGATGCGTTGGAGAACCGAATTGTCGTTCAGGTTGTAGATCACGACGTCGTTTGCGGTGGAATGCGCGACCGCAGCGCGGTTGCGGACCGGATCGATGGCCACCGCGACCGGGCGGGTGTCGGCGGTAACGCTAGTCGCATCACCCTGGGTGATGACGTTGAAGGCGCTCAGCGTGTTGGCGGTGCTGTTGGCCACATAAGCCATCGCCGTGGACGGATTAATGGCCACGCCGATCGGCTCGGTCCCGACATCCAAGGTGCCCGTCACCGTGCCGCTCACCAAATTGACGACCGACGCATTGCTGCTCCCGCGGTTGGTCACCACCGCGAGCCCAGATCGAGAAATCACCGCGACTCCCTGGGGATTCGTTCCGACCGCAAGAGTCGAAGTGACTGTTCCGGTGGCATGATCTACGATCGAGAGATTGTTGGACGCCGCATTGGCCACCAGAGAGACGTTTCGCTCGCTGTCGTAAGCCACCGCGCGCGGCGCGGTGCCGACCGCTACGGCTTGCACGACCACGAAGTCTGTCACGTTGGATAGCGTGGTGCCAGTCACGACATCCAGCGCGAAGCGCCGCGGAGAACTGAGCATGCTCGCGGGCACTGTGGTCGTGAGCTGGCGACTACTAACAAAGGTGGTGGTCAACGGCGATTCGTCCAAACGCACCTGCGAACCCGCCGTGAATCCGAAACCGACAACGCTGACCGTCAAGTCAGATGTCGACGTGAGTGTGGCGGGCGGGCTGATTTGCTCAATGTGCAGGGGCCGAAGGGCGCCCAAACCCAGGATCGAAACGTTGTTACTACCTTCGTTGGCAATCACGGCAACGTTGCTGCCCGGATCGATCGCGACGGCGCGGGGATCCGTTCCCACTGCGATGGTGGCGAGGCGCGTAGGCGTACGCAAGTCAATGATCGAGGCGCGGTCGAGATTTGGATCCACCGTCACACCGATATCGGTGAAGGGATTGATGGCCGCGGCTACCTGACCCAGGTCGAGCGGAAGCTGGGTGATTGTCTGGTCGAGCACACTCATGATGGAAACCGAGGTGTTCGCAGGATCCACCATTAGCACCTTCTCAGTTTCCGGACTGATGCCAATTCCGCGCATGCTTGCGCCGACCGTGGCCGTGGCCACGACACTCCGGTGGCCAATATCCACGATGTTCAGGGTCCCAGCCCCGCCCGGCGTGATGAGAGCCCAATTGAGCCGAGGTTCGACGACCACCGCAGGATTGGCACCTGTGCTCGCCGCAACAGTTCCCACGATCGTGTTGTTGCTCAGGTCAATGACCGTGGCTTGGTCGGTAGACTGGTTCGCAATGACAGCCAAGCCACGAAGCGGATTCACGCCCACGGCGAATGGCTTCAGAACCGTCGATCCGCCGGTGGGGATTATTGAGGCGATCGTGGTGACCACCGTGCCGGATCCCAGATTGACGATGGTGATGTCGTTGCTCCCGTTGTTAGCCACCACCGCCAGATTGCGGAGGTTGTCAACAGCCACGCCGGTGGGGGAGGTCCCGACGGCAATGGTGTTGACGACGGTGTTGGACGCCAGATCAATTAAGGAAATGTTGTTCGAGCCTCTGTTGGCGACTACGGCGATGCCAGTCGCGGTGTTCACTGCCACCGCGCTGGGCTGTGTCCCCACGGCCACTGTGGCCAGCGTTGAAGGCGAGGCTGAAGGCTGGACGGCCAAGTTCGTGGCCGCGATCGGTTGCGGAGCGCCCGGATTGCGCACGAGGATGGGAAAGAGTCCCGCGGTCGTGAGATCTGCCCCAGAAAGAGCGACGTTCATTTGGCGAGAACTGGTCTGGTTCGCCACGCGGACTTGTCCATTGAACTCCGCCGTTACGGACGGTGTGTAGTAGCCGCCGTTGAAATTCACGCTGGTGGCCCCGCCACCCTGCAGCGCGCTGTCCGGCGAAGAACCCACCAAGGCCGGACGGGAGGGATTGACCGTCAGATTCAGAGCAGCGGAGGTGGTGCCGTTCTGCCTCTGCACATTCACTGGCAGTGTACCAGGGGTGGTCAGTAGGTTTGCCGGGACACGCGCACGCATCAGGGTGGCCGAAACCGCATCCGAGGGGACAACGTCGGCCCCCACCTTCACTGTACTGGTGGAGAGAAAACCCGTCCCGACCAGATAGAGATCGAGGAGCGCCGCGCCTTGCGAGACTGTCGTGGGGTGCATTTCCGTCAGGGTGGGGTCGACCGCCGACTGAATGTTTGCCGACGCAATCCCCGACCGCAACGGATCCAGAACGGACACGGCCTTAATGGTCACCGAACTCGAAGCGGATGTAGCGGTTCCACCTCCGCTGGTGGCGTCGCTCCCCGTCTGTGCATAGGTAAACGTCGTGCTGGAGGGCACCGTGCTGATGTTGAAGGTACCATTGAAGCTGGAATCCGCAACACCGGCGATGGTCACCTGCTGGCCTGTTTGGAATCCATGCGCCGTAGTTGTGGCAATCGTCACCACGTTCGAGGCGCGCACAGCACCGTTGCTGGTGATGGTGGCTGTATTCGAACTCGGGGCGGTGGCGGGGGCGGTATAGAGCCCGGTCGAGCTGATCGTGCCAACGGTGCTGTCCCCACCGGGGATATCGTTCACGAACCAATTGAGCGCCGTGTTCCCCGTTCCCGTCACCGTGGCTGTGAATTGCAACTGTTCCAAAGTTCCGACCGTACCAAACGCAGGCGACACGGTAACCGTGATGCCTGAAGCGATGTTGGCTACCACGGTGGCAGTCGCGTTGGCATCCGCAAAGCTGACCGCCTTAATCTTCACCGCGATAGAGGTCACCGTCCCGCCACCGCTGGTGGCATCGCTTCCCGCCTGCGTGTAAGTAAAGGTGGTCGAGGTCGGCACCGTAGAAATTGTGAAAGTGCCGCTGAAGCCCGTATCCGTCACCCCGCTGACCAGGATGGTCTGCCCGGGAAGAAGATTGTGGTCGGCGGTGGTGGTGACGGTCACGGTGCTGGATGCGCGCTTGATGCCGTTCGACGCGATCGTCGCGGTCGTCGCCGAGGGAAGTGCCGTCGGGGCCGTGTACAGCCCGCCGATGGTAATCGTGCCGACGGTCGTATTACCTCCCTCCACGTCGTTTACGAACCACTTCACGCCCGTGTTATAAGCTGTGCCCCCGCCCGACGTAGCGTCCGAACCGGTCTGCGCGTAGGTAAAGGTGGTGGAGGATGGCACCGAAACAATCGTGAAGGTGCCGTTGAAACTTGTGTCCGACACGCCCAAAATGGAAACGATCTGTCCCGCGGTGAAGCCATGGGCGGAGGTGGTGGTAATCGTCACCACATTGCTGGCGCGGACCGCACCATTGGTCGTCGCAATCGTCGCCGACTTCGCGCCAACGACGTTCGCGAAAAACAGTAGGGTGCCGTTCAGCACCACGGTGGCTGACGACGGCGAAATGGTCACAGTGACGCCGGACGAGCTGCCGCCATTGCTGCTGCCGCCACCACCGCCGCAGCCTGCCAAGGCCAGAGCCGGCAGAGCCGCCAGCAGGATCCGCAATTTCCACCGCCTCATCCCACACCTCCACAGCTTTGAAATCCTATCGAGGTGGCGGCACTCCTCCATCACAGATTGTTGCGGCGCACCCCGCATCGACTCACCCCGTTGGATCGGCGCTCCCCTAGAACGTTCGGCTCACGGTGAACCGAATCGTGCGGAGCGGTTCAAAGAAATTCAGTTTCTGAGCATTTAAATCAAGAAACTGGTTCAGTTGCGGCCCTACCTGCGACTCGAACACACCCGGCGGTAACCCTTGTCGCAGAGATTCCTCCAGCTGGAACGCGCCCCGCGGCGGTTCGATCGTGGAATGGAACCGGTTCAGGTTATAGGCCCAGTAGAGCCGGAACGGCGCGTTCACAATTGGCAGCTGGATCACAAACTCAAGGCCGGTTGACGTCCGCGGCTTGAAATTGCTACCCGCAGCCAGCTCCAGGCGATCCGGGATCGTGGCGCCCGGGAACTGCAGGCGCAACTGGTCCACGCCGTTGGGATCGAGCTTCAACTGATTGCGCTTCAGAACGCCGTTCACGCCCACGTCGAAGAAAAGCGCCATGCTGACGGGCCCGACGATGGGGACGCGGTACTCGATGTTCCCGACACCCTGAACGTCGCCGCCGGGAAACGTGATGCTGTTCAACAGAACCGGCACGGTCAGGATTTGCAGGCGCGGGTTGCCGGAGGCATCGAGCTGCGTCGGGTTTGTGAACAGGATCTGCGAACTCTGCTGAACAGGCAGGAAGGCCACCGGCGAAATGGTCCGGATGTCAAACCCGCGCACAGTGTCTTCCCCGCCCAAGTAGAAGCGCGTGTTCGGAGGCAGCGACAGGCCCCCGTAGCCGGTCGCGAAGGCGGTTAAAAAGCGATAGCCGAGCACGTTGCGGCCCTTGTTCATCGGCCGAAAATGCTTGAACTCGACAATGTTGGTCAGCGTGTTGACGTTCCCCTGCAACGGCCCACCTTCAATCGCCGTGGAGACGAAAAAGCTGGTGCCCTTGGTGGGGTTAAAAACGCTGTTCACCGTGTTGTAGGTGATCGACGGCGTGACGCGGCTCGAACGTATCCCCAGCAGCGCGGAAGGCCCGGCGAAACTTCGGAATTGGAGATTTTCAAAGAGAAGCTGCGAAGCCTGGCTGAAGGCGGTGATGTTGCTGTCGCTGTACGAATAGGTGGCGCCAACGCGCACGAAGGAAAAACGCCGGAGCGGATAACTGGCGAAGACGGTGAAGCCCTTGCTGTTTTGATTGAAGTTCTGAGTCGTGTTCCGGTCCAGCTGCACCGACTGGCCGAGCAGGAGCGACGTCTCGCGAGCCTGGTCGAAATTGTACCGGCTGGAGAAAATGGTGAAGCCGGTGGAAATAGGCCGGTCGCGAAAATACGGCTCAGTGAATCCAAACATGATATAGCGCTGGCGGTCGCCGAATTGCACGTCGAACGAGAGAGTTTCACCGAGTCCCAGGAAGTTGTTCGTAGTGTAATTCAAGCCGATGAAATTGCCGGCTAGACCGCTGATGCCTCCGGTGAGGCCGATCGACTGTTTGCCCTTTTCCGAGAGCTTCAACTGGATGTCAACAGTGCCTTCCTGCAGGTTGCGCTTGATCTCGGCGTGCTCCGGTTTGATTTCATTGAAGTAGTCGAGTTGGTTCAGCCGGAGCAGGCTCAGCTCCCAGTAGCGGTTGTTGAACAGATCGCCTTCGTCAATCAGGATTTCGCGGCGGATGACTTTATCGCGGGTGGTGGTGTTGCCCACAAACTCGATGCGGCGCACGTAGAACTGTTTCTGCTCGTCAAAATCAAAGGTCAGGTCAATAACTTTTGCGGCGTCGTCGATATCGTTCGTGCTTTGGTAAGTCCAGTCCAAGAAACCGAATTCTCCGTAGAGCTTCTTGTAGTCGTCCAAGGCCTTGCGGATCTTGTCAACCGCGAAAATGTCGCCCTTCTTCAAGGGAAAGATGTTCTGCAGAAATTCTGTCTTGAAGAAGAGTGCCTTTTCTGGATCGGCTGGCCGGATCACCAGGCGGCCCATACGGTAGATTGAGCCTTCCTCCACCGGGATCTTGATGTCGGTTCGCTTGCCGCGCTTGCGTCCGATCAACGGGAACGGGATCGGCAACCCTCCCCGGTCGATGTCTCGCGTGTTTAAGACAGGTTCATTAATGACGGCGCGGAAATAGCCGTGATCCTGGTAGATGCCGCGGATGCCGATTTCCAGGTCCTCGCTCAGCATGGCGCGGTCAAACGTCTTGCTCCACAGGGGCAGGTAGGCAATCCAGAGAGGAATGGCGACCGGCCGCGAGTGGCGCATCGTGCGGATAATCTTGCGGTCGGAAAAAACCTTGTTGCCTTCGATTTCGATGCGTCCGACTTTGACCTTCGGCCCTTCGTCCACGTTGAACATCAGCTTGACGGCGTTGGTTCCGGGGATACGCTGGTAAGTGGGGCGCACGACCGCGAATTGCCGTCCGCGTTCGGCGAGCAGTTCTTTCAGCACTACTTCGGCGCGCTTGACTTTGGTCGGATCAAACTGGCTTTCCACCGAAAGCCCGACCTTGCGATCCTTGAACTTCTCCAGCACATCTGATTCAGAAACGGACTTTAGGCCCGGATACTCGATGCGGCGGATGACGGGGCGCTCAGTCACATAGAAAACGATAATCTTAGCGTCGGGGGTATCAGGGCTGTCTTCCGCTTCGACGCGGATATCCTCAAAGTATTGGGTGTTCCACAACGCCATGTAGTCGCGGCGGATGGCCTCTTCGTTGTAGGGGTCGCCCTCGCGCAAGAACATCCGCGCGCGGAGCGTGTCGCGGGGAATGCGACGATTCCCCACGATGTCAATCCGCTGGATCGTGGGAGGTGGCGTCTGGGGAGGCGTTTCCTGCGGGTAGGCAGGGGCGACGACCCCGGTCAAAAGACACACCAAGGCCCCCGTGACCAGCCATCGCAGGAAACAATGACTGCGTGCGGCCGAACCAGAAATCAAAGCCGCGCCCCCGCAAACAAGTATGTATGCTCCCCGCCCGAGCGTCCCCGCACCGGGCACGCGCGTTTTAGGATTCTCTAGTGAGCCACCGGGGTTGCTTCCACCACCTGCCGGAAGCCGAGGCCATCGCCGGACACGATGACCTCCAGAGTGGCCGGGCGCTGCAGGCCGCCCTGGATGAGCGCTTCCGAAAGAGGATCTTCCACGTACTTCTGCAACGCGCGACGCAACGGCCGCGCGCCGTAGCTGCGATCAGCGCACGTTTTTTCCAACACCCACTGACGTGCTTCCGGAGTCAGCACAATCTGCACCTGGCGGTGGATCAACGTGTCGTTAATCTGTCCCACGAGCAGGTCGATGATGCGCAGCAGGTCTTCGTCCGTCAACGGATTGAAGATGATAATCTCGTCGAGGCGGTTCAGGAACTCCGGGTTGAACAGCCGCTTCACTTCGTTCATCACCATTTCATCCATGCCCTTCGCGGCTGCTTCCTCGGAGGACGATTGGAAACCCAACCCGGTCTTCTTCTGCAAATAGCGGGCGCCGATATTGGACGTCATGGTGAGAATACAATTGCGGAAGTCCACCGTGTTCCCTAGCCCGTCGGTTAACTGGCCGTCCTCAAACACCTGCAGCAGGATGTTGTAGACATCGGGATGGGCCTTTTCAATTTCATCAAGCAGAATCACGGAATACGGCGACCGGCGCACGCGCTCGGTCAGTTGCCCGCCCTCTTCGTAACCCACATACCCCGGCGGTGCTCCGATCAGTTTCGAGACCGAGTGCTTCTCCATGTACTCGGACATGTCGAAGCGAATCAGGGATTTTTCGCTGCCGAACAGGAACTCTGCGAGCCGACGGGCCACTTCGGTTTTGCCGACGCCGGTCGGGCCCAAGAACAGGAAACAGCCGACGGGACGCCCCGGGGCCTTCAACCCGGCGCGGCTGCGGCGAATCGCGCGGGCAAGAGCGACGATCGCTTTATCCTGGCTGATCACGCGCTTGTGTACTTCTTCCTCGATGCGCAGCAGCTTTTGCTGTTCGTCTTCCTTGATCGAGGTGATGGCCACCCCGGTCCAGCGCGAGACTACTTCTTCGATGTCCTCGCGGGTCACCGTGCCCGTGGCTGAATCGTCGATTTTCAGTTTCTCCCGCAACTGGCGTAGGTGTTCCTTCTCTTTGCGTTCCTCTTCGGAATAGAAGCGCGCCTTCTCGAACTCATGGTTGGCGATGGCCGTTTCCATCCGATGCGTGATGAACTTCACGCGCTTTTGCACCTCGGTAATCTCGTCGGGCAAGGTGGACTGGCGCAGCTTCACGCGCGCGCCGGCTTCGTCAATCAGGTCGATCGCCTTGTCGGGAAGGAAGCGGTCGGGGATGTAGCGGTTCGAGTGATACACCGCGTACTGGACGGCTTCGTCGGTGTAGTTCACCGCATGGAATTTTTCGTAGCGGTCGCGCACGCCCTGAAGCACGCGGATGGCCTCTTCTTCGTTCGGAGCAGAAACCTTGATCGCCTGAAAACGGCGCTCGAGCGAGCGGTCCTTTTCGACCGACTTGCGATACTCACTCGGTGTGGTCGACCCAATGCACTGAATCTCGCCGCGGCTCAGGGCCGGCTTCAAAATGTTGGCGGCATCCAATGAACCTTCGGCCGAGCCCGCACCGACCAGCGTGTGCAACTCGTCGATGAAGATGATGGCGTTCTGGCTCTCCATCAATTCCTTCATGATGGTTTTCAGCCGCTCTTCGAACTGCCCGCGGTACTTGGTGCCAGCAACGATCAGAGAAAGGTCAAGCGAGAGAATGCGCTTGTCGGCAAGAAAGGGCGGCACGTCGCCATCCGCGATGCGCTGCGCCAGGCCCTCGACGATTGCCGTCTTGCCGACGCCCGGCTCGCCGATCAGCACGGGGTTGTTTTTCGTGCGGCGGCACAGGATTTGCACCACGCGCTCGAGCTCGTTTTCGCGGCCCACCAGAGGATCGAGTTGGCCTTCCAGCGCCGCCTGCGTCAGGTCGCGGCTGAACTCCGCGAGCAGCGACGTTTCCTTCGGCCGGCTCACCGGTACTTTCTCGCCCACGCTGCGACCCAGCTCGTCGCGGAGTGCGGAAATCCGCAGGCCGCGTTCCTGGAGGATTTCTGCGGCGAAGCATTTCTCCTCGCGAAGGATGCCCAGCAGCAGGTGTTCGGTGCCGACGTGCTTGTGGCCGAGTCGCTCTGCCTCTTCAGCGGCGTACTTGAGGATGCGGTGGCATTCCTGGCTGAGGGGGACTTCGACGGACGTGGAGATGCGTTCGCGGATCGTGATTCGCGCTTCAATTTCCTTGCGAATCGACTCAATCGACCCGTGGGCGCGGAGGAAGCGGTTGGCGAGCGCCTTGTCTTCGCGCAGAAGACCGAGCAGGAAGTGCTCGGTCTCGATGTAGGGGCTGCCGTACTGGCTGGCCTCGTAGCGGGCGAAGAAGATCACGCGCCGGGCTTTTTCCGTGTACCGTTCGAACATGGTCTCCCGAAATCTCCTTAGACCTGCGCTCCGGACGGCCCCGATCCGGGCGGGACGTCGGAGATACCCTGGCCGGCGACATTACCGCCGGGCACCAATACGCCGTGTTCCAGAACCAGGACCCGATGGCACCGCCGGGCCAGTGCGAGGTTGTGGGTCGCAAGTAGCGAAGTGAGCCGATGAGCGTGATGTAACTGCAGCATCAACTCGAAAACAGCGTCTGCGTTCCGCTCGTCCAAGTCCCCCGTTGGCTCGTCGGCCAGCAGCAACGAGGGGGAAGCAACCAGCGCGCGCGCAAATGCCACGCGCTGCTGTTCTCCACCAGAAAGTTCGCCAGTCCTGTGCGCAGTGCGGGCAGCCAATCCCACCTCAGCCAGCCAGTCACGGGCCGATTCCAGGGCCACAGCGACTTGAATCCCCCGCAGCAAGAGGGGCATGGCGACGTTTTCAACCGCGGTAAAGTCAGGCAACAGGTGGTGCCGCTGCCACACGAAACCCACGGCGCGGTTGCGAAACTCCGCCAGTTCCGCGTCCGCGAGCGCTCCGAGCGCTTTCCCACGGAAGTATACTGTACCGCTTGTTGGCGTGTCCAGCGTGGCCAGCAGATGCAGCAGCGTGCTTTTGCCCGCGCCGGAGGGCCCAACAATCGCTACCATCTCGCCCTTCGTCAGCGCCAGGTTCACACCCGCCAAAACCGTCAGCTGAGCATTGCCGGAGCGGAAAGTCCTCGTCAGCGCCTCGGCTCGCAGCACATCCTGCGACGCCCCGGAGTTGCCACGGAGAACTTGGTCGCCCGGCGGCGGAGTCGAATTGGCGCTCGGGCCAGTCAAGGCCGTTTTCAAATCCCTTCCCGCGGCGTTTTCAACGCCGTTACTTGATTAGATGTCAGCGCAACTACTCGTACCGCAGAATTTCCACCGGCAAAATTCGTGTGGCGGCGCGTGCCGGTGCGAGTGTGGCCGCCACTGAAATGCCCAGCGATGCTGCGGCAATCCAAAGTGCATCGGCCCAGTTGGCGTGGAATGGGACGTACGCAATCGCGTAAACCTCCGGGTCGAGGGGAATCAATCTCCAGGTATCCGCCGTCCATGCCGACGCGTAACCCACGGCGAGGCCAATCATCGTTCCCAGCCCGCCGACCACCAGCCCTTCCAGAACGAATATATTGCGAATCTGTTCGCGTCGCGCACCCATGGCCATCAGCACGGCGATATCGCGCGACTTGTCCGTGACCGTCATCGCCAGCACGACCAGAATGTTCAGTCCGGCGACAAATGTGATCAGGCCGATGAAAATTGCAGTCACCAATTTTTCCAGCCGCAGCGCGCGGAAGAGAGCACGGTTCTGCTCCATCCAGGTAGTTGCGGAAAAACCGGAGCCCGCGGCTCCGACAAGCACCTGCGCGAGCTCGGCGGCGCGATCGAGCTGCGTGATGCGCAGCTCGATCACGTTGACCAGATCACCGGTTCCGGCGACGCTTTGAGCCGCCGCTAGCGTCACGAAACCCCAGTTGGCATCGTAGTCGTGAAACCCTGAGTCAAAAATTCCCGTGACGCGGAAGCGCAGCGACCGCGGGACCATTCCAAAGGGCGTCAGTCTTCCCTGCGGGCTGGTGACCGTCACATAGTCCCCGGTGGATACCTGCAATTCCTGCGCGAGCACGTGACCCACCAAAAGCGCAGGGATGCCGTCGTTGTCGACGGTGAATTCAGCGTCTCCGGCCGTCACTCGACTCAGCGCCTCGCTCGATCTCTTTTCCAGCACTGGATCCACACCTTTCAGAACAATTCCCTGAGCGCGCCCGGCCGCCGACAGCAGCACGGTTTGGTAAATGGCGGGCGCGACGGCGCGCACTCCCGGAACGCTCGCCAGACGGTCGCAGAGCGCCCGATAGTCGCGGATGCCGTCGGACCCGGTGCGAGTCAGGTTAACGTGCGCCGTCACTCCCAGCAGCCGGTCCTGCAAAGTTTCGCGAAATCCGGAATTCATCGCCAGCGCGATCACCAGCGTGCCGACGCCCGCCGCGACGCCGACAATCGAAAGCACGGTAATCAACCGCAAGACGGCAGGCTTGTAAGGCGAGCGTAGGTACCGCATCGCCACCAGCCAAGTGAAGCTCATGGTTTTTTGTCGGGGTCGGGGCGCGGCGCCGACTGGGATTCAGCCGACCCGGGGGCCTCCCGCCGCAACAGCGGGAAGAGGATGACTTCGCGGATGGAAAATTGGTTCGAGAACAGCATGGTGAGGCGATCGATGCCAATGCCCTCTCCGGCGGTGGGCGGCAACCCGTAGCAAAGTGCGCGGACGTAGTCCATATCCACTTCCTTGGGCATTTCGTCGCCGCCCCGAGCCATCTGTTCGCGGAAGCGCCGCTCCTGTTCGTCCGGGTCGTTCAGCTCGGAAAAGGCGTTGCCGAGCTCGAGACCACCGATGAAAAACTCGAAGCGTTCGCTAAGAGAAGGATCGTCGTCGCGACACTTCGACAACGGTGAAACATCCGTGGGAAAGTCATAAATGATGGTGGGCTGAATCAGGTGGGCTTCCGCGACGATTTCAAACAGTAACGTGGTGACCAAGCCGTCGGAAGCGCCGCTCGGGACATAGATGATCTCGCTGCTCTGGCCGCTAGCCCATGCGTTGTAGCGCTCCGCGATGGCCGCAGGTCCGCCGGACCCGGCGAGCTGTTCCAGGGTCGGTGCGGGTCCGGCCAGCGCGGGCCAGAAACGGCAGATCGCTTCGCGCATGGAACGTCGCTGCCAGCGAGAGAGGTCAATGGAATGCTCGCCGAATTGAATCATGGTTGAGCCACAGACCTTGCGAGCGAGTCCGGTGACGAGCTCCTCGGTGAGGTCCATCAAGTCACGGTAGTCGCTGTAGGCCTGGTAAAACTCCAGCATCGTGAACTCAGGGTTGTGCTGGGTGGAGATGCCCTCGTTGCGGAAGTTGCGGTTGATCTCGTAGACGCGGTCGAGTCCCCCCACGACCAGGCGTTTCAGGTAGAGCTCCGGAGCGATGCGAAGATAGAGGTCGAGGTCGAGCGTATTGTGGTGCGTGACGAAGGGACGCGCGGCCGCACCGCCGACGATGGGGTGCATCATCGGTGTTTCCACCTCGATGTAACCGCGGGCATCGAAAAAGCTTCGAATTTCGCGGGTAATCTGCGCGCGGGTGACGAAGATTTGCCGCACGTCGGGATTGACGATCAAGTCGAGGTACCTCTGCCGGTAGCGCAGCTCGACGTCGGTCAGACCGTGCCATTTTTCGGGCAGCGGAAGAAGCGCCTTGGCGAGGAGGGTCAGGTCTTCCACCCAGACCGTGAGCTCATTGGTGCGCGTGCGAAACAAATGCCCGGCGACGCCCACGACGTCGCCCATGTCGAGCAGTTGAAAAAGCTGGAACCCGCGCTCGCCGACGGTGTCAATCTTGACGTAGATCTGCAACTTTTGACCCTGGCCCTGGATGTGAGCGAAGGCGGCTTTGCCCATCAGGCGCAGGGTGCGGATGCGCCCGGCCACGCGCACCTGGACTTTTTCGGCCTCCAGTTCCGCGGCGGACTTGGCGCCGAAACTTTCGACGATCTGCGCGGGGGTATGCGTGAACTCAAAACGGTGCGGGTAGGAATCGTGGCCGAGCGCCTCGATCTCCTGCAGCTTTTTCTGGCGTTGGAGATATTGGTCGAGCGGTTCAAAGGCCAAGCAGGATTCCTCGCTTTCCGAGTCGTGCGGCAGTATAACGAGCGGCTTCCGGCAGCGTCAAGAAACCGGACGGGGCAGAAACACGTCGGAAATCTGTTATACTCCGGGTTCGAGTTCCTCACTCGACGTCGAGACCCACTGGAGGAAACGTGGCGCTCGAACCCTCTGAAGCAATTGTCCCGCGGAAGCGGCGGATTCGCGACGACTGGCTGGAGCCGCTCCCTGCGGCCCGGCATCAGCTCTTCGGAGCTCAAATCGCGGAGATGGAAGCCGTCCATGACATGGGATGCGTGTCGCTGAATGAGGCATTCGTCCTCCGCCGCAAAGGGTATCTGGTCCGAGCACGGCGGCACGTCTCCATGGCCGCCGATTTGCTCGACCGCCTCGCGGAGCATTTGGTGGCCGCGCTAACGGCGGTGGAGGAGGAGGCGCGGGGTCTGCAATCCACGCTGACGGTGGTCCCGCTCAATCCCGAATTCTTCCGCGGCGAAAAGGCTGTCCGCGCGGCGTGGTGGAACGCCATCGTGCACGGAGCGCTGCTGTTCCCGCGTCTCCGCCTGTTCCACAAACTGTGGACGATGAGGAAAACTGCCCAAGGGCTGCATACCGATTTCCGTGCTGCGGCGAGCGAAATCATCGACGGCACCTCGATTGATCCCCTCGCCACCTGGGCGTTGATTGAAGAGTTGCACTTCGATCTGACGACTTTGCTCCGCGAGACCACGGTTCTTCTCAAGTCCTTCCTTTTGGCACTCTCCAGCGACGGGTTTGTGTCTTTCCAGCGGCGCCTAGCGCGGCAAACACAATTGCGACCAAAACCCGACCTCACCGGCGCTTCGACGTAGACGCCGAGGCGGAATCCGATGAAAATAGAGCGGCCTGCGAACGGGGCAACCGGCGTTGGCGCCCTTGTGTGTGCGAACTCCTGCGGCTCCAGAGGGGATTTCAACCGGCAGGCAAGCAGCGCGAAGGACAACTCTTAGAAGGGTGGATGCATCCGAACTGAAGGATGCGTCCCGACGGGGACTGTGGCCCGCGCGAGACGAACCGAGACTGGCGACCTGACTGAGGCGGACGCGATTCGCCTCGCCCAACAGGGCGACGCAGCAGCGTTTGAACGCATCTACCGGTCACATAGCCGGCGGGTGTACTCATTGTGCTTGCGCATGGTTGGCAATGCGGCGGAAGCGGAGGACTTGACTCAAGAGGCATTCCTTCAATTGTTCCGGAAAATCCACACGTTCCGCGGCGAGTCCGCCTTCTCCACCTGGCTGCACCGGCTTGCGGTCAACGTCGTTCTGATGCGCTTGCGCAAGAAAACACTAGCCGAAACCTCGCTCGAAGAACAGACCGAGCCCGACGAGGAAACCGGCGGGCCGCGCAGGGATGTGGGGGGACCCGACCTACTGCTGACCGGCTCGATCGACCGGGTGAATTTGCAGCGCGCGATTGAGGAGCTGCCCCCGGGATATAAGACGGTGTTCGTGCTCCACGACATCCAGGGCTACGAACACAACGAGATTGCCAAGATCATGGACTGCTCGATCGGAAACTCGAAGTCGCAGCTTCACAAAGCACGGATGCGGCTGCGCGAAATCTTGCAGGATGCGTTGCGCGAGCAGTCGCGGCAGAAACGGGAAGCTGCCCGAAGCGAAGCGGCCGGACAGGATGGCTGAAGGGGACAATGAACATGCAGTGTCGTGAATTCTACAACTACGCCGGACAGTGGATGGAAGGCGAGCGCCTTCCGGAGGCCGTGGCGCATCTAGAGTCATGCCCGGTCTGCCACGGGCTCATCGCCGATCTGGAAACCATCCGCACCGAGACCACTTCATGGGTGGCGGAAGAGATCGATCCGCCCGCTCACCTCTGGGTATCGCTGCGGGAGCAACTTGAAGCGGAAGGCCTGATCCACGAAGAAAAAGAGACGAGCTGGCTTGCACAATTCTTCCCCACGGCGGTGCGGCCGGCACTTGCCGGTGCGTATCTCGTGTTGCTGCTGGTCGCCGCGGGACTGGTGGGGATCCAGAGCGAGATTCGTCCCACGGGCGGGCGCGAGCTAGGCGGCGCCCCACCCGAAATCGCCTCTCTGGAGAGCGAGCTCCGGCGCGTGGAGAGTCGCATGGTGCGCGAGATCGGGAAACACGACCCTGCCGTTGTCGCTCCCTACAAAAAGAGTCTGGCCATTGTTGACAACTTCATCGCCCTGTGTGAGAAGAGCGTGCGAGAGGATCCGCAGAACGATTTGGCGCGCGAATACCTCTACGGGGCCTATCAGCAGAAGGCCGAGTTGTTGGCCACGATGCTGGAACGCGGGGTCATCGCCGAATGAACACCAAACTTCTGACCTTCCCAGTCCCTCATCTCCGCGCTGCACCGCTGGTCGCCGCGTTGACGCTGGCGCTGGCGGCCCCGGCGGCCGCCCACCACGTGGAGAAACGTTTCCCGGTGACCGTGCGCCCGATGATCAGCGTGCGCAATGACCACGGCACCGTTACCGTGAAGTCTTGGCAGAAATCCGAAGTTCAGATCATCGCCAACTACACGAGTAACCGCGTCGAAGTGGACGCCGACCAGGCCGGCAACCGCATCGACGTCATCACCCACCGCCTCGCCGAAAACGTCCCCGCGGCCGAGTTGCGCGTCGAATACGAAATTACGGTTCCGGAAGACAGCGAGCTGCAAATCCGCACCGATTCGGGCAATGTCAATGTCGAGCGTGTCTTCGGCGACATGACTTTCGACACGGTGACGGCGGACCTCGAACTGAGGGAGGTTTCCGGCTACCTGGTCATCAAGACGATCGGCGGCTCGCTTTTGTGCGACAAGTGCGCGGGCCCACGGCTGGAGATCACGACGCTGAGCGGCTACGTTCGCTTGCTCCAACCGGTCAGCTCAAATGTCCGTGTGCGGACAACCACCGGCGATATTTTCTTCAACGGTGATTTCCTCCGGGGCGGAAGCTACCTGCTCAAGACCGGCAGCGGTCAGATCGAAGTGCAGTTTTCGGATACCGATTCCTTCGAGCTCGTCGCCAACACGCTCTACGGCAAGCTGGACAAAGATCCCTCCCTGAACCTGCAGCCCCCCGCGCACAGCCGCACGAGCGCGGCGCCCAAGGGCGTGCAGAGTTTCGCAGGGAAGTCCAACGAAGGATTGGCGCGCGTCGAGCTCTCCTCGTTCAATGGTACAATTCGTCTGCGCAAGCGCCCGTAACGCGCCCGCGCGCGAGCATTGACCCTTTCACTCAAAACACCGCCCGCGAGTGGACCTGCTCACCGCAGGCCGATTTGTCTCACGGGATTTATGGGGTCAGGCAAGACGACAGTGGGGCGCCTGCTGGCTCGCCAAGTCGGCTGGCACTTCGTGGATCTCGACTCACGCATTGAAGAAAGTGCCGGCCTGACTATCACGGCCATCTTTGAACGCTTCGGTGAGCCTGGCTTCCGTGACATCGAGCACGAAGAATTAGTGCGCGCTCTGGGCGAGGCCGCGGAGCGGGAGAAAGCAGTCGTGGTCGCGCTGGGCGGTGGCACCATTACCCAGCCGCGGAACCTGGACTTACTCCACGCCACCGGCAGCCTGATCGTCTGGCTGGATTGGCCCATCGAGACGCTGCTCGCGCGTTGCGGCACACGGAAGAACCGGCCGCTCTTCCGCGACGAAAAGAGCTTCCGCGAACTGTTCGAAGTTCGCCGGCCTTTCTACGAACAAGCCGATTACCGCGTGGCCTGCAACTCCGAGCCGCGGCAGGTGGTCAGTCAAATTCTCGCACTCGGCATTCTGGAACGGGTGAACGCATGAACAGCCCTGCGATTTCTGTAAGCCGCACGTCGATGATCACGCGAGTGGTCCGGCTCAGCCTGGCGGGGACGCTGTTGCTCTCGTCAGCCGGGCTCGCGCAGAAAGCAAAAAAAGAACAGCCGGCGCCGTTGGTGCCTTTCGCCGTGGACAAGGGACGCTTCCGGGTGGTCGTGGACGGCCAGCCCGTCGCCACCGATGAATTTCAAATTGCGCGCAGTGGATCAGAATGGTCGGCCCGGGGAACGGTGGACATCACCTCCGACGCCGGGGGTACGCGGCTCACCAGCCATCTGCGCCTCCGCAACGACGGCACACCGCTGAAGTATGAGGTCGAGATGACTGCGCCGGATGGCAAGCGAAGCAATGTCAGCGTGGTGTTCGAAGGGACGACCGCGCGCATTGAGACGCAGACGGCAGGCTCCGCCACCTTTACCCAAGAGTTTTATTACGAGACGCCGCGCGTCGTCATCCTCGACAACAACCTCTACCACCAATACGCGCTACTGGTTCGAATGTTCGACTGGAAGGCCAAGGGCGCGCAAACATTTCAGGTGCTGATCCCGCAGGACCTGACGCCGGGCAGCATCACACTAGAGTATGTCGGGCCGCAAACCGTCGGCGGCGCCAAGCTCGAAGCCCTACGGATGAAATCCACCGACCTGGAAGTTTTTCTCTACGTGGATTCAAGCCACCGACTGATGCGCCTCACCGTGCCCGAAGCCAAGGCCGAAGTAATCAGAGAGTAGCAAAGTCACTCCCTGCATAAAGGTCCGCCGCAGGCGCGCCAAACCAATAGCCGTCATACAAATGTCAGAAATACCGCAACAGCCGGGGATTGAAACCCCTCAGGGTTAAGATCCTTGGGCATTGGCCGCTTTTTCGGCACGGCTAAGGCCGTGCCCTTCCGGGAGGCGCAAATTGCGGGTTTGTGAGACGAGTTCGAAGCCGCAAGTCCTCGCCAAAAAGGAAAGCCCGGGCACCGGCCCGGGCTTTCCTCTTCAGAGACAGATCCCCTTGGGTCTAGATGGCGACGCGGCGTGAGATGCTCCGCCGCACAGGGGGCTTAGGCTGTTCAACCTCCACGTTGACCGTCATCTCCGCACCCTTGCGGATCACGCCGATGGGAACGATCTTCTGATCGCGCTTCTCCTGAAGCTTCTGGCGCAGCTCGGCCGAGTTGCGCACGCGGTCCCCGGCGACTTTGACAATCACGTCGCCGGCCTTCAGGCCCGCCTTTTCCGCGGGCGAGCCGGAGTTCACTTCGGTGATCAGCACGCCTTCACCGTCCGGCGCGCCGAAGTATTTGCCCAGTTGTCCGCTCACATCCTGAATGCTGACGCCGAGAATAGGCCGCGCCAAACTGAGCAGCCCTTCCAACCGAGGCATTGTGAAGCTGTACGAGTAGCTTCGCGCCTGCGGGCCCACGAGGGTGCGTAGCCGATTGGTAGGGCTTGCCAATTCCGCCGACATCGTCTGCTCTCGGCCGTCGCGCCACACCGTCAGTTGCACGGTGCGGCCCGCTGGGGTCTCTCGGATTAATCGCGTGAACTGTGAGGTACCCTCCACGCGGGTGCCGTTCAATTCAGTGATGACGTCACCTGCCTTCAATCCCGCCTTTGCTGCCGGGCTGTCGGACTCTACGTCTGAAACGTAGACACCGCGCTCGGCCGGGAGCTTCAACTCCTTCACCCTGCCCGCGGTGACTTCCTGGATGGAAACGCCCAGCCAGCCGCTGCCTTCATCAGTAACCAAAACAGAGAAGTTGCGGTCCTGCGCGGCGGCTAGAGCGCGTTCCACCTCCTGGCGCGCGCGCACACTGGCCTCTTGTGCTGCAAGAAGCGCAGTTGCCCGCTGCGCCTGCGTCTCCACCAAGCGCTGCCGGAGTTGCTCCTGCACCCGGAGCACCGGTTCCTGCGCGGCCCAGGCAATTTCCGCGTGGCGCGCCTGCAATTCGGCTAACTGGCGGCTCAACTGCGCTTGCGCGTGACGCATCGTTTCTTCCACCCGTCGCTGGATGCGCTCGAGGTCCGCGCGCGTCCAGCTTTGATCCCGGTCATCGCGGGCAGGGTTGGACTGTGCCGCGCCCCGGGACGGAACCACTAATCCAGCAGCGGCCAGCGCAACCGCTGCCACGATTGCGTACCAACGATTTTTCATAATTTCTCCTCCTGCCTCTCTCTTCAGACTGTGGGCCTGACTTGAACCAGCCGGATTTTCCCGTTCACCGTGCGAATCCTGAGCGGGCTGCCCCCGCGACCCAGGGTCGCTCGAAATTCCCTGGAAGCCATGCTCCCTTGTACTTTGACGGGCAGCGTAGAGTGAAAGTCACCATTGACGCTGCTGATTTCCAGATTGGCGCTGAAATCATCCGGCAAGGCCACCAGCACCAATCCGTTGACCACGCCGAGATCCACCGCTTGTGTCAACTGGCGCGAGTGCAGTTCCATCTGCACCGTGCCGTTCGTAGTCCGTGCGTTCAGGCGGCCAACGGCATCGTCGAGAGTGACATCGCCGTTAACAGTGTGGACGTCGCCGCTGCCTTCCACATCGTGTACCAGCAAATTGCCGTTCACTGTTTGTACCGAGGCAAGCTGCACGTGGTGCGGTACGCGGATGCGGTAGTCCACCGTGACCTCGACGCCATCGTCCTTCGGATAAATCGTGCGCACATTCACCGCATCAGCGGACGTGAAGACCTCGATCTGCACCCGCGCCAAATCTTCCGGATTCGATCTGGTCGATTTCACAGCGTTGATCTGGACTTCTTCGCGGTCCCACCCTTCCACCCACACGGAGCCATTCACGTTGGCCAGTGTGAAGGTGCCCCCAGAAGGGAGGCGATAGCTGCGTTCGAAAAGATCATCGGCAGAAAACAACGGTGCCGCACAGAAGGTGACCCCCAGCAAAACCACCAGGCCCAACAGAAGTCGGCGCATCGCTTTGCCTCCTCCTCACAGGATGACTAGAGGCGACATCTCAGCTCATTCTAGGCTGGCTCAATCCAAACGAAACTCGATGGCCACCAGCGTGACCACGGCGACGGGCTTTCCTTTGCTCAGCGTGGGCGAATAGCGCCACTGGCGAACGGCGTCGATCGCGGCTTCGGCGAGCATCGGGTGGCCCGAGAGCAACCGCGTGTTCGTCACCTTGCCGTCCTTGCCAATGGTGATGACCAGTTGCACGGTCCCCTGGATCCCGGCGCGTTTGGCCGCTTCCGGATACAGGGGTAGCACGTTGTTCAGCCGCTTGGCGTCTTGGTCCTTGGAATCCACTCGAACCTGGCCGTACCAGGCTTCTCTCAAGCGGCTTTGCAGTTCCTCCAGAAACCCTCGGGACCTCTCTGTCTCGGCGCGTCCCTGGGCATAATATTTCTGCGCCTCAGCGAGTTTCCGGGCCCGCTCAACTTCGTCCTGGAGGATCCGCGCCTGGGTCTCCATCTGGATCTGCTGTTGCTTCTCGATGCGCCTGCGGGTCGCATCCAGTTGGGCCATGTACAACTGCTGGTTCAGCGCCTGAAACGCATCACTGAAGCGCAGGCGGATGTTGCCAGCCTTCGTCTTCAGTTGGAGAATCTGCCCGCCTCCGTTCAGATTGCTTTCGGCGCGGATCGTGCGCTGGCCCGGCGCGTCTCCCTCCGTGCTGATCTTCAGCGGGACGCCGGGGTCGGCCAGGATGGTATGGTTCAGCGCGGAGTCAATTGTCGCCTGGATGGTGACCGCCAATTCCTTCGGGAGATACACCACGATGTCGCCCTGGCCACAGATGAGCTGCGATCCGCCCTGCAACTTCCCTTCCGGCGTAATCCATGCCGTGATGGTCCCGGAAGTGGTCGAGGCCCGCACCGGACCTTCGACGCGCGTCAAGTAAATGCTCCCACCGCTGGCCTCGAATTGCGTGGGGCCGACCACGCGCGCCACACGAATCGGGCCGCCGCCAGTCCGCGCGCGGATGGCTCCGTAGGCTTCGCCCACGTCAATCCGCCCGCCCGCGGTCACTGCCGTCACGCCGGCCGTCGTTTTCAGGATGGAGATGCTACCGCCGCCGCTTTCGAGTTGCGCCTTCCCACCGACGTAGTCCACGCGAACGTGTCCACCGCCGCTACGCAAAGTGGCATTGCCCTGCACCTGCCCGGCAATGATGTGTCCCCCGACCGTGGTGGCCACCAGGCTTCCGTTCACATCCTGGACGCGGATGTGGCCGCCCTGCGTGTCGAGTTTCGAAGAGCCGCCGATGTGGCCGAGGCTGATATCCCCGCCCCTGGTGTACACGATGACTTGCCCCTCGATGTCTTCGCTGGAAACGTTGCCGGCCTCGGTGCGGACGTCGAGGCTGTAATTGCGCGGCACGTTCACTTCAAAGCTGACCCACAGCCTGTCCCGCGCCTCGGTCGAGGGCACACGACCGATCAGCACCACGCCGTCGGCATCTTCGCGGGGCACCAGTTCGAAGCGCTCCACCAGTCGCCGCGCATCCGGCTGGCTGGCATCGGTTTCGATCCGCACGAGGTAGCTGACGTGTCCGGAATTGCGCGTCAGGACGCGGACGTTGCCGACGTCGGTCACCACGTGCAGGCGGAGGGCATTGCGGGTTTGAAGGTCACCTTTTTTTTCCGCACTGAGGCGCGGCAGCCGCTGCGCCGGCGCCACCGCCACCGCCGTGCGGCTTTGCGGTGCGCGCCGTATCTCCTGGGCTGCGGCCGGCACGCACAGCAGCATTGCCGCCGCTCCTGCGGCCAGCAGTTTGATTCCGGGATGGATCCGCTCTTCCTTCATGGCCCCTTGAACATTTCAGAAAACTAAGGACCACTGCGTGGTTAGCTTGATAGGGGGCTGCAGCAATTTGCCCGTTTTTTGGCGCTTTTTGAGCCGGTTGCTATCAAGCTATCTCCGCAGCCCTCTCTAGTAGGTCACCCGCGGTCCCAAGTCGCGGATCGCCGCGGCGCTCTGCAGCCGGACGTAGGTGCTGGGGTCTTTGCGCATGCGGTCTTTCAGCACCTCTACCAGCTGGCGGTCGGGCTGCGCACCGCTCCCGCACAGCACACGCAGGGTGTTGATGGCTTCGACGCGCACGCCGGGATTATCGTCGCGCATCAGGGCATCCAGCAGCGCCTGGCGCACCTGGGGGTCGCGCGCAAACGCGCGCAGCGATTCCAGTGCCTTCAGCCGCACGCCTGGATTCGGGTCATTGCGGGCGGCGAAAGCCAGCACCTGCCGGACTTCCGGATCTTGATCCTGCAAGCGCAGGACATCCACCGACTCGAGCCGCAAACCCGCATCCGAGCGCGCGCTGTCGCGCACGACAGACAGGAGAACCTGTCTCACGTCGCTGTCGGTGGCGGTGCCGCGCAACGTGAAGGGCTTCGGCGCCGTCATCTGCAATTCCACCGCAGGCGCGGTCGGGTCGCTACCTGGGACCCAGGTCAGTCCGGAGACGTCCACGTTCCGCAAATCATGGTCGGAAAGCCCCGACACCGTCACCACCGGCGTGCTTTCCTGCCCGGCGTCGCGCATCAGCCACGACGGGATCACGTTGCCAGCGATAATGCCCAACAGAACCAACGCCACAGCGCTCACCGCCGGGCGCAAAACGATCCATCTGGTCGGGCGCAGCAGCTCGACCCAACGCCGCCAGCCGGTGAGGGAGATATCGTCGATGGCTTCAGCCAGCTCGCTGCGGCACTGGGCCAGCAAGGCGGGCGCAGGCTCTTCGGAGGCACGGGCGGCGAGGGTATCGAGCCAGCGCTGCTCGCGCGCCAACGCCGCAGCACAGTCCGCACAAGCGCCAACGTGTTGCTCGACTCGGACGCGCTCGCTGTCCTCAAGCTCGTCGTTCACATATAGAAAAATGAGTTGCTCAAATTCCTCGCACTGCATATCCCTACCCTCACGACTCTCGGGGGTCGATTCCTTCCTCGTGGTTCGGCCTGGTTCACGACTCAAAGCAGCCCCTCCAATTGGGCGCGCAGCTTCTGCGTCGCCCGAAACAGCGAATTCTTGACCGTTTCTTCCGAGGTGCCCAGCATCTCTCCGATCACGCGCAGCTTGAGACCCTGGTAATGCTTCAGCTCGAAAACCATTCTCTCCCGCGGGGAGAGCCGTTCCAGCGCGGCGTCAATCTGCGCGCCGATTTCGCAGCCGAGCAGGCGCTGCTCGGGGTTGGCGTCGGCACGCGGCTCCACTTGGCGTTCGAAAAAATCCACGCCCGCGGCGGCCTCGTGGCCGTCGCTCGGCGGCGCTTCGGGCGCCTGGTCTTCGCGCCGGCTGCTGCGACGCCGCAGGTGGTCAAGGCACACATTGGTCACCACGCGGTACACCCAGGTGTAGAAGCTGCACTCGAAACGGAAGCGGTGGAGGTTTCTGTAAACCTTCAGGAAGGCTTCCTGGTAGATGTCGCGGGCATCTTCGGGCCGGCGCATGATGTTGGTGGCCAGCCGCAAAACATCCTTGTCATAACGGTGGACGAGCTCCTCGAAGGCAGAGCGGTTTCCCGCCTGAGCCTGTCGAATGAGGGCATGCTCGTCGACCGCTTTCACCGCGTGGCCCGCGCCTTCTCCGGCTGCGATTGCCATCCCCGCGATCGGCATCTCTTCTCGGCCTGGGCTGCTCAGGTTTCGAGGGCCGGGCTGTGATGCGCCCCTGGAACCGGACCTCGAACAGCTACAACCATTTAGACGGATCCGGCCCCGAAAGGGTGAGCGAGGGTTGAGCGACCGATGGCCTTGCAGCCAATTGATGATCAGAGGTTTCCGGAGAGCGTCCCCCGGTTCTCACAAACGGGACGCCATGTGTTCGCTTTTGCGCCCCCACGTCAGAGCATTGAGCGACTTTGCAGTTGGCCAATATACGTCAAGCCTTTCACCCAAGTAAACGCATCAAGCATCGCGCCACGATGATATAAAGTGGCTGTGGAAGCGGGACGCGGCAATCGACGAGCCCGCCGCAAGCGATGAAACTTCAGCTCACGACCGAGGCGAAATATCTGAAAGGCGTTGGGCCACAACGCGCCGCTTTGCTGGCCACGCGAGGCATCGTGTCGATTGAGGACCTCCTCGCCTACCTCCCTTTCAGATACGAGGACCGCATCCACTTCAGTTCCATCCGCGAGATTCAGCCCGGCGGCACCTACACGGTGCTAGCCGAGGTAGCCAGCGGCGGGACCGTGCGCTACGGGCGGCAATATCGAGCGCAGCGCAACGCCGTCTATCACCTTGCGGTCACCGACAAGACGGGGATGCTGCACTGCAAATTCTTTCACGGCGGCTATCTCGAAGGCCGGTTGAAAGCCGGACAACGCATCGTCCTGCACGGTAAAGCCGACGTGGACCCCTACCGCCCCGCACGCATCGAGATGATTAATCCGCAGTTCGAGTTGCTCGGCGCATCCGACGAAGAAGGCAGCGCGCGCGACTCCACGGAAGTGGGACGCATCGTTCCCATCTACGAAGCGATCGGAAACATCTCGTCGCGGATGCTGCGCCGGATGGTCTACGCAGCGCTGGGAAATCTGGAAGGGGAACCGTACGAGCCGCTTCCGCGCGCGCTGCTCGGACGCTACCGCTTCCCGTCGCGCGGCGCAGCGCTGCGGGCCGTCCACTTCCCTCCCTCGCAGGAATCCCTCGAGTTGCTCAACACGTTCCGCACCCCGGCGCACCAGCGGCTGATTTTCGAGGAATTCTTTTACTACCAACTGGGTCTCGCCCTGCGCCGCCAGGGCCTCAAACACGAACCTGGCATCGCTTCCCGGGTGCGCGATGATCGTATCCGCGAAGCGTTGAAGCGCATCCTGCCGTTCAAACCTACCGGCGCGCAGAAACGCGTGCTGGCGGAAATTGCCGCCGATATGGAGCGGCCCGAGCCGATGACCAGACTCCTGCAAGGCGACGTGGGCAGCGGGAAAACGATTATTGCTTTTGAGGCCGCCGCCATCGCCATCGAAAACGGATGTCAGGTGGCGTTGATGGCGCCGACGGAAATTCTCGCCGTGCAGCATTTTCTTTCGGCGCGGCGCATCTTTGCCAAAGCGGCCTACGCGGTGGAGTTGCTCATCAGCGGGTTGAAACCTGGCGAAAAACGAGCCGCGCGCGACCGCGTAAGGACCGGTGAGGCACAATTTATTGTGGGCACGCACGCGCTCATTGAGGAGGAAGTGGAATTTGCCCGCCTCGGGCTCGTGATCATCGACGAGCAGCATCGCTTCGGCGTGCTGCAACGTAAGCGCCTGATCGAAAAAGGCGGATTCGGCGCGAGTCCCGCAGGCGGAGCGACGCCCGCGCCCGACGTGCTCGTCATGACAGCGACGCCGATCCCTCGCACGCTGTCGCTCACCCTCTACGGCGACCTGGACATCTCAGTGATTGACGAAATGCCGCCGGGGCGCACTCCCATCGAGACACGCTGGACGACTGAGACGCACCTGCCCGGCGTGTGGGAATTCCTGCGTCGCGAAATCGCCACCGGGCGCCAAGCCTACGTGGTCTATCCGGTGATCGATGAATCGAAGCAGGAACTCAAAGCCGCGACCGAGGAATACGAGAAACTTTCCAAAAAAATCCTGCCGCAGCTTCGCGTGGGACTGCTGCATGGGCGCATGCGCAGCGAAGAAAAAGAAGGGGTGATGGAACAGTTCCGCCGGGGCGAAATCCAGGTGCTCGTTTCCACAACCGTCATCGAAGTCGGCGTGGACGTGCCCAACGCCAGCGTGATGGTGGTCGAGCACGCGGAGCGGTTCGGTCTGGCGCAGCTCCATCAGTTGCGCGGGCGGATCGGCCGCGGCGCGGCAAAGTCGCACTGCGTCCTGGTCTCGCAAAAAACGGTGACCGATGAGGCGAAAGCGCGTCTCGAAACGATGGTCGGCACGACCGACGGCTTCGTAATCGCCGAGACCGACCTGAAGCTGCGCGGCCCGGGCGAGTTTTTCGGGACGCGGCAGCACGGTGAACTCGGATTCCATATCGCGAATCCCCTGCGTGACCACGAACTGCTCGATCTCGCGCGTCGCGAAGCCTTCGCGATGGTCGAAAATCCAGCAGAAGAAACCGAGGTCCACCGCCTGCTGAATTATCTGGGACCGAAGTGGCAACGCCGCTACGCGCTCGCCACGGTGGGCTAAAGATGCGCGTGATTGCAGGAAAATTCGGCAGCCGGCCGCTCGCCAGTCTCAAAGGGCTCGCCCTGCGTCCTACGAGCGACCGCCTGCGCGAGACACTCTTCAATATTCTCGGTGCGGCGGTGGAGGGTTCGGTCTTTGTGGACGTCTACGCCGGAACAGGCGCTGTGGGCGTCGAAGCGCTCAGCCGCGGCGCCGCGCGTGTTTACTTCGTCGAGAAGCACCGTGCAGGAGTCGCGCTGATTCACAAAAACCTAAAATCGCTGGGGGCAGAACGCAACGCCGAAGTGCTGGCGATGGACGCGGTGCGCGGGCTGGAAATGCTCCAGGCGCGCGGCCTGCGCGCCGATTTTGTTTTCCTCGATCCGCCCTACGAGGACGGCCGCGAATACACGCGCACGCTCGAGTTTCTTGCCAGCTCAGAATTGTTGGAGGAACAGGCGCGCGTGATTGTCGAGTCGCGCCGGTCGGGCAAGCACCGCGTAGCTCTCCCTGAACGTATCGGCGGCCTAGAAAAGAAACGTACGATCGAACAAGGCGACGCCGCACTTAGTGTCTACGCCATGGCATAGGGGCGCGATCTTTTCCCCGACGCGTCTCGCGGCTAACTGGGCGGCTTGCGGAACAGGTCGAGCAGCCCCTTCTTTTTTTGCTGTTCCTGCTGCGTGGTCTGCTGCTGTGTTGTGGTGCTAATGCCGGGAATGCCGCGCCCGGGCTGGATCTTCGGGTCGCTAAACGTGCCGCGAACCGCAAAGGGCACGGAGATGCGGCCCACTGTCTGTTTCATCACGCCGCTCAAGACGCCGAGCACCGCCCCGGCGGGATTGTCGGCTTGGCCGGATCCACTGCGCATCAGCACAGCTTGACCGTCGTAGTTCAATGTCTGGTCAAAGCCGAAACTGCCGCGCAAATCCACGGTGCCGCTGTCGGAATCGACGTGAATGCGCTGACTGAAGACGCGCGCGTCGGCAATTGCGAGATCGCCAGTGATCGACTGAATTTTCGTCTCGCCGCTGAATCCACCGCTCCCCGCACCGAAGGTCATCACCCGCTGGAGCTTGCCGAGGGTTTGCAATGCCCCGCTCATGTTGATCGAAGGGAGCCGCGCGTCTTTGACCGCGAAATTGCCGCTGCCAGTCAGTGAGTTCAGGATGTTCGAGCCCTGCGTCCCGAACAGTTGCAGAGTCGCCTCGGCCATGCCGGTCATTTTCCCGCGCGTTTGGGGCGACGCAGCCATGGCCTTGGCTACATCCAGATTGCGCAGTTCGATATTGGCTGAAAACCGCGGCGGCGATTGACGCCGGTCCACTCGCGCGGACACGCCGAGCGAACCATCGTAAAGCGCCATTGTCGCCGGCCAGACCTCGACGCGGTCGGTGAAGACCCGGATTTCCGCGCTGGCCTTATTGCCGTCGTAGGGCGCATAGCGGATTTTGTCGGCAGTAATGCGGCCACGCGCGACGAGTTCGCTCCCCGGCGTGCGCACCGGCGGCGCCGGCGGAGGCGTCGGGACTCCTTCCGTTTCCGCGTTCAACTGGTCCAGATCCACCAGCGGCGTGGACAATTCGAAGTTGACCACCGCTTTCTCGATGTCGGAAACCTGCATCTTCCCTTTCGCCCGCGTTACCTTGCCCAGGGTGAATTCAAAACTCGAATTGGCCGCGCCGTCGCGCAGCGTGAAGTCTCCCGATTGAAATTCAATCGGACTCTTGAAACCCGGGATGTGCATCTGCACACCGGCCGGATCAGCTTCCGCCTTCCATTGCTTCAGCCGCTTGGCATCCAGCGCCACGTCGCTGAACCTCGCATTGAGTTTCGTGACGCGAACATCTTCGACGAATTTCTTGCGCGGGCCAGTCACGCGGCCCATCACAAACTCCGCGTCAGTCAGACGGATCGAATCGATATCGGCCAAGCGGAACGCGGAATCCCTCGCCGGCTGCTGCTGGATTTCGAATTCGTAGTTCGTTTTTCCCTGGTCGTTCTCGAGCATCACGATGCGCGGATGCACGATCTCGATTGCGCTGAGCTGAAATTCGCGGCTCAACAGGGGTCCCCAGGCCAAACTTCCGCGGATGAAATCGGCGGAGAGAAAATTCCCCTCCGCATAGTCCTTGGGATTTCCGAGAGCGAACCCGTCAATCGTGAAGCCCACGCTGGGAATCAGCCGCGCGCGAATCTTGCCGATGATCACCTTGCGCCCGGTCTCTTTTTCGACAGTGGAAGCGATCAACGTGCGGTAGCGATCAACGTCGAGGAAATACGGCACGACGAGCGCCACGATGATCAGAAGCACGAAGACGCTCAGAAGGACAATCATCCAGCGAGGGATGCGTTTCATGGGATTGCCTCCGCCATTAGAGTGGCAAATCCCATCCGGCGGGGCAAGTGGTTTTCTATCCGAACTCCGGGGGTCGCCGGAGTCAACATCTTTTCTCGCGAGGAAAAAAGCACGCTCCGAGCGCAGGGCGGCGGGGGAGTATAATGAACTCTCTATGATGAGAATCCCCACGGCGGGCGGGGCCGTTGTGTCTGCTCACCAGAGCATGCGCGCGCATCCGGCGCGATCGCCGCAATTGGGCGTAGACTGGGAAACGTCTTCACAAACGTTCCGGAGCAGCATCCAGGCACTGCTGAAGGGCCCGCGAGCGCCGCGCGGCGAGATCACCACGCCCTATTTCCGCGACGCCTGGGTGCGCTGGCGTCTCCAGAAACGCGCGCTGGTGTGCTCGGTCGTGTGGCATCTCGTCCTGATTACTTTTCCGTATCCGAACTTCCCCGAAGCAAAGGCCAAGCCCGTCGAAGCGTTCCGGAACGTACAACTCGTGTGGTACGCACCGCCGCGCGATCTCCCGCCGTTGCGGCCGCCCGGGCCGGCATCGAAGCCCAGCCCGCCGGGCGATCCGAAAAAACCGCTGCCGCGGCGTGGAGCCGATGCGTACCATCCGCGGCAAATCATCATTTCGGCCCCGGTGCGTCCCAACCACCCGCGGCAAACCCTGATTCAGCCGGCCGCGCCGCCTACGCCTCCGGCGATTCTCCCCGCTTTGCCCAACATCGTGCAGTGGGCCCAACCGAAGGCCCCACCGCGTCCGCGGCTGCGGATCAGTCAGCAGCAATTGGCGAAGCTGCGTCCGAAAACGCCGGCACGCCGCTTGGAAGATGCTCCACTGCCAGCCGCGCCGAACCTCGAACCAAGAATTGGCGATTTGAATATCGCCGCCAGCGAGACCTTGAATCGTAAGCCCACGTTACCGATGATGCCGACCTCGGCGCCGCGTATCGCGCAACAGCAAAATGGGCACGATGTCGCCGCGCCCGATCTCACACCGGACCTGAGCAGCGCAGACGGTGAGTTGCAGCGGCTGATCGCGCTATCGGCAACGCCTGCGCCGCCCGCGCCGGTCGTCGACGTCCCGCCCGGCAATCTCGCCGCGAATGTCACCATTTCACCGGAAGGTACGCAACCGGGAGTCCCCGGAGGTTCTCCCAATGGTGCTGCGGGCAACGGCGGCGCCGGCGGCGGAAACGGCAGTCCGGGGGGAACTGGTGGAGCCGGGGGTACGCAACCCGGTACCGGTGGCGGTGGCGGAATCACCGGGACCGGCCCGCCGGGCATCAGCATCACCGGAGGCGATCCTCGCTTGAGTTCTCCAATTGCAGGGCCAGCAGGCGCCGGGACGGGTAAGAATGTTCAGCCCGGCAAGACTCTTCGCGCGAGTCCGCTGCCGGTGAAGCCTGAGCCCCGTGTGGCGATCGCTGCGCCCGAGCGCACACGACCAGCCCCGGCTTTCGATCGTCTCCAGCCGGGCGCTCCGCCGGAATCGATCCTCAGCTCCAAGCGCGTTTACACGCTCTACGTCAATATGCCGAATCTTTCGAGCGCGACGGGGAGCTGGATCCTGCGCTTCTCAGAGCTCAACCTGGACCCCACGAAACCCTTCGTCGCTTCCGAAGCGGCGAGTGACCTGGCAGGACCAGAACCCTTGCGCAAGGTCGACCCGAAATATCCGCAGGAGCTCATCAGCGCTCGCGTGCAGGGAGAAGTGATTCTCTACGCCGTCATCCGCAAAGACGGCACCGTGGACAGCATCCAGGTGGTCAAAGGAGTGGACCCGCAACTCGACCAGAACGCGATGGAAGCGCTGGCCAAATGGAAATTCCGTCCCGCGGCGCGCAACGGTGAGCCGGTCGAACTCGAAACCATTGTACGCATTCCCTTCCGCGTCACACCAGGGTCGTAGCTTTCTCTCCCCAGTGCATTCAGAATGTTGTGGAAACCTCAAGTGGCGGGGGACATCCAAGGCTGTGCAGAACCAATGGGGGAATCCTTGAACTCGCAATCATCTGAGAGGCTGTCCCGCGTGGCCGTGGTAGGCGCGGGTGCCGTAGGTTCCTACTTCGGAGGAATGCTCGCCCGCTCCGGGGTGCCCGTCACGCTCATTGCGCGCCCGGCGCACGTCGAAGCCATCAACCGCGATGGCTTGTTCATTGACTCCTTAAACTTCCAGGAACGCATCTGCGTCGCTGCCTCGACGAATCTCTCCGCCGCACGCGGCGCCGCTTTCGTCCTCTTCTGCGTGAAAACGACCGACACGGAAACCACGGCACGCCAACTGGCCCCGCATCTCGCGCCCGGCGTTGCGGTCTTCAGCCTGCAAAACGGCGTGGACAACATCGCCCGCATGCGCGCCGCAGCCGGCTTTGAGTCATTTCCCACGGTCGTCTACGTCGCCGCGGCACTTTCTGCCCCCGGTCACATGAAACATTCTGGCGGCGGCCGGCTGATTCTCAGACCCGGGCCGCAGGCCGAGCAGTTGTCGCAGCTCTTTGCGCGAGCGGGCGTCCCTTGCCAGCTATCGGAAAACATCGAAGGCGAGTTGTGGAAGAAACTCGTGCTCAATTGCGCGGGCAACGCGGTCACCGCGATCGGCCGCGCCAGCTACGGAGCCATCGCGCGTCACGCGCCCACGCGCGAAGTCCTGTTGGCCACCGCCCGCGAAGTCTCCGCCGTGGCGCGCGCGGCGGGCGTGCCGCTGCCGGACGAGGATTTTGCGGCGCAGGCACTGAAGTTTTGTGAAAACGTGGGCGACGCGACTTCTTCCACAGCACACGATATCCAGCGTGGCAAACGTACGGAAATTGATTCGTTGAATGGCTACGTGGCCCGCCTCGGCGCCGAACTCGGCGTCCCGACGCCTGTCAACCACACGCTCTGGGCGCTGGTGAAATTGATGGAAGACGCCGCGCGACCTTTTTCCTGAAAACCGGATCGCAGCTCCTGGCCAGCTTGGTGACAACCGCGCTAGGTGGCAAGCGCCATCAGCAGGCGGTCGATGTCCTGCTCGGTGTTGTATAGGTGCGGCGCGATGCGCAGGGCGTTTTCGCGCAAAGCCGCGAAGATTTTTTCACTGCAAAGTTTTTCAAACAAAGCTCTGGTTTTTTCGGGTGTTCGCGTCGCAACGCAGGCATAAGGTCCGCGCTGCGCGGCATCGCGGGGACTGGCCAGAATGCAACGGTCGCGAGGCAGCCGCTCGATCAGCATCTCCAGCAGCCGGTTGTTGTGCGCGAGAACCGCCTGCGGGCCCGCGCCGAGCACGAATTGCAGAGACGCTTCCATCGCGGCCAGGTTGAAATAGCTAGCGGTTTCGGGCGAATCCCAGCGGCGCGCGTGGCGCGCCACGGGGCGGAATTTCATCTCCTCCACCGTCAAGTTGTGGAAATTGTCGGCGCCATCGAGCGCCATCCAGTAGAAGGGCTGGACGCGCATCTCGTCAATCAGCTCTTCGCGGATCCAGAAAAAGCCGGTGCCGTAAGGGCTGAGCAGCCACTTGTAGCCCGCGCACACCACAAAATCAGCGCCGAGGGCGCGGACATCCATCGGCAACGCCCCGGCGCACTGGCTGACGTCCAGCAGCAGATAGGCGCCGACCGCGTGGCAGGCTTCGGCCACGCGGGCCGCGTCGAGCAGCGAGGCGTCGTCGAAGCGCACGAGGCTCACCGAAATGAGCCGCGTGCGCCGGCCGACCGCGGCGATGAAATCGTCGGCGGTGACGAAGTGATCGCGCGGCACAACGACGTTCAGGGAGAGGCGGCCGGATTCGGCCAGTGGCCCCCAGGTGCAGAGGTGCGCAGGAAATTCGCCGCGGGCAATCAGGATTTCATCCTCAGCGCACCACTCGATTCCCGCGGCCACCGCAGCCAGACCGCCGGTCGCGCCGGTGGTGAGCGCGAACTCGTGCGGCTGCCCACCAACCAGCCGCGCGAGCAACGCGCGGATGCGGTTGGGAAGTTCGAAGTACGCACGGTCGGGAATCAGGTGCGGCGACTGCTTCCATTCCATCGCTTGCTTCAGGGCACGCGCGGAGACGCGCGGCATCGGCGCTTGTCCCGCGGCGTTGAGATAAGTCACACCCTCGAATTCAAAGAAGGATTCGCGCCAGTCGGGGCGAGTGGTGACCTTTTGTTCCATCCGTGTTTTTCTCCAGCAGAGCCCGCAGGGGCAGTTCGCCTCAGAAGTGGTCGCGCAGCTCGCGAAAGCTGTTCACGATGATGACCTTGCCGGGGCCGGAAGCGATGTCGCAGTGCTCCAGCGCCCAGGTGGCCTGGTGCGGGATAAAGACCGCATTCAAGCCGACGGCGAGCGCCGGGTTGATGTCGCTGCGCGGGCTGTTGCCCACCATCCAGCCATGCGATTTCACGATGCGGTACTGGTTGACCACACGCTTATACGTGGGGGCATCTTTTTCGGATACGATCTCGACCGCCTCAAAAAACGCCTGCAGACCGGAACGGTCCACCTTGCCCGCTTGTTCCGCGGCTTCTCCCTTGGTCAAAAGAATCAACCGGTGGCGGCCGGAAAGATAGGCCAGCGTCTCCGGCACGCCGTCCAGAATGCGAGGAGGGACTTTTTCCAGCTCAGCGACCAGCGTGGTCACCTGCGCGAGCGTATCGCGGCGCGCCATATTGCCCGCGAGCTTTAGATAGGTCTCTTCCAGCGACCGCGCGAAGCTCTGCACGCCATAGCCGTGCTGGCGGATGTTGCGCCGCTCCGTTTCGTTCAGGATGCGGCGGACATAGGGGCGGGCGAAGCCCAGGGGCTCCAGGAGGCCGATGAAGGACTCGATCGTCTCCTCGAAATAGACGTTGTTTTCCCAGAGGGTATCGTCGGCGTCAATCAGAAGCGTTTCCCGCGCCAAGGCCAGTGTCCGTTCCGGTCAGGATGATTTCGACTGGTGCTGCGCCAGTGTCTCAAGAATTCCGGCGGCGACTTTCTGCAAATCGCCGAAGCGGGACAAGTAATCCTGAAACTCGCGGTTCACCTCGAGCGCAGCTTCCGGGGTGAGCCGAGCGCGAAGGATCAGGTCGCGCAGCCGGACCGGATGCGGCAACACCGCTTCCTCTTTCAGTTCATCCAAAGCGGCATTCACATCGTAGTTGGCCATGTTTCCCTCACTACACAGCGAGCCGC
>Ga0315268_10000356_pt1 | contig 53693 bp, 56 predicted proteins | sample C1_top_MG_FD_204535 | JGI IMG/M metagenome (GOLD analysis project Ga0315268, IMG submission 204535) | Sediment microbial communities from Yellowstone Lake, YNP, Wyoming, USA - C1_top | ecosystem: Environmental > Aquatic > Freshwater > Lake > Sediment | place: USA: Wyoming | collected 2017-08-01 | reverse complement strand
AGGGCTTCCTGCTCCATACCAGATCCCCCTTCTTCACTGTGTCCGTGAAGAACGCGGTCACTATAAAGCCTTCTTCGTTCAGCATCCGAACGACGGCGAGAAGATACTTCTCGGTGACAGGGGTGTTCCTGGAGTGCCTGTAGAATAGCCAGACAGAAGAGTCGTAGATGCTTCTTCGGACCTCGTCAGGAGAACAGTTGACTTGTACTTCTTGTCGTAATTAGTCGGCAAATCGTGTTCGAGGTCGATGCTCTTCTTCCGGTGTGCTAACGATTCACAAGATGCTTTTGTAACGCTGTTTCGTCGACTTCTACCGCTATTCCGCTGCCTTCGTTCAGGGTCTCTCTTGACCCCTTGAGTTCTATTCCGCCCTGTACTGGATCCGTCTTCAGCATCGCATGGCTATCTAAGTCGGCGTACTTCACGATCCGGTTTGAGGTCGCAAAGTGGCAGCCTGCTGAAATGCCTATTCTCGTTTCTACCATGCAGCCGACCATGCAGGGTATGTCGGCGGCTTCCGCGATTGCGGCGATCTTTCTGGCGGCGTGGATGCCGCCTGATTTCATGAGTTTTATGTTGATCATGTCAGCCGCTCGGAGTCGGGCCACTTCCAAGGCGTCTAGTGGAGAGTGGACGCTTTCGTCTGCCATTATCGGTATCGGCGATCCTCGTCGAACCTCCGCGAGCCCCTTTAGGTCTCTGTGATGAACGGGTTGTTCACAGAATTCAATCTCGAACCGTTCAAGCTCTTTCAACGTACTGATGGCTTGTCGGACTGGGTAGCCCTGGTTCGCGTCCACGGTGAGCTTGAAGTCGCTTCCGAGCTGATCTCTGACGGCCCGGATCCGTTCCACATCCTCCGCGGGATTTCTGCCAATCTTGATCTTCAACCGCGACACGCCTTCCTTCCTCAGGTCTCGAGCCTGGCGAACTGTTTCCTCTAGATTCTCCAGACCGACGCTTTGCGTTGTCTCAAGTTCTTTCACCTGTCTACCCAACAGCCCGTTCAATGGGAGCTTTGCGGTTCTCGCCAAAGCGTCGTGCAGTGCTATGTCGATCGATGCTTTTGCACTAGGATTTCCAAGCACCGATCTGTCGACGTCGTGTAAGATATCTCCCAGCGCGAGTGCATCCCTGCCAATCACGTGTGGTTTCATGCGTTCAAGCATCGCCCATGCACTTCGCATTGTCTCGCCTGTGATCGTTGGTTCAGGGGCAGCCTCGCCCCAACCATAGGCACCGTTTGACAAGCGAACTCGGACCAGAATTCCCTCGTATACGGAAGTGACCCCGAGCGCTATGCGGAAGGGTCGAACCATCGGAAGCTGGAGCGGGTAGATATCAATAGATTCTACCTGAAGGCCTGTCAACGATTCCCATCAACCTAGTCGAATGATCTGGTTGACGGCTTCGGCGGGGATTCTAATGCGGTTTGCGTTTGAATTTCGAAAAAAATGAGGGATGGGGCTGTTGTATTGAGCCCCGTTTAGACGCTCTTCTTGGAGCTGAAGACGCTGATTGCAGCTGGGAGGATATGTACCGTCAGGAAGGTTAGCAATGAGGAGGCTGGTGCGCTTTCGCCCTTCGTGATCTCGTAGAAGTAGAGCCCGTACATCGCAGGGTTCGAGGTCTCAAGGCTAGAAGCTATGGATGGGTTGGCGCGTTCGTGTAGCCATGACCTCGACAGAGACCATGTGGCGCCGAAGTTTCGCCACGTGTACGCGTAGTCGTCGTTCACCATTGTCTGAATCTGCTTGATCACAGCTAGCCTCTGGGTTGGGTCAGAGATCTTCGCCTGCTCGTCAACCAGCTTGTCAACCTCGGGGTTCGAGTAGGCAATTCTCAAAGCCAAGGTTCCGCTGCTTCGAGCGAAGGGCACTAGGAAGTCGTCTGGGTCGACGTAGTCGACCACCCAGCCGATGAAGTACGCCGCCAGTTGCCGTGCACGCTGTGCGGCGAGGAACTGTGGCCATGCTAGGCCGACTACGCGCACGTAGAGGCCTGTGTCGGAGGCGAAACTGTTTACGGTGTTGGCGAGCAGTGTGGCTGCTGTCTCTCGAGCGATGTTGCCGAGGTTGTATGACATCTCAATAGTCTTGGGTTTGTCGGGGCTGAATGCATTATCGGGGGAAATCGGGTTGGCACCTGCATCCATGAGCAGCTGCTTCGCTTGGTCAGGGTCATAGGGTGTCGGTTGGATGCTTGGGTCATGGCCAAACATTCCAGGTGGAATTATCTGGCTGGCTGGTATCACGAAGTCTTGTTGCACGTCGTGGATGTAGGAGGTTCTGTTGAACGAGAGCGTAAACGCCTTCCGGATCCTCACGTCCGCGAACGGCTGGAAGGGTAGCGGCTTTCGGTCTGGTCCATTCATCTTTTCGTTGTATCCAATGTAGTCGGTGAGGAAGTAGGGGAAGAGGCATTTGCCTTGGATGGGCTGCGAGGGAGGACATTGCGGGAAAGCCTGGAATTCTGGGCTCAGCACCTTCAGGTTGCCCGTACTGAACCACGCGTCCTTGTCTATGAACTGGAAGATCAACCCGCCCGTCACTGGGACTGCGGCGAAGTCCGCCGTTCCAGCTTTGAAGTCGAGGATTCTGGTGTTCGCGTCGTCGATGCCTTTGATGACGACGTTCGGTATCGGAGCCAGACCTCGGTTCTCTGGTCCGCCCCAGTAGTTCTCGTTTCGCTCCAGAATCACAGTCTGAGTCGCCTTGTCCCATGACTTGAGCTTGTATGGACCAGTGCCCACCATATTCTCAGCCGGCCATGGGAAGAGTTCGTTGTGGTAGTCGCCGGCTGTTATGCCTTCGATGTATGGCGTGCCATCAGTTGGCGCAGTCCAGTGGGCTTTGAAAGCGGTTGGGCTGACGATGGATCCAACCGAGAAGGCCATCACGAACAGCCAACCCGCATACGGGGCCTCCAAGTGAACCGCCACGGTCATGGGGTCGATGATCTCAACTGGCTTGGCGGCCAACAGGTCGTCAAGTTCGGCTTGAGTGTACGTGTCGCCGTAACCGTCTGGGGCACTTGGCCCAGCATTGTTGTAGGACTTGCTGTAGTTCGCTCCACCGCGGATGATCTGGCTCATCGTCCACGCGGGGCCGTCAACGTCGTCCATTATTACGACTCGCATGAGGCTGTACCAGACCGCCTCGGCATTGAGTGGCGTTCCGTCCTGGAATGTAATTCCGCTTCGCAGGTGGAACGTGTAGGTCAAGCCGTCAGGGCTCACATCGTAGCTCTCAGCCAACCAAGGAACAACCTCGTCCGCCTTATCGCCCTTGAACCAGATCAATGGCTCGTAGACATCTTGGATGATTGCGCCACCGGCCGTCTCGTAGTCCGTGGCGGGGTCTAGCGTATCCGGCTGACCAATCGTCTCTTGGACGATTGTGTCCGGATTCTGAACCGGTATGGTTGTGGTTGTGGGAGTCACTGGGCCCTGTGGAATCGCAAAATAGGCGCCTGCCGCGACTGCTGCGACGATAACAACAATGACAATTGCTGCCTGCACTTTCGTAATTGCTTTTCGTGACAAATTTTCCAATTCTCCGTGATTCAAGCATGGCTGAGAGGTCCGGATTTAACACCTTGGACCCGGAACCGCACCAAACTTTTTTCGAACTTCAGAAACAAATCACGCAGGCACGAAATACTGGTAGGACATACGGCATTGTTCTCATTCGGGCCAGACTTTTTTTGATCCAACAAAAATCGACTGATAGTACGGGTCTCTGACCTTGTCGATTGTGACGCCTTTTGCTTTCCCTGATGCGTGAAGGAATTTCCCATCACCAACGCAAATTCCAACGTGTGTGATGCCGCTGCTCTTCCTGGAGAAGAACATCAAGTCCCCGGGCAACAAATGCTCAGCTCCGACCGGTCTTCCGAGTGTGTACTGTTGATCCGCGTCCCGCGGGAGACCCACACCGTTCATGGCAAACGTCAACTGTACGAGGCCTGAGCAGTCGAAGCCGAGTGGCGTCGTTCCACCCCACAGGTACGGCACCCCGAGGAACCGCCTCGCGGTCTCAACCACCATCCGTCGCGAGGTCAAAGGGTACCGGAAGGATCCGTCTCGGACCTCACCTTCCTCTCGCCTAACCCAACCCGGTCTCCCATCCGGAAGCCGCACTCTGAACCGGAACGGTTCCACCTCGAGAAGCGAGATTCTCGTCGTTATCGGCGCATGGATGGTTTCCCTGGGTTCGCCGAAGCGCTCCAAGTAAACCACTGCAGTGTTGCTTGTGACAATGACGATTCTTCCGCGCGACGCATAACGCACTTGTCCACGCTTCAGCCTCCTTACGGCCGTGGCGTCGATCCAACCTCGGTAGGCATCGGGGCCGGTGACCCATAGCCACTTATCCTTCTCCCTTCCCACGACGAGGGGGGTTCCGAGGATCACCTGACTCACGCGCTCAGACCTAACATTGGGTTTCGCGTGCACGTCCACGATCGGCTTCGTCACTACGGCTTCCCGGTAGGAGAACTGCCTCATCCAGTTGCGCCAGCCGACTCATAACATCTTTCAGGGGGGCTTTCTAGATGTTGCGTTGATCTCAGGATGCAAAACCGCGATGCGGGCGTCTTCTCCGGCCTCGATGCGCAATGCAAGGCAATCGCTGGCCGGCTCTCAGGCACAGTCGGCATCGCCGTGAAGACACTCAGGAGCGGTGATTCGTTCTACGTGAACGAACACGAACCCTTCCCATCCGCGAGCACTATCAAGATCCACATTCTTCTGGAGCTCTTCAACCAGGTCAAATCAGGGAAGCGGTCATTAGCGGAGATGATTGACGTGCCCATGTCCGGGCGCGTCGGCCCGCTGTGGGATCAGGATTCGAGTGGAATTCTCAAGGATCTAGAATCTGTCAGCAGGATCTCCCTGAAGGATGCGGCGACATTGATGATGATCGTCAGCGACAACGTGGCCACCAACCTGATAATCGACCTTCTCGGGATCGAGAACATTCAGAAGATGATTCGTTCCCTCGGCTTGAGGAACACGAAGCTTCAGAGGAAGATGATGGACCGCGAGTCAGCCGCGAGGGGCCTGCAGAACCTCACGACGCCGTACGATCTGATCAGAACGATGGAGCTCATAGCCAACGCACAAGCGCTGGACTCCTCCAGTTGCGGTGCGATTCTGGGAATCATGTCCAGGGCGCAGGACGTTATGGGGTTGAGGAGGCTGATTCCGCAAACGGTTAGGTTGGAGCATAAGACCGGAGACGATGACGACCTGAGCCATGATGTGGGAATCGTAAGCTTGCCCCACAACCCCTTCATAATAGCCGTGATGACCAAATCAGTCAACTTCCTAGACGGCTACGATGCCATTGCGGAGATCGGCAAGTTGTTCTATGATAGGCTAGCCAGCCGAACCTGAAACATTTCCGGAAATCCCCCCGCGCAATTCGTGACTTCTCAACTCCGAGTTGGATGATTCTTCGAAACCGAGAAATAGAAAACTGCCCTAAGCCCGCTTAGGAGGCTTCAGGGATTGGTGCGGAAACCTCGAGTTCTCAGGAAGGGGCAGATGATTCGTGCAGTGGCTCCGGCGAGCACGGAGAAGGACCCCGCGAAACTGAGCAAGGGAATCGCGAAGCTACGCCAACTTGGATTCGAGGTGTCGCTGGGAGACTGCGTCAAGAAGCTGAGAACGTGGGGTTACCTGTCCGGCACTGATGAGGAGCGGGCTGAGGAACTGAACGAGGCCTTTCGCGACGACAAAGTTGACGCTGTCTTCTGCGTGCGCGGAGGATATGGATCGCCACGACTGCTACCCTACCTCGACTATCGGTTGGTCAAGTCGCACCCGAAGATCCTCCTAGGCTATAGTGACATCACGACGCTGCACATCGCGTTCAACCAGAAATCTGAGCTAGTCGGGTTTCATGGGCCAATGATCGCCTCTGAGATGGGCGCGGATTTCACAGAGTACACTGAGAAGTGGTTCCTTCGCGCCGTTACAGATACAGCTCCTCTAGGTGAGATCACGAACCCTACGGACGGGCCGATCATCAAAACGATCAACGATGGCAAAGCTGAGGGAGTTCTGGTGGGGGGAAACCTGTCGCTCGTGGTTGCGACCCTCGGGACCCCGTACGAAATCGACACGGCTGGTAAGATTCTCTTCTTGGAGGACGTGGGTGCTCCGCCATACAAGATTGATGGCGACCTTACTCACCTTCTGCTAGCTGGGAAACTTGATGCCGCAGCGGGCATAGTCTTCGGCGAGACTGTGAAGCACGAGCCGAAGGATCCGGAACCCTCGCTAACGCTCTGGGACGTTTTAAAAGATCGAATTGGCATTGCGAGGAAGCCAGCCGTATACGGACTCTGCTGCGGACACGGAACCAACCACGTAACCCTCCCCGTGGGGGTCAGGGCAAGACTAGATGCCTCACTAGGGAAGTTGTGGATAGAGGAAGGCGCCACGCAGTCTTAACATGAGGAGAAGGCCGCGAGCTTCTACAGTCAGGCTAAGTATCACCGAAACTCGCGGCGGTGTCTCTGGCAAAAGCGTCGTCCAATGTGTGCCGCCTGATATTGGGCCCGGCTTATACAAAGAATAATATTGTAACTCCTCTCCTAGTCTTAGTATGCGGGCGGCGCCATCGTTGGTGAAGCTAGCGGATGATGTTCTCGCTCTTCACGATGGCATACGTGAAGTTCTGATTCTTGAAGAACGAGCGGGTCAACACATGATCATTGAGGAAGCTGCCCGAGACAGCGGCTCCCAAGACCTGCTTGCTGGGAGACTGGAGGAAGTTCATGGGGGCGCCTCGTTGGCCCCCAACATAATTCTTGGAGCGGCGGAGCAGTTTGGGGGAGATCCGGGAGGGCTCAGGCTTGTTGGGATGCTCTACAAGAAGAATGGGGTCATTCTGTGCAATCTCTCTGAAACTCGACTGCTGGCAATGAGCACTTCGACGGAGAGTTTTCCCAGCGTCTTGGTAATCATGAACAAGTCCCTTCCCAGGCTGATAGAGGAATCCGGCGTTCGCTTGAAGGAGGGGGCGGTAAGGTCGGCTGCGGTAGCGGAGGACATAGCACGATTTTTCCTCGAAGGCAAGATCCATGGTCCCTTATCCGTCTCCGTTGACGATGTCGCCCATCGAGGAATCAATCACAGGTGGGACGTTCACGGTTCATATCGCTCTCCAAGTTCGATTACGTCGAAGCGTTTTCAGATCGAAATTGATTCCGAGAATGGCTCAGTCATGAGATTCAGTTCTCCATCCTCGAGACCCGCCCTTCTTGTCGTTGAAATCGCCGCCCTCATCGGCGCGGCAGCGCTGCTCGTTTGGATGCTCTCAGTAAACTTCTGGAAGTAGCGTACTCGCGGCGGGAATTCCTGCAGGACCGCCAAGGCATACGGTGACGTACTCTTACTCAGAGTGATGTGTGTCGGCTGTTTGCGGACTTCGCCTGTTCTATCAGTTCCCTTGCGATTCTTGCCCTCGCTGCCTCCAAGTAGTCGAGGAACTCGAATCCCTTAATCTCCGTGAACTCCCATCCAAGTTTCTGAAAGAGCCTTCTTACGATCGCTTTGCAAATGGTTGCGCTGCCTCGGCCGAACGTGGCTTCTAGAACTTCAACGAATTTGGACAGGTTTTTCGGAATCGTGTATCTAGCAATTGAGTAATTTCGTTCTAGGTAATCATAAATCGCCTCCTTCGGTTTTCTCCCTATGATATCCGTCAAAACCTCATCTGTGGATTCGAAAATCAGCTCATCCAACGTTTTTGGTTCTAAGCTTGAAGCAACAGCCGGATCAGAGGGCGATGTGGTGAGGGCAAGGTCGTTCAAGAATTTCTCTTTCGGCTGCAAAGCATCATAACCGAGGAAAGGCCGCGAGGAGTCAATATAAGGACATCAAGAAGAACGTTCGCAATTTGATGTGAACGCCTCAATGGAGAAGTCAGTTGACTCAGAATTATGTAACGAATGGTCATTGCACGCGACTTACAACATGACAATCCATACGACATCAAGACGAACTGTTTCGGTTGAGGAGGATCAGAATAAGACTCGTAGCTGGCGGATCAGGGACGCATAGTCTCCGGTGGCAAGATAGAAAATTGCAACGACGATCGCAATATGCTTCTGGAACTGTGCCCTTGAGACGCTCAACCAATGCTCGCCTTCTTTGTGTAGATATGTAGTACATGAACACGCATATAAATTTCACGCCCGAACCCGACTCGTGTTCACAGCTCCGCGCATGCAAATCCATTCAGGGGAGGATCGGAGATTATCGCAACCGTAGATAACACGGGGCAAGTCAACGCCGGCTTTGGGTCCGGCTTTCATTCGTATGGAGAAGGGTAGCCGAAGCCGAAAAGGGTAAGAGTGAACGCATCCAGTTTCCGATTGAGGGGTTCATACACACGAAAGGGTGGCGGGCATTCACGTGAATACCCCCTGCGAAGGCTTGACGGAATATCACACTGCGTCATAGAGGATCCAGATGGAATTCGGGACTTCATCAACACCGAGATCCGAAAAGAATGTGAATTTGACGTACGGAGCCTTCCGGAGGATGATCCTGCAGCTGGCGCTTGGCTGCGAGATCTTCCAAAGCGTACTTGGACATTAGAGATAGTTGAAACCCGCTAGGTGACGTTGGACGAGCACATGATGAAATTCACCGCCCCAAGACGGGCCATAACTTCCCAGAACGTTTGGCCAAGCGCAGGAAGGAGCTTCGCCATGGAATAGAGAACTACGGACTCGTCATATGGCCCACTATCGTGAGGAAGACATGCAAGTACTTGACGGCTACTGTCGGTATATGACACTCAAAGAAAGGGGCGTCCCGAGACTCTACGCTTACTCGGGCAGTTTGTGATCGAAGAAACCAGAAACTGGCACGGGAAACTTTTTCACGCTTGAGGCAGCCCGGATGACCTGCAATAAGTCAATCAAATGGAATTCGACGTCACTGACCTCAATCGGGCCGCTGATGTGTCCAGAGTAGCGACTAGGTTTTCGATGTAGCCAAGACTTCGCGGGTTTGAACTGCTCTCATTACGTCTCCGCGAGTCAAAACCCCCACTAGTTGCCCCTCGTCAACCACTAGAATCGTGCCAGCATTCTCTCGTGCCATCTTCTGCATGGCATCCAACGCGCTTACCGTAGGCCTGACAATCACAGCACGGTCGCTGGGAATCATGGCTTGCGCCACAGTTGTGGCCGCCCTCTGCTCAGCTGGAACCGCGCGAACAGTGCGCAGAGTCAATATTCCGAGAATCTTCCCCTCTTTCACCACAGGATACGCTGCGTGAGGACGGACGAGAAAAAAGTCTGAGACGACTTGCTGAACAGTCAGCTCAGGCGAGACGGTGACCGGTTGGGGGCTCATTATGTCGCCGACAACAACTCCGGCCAACGTCTCGCCCACAACGGTCTGTCTGAGACTGGTTTCGGCACCGGATTTGATGAACCATCCCAGCACCACGATCCAAATTCCATCCACAAAATCACCCAGCATGATCGCCACAAAACCCCCCAGCATCATCAGTAGCGAGAACGCCTCACTCAGTCGAGCGGCTGTCTTGGTCGCTCTGACTAGGTTGCCGGATCGCTTCCAAACGCTGCCTCGAAACACGCGGCCTCCGTCAAGCGGAAAAGCGGGAAGCAGGTTGAAGGCTCCGAGCGTGGCGTTGATCAGTGCACCGTAACCGAGCGTTGCGATGATCGCCACGGGGGCTCTGGTAATGGTCGTTAGGAACCAGGCGCCGCCGAGTACTCCTGCGATCAGGAAACTTGTGAGCGGTCCTGCCGCCGCTACTCGAACTTCTAGGCCAGCGTCTCGGGGTTCTTCAATCATCTCCGAGACGCCTCCGAAGAAGAACAAGGTGATTCTTGCAATCGGCAACCCGTTCTTCTTGGCAACATAGGAGTGTGCAAGTTCATGGACCAGAACGGAGACGAAGAGGATTATCGCGGAGGCGACACCAATCCCCCAATAAGTGGCAGCGCCGAGACCTGGATATTGATGAGGCATGTACCCGTACGCAAGGGACCATGCAATTAGGAGAAAAACGACCCAGAGCGTGTAATGAATCCGTACAGGAATGCCCATAATCTTTCCGAGTCTAACCGAGATCGCAAATCACCTGAGCGAGTGCTAATGGACGTTCTGCTCGGCCACAGAAAAATCCTTCCGATCCCGGACCGACTCCACTGACCGAGCGGTCAATGTCAGTTCGGGTTCTTCTGAGAAAAGGTTTTCAGGCAACAGAACCTGTCGGCGCCGCGTTGAAATTCAGAATTGGAAACTAAGCAACTGATCATGCTGCCCGGTCCAACAAACATTCCGACGCGGGTCGCAAACGCGATGCTGCGTCCGATTATCAATCACAGGGGCCCGGAATTCCGTGAGCTGCACTCGCGAATCATCGATAATGCGAAGTACGTTTTCGGGACGCAGAACGATCTCTTCGTGTTGAGCTCCTCTGGTACGGGAGGTGTGGAATGTGCTGTCCGAAACATATCTTCGCGGGAGTCAAAGATCGTCGTGACGGTCAATGGAGTCTTCAGTCAGAGATTCTACGAATCCTGCAACTTGCTGGGCGGAAAGGGCGTCGAGGTGCCTGTGGAATGGGGCAACGCCGCTACCGTAGCCCAGATTGAAGATGTGTTGAAGAAGAATTCCCCAGTCACCGCGGTGGCGGTTATCTACAACGAGACTTCGACGGGTGTCACGACGCCACATTTGAAGGAGATCGGCGAGTTATGTAGGAAATGTGACGCACTCTTCCTGGTTGACGCTATCTCGATCCAAGGAGGCGTTCCGTTGCCCGTCGATGAGTGGGGTGTGGACATTTGCATAACGGGCAGCCAGAAGTGCCTCATGACCCCACCAGGCCTAGCGCTCATCTCAGTAAGCCCGCGGGCTTGGGACGCAATCAAGAAAGCCCCGCGCTCATACTATTTCGACCTGCAGCTATGCAAGCAATTCTGGGAAGAGAAGAAGGAAACACCATACACACCAGCCGTCACCCTCTTCTACGCATTGGATGAAGCGTTGCAGATGATCAAGGAGGAAGGGCTTGAAGCCCGCTTCAGGAGGCACGCGATTTGCGCCAAAGCCATGTACGCGGCCATCGAAGCAATGGGACTGGAACTGTACGCCCGCAAAGAGGTAAGATCGAACACCGTACTCGCCATGAAATATCCAACCGGAATCAACGACAAAGACTTTCGAGGGGCGTTGAACAGGAAATACCGCGTTGTCGTAGCGGGAGGTATGGGCAAAACCCATGGGCAGCTATTCAGAATCGGCGTGATGGGTTCGGTCTCGCAATTCGAAATCCTAGCCACAGCAACGGCTGTCGAATCCGTTCTCGCAGAACAAGGCCACAGGCTCAAACTTGGCGAAGGCGTGGCAGCAGCTCGCGAGGTCTTCGCAAAAGCATCATAGACACAGCTCTCATCAAATCCTCACCATCACCCAGCGACTTCAACACAACCTAGAATTAGCGAAGTTACGATCATTTGAGGAGATGCATTCTATGAAGATTGTAGCTTTCACCGATTTTCACGGCAACCAAGACGCGATTGAGAAAGCTCGACGGGCAGTGTCGGAAACGAAGCCGAATCTTGTCATCGTAGCGGGCGATGTTGTGAATCACGACATTGACCGCGCGAAACAGCTGCTGACGAGGCTTGCGGAGGCTGGGGTTGCCGTCTACTTTGTTCCAGGCAACATGGACAACGAGGCATTGAAGGATTGGAATGGTGAAGGGAGAGTGGTGGCGCTGCACGGGCTCTGCGTGTATGCCGGTGATGTTGCGCTGATTGGCCTAGGTGGATCCCCAGTCGGAGCTTTTTCTACCCCTTTCGAACTGAACGAAAAAGAAGCACGTGAACGCCTAGGATCGGCTTTGCGAGACTATCATGGGGGAAAGTTGATCCTCGTATCGCATTGCCCGCCTGCAGGCACGAAGATTGACCGAACCGTTGACGGAGAACACATCGGAAGCAAAGTCGTTCGGGAGTTCGTTGAAGCAAATCACCCCCTACTGGTTTTGTCTGGACATGTTCATGAAGCTCAGGGTGTTGACTCGATCGGGTCGACGGTAGTTGTGAATACGGGACCAGCCAAGAACGGCAACCTTGTCATAGTCACGCTTGATCAGAAAGTGGATGTCGCTTTCGAGAAATTCCTGTAATCAAAAGCGCATCTCTCAACCTAGTCTTCGACGTTCGGATCTAATTCCCCAGATCCATAGTGGTACTGAAAGGAATAAGGAAGAAACGGAGATGTGCAACGAGGGAGGGGTATGTGTTATGGCTGGCAGTACTGCCGCATCGCCTGGCATTGCTGCGCGTTCATCTGCGTATCGTTCATGTATTGTTGGCATTGCTGGTGGTTCTGGCCGTTCATCATGTGTTGACCCTTCATCATCTGTTGCTGGTTGCCCATGCCCATCATGCCGCCATTTATCACTCCTTGCCCCATCATACCTTGACCGTTCATGTGTGGGCATTGGTTCCCACTCATCTGCCCGTTGCCCGTCATTGATCCTTGGGCCCAGGCTTGTTGTGGAAACGCGAACGAGAACGCTTGGAAGGCAAGAACGGCAAGAGTGACAGCCGCGACTGCGACTAGCACGGTTCGAATTGTATTCATTCGTCAACTCACCTCCATTGATGCGTGCGCTAGGTTGGTCGCGGATGTGATTTGTATGTTCGGTGAAACCGTGACGGTTTCAGAAAATGAAACCATGAAACTGTGAAGTACTCTTGGGCCTGCTATTCCTGTTTCTTGATGTTGGTTGATCCGCAGTGGGGGCAAACACCAAACATCTTCTCAAAGGAAGGCGGAATCCAAGTATGATCGCAGTCTCTGCAAACAAAGCGCACAGGGGTTCCTGCAGGCTGAGTTTGCTCTGCCAACTCCAAATCAGCTGACACCACGATATGTCTTGCCTGCCGATACCTTTGTCGGCACAATTCTCGGAATGAATACGGGTTTACACCTTCAAATGCGGGGTAAGCGTAAACGGATCTTGCGCGCTAACTCTGGCGACGGTCAGTGTCGTAACTCAGTTTCATCAAGAAAGCTCGGATGTCGCTCGTGGTAACCCGTCTGGGATCGTAATTGACGAGAACAGTGTCAGTTGCATGGTTCACAGTGACGGTCTTGATGCCTGCCAGCTTCTTCAATTTGCGTTTGACACTACCGGAACACTCTGAACAGCCCAGATTGAATAATGAAAAGATCGCCGTCGCAGTTGGCTTGACTTCTGCTGATTCCATCTTGGAGCTTCTTGCCAACACGATACGAAGACAAGCGGGAGATCGAATGCTGACGCACTTAAGGCGGGCGTGCACATAGAAACACAGTGTATTGCATTCAGAGGCCACTTAGAGTGACGATTACCGATCTATCGCTCATCTCGAGCTTGGGCGTGATCCCAATTTGGGCGAACATGCTGGTGATGTAGTGAACAAGAAATATCGACCAGTTGAGTCCAAAATCATGAATCAGCGTCACAACTTCGCCGTGTGCATCGATCGTTTCGCTTACCTCACATAGATGAGCGTAAGTTGCCAAGAATCTGATGTGTTCCAGAAGCGATTCTCGATCTACCCTGCCGCTCCTAGCCGTGGCAAGGGCTTGAGGAATACTGCTGCCAGCAGTCTTCGCGACCTCGATGAGCTCATCCCGATCTCCTCCCGAGAGTATCCCACGAAACATGGCACTGCTGATCTTGACAGTGTTGATTTTGCGCGCGAACCTGTCGAAGTCTGCATACTGTTTGAGAAGCTGATTCACCAAAGTGTTGGGGCTAACGCTCTGAGATGCCGCCTCAGTCTCCACAGCTTTCAAAGCTGACTCGTCTATTCGAAAGGACTTAGGAACGGTTCTCGATTTTCTTGTGGTCGGCAAAGGTGTCCCTCAATCGACTCCGTCATAATGCGTTAACGTCGCGGAGTTATAACCTGTCCCGGCGGCACCGAAGACGGTGAAGCTCAGCGATTGCCTCGGGTTAGGAACGAGAACACGAAGTCGCCGAATTCAGGGGCAAAGCGGTCAAGGAGGATGACGAGTGCTGCGACTGATATGACGCCAAGTGCGACTCCACCGGGACCATGAATACTCGTCCAGTCGAACAGCCCAGCGTAGTAAACCCAAATTTGCACAACAATCCTGGCGATGTTGGCGAGGTAGACTCCAACGGTGACCAGCCCTAGACCAACCGCTTTCCTGACCCACGATAGCTTAGGCAGGGGGATCAGAATCCCTGCGAAGGTTGCGACAACTTGGATTCCCGTGCACGGTTTGTCTACCAAGAACTCGTTCAACATAATCCCGGCGGGAGTTACCGTAATGGATGCGGAGATCCCGACAAATCGCAGAAGCTGTTCCGAATGATAGGCGGTCGCATACTCCAACCAAGAGTAGTTAGGGAGGTAGTAAAGCGCGGAGGCTATTGCCGCGAAAGCCGCCAAGTAGCCTCCGATCAGCCATGTTCTTCCTCCAAACTGCATCGATGACGATTGATGCAGCTTGGCTACGAGGTGCACTTGAACTCCCCTTACTGGCAGCGTAAGGGGACTATTCAAGGATAACCTATTGCACCAATTCCATTGAAACCGCGCACCCCGCAGACACGCTGATTTAGACATGACGCATGATGCAAATCATGAATCAAGGAAACTCTTACATAGCCTCACCCTTCTGCTGGTTTCGGTGATGTCTGGATGGCAGTAGATCCGATTTGCAAGATGAACGTGTCTGAGAGCCAAGCCAAGTACACTAGTGTTCACAACGAAAAGAAATACTACTTCTGTTCTGCGGCATGCAAACAGGAATTCGACAAGAATCCGGCCAAGTACGCCTAGGTCGCCGCTAACGGACTCGCTGCTAGACCGGCAAGCGAGTCACGAAACCTGGAATCCATGAATACGAGCTGCCTACTCTGTGTCCGCGCAACACTTTGTATTTCAAAGTGTACAGCCCACTTAAACGAGTTTCAGCAGAGCAAGCCTAGCAAATCCAAAGAAGTTCATTTCAGAGTGTAAATGCATTGGTTACTTGTGAGCGGTGCCACAGAAAATTCTCATCATACGACGCCCTTTTGCAACACTACAAGGGCAAGCATTCCAATGTCACGAAGCTCACTCAACTCGAAAATCAAGTTGCAGCTGAAAAACAAACTCAGGTTCTCTACCAGAGCACGATCCGCTCACATGGCCCTTCCCGGGTTAAGCTCGTCGCGTTTGTCATGATTGTAATCATCGCAATCGGAGTTGTCGGCTACGTCGCGCTCAGTCCGAAAGAGCAGACAGGAAAGAAGTACAGCGTCGGGGCCGTAGCCGTCGACTTCAGTCTACCCGACACGGCGGGGGGTACCTTCAGACTATCCGATTATAGGGGCAAGTCGAACGTTCTTCTCTTGTTCAACGAGGGATTGAGCTGCGCGCCCTGTCTGCAACAGATGAAAGACATGGATCAACTCAACAGCCAGTTCACCGCCATGAACGTGCTCATGGTAAGCATAACGGGGGATCAATTGCAATTGCTGGGCAACTGGGTAAGCTCCAGCGGACCGAGGTATGGAAAGGTTCTGTCAGATCAGGGTCTAGAGGTCAGTAGGATGTATGACATGCTAGGTGCGGACGTGAGCATGATGCCCGGAACCGCGCCCGGCCACACGTTTATTCTCATTAACAAAGTGGGTGTGATCGTTTGGCGAGCGGATTACGGTCCTTACAACATGTACGTTCCAAACGATCAGATCATCGCCCAAGTAAGAAAAGCACTAGGAAGCTAGACATCTCGTGAGCAGAGTACTACTGATGACGAGTCTCGGATGCACTCCTTGCATCCGAGTCAAACGCATCCTGAACGAACTCAGAAACGAGATGGCCGATTTGGTCATTGAGGAGGTAGATTTCAGTTCGCAGGCGGGGGCGAAACTCGCGATGGAAAAGGGGGTGCTTTATCCGCCAGCTGTTTTCGTAAACGGAACCCTGATCGCGAAGGGCAAGATCGACGCGGACAAGATGATTGCGTCGATACGTGAATTGAATGGAGTCCACAGCTAATGTCTTGGCTTCTTCTCGCCTACATGATAGTGGCCTTCATCGCGGGCCTGATTGCTTTGGCAATGCCCTGCTGTTTCAGCGTACTTCTCCCCTCATATTTCGCTCAGAGCTTCAGGCAGAAATCACGCCTCATCGGCATGACTATCATATTCTCTCTAGGCATCTCGACCATAATGCTCCCAATCGCTTTGGGAATCGTGGCGATAGCACAAACCGTCACCGCCAATCACAGCTTGGTGTTCGTCATTGGTGGTTTCATCATGATAATCCTCGGTTTCTGGACGCTGTGGGGTCAAGGCATGTTACCAATGTTGAACCTGCCAGTTAATCTCAACCGGAATGATGTCGCGTCTGTCTACACGCTGGGAGTGTTCTCGGGTGCAGCTACCTCCTGCTGTGCTCCCGTCTTGGCAGGGGTACTGGTACTTGCCGCGCTTTCCACAAGCATGATTGAAGGTTTGCTGATCGGGTTCACATACGTTGTAGGAATGGTGTTTCCACTCTTCATAATCGCCCTGATCTGGGACAAATATGCCAAAACTGGTGAGAACCCCCTCCGCGGGCGATTGATAAACCTGAACCTCCTCGGCCGAGAGATCTCGATTCACTCCTCAAAACTCACCGCGGGCGTACTCTTCGTGACGATGGGAATAGTGACGGTGATCCTCGGCTTAACTGGAACAATGATACCAACCCCAGGCGCCGCTTTCATCGGTGTGATGCGCTCGCAGATGGAGCAGACGCTCGTCGCATTCTTCTCCAGCGTCGACACGTTTGAAGGTGTGTTAATGCTCGGCGCAGTGTTGGCAGTCGCGGTCGGCTTTGTAATTGTGAAAAGTCGCCTGAAAACCAGTTCAACACAAGTACAAGATTGAGCGCCCGAAAGCTCATATTGGGATTGGTGGCCGTGGGATACATAGTGGTCTTCGCCCTCACCGCATGCGCGGCCCTCAGGCCTCCGGAGACTCACTTGATGGGATGAACTGCAACACTTCAATCCGAACGACTCGACTGCAAAACATCACCGAAACTTCAGCAGCGGTAAAGCATGTGCTATGACAAGTAATGTGACGCCATCATCCCCTATCACTGCAAGCCACAATGGGATGAGACCGAGCGAACCCAAACCTATAACGAGGAATTTGAGTCCCAGCGCTATACCGATGTTCAGTGCCAGTTTCCGGCGAACTTTTCTGCCCAGCCTAATGAGATATGGAACTGCTCTCAAGTCTGAACCCATTAAGGCGACATCAGCGGCTTCGATTGCAATGTCGTTGCCCGCTGTTCCCAGTGCGATTCCAACATTCGATGCCGCGAGGACTGGTGCATCGTTAATCCCATCACCGACCATAGCAACCGATCCATACTCCTGTCTGAGCTTCTTCGCAATCTCAACCTTAGCTTCAGGCAACAGCTCCGAATAGTAATCGGATACTCCCAATTCCGCCGCGATTTTCTTTGCGACCGCCTCTGTGTCGCCAGTAAGCATCACGACTCTTTCCACGCCGATCTTCTTGAGGGCATCGAGCGACTCCTTGGATTCTGGTCTCAGCTGGTCTACGACAACAATCACGCCGCTCAGTCTTCCATCCGCCGCGACGCCAACAACCGTTCCTTCTTGAGGCGTTTCGGACGAAGGATCGTTCAGAGCGATCCCATTCTCTGCCAAGTAAGACAGTTTTCCAACCAACACGCTTGGACCCGATGTGGGAGCCGCCTTGATACCGCGTCCGGCGTAATCATTGATTTCGACGTTGGCCGCGATTTCGATGCGACGCCGCTTGGCTTCCTCAACTATCGCTGTTCCAATGGGGTGGGTTGTTCTCGATTCGGCTATAGCCGCTACACGGAGGACCTCGTTCTCTTGGTATCCCTTTGCAGGGGAAATTCTCGCCACACGCAGTCTGCCTAAGGTGAGCGTACCGGTTTTGTCGAAGGCAACCGCGCGGACTCGCGACATTTCTTCCAGGTAGGTTCCGCCTTTGACGAGGATGCCATTCCACATGGCTCGCGTAAGCCCAAGCAGAATTGTTACGGGCGTGGATATGACCAGGGCGCTGGGACACGCTACGATTAGTACGATCAGAGCGCGATAGATCCAGACCGAGAACGGCTCAGCAAGGATTACGGGAGGAATGATTGCGATAGCGATGGCCAGTCCTATCATGGCCGGAGTATAGTATCTAGAAAATCTATCCACGAACTTCTCTATCCTAGCCTTCTTCTCGTGTGACTCCATGACGAGCTTGACAATCCTGCTCACTGTCGAATCCTGAAACCGCCGTTCGACTTCCAACTCAAGTGACCCGTCGAGATTGAGGGTTCCCGAGAGGACAGAACTGTCAGGTTTCTTTTCGACTGGTACTGACTCGCCGGTGACCGCAGACTGGTCTACGCTTGACCTGCCGACCATAATTCTCCCGTCAACCGGTATCCTCCAACCGGGCTTGACCATAATCCTGTCACCGACCTTGAGCCCGTCAACGGAGACCTCTACAGGACTCCCATTCTTCATCAAGAGAGCTCGTTGTGGCAGGAGCCTGGCCATCTTCTTCGTTATGTTTCTAACCCGATCGACAGTGTAATCCTCAACAGTTTCCGCGATGTTGTAGAGTAGAATAACAGCAGCCCCTTCGTGCCAAGCACCGATCGCAGCCGCGCCAACAGCTGCCACGCTCATCAGAACATCAGCGCTGAACGGATGATCCTTGATCCTCTTCGCGGCATCGAAAAGCACCGGAGCCGCAGCAACCGCCAAAGCCAGCGCATCTAATGGAATTTCAAGACTTTCACCGAATCGAAACTGCGACGCAATAAAAGCGACTACGAGGAAGGGAACGGCTGCTACTGTCACCCAAAGTCTCAGGTGCTTGCGCTGTTCACTCTTGTGAGATTCGGATGCTTCGTTCATGGCCTTTGAAACTCGTGTCTAGTCGCGACTCTCAATCACTTGCTCCGTTGCAGCAGCAAACATTAGTGGCTATTCTCGCCCGTGCTCGAGCGCCATGTTTAGGAGTCTGGCGATATGTTCGTCGTCAAGCGAGTAGAATATGTTTCTTCCCTCGCGCCTCGACTTCACTAACCTCATTGCGCGCAGCAACCTCAGCTGATGTGAAACAGCAGAGACACTGAGACCAAGCACGGCCGAGAGGTCACAAACGCAGACTTCATCCTGAGAAAGGCAATGCAGAATCTTCAATCTGTTCGGATCACTCATAACCTGAAAGACGTCTGAGAGCTGGACAAGAATATCGTTCGGCGGAGTAGACTTGACCAGCGTTCTGACTTTCGATGGGTTTACGCATCTAACCTCACATGCCTCGCCGTCTCGTAGTATCCTGATCGTGGACATAAGGTGGACACTTGAATAATTGTTCAAGTTCACATCTTTATATGTCTTAGGCCTAAGATCTGCTGCCTGCGGTTGAACTCGTTTCTAGCGGATCGCGCGTTCTTCTGGCATGCGTATTGTCTCAAAATGCCTCTTTGGCAAATCGTCGAACTTCATCTGCAACACTTTGCATTTCAAAGTGAACTGCTTGCTTAAGGGCACCGTATCATGAGTACGTGTCAAATACGGGTGTAGCGTGATGAAAGAGTCAACTCGCATGGTCCGGTATGATGTTTTCGTGCCGACCTCCAATGGTTTCACTCAACCTGTAAATAGTGGCCAGCAGACTGCGTTTGAAGGTCGCAAGGAATCATTGGTGAATTGAATTTGCGCAGGATGAACCCACTGGCAATCGTGCTTCTGGCAGTAGGCATTGGAAGTCTCGTTGTCGGACTAGCCTACTCTTCATACTATGCATCTTCGTATGCAGGCTGGAACTGGCAGCAGAACCAGTACCAGAATCAAGGTCAAATGATGAGCCAACTAACGCAACAGCAAACCTACACGGCGGCTAGTTCGCCGGTTACAATGGATCAGGCCAAGGCGATTGCGGAACAATACTTAGCCTCGCTGAGCAATCCGAATCTCGCGATCAAGGAGATCATGGAGTTCCAGAACAACTTCTACATCATCTACTACGAGAAGGACACGGGCATCGGCGCCTTCGAGATGCTCATTTGGAAACAGGCACCGTCCTCGGGAATGATGGGGGGAGGAATGGGCATGGGGATGGGAGGCGGTATGATGACAGGCGTGATCATGCCAGAACCTGGCCCTAACATGATGTGGAACACAAAGTACAGCAACATGGGTTCAGGCATGATGGGGCAGGGAATGATGGGCAACCGAAACCAGCCCACAGCAATGACCATCACGGAAGACGCAGCAGTGCAGATCGCCCAATCGTACCTGGATCAGAATTTGAACGGAGCGAAGGCTGAGGATGCGATGCAGTTCTACGGCTACTACACGATCGACTTCACAGTGAATGGAAAGATCGCGGGAATGCTAAGCGTCAACGGACAAACCGGCCAAGTGTGGTATCACTCTTGGCACGGCGTATTCGTTCAAGAAGTCGAGTACGACTAGCCTCGGAGGTGAAAAAGAGATGACACAACAAGAGAAACCCACAACCGCCTTCATAATCTCACTGATCGCTGGCGTATTCATCATACTTGGAGGAGGCATCATGTCGATTCTCGGTTACGGATTCATGGGTATGATGGGCCGCTACGGAAACTACGGGGGCTGGAACGGAATGATGGGACCAGGATTCGGCATGATGGGCTTCGCATTCGGAATGATGGGAATCCTCGGCCTAGTATTCGGCGTGATAGTGATCATCAGCGCGCTCATGCTGAACAGTAAACCACAGGAACACACAACCTGGGGAACACTGATCCTAGTCTTCTCAGTGCTCAGCATCTTCGGCAGCGCGATGGGCGGATTCGGCATCGGCCTAATCCTAGGAATCATCGGCGGCATACTAGCAATAACGTGGAAGCCACCCCAAACCAAGTAATCCAGCAATATTGCCCCCACTTTTTTTCGGGGCCTTCTTCCCTTCTCAGACTGAAATCCCGAATGAGCATGAGCTGGCAAAGTCTTGGGAGTGAATTCATGTCGCCGTCGCTATTCTGCTGACAATCTCCTGAGGCAGATCCTTGGGCAGAACAACCTCTATGCCGATCAATTTGCCCTGTTTGTCCATATCTACGAATACGCCGTCGTTCAAGGGCTCCGTTTCCGCAACTTTTCCTCGCCTTATCGTAACGTAGAGTGCCCCAGCCGCCTTGTCATACTTGAGAGAAGCCAAATCTCATCAGTCTCCTTCTGCGGCGGTCATAGCCGTCATGGCAATGTCTTCATTAGCGATCTTCTCATAGATCACAACCATATACCTTCCGTGAATCTCGGCGTAGGAAGCGAACCGATTTGCACGTGTGAGTATTGTATCTGTTAGCGTTGAAAGAACTTGCATAACTTCGCCTTCTGATATTCTGCGCTTCAGCAGCTGACTTTTCGCATGATTAGTAAATCGAGCCAAGTCGGGATAGTCATCGGGATAGTCACCCAACGTTACTCGTATTTCCGCTCAACAAACACAGTTCCACACCCATGACAGATACTGTATTCGAACATCAGCGTGAAAGATTAATCTAGAGCGGGTAGTCCTAAGCTTCGCCTTCAAAAATCAGGGTGACATGAATTGCCCATCAAGAACGGCGATTTCCTACTGGTCAACTACACTTTGAAAGTGAAGGAGACAGCGGAGACCGTAGGGACAACTCTCGAGAATGTTGCAAAGGACGCGAAGATCCATCATGGCGAAGACAAGTACGAACCGTTCTTCGTGGTTGTAGGTGAAGGTTGGGTTCCTAAAGGATTGGATGAAGCTCTGACTGGTTTCGAAGTCGGCAAGGCAACAACGGTTGAACTCCCTCCTGACAAGGCATATGGGGCGCGAGATCCAAAGAAAGTTCGATTGGTCCCTCTAAAGAAATTCACAGCGGAAGGCCTCACTCCAGTACCGGGATTGCAAGTTAACATTGATGGCAAGACCGCTCAAGTTCGAGCGGTGGGCGCCGGCCGCGTCCAAGTAGACTACAATCATCCCTTCGCCGGCAGAACTCTCGTGTACGACCTCACTGTGGAAAAGATCATTGAAACCGACGATGACAAGCTCAGGAATCTGCTGCACAGACGGCTAGAACCCGTTGACCGAGAGAAGTTCAACGTGAAGATCGACTCTGGGAGAGTGGAAGTTGAGATTCCTGAGGAAGCCTTCTTCCTAGAAGGCCTACAAGTGGCAAAGCGCACTATCACGGCGGACATTGAGAAATTCTTCCCAAAGGTCGAGACCGTGACATTCGTCGAGAACTTCAAGAAACCAGCTCCCCCCGCCCCCGCTGGGCCGCCCCCTGCAAAGCTGGCCGAGGCAACGGCTACAGCTGCCGCTCCGCCTCAGCCCTGAGACGCTGTCTGATTCAAGGAATAATTCATCATTTCCGACTTTGAGAGAATAAGAGCGCGATTGAACGAAATAGAGCCTGCCACCACAGTTAACAAGGTCAATATGCTCCGCCTCATGTTGCTCGTAGTCGCCATACTTTTCAGCTGGTTCGGGCTCTGGAGAGGGTATCTCCCCTTCGACCTCATCGCCGCCCTCGCGACGGTGCTGGGTGGTGTACCCGTATTCCGCGAAACCGTTGAATCGATACGACATCGCTCCCTCAACATGGAAGCCTCGATGACCATTGGCTCGCTGGCATCATTGGCCGTGGGCGAATTCATCCCCGCAGCCGTCATAATCTTCTTCGCACTGCTGGCAGAGGAACTGGAATCACTCACAATGGGACGTGGAAGACAAGCCATCGCGAATCTGGTTGCCACGGCGCCTAAGATGGCAACCGTTCGCAGACATGGCAAGGAAGTTGCCGTCCCAGCCGAGACTGTGCAACGCGGCGAGATCGTTGTTGTGAGAGCAGGAGAGAAGATCCCAGTCGACGGAGCAGTCCTAAAAGGATCCGCATTTGTTGACGAAGCCCCTATTACTGGGGAGTCTCTCCCGATCGAAAAGCTCGTGGGCGATCGAGTTTTCGCAGGATCAATCAGTCATTCTGGGTTTCTGGAACTGAACGCGATCCAGGTGGGAGGCGATACGACCTTCGCGCGAATCATCGGCATCGTTGAGGCCGCTGAGCGTGCAAAGGCGCCCATCGAGAGGATCGGGGACAGGCTCGCAGCCACGCTTGTCTACATTGCCCTCGTCTTGGCGGCGTTCACCTTCGTGATCACACGCAATGCTCTGTCAACCATTTCAGTGATTGTTGTTGCAGGCGCCTGCGGCATAGCTGCTGGAACACCGCTAGCGTTGCTTGCCAGCACCACGAAAGCCGCCAAGAAGGGAATGATCGTGAAAGGTGGAGTGCACATCGAGCAATTGAGCAAGATCGACACGCTCGTCATCGACAAGACCGGCACTTTGACGTTGGGTGAACCGCGAGTTGTCAATGTCCAAAGCTTGGATCAGCACGACAACAGGCAGGTCGTTCAATTCGCCGCTATAGCAGAACAGCATTCGTCCCACCCGCTAGCTCGAGCAGTCCTCTCAAAGGCGAGTGAACTAGGTGCAGCGAGTGCGGAGCATTCTTCGTGCGAATACTTGCCTGGCAGAGGCGTCGTTTGCAAATTCAACGACGATCGGATTCTTGTCGGAAATCGAGTTCTTCTAGAGGCCTTCGGTGTTGCTGAATCCGACCGCGTTCGAGAGCTGGTCTTCAATGAGTCCGCTAACGGGAGATCTGTCTTGCTTGTCGCTCACAACCATCATGCCTGTGGGGCACTGAGCGTCGCGGATGTGGTTCGCGAGGAAGCTAAGCAGGCGGTCTCACAGATCAAAGCACTCGGGCTCAGGGTGATCATGATGACCGGAGACAATGAAGGCGTAGCGAGGGCGGTCGGTCGGGAACTTGGGATTGATGAGGTTTATGCAGGCGTGCTTCCTGAACAGAAGTCGGAGAAGATTCGAGCACTTCTAGCGTCGGGGAGGAGGGTGGCGATGGTTGGAGACGGGATTAACGACGCCCCGGCTTTGGCGGAGGCAACCGTGGGCATAGCCATGGGATCAGGAACCGATGTGGCTCTGGAAACCGCGGATGTTGCTTTGATGACCAATGAATTGGCTAGACTCCCTCAGCTCCTTATTCTGAGCAGAGAGAATCGGAGCGTCATAATGCAAAACTTCGGAGGCACTCTGGTCGTTGACGGATTCGGCGTCGTCTTCGCTATGGCTGGAATGATTCACCCGTTAGCCGCAGCGTTCATCCACATATTCTCTGAGCTGGCGTTTATGCTGAACTCGGCACGCTTGCTTAGATCCTAGAACAGAGAGCGGAGCCTCCGCTCGCGGTCTACCTGATTCGCCTATACCTGTTCAACGTATGCGTCTGCCAAGAATAGCTTCTTAGTTTCCGCGTCGCACCGAATCCGCAGGCGGAGCATCGTTTCCATCGAACATGGTATGAGTGGCGGCCGCAACGTCTACATCGAATATGAGTCTTAGATCTTCCCCGCCTTCCGAAGGAAGCTGTACCCTTGGTCACACCTGCCCACCCATTCAGAATTCGTTAGGTTGAGTGGTTGATTACCTCTTTGGAGGCGGTGAGACGAGTACGACGTTGTCGCCTCTAACGATTATGGTTCCGATATTTCGCGCGTTCTCAGGATTCGAAACGTCCTCCGCATCCTCAAGTACAAGGTTCATGTGTTGGTCGTAACTGTACAGTTTCCCGCGTATGGTTCGGCTACCTTTCAGTTCCACGAGAACGATTTTGCTAAGGCTCTCTTGGAAGATCTTGTCGGCGACTGCAGACATTATGGTGACTGACCTATCTCTGGAATAGCGCTCACGGTAAGGAATCATGGTCCAAATTAAAGCTTAGGCTAATGCAAGCTTCAGCTCTCTGCACTTCGCTACATGTTAAGTACGCACTGGCGCGTTAGGGATTCGAATGATCGTTGCCTGCAAGGCGGCACCTGAAGGATAAGGAAGCTCGGCAACTACTCAAGGAATTCATTGAGCTCTATCCGGCCTCCCGAGCAGCTCTCAAATCCGCAGAAGCAATCGAAGAACTTCCACTTGACGGAAGCGCTGTAGTATTCGTGGACAACAAGCCGCTGATCTTGCGAACCCAAACGGAATTGCTTCCGTCTTTGAAATTCGACGAACTCGTGAACAGTCTGCCAAAGATCGTGGTGGACATGGGCGCCGTCTCTCATGTTGTGAACGGGGCACACATAATGCGCCCTGGCGTTAGGGAAGTCAAGAGCGAATTTTCTTCAGGGAGTATCGTGATCATTGTTGACGAGAAATACGGAAAGGCACTCGCGCTGGGGCGAGCGGACATGGACTCGGGCTCGATTCGGTCGCAGAGCAAAGGCAAAGTTGTTGCCAATCTTCATTACGTTGGTGACGATTTTTGGAAGTCGTTTACTGCGTAAGAAAACCGCATTTTCCAGTGGAAAAAGACCCGTAGTCAATTTGTACTTGCAGGTGACAAACTGCGGCTACTTCGCAGTGGAAGTGCTGCTAAGTCTTAACACAGGCATGTTAGAACCCCCGATTTCATGTACAAACGTTTAAAGTGCCATCGTCCGAGTCAGACCAGTCGGCAAAGCGTGGCTTTCAATGATAGACTCAGCCGCAGACAGAGATGAACGATTCCCGCTGGTGAATCCCTCGATCCAACATCCAATCTACGTCAAAGCTTACCCTCTGAGAGATCTCACAGACGTCCCACGGATCAAGGCGGAAATAATCGAGGGCAACATTCTCATCGTCAAGATCACCCCAATCGCGAAGCGGAGTGTCGAAGAAACCAAATCAGCCATCAGCGAACTGGTTGACTTCGTGAAATCAATTCAAGGAGACATCGCCCGGCTGGGCGAGGAAAGAATCGTCATGACTCCGCCTACCGTTAAGGTCTGGCGCGGAAAAGACAACGGGAACGATCACCCAATAACCGTCACCGCCGCCAGAGGATCTGAAGACGAAACCGAATAGATTCTTTGGATCTATCTAAGCCTAAGAGTCTCCTGAATATCAGGTGCTACGGTTCTTAGCTTGAAGACTCTAGAGATCTGATGGGCGAACAGATCAGTCTTATGCCTCTCCCCATGCCCTACTATGACCCTTGATGGTCTTGGCGAGATTCGCTTAAGAAAGCCAAACAGCTGATTGCGGTCCGAGTGCCCGGAAAATCCTTCAACGCTTTCAACCCTCAAGTTGACCTTGTAAGCTTCCACCTTTCCGTTGCGCCCCATCAGCGAAACTTCCCGGCCTCCATTCTTCAGCCGATTGCCCAATGTTCCTTCAACTTGATAGCTTACGAAGACGAGAGCATTTCGCTCATCATTGGCGAGGTAACGGAAGTAGTCAATCGCAGGGCCACCTTCCATCATGCCCGACGTCGCAAGTATTATCGCCGGATCGCCGCCTGCGATCTTCTCCCTATCCGAAGGATGATCCACGTTTGTGAAGTAGTCCGATTGGAACGGGTTAATGTCCTTGTACAGAATCTGCTCACGCAAATCCCGCGCAAGATATTCCGGGTAAGCCGTATGGATCGCAGTTGCCTCTGAAATCATTCCTTCAAGGTAGATCGGAAGTTCCTTGATCAACTTGTTCTTCATGTAACTGTTCAGAACAAGCATGATCTCCTGCGCGCGCCCCACAGCCAGCGTAGGGATCAGAATCTTCCCGCCTTTCTCGGCGGTCTCGTTAACGATACGCGCCAACTTCCCCTCCACCGTTTCCCTATCAGACATAACATCCTCCGGCGCGCCGTAAGTGCTCTCCATGATCAATGTCTCAACCCTGGGGAATGAGCACGCCGCGGGTTCAAGCAGCATTGTTCGCGCGAACTTAAAATCCCCAGTATTGTGAAGGAAGAGAAATCCAAAGCCGCCCAAGAAGTTCTCGAACCCCTCAACGGAGAGGTCGTAGACGTACGGTCGAGTTGGTTCAACCTTGCAGATGTTCTTGATCTCGTCGTAAATGAAAGGCGCGCGTGCAATCAGATCATCAGTCGTTTCACCGAACTGCAGCCAATGTTCCAAGTGGTCTCTGCCGATGCTCTTGGCGTATCGGTAGGCTGTCTTCTGAAGACGTGCTTGAAGTTGAGGCGAGAGTGCGGCGATTGGGGGCCGGTTCCAGATAGGATTCTTCTTTCGCTTCGGGTTCACTGCAATAAGCGCGCGGGACCATACCTCGATTCTTACCTTCTCAAGGAAACGCTCCATATTGTCAACGCCATAGATGTTGATGATGTGCATGTCTGCCGCGCGGTTGTACTCGAAAGTAACCGAAATTCCGAGCCTCAACAGTAGGAAGGAAACATCTAGGAGCAAAAGTTCGCTCTTCGAGGAAGCGTTTATCGAGCAGCCTTCGGTTCTGATTCGAAGCGACCCGTCGCCTTCAAAGTAACCTCTCAGGAACTCGCACACATTCTCTTCTGGTCCACTCAGAATTGCTGACGGTACTCGCTTGGTGCGAGCCCTGCCCAGAGCTCCTAGCAAGGCTAGGAGTTTCTTGAGACTACGGGAATAGAATCGGACTTCGCGCTCAGTATCGGTGTAACGGCAATTGAAGATTGGCAGGATTGCGTTTAGGCAGTTGGCTCGAACATCCTCATCATAATTGGTTATGACAACGGTGCTGCCCTGAACGCTTCCTTCGGAAGCAAAGACGCCTAGAAAACGCGAGAATACCGGTGTTATCTCGAAGTGTTTCGGAAGAGTTGCCTTAAGCCTCGGGGAGTCGGCTATTCCCAGAGCTTGAAAAGTTGAACGCACTCTCGAAGCTTTTACGTGGTATTTCTTCGCTATCGCGGATCGATAAGCGCCGCGTTCGAAGTGCTCGCGAACCCAGCACATGACTTCCCGTTCGCGATTAGGAAACCTTCGCCTAATCTCATCACGATATTCCGCGAGGAGGCTGCAGAGCTCTGATCGATTATTCTCGAAAACGTGAAACTCCTTCTCGTCCAGTTCGATGATCGGCTCGCCACATGAGAAGGCCGGTATGTGCCCGGCTCCTACTAAGTAGTCGCCCCTCCTCAACTCGCTCGTTCTGACGGAGGTGATCTGTCCATCGCTAACCTTGAACACACTATGAGAACCGGTCACACGCGCCTTCCTGCCGGTTGAGGTGGTTATTTCATAGAGATCTTCCGAGATCGCATGTCTCATGAAACTGCTGATCGAGACTGCTTTCACTTCGTACGTTGACGGGTCGAAGGCGAAAGTTTTCCATCCATCGAAGTTTCGCAGTCTCTCAACAAAACCTCCTGAAGGCTCTCCTTGTTGCATGAGCCTATCGATCAGCTCGCCGATTCGAGTAATCTGAACATGCCCAGTCGGGTCGAGAACCGTAATAGGGGTTGACCAATCCACCGAGTACACAACATTGTGCAGTCCCTCACCGATGTGAAGGTGAACTACTGAGCTTCCGATGATGTGACCGGCGTTGTGTAGGGTGAGTTTAATGTCTGGAGCCACGTCCGTTACGACGCCGTACTTCACGGGTATCGTATGCATTACGGCTTCGCGAACGTCCTTCTGGTCGTATGGGAGGTAGGATCCTTCCTTGTTGCCCACATCTAAGAAGTCGAGCTGAAGCAGCGTCATTAGAACCGATGTTGGTTCGGAGCAGTAGATAGGCCCGTCGAAACCGTACTTGTACAAGAATGGCACGAAGCCGCAGTGGTCCAAGTGAGCATGAGAAATGATGACGGCGTCTAGCTTGTCTATGTCGAAGTCGTCCGAGTCAATGCGCGGATAAGCCGTACTCGGCTGATTCGCCCCCGCACTGACCCCGCAGTCGAGAAGGACACAGCTTTCTTCTGTTTCAACCATCATGCAGGATCTTCCAACCTCATGGAATCCTCCAAGTGGAGTAAGAAAGACGCTTGAGGTCCTTCCCAGCCTAGGACGGAATATGCGCTCTCCAACGTCTCGGAATATCCTGCTGCGCTCTTCGCTCTCCGAGTGGAGAATGTGGCGTGTGCTCGCCACGATTTTGGAGGGCAATGGTGGGGCGCGGAGCACTCTCGGACGCCAGCTCGTGGATTTGATTATCTCAGACAGCGTGGAGCCCTCTTTCCCTATGGCTAGACCCGGTTTCTTGGCTTCGATGACAACCTCGCCGAGCGTCGGGTCAAAGTTGATTTCCGTAATCTCGGCTTCAGCCGGGACGATGCCCTTGATGAGCCGCTCCGACTCGGTCTCGGTGTGACGAATTGATGGGTCGGAACGTATTACGACCCGCTTGTGTAGGAGGTTTACGATATCCGTGACAACGTAGCTCTGCTCTAGTAGGAGAGCGACGTTCTTGACGTATATCGCAAGGCGGGGTCCCTCGAACTCGATTCTGGTGATCTCCGCCTCTTTGGGCATGTGGGTGACTATGGTTTCGCGTATTCTTGCCTGCGAATCATCTACGAGTCTAGCCACTGCGGAAACCTTCGTTGAATCTACGTGTTCAGAATTCTCATGAGACGAGAGTTAGCTGGCCTCGGCGAGTATCCGCTTCTTTTCCTGCTCGCCTAGTTCCCGGTAACCCTCCTTGGATATCACTGCCACATCGAAGCTGTCTCCGCTCGCTGAGTCACGCTTCATGGCAGAGTTCACCGCTCTAACAACAAGCGGTATCGCCTCGTTCACTGACATGCCCTCCTTGTACCCAGGTTCAAGCACACCATACGCTACAGGCGATCCTGAGCCGGTGGACACCATCTTCTCCTCAGTTACGCTCCCCAAAGGATCGAGAGCGAATATGTGAGGGCCACCATCATCAACTCCCCCAATAATCGACTGAAGGATAAACGGAAAATACCGCGACGAAAACAGCACGTTAGCTGCCAAGCGAGCAACAGCGCTTACCGGAATCGGGAGCCCTTTCTCGAATCTGTACAGTTTCGAGTTGGCGCGCAACACCTCAACAACTGTCTGCGCATCGGCAACTCCTCCTGCGATCGTCATCGCAACATGGTCGTCGATTGCATATACTTTCTTGGCTTTCTTATGCGCTACGAAAGTGCCCAGTGTCGCCCGGGTATCGGTTCCAAGTACGATGCCGTCACGACAGACGAGTCCCATCGTAGTCGTTCCTGTGAGCACGTACTTCGGCATCCTGTTCTTTTCTTCGTGATACATGTGTTTGTTCTGCCTCCGAGAATTGATTCCGGAGCACAACCGACTCGCGCTTCAAAACGTAGCAGCGCGTTCGAGTAGAGCGACGCATAACCACTTAAAAACATTGCTTGGACTCTAACCGTTCTTGAACAATCAGACTGGTACTTGGTCAATAAATACGAGAACTCTTGCAAAAACATTCATTCCTGAACTCACGTAGGTCCTTCTCAGATAGTGATGGAGCGCGCCTACGAAGCAGAGAACCAGCTAATGCACGAGGCCGTCTCCCATCTACGAGAAGATAAGCAGCTAGCCGCGGAACTGAAGGATTCCTTGATCAAAACGTTTGGAGAGCGCTTCACCAACGGCTGGGAGTTAGCGAGCTCGCGCAGAGTGCGGCGTTACCAGTTCAAACCAAGCGGCAGAGTTGTCTGGGCAGTTCAAGGGAGAAAAGGCGAATATCAAGTAATGCCCGACATTCCATTCTGCTACTGCGACGACTACTACTTCCGGGTCATGGATAGAAAACGGGGGCTCTGCTATCACATCATAGCTCAACGAATCGCAGAGGCGCTCGACCAGTTCGAGAGAATTCCGAAAAAAGATTCACAATATTCTAGCATTACCGCTCGTTGGAGAGCAAAACCTCCGTTGTAACAGATCACGAGTCGCTCACACCTTTGTGCTCCGCCAAAACTGGCAAAGACTTCGCAAACAGATAGAACTTATCTTCCGGACTAAACCTGAAGGACCAGCCTTGAATGAGGGCTACTAGTTGAGGAGACTATCTACAAGTCAAGCTACTTGGACTCGCCAGCTAGCTGCAAAGATGCCATTCTACAAGTACATGGGCATTCAACTGACAGGACTAGCTTGGGGGCGTTCAGAGATCAAACTGAGGGCTGGCAAGGAACTCACGCAGAATGCTGGCTTCGCGCACGGCGGAGTCTCCGCATCCCTCATTGACTCAGCCGTTGGACTGGCACTGTGCACTATGATTGACCGCGCGGATTTGATAACGACGATCAATCTTGAAGTGAATTTCCTTGCACCCGCTGAATCCAACCAAAGCCAACGAACCATAGAACGGCTAGAATCTGGTCTGAAAACCTGACCACCACCCCTCTAGTGAGGAAACTAGACCACGGAGCACTCAACATCAAGCCAAGAGTGCGATCCTAGAGGTCTCCGACAACGTCTGACAAGGTCCGACAATAGGATACAGGGGTGAGTTGACTCGGTTCTCAACTTAATGCAGTGATGGCGCTCACATGAGTGATGGTGTTGGATGAAAGTGGAAGGTTCCTGCCTTTTGGCGACAGTTTCGGTTCGGTCTCAGACTTGGGCATTCAGTACCTCGTTCCGATATCTCGTTGCCTTGTTCGTGTTCACGTTCTGCGTTTCACTTGGTTCGTATTAGACCTGTGTGGTACTGGAAGCAGTATATGCGGAAGAACCGTTATCGATGCAAACGATACCGACTCTTTCTGCCAAACTCAATTGGAGAAGTCCTTGACACCGACTTGGAGTATGTTGCACGGCTCATCGGTCCAGCCATTGTTATACTGCCGAAGGGCTTGGAGGATTTGTTCTCGCGGCTAGAGAAACTCGAAAACGCCCACCGAGAGAACACAACGCACCGCAGGCCCGGATCCACAGGTTCTTTGCTGGAAGATTCAAGAATCGAGGTGGAAGGCGATTAGCCGAGGGGCTTCTCGCGGCGCGACAACGATCTGCCTCGGACCATGAATGCTTTTTCCCTTGACAATTCCGTGTGAGTTCAGGTCAAATGCGTTTGTGATCGAACCGATTATTCTTGCGTTATGCCTGTTGAGACCCGACGCCGGAAGCGCATACTGAGTGTGTATCTCCCGGAGGATATTGTAAATGCACTTGAGAAGGTTGCAGCCGATTCCGGCCTGCCGGTCAGCCGTGTTCTCGAGGTTCTGCTGAGCTTCCAGTTGGAGGTGAGCGGATTAATAGAAAACGCCCGTTTTCTAATAGAATTACACAGGCGCTTTCATAGAACCTCGTAAGTACTCGACTGGGCTGCAGGAATTTTTCTTGATGCGATTTGAGTAGGCATGGCGCAATTCAATGTGGCCGATGCGGCCAGATCATCTACGTTTCACCCGACACCGGGTACGATCGAACCGCCTTGAGGCAAGCCGCAGACCGACACGATGCCGATTGTGCGGCGATGAAACGGGAAACGAGCACCCTCGCGAGGTGAGTTGGTCTTGAAGGAAAGAGTTCTGAAACGGTTGACGCTGCAACAGGCCATCGAGCTGTTCGCGTCCAGAAAATGGAATTTCTTCGAGGTCAAACAGAACGAGAGAATCATCCGGCTTGAGGCCCCGGTAGGGTCGGGTGAGGCGTACGTAGTGGAGTTACCCTACCGCAACCAGGAAGACCTTCAGCGAATGCTGGAGACGATGCAGCGGCGCGGGTTCCTGGAGCAGGAAGTTAGAATCGTCCCAGAGTAGGCAATTGCGATGTCCGTGGATGATGTGCCCGAGAAGTACCTCGGCCAGCCCCCGCGGGACCTACAAGCACGAATCGAATACCTCCACTTCTGGATCACACGCACGCAACTCAGGTCCGACTATGAGCCGAAGGTGAAAGCTAGGCTCCTGCGGGCGCTTGGGGCTCAACTGGAGAGGACGGAGGAGGCCCTCAGGAATGAGCATGAGTGCGCCTGCTGCGGCATCACCCTCCGCATACCCGCACCAGTCGGCCCAGAATGCAGCAAGCATCCGGATCGATTTCCATGCAATGTGCACCGCGGAGGCCAACGCGCTTGACGGAGCAGGTCGGCGTGGGCATGGTGCTGGCTCGCTGCCAGCGCTGCGGCCGAACATACCCCGAAGCCACAATCCGACTTGAGGAGCGCGGCAAGGCCCTCTGTCACGTCTGCCGAGGCCACTACCCGAAGAACGCGAGGCCATGATTGGCTTGGGCGGGGGATTCTGCTGTCATGATTATGAGAACTCTTGGGTTTGCAGAAGCTGCGGATACGAAATATCCCTTGAGAACCAGAAGAAGATCAAACTGGTTACGCTGCAGCTCGCAGCGGGATGCGGGACCTGCCAGTATCAGGGTTTCAACGGCGTGCAGGGAACCCCATGCAGGAACGGCCGAATCAAGATGCCGCGAGCCGACTGCCCAGGCTACAGCCCGAGACCGGACTTTGGAGTCGTAGTTGGGGTGGAGTGAATTGGAGCGGAAGGCTGCGTTGCAGCAGGCCATAGAAACCCTCGAAGGCCTAGACCAAGTCCGGCGGCGCCTGAAGAAGCTGGAGAAGCACTTGCAGATTTCCCTTCTTCATGTCAGCACTATCGAGAGGGAGCTGGGATTTGAAACCGCAAGCAAGCGAAGAGCTCACTGAGTACTGCCCTATGATTTGTGACATGTGCGGCCACAAGACTCTACTGTCCATCACCCGAGGCAGATTTTCCTGTGCATGGTGCGGTGAAACTGGGATGCTAGAATGAGAGAAGCACTCGATTTCCACTGCAGTTCCAATCACCCATTCTGATTTGCACTGTGATGATGATAGCTAACAGATAGCGTGATAGCAGATAGCTAGCATGTGAGAAGATGAAACAAACAGACCTCGCCTGCCTTGCCGGAATAGTTGACGGAGAGGGTTGTATCGATGTTTTCAAGGGCCTGCACGGATCCAGACCTTTCTATATTCTACGCCTCTCCGTCACGAACACTGACCAATTGCTCCCAAGATGGTTGAAGCGTGCTTACAAAGGCAGCATCAGCTGCCAGAGACGGAACAGGAGATCGACATATGCTTGGAGTGTATACGGCCTACGTGCGAAGACCGTACTACGCCAAATCTCTCCGTTCTTAAAGGTGAAGAGATCTCAGGCAGAAATTGCACTTAGAATGCCCTCACGATCACGGCATGATAGAAGCTTGCCACTCACGAGAAAAGAACTCGTGGCTAGAAAGCGAATTCAACTTAGGCTCAAGTCTCTCAGGCGCAGGTTATAGCATGATAGCTAGCAGCCGCAAAGAGAAGATCTTCAGACTGCCTCGAGACTTGGCCGCCGAGTTCGAAAGACTTTGTACACTTCTCGCATTATCTGAAAGGGAAGCAGCGGAGCTGGCTATCCGAAGCTGGGTCAAGGCTAACCGAGATGAAGCGCAGAAGAAGCTCGACCTCTACGCTGAGAGAGGCATCACAATCGTAGAACCACAGGCTGTGAACATTGCAGTCTTCCAAAAGGCCGAGATACTTCTAGCCAAAGAAGAGCTGAAGCGCGTAATGGAGAATTTTGAACAGGGGAACCCAGAATATCGGCATGAGCTCCAACTGGAAATGGCGAAGGCCCTGAAATGGATTCAGCCTGTGTATGCCAAGACCAGGGATCCAGAGCTACTTGAATTATTGCAGTCGGTCGCAGAGCATTTGCCTTGATCTGACCAAGCTGAATTCGACCTAGGACTGCTATGGTCATTCTTCTATTTCGATTCCTAGTTGTCGCAATGCCTCTCTTATCTTACTGGAATAATCATCTTCAGACATCGAGCCGTCCTTCGCCCTAATCTCCATGTCCAACGACTGGAATTTGCTTTGGAGGTAGTGCATTATACCCATAAGTTGTGAAATTTTGCCACGCGGTATTTTGAATTTCAAGTGTAGTTCTTTCAAAGGCCTAGCGCTAACCTCTGAAGGCGCTTCCCTCTCTGCTTCCGCCACTGTCGGTTGAACGACCGTCTCCAGCGTCCCTGAGCTAGCGGCTTGCCTCTGCGTTATACAAACGCTATCTTTGAGGAGCACTTCGTTCTCAGTTGAGGCAATTAGCGGATCTTCCTTGAAGAATCGACAGACTACTGTCCCGTCTCCCTGTAACTCGCCCAACCCGAAAAGCCCTGTCTTCACTCCTTCCTTGATGCTGTTGTCGATGATATCAGGGCCGGACGTTCTCCTCTCCCCCGGCGTCTTCAGCATGGAATCATAGATCTGGAGCACCTTCACATGGTCCTGTTCCTTCAGGTATCTCTCCTTGATGACGAGTGGAGCTATTCTTTCGAGAATTTCCTTTTCGCCACGTAGCTTCTCGTAGATATCTTGGTCAATTCCTCTTCGTTCTCCGTAAGTCGGGATGCCGATGTCAAGTTCTCTCACACCTTCTTTCGATGGCACGTATACCAAACGGTACAGTCTGCGCACTGCATCATTCAGGTTGTCTTGTTCCTTCTTGAGATTCTTGCCGATTTCCCTTCTTTGCTCTTCTGTCAGCTTGAGGGTCTTGTCGTCTTCAATGTGCTCGTACGCGATTTTTCGTTTCATCGATTCAACGAATGCGTTCTTTTCGATCTCAGACGGACACACAAAGAAGATTGTATTTCTGAACACTCTCGGTGTTTCGCCCTTCGTTTCGAGCACGCTCTTCATGAAGGATTCGTTCCTTTCAGGCAAAATTACGAGCTTAAGTTCCTCAGTGTCAGGGATGTCTTTCGCCTTGTCAGGCCATAGGAATACTTTCATTTTGCCTCCGACAATCTGCTGCCTCAACAGCTCTCTCTGCCCATCGACGACATCCTTCGGCTTGACGTTCTCCATCTTAGTGAGCAGTATGCGATTGAGGTTCGGCTGGTTGGAAAAGAAGACCTTGTCATTCTGACTCTGCAGGAAGAAGAGCTTTGTCTTGAGTTGCTCGACAGCCTCGGCCACCGCGCTCGACGGATTCTGCGTGGTAGTTGCTGACCTCTTGATGTCTCCCATGTGCGCGCCTTTTTCTTGACCTCCCGAGAATGAGTAGAGGAATATTGATGTTGCAGCTCTTGTGCCAAGCATCAGGCCTTGGAATGATTTTCCGAGCGTTCCATCAATTTTCTTAGCCCCAGAATCTGGGTCGGTGATGTCTGCCGCAATGACGCTGTCAAATTCATTTCCTACATGCTTGATGAGTTCTCTCTTGATTTCCTCATTGCCCACGTCGAAATCTGCCAACGTGATGTATGGCTTTCCGCTCTGTTTGAGCGAATGAATCACAAGGGCAAGAAGGCGCAGGACTCCTCTGGTTCTCTGGAAGGTTGGAAAGCTTCCCCAGCGATGGTAAAGCACTTCGACGACTTCTGGTGAGAATGGATATGAATCCAGGAACTTCTCTCTATACTCTGAAAGCTCCTTTCCCACTGGCAGGATGCCTTCCTTCTCCGCGTATTCAAGAAACTCCGAAACTACGGCTTTCGTTTTGATTTCATCGATCTCGGAGAACAGTCGCCGTCTGATTAGCTTCGTTATTTCGGTTTCCTGGACAGGAGTGTAGATCTTCTCGACTCGTCCTGCCACTTTCTGCAGTTGCTGATACAGTTTCTCCGCTTTCTCATCATAGTGCTCCATAATGCTTGATGGCAGAGTGACAACTACGCATACGTTCTCCAGAGTGCCTGCGACCTCTGTAAGCTCCTGCATAAACGCAATCGTCTGGGCGGCCAAGCTCGAATCCTTGACCGGAACAGTGGCCGCTTTTGTAGTGTATTCGAGAACTTCATCCATCAAAATGAGCACGGGCTGGTGCCTTTGAAGGACTTCTCTCAGAGCTTCTTTCCCGGGCGATCCGTTTCCAGCTAGTTTCTTGACGCTCCCTGTGAGTTGCTTCTCGATCGTTGCCCAAATCGTGTCACGGGGACTCATTGCTGTGCCGACAATGACCACGGTCTTAGCTTTCCATTCCTTCGCCTTATGGTACATTGAGATGAGAGCGTGTGTCTTTCCTCCACCAAAGGGTGTCTGTATCTGGATTACTGGGTCCCCGCCTTGTCCCGTAACCCTCTTTTCAATAACTGACAGCAGGTTCTTCAGGCCCTGCGTGAGGTAAGTCTTCTTGAAAAACGTGTCAGCATCTTTGTACTCTGCTGGCGCTCGTCCCTGGTAAGTCTCCCATAGGTCTGCTGCAAATACTTCCATCGTAAGTTTTCCAGAGAGGATATCCCTGTGCGGAACTGCTATTGTGTGGAATGGCTTCATTCAAACAACCTCCTCTGCACGGACTCTTTACGGACATGCTCCGTAATCCTTTCTTTGCCCGACAAGAAAACCTCTAACAATTTCTTCTCTCTTCCGTTGGGCAATGATTCCGATATGGCTTGGGCGACTCTGTAGAACACATCACTCTTACCAAAACCTGTCTCTTTCAAAATATCCACGGCCTCGTCGTTCTTTCCTTTGTTCCAGAGCAGCAAAACATCATGCAACACATCAATCAATTCGTGCGACCCTTTAAGCTCGCTAAGATCTCGGTCTTCTGGTCCAAGAATGCTCACAAACTCCTTGTCCTTCTTGATGAAGCCTCTGTTCCATTCCTGAGTGATGTCTATGCCAACGCCACGCGCCAATTTCAGAGCATCATCGAACTCAAGCTTCACGTCACCATAACCCCAACGCCATAGAATGTAGAACCTAGTAAGCGGTGTAATCTCAGCAGCAAACCAGTTATGAAGGACCTGTCTGACAGCGTAATCGGTTACGACTCTTCGGATGTCTTCGAGCAGCTTGTCAGCCCTTATCACGTTTCCTTCATCATCGATTATCTTTTCATACTTACCGAACACCTCAATTGACGAACCGATCGCGGCAATGAAGAAGTCAGCTCCCGAAATTCCTTCTTTCCAGAGATGGTCTAGTTTTCTGTCTAAATGTTTTTTGAGCTGGTTTTTGATTTCTCTGTAAAATCCAGTGTCTTCTCTCCCAAAATTGCGTGCAATCATGTATATTGACGAAGCGAGGGCTGCGGATTCCTGAGATCTGAGTCGTCCCTTCTTTTCTGTATGAATTGGCCAAGCACCAGTTATTACCAGTCCGGAATCCAACAGTGAGTTTATCAGAGTCTCCCATCCCGCTGTTGATTTATGCGCATAGACAATGACACATATTCCATTTGGTTTCAAGACGCGCTTTATTTCGATGAACGATTTCTTGAGCATGCTCTCGAAGAATTTCTTACCTGCTTCGAAACCGCCTTCAATGTTCGAATAGGCTACAATCTCTTCAGCCTTGGGCGTTAAGGGTGTAGCGAAAAGATCAGGATATAGATTGTCAAGCGCTCTTTTCAGCCACACATAGAAGAAATCAGACAAATAGGAATATGGTACGTTATCATAGTACGGAGGATCTGTTAGCACAGCATCGAAGAACCCGGATGGATATGGAATCGAAGTAGCGGAAGACTGCGTAACAGCAGCAGGGTTATTGTTGATTGATGATGCATGTTCAATCCACTCTTCGTTCTTCTCGCAGGCGGTTGGCCAACCTGCTCCAACAGGATTGAACGGATTTGATTCCATGTGATCCCACACCATCTGAAGGACCTGCCTGCCGAAAGTATGGACAACGCCTCTCCCACCAGTTGGATTCAGAACACAGAGAATCGAACCGTAATCGACCAGTCTGTCTATACCCAACGCAAGATAACTCAGAATAGCCCTGGAATAGTCCTCATCGTAACCTTCCTTTAGCATTTCGTTGTGAGCCCTCCTCACTTTTTCAACAAACGTCACGAGTTCCAATTTTTGTCGGGAATTGAATAGATCGCCCCACGCGTTCATGTTGTAGTTTCTCAGCGAGAATGCTCGCTCTGCGCCTCGACCTTTTCCCTCAGGAGTAGGTTCGTCTGGAACAGGGTCGAGGCCCCACTCGCTCATGAGGTTCTTTCTCTTTTCTTGAAGATATTTCTCAGCACGTCTGAAAATTCTCATATCGTCTTCGTTGGCCACGCGGTATGTCTTACCAACACTACCTTCCTTGTGTGAAATTACTGCGATCATTTTTGTCTTCGCATTTCCAGTAACGAAGAGATTTCTTGTAGTGTCACCATCCACCGTTGCCCCACAGACTAGACAAGTTGCAATTGCTCTTGAAACTGTTCCGTTGTCCGGGTTGAAGTCTTTCGGAATTTTATCGTAGCGAGTACCAACGATTTTGAACCTGACCTGTTTGCCAGATACGTGAGGATAGAGTGAGACTTTCGTATCGGCTTTCTTGGCAAGCCAGAATTGTCGCATCAGCGGAATCTCAGAATTACAAGAAGGATTCTGGCACCTGATAGTCCTGGCCCAAATGTATCCAGCGGGGATTGAACCGTTCTTTTCTTCTGGATAAAATTGCCCTATCTCCTTCTTGACCTCATTTAGAACCCACTGTCCCCATTTTCTCACGTCTTCCAACAGCTGATTCTTCTCTTTGTCAGAGACCAATCCGTGTGCTGTCTTAGCGCCTTTTCCGCCGTATTTCTGCGGGTATTCTAGAGTGCACTTCAGAATTAGGGTTGCCACGGGGTTGTAATCGCTCGCATATGTTTCACACCCTAGGCGAAGTGCCTCAAGCGGTATCGAGCCTCCTCCAGCAAACGGATCGATAATCCTCGGAGGCCGACCCCCGCTTACTTCTAGAATTTCTTTCCTGGCTTTTTCTAGAATCGTTCTATCGAGTGAATTCTCCCACTTCGAAAGTCTAACAATGAAATCTTTCCTTCGTTGCGATTCTTCTTGGTTCTTCGGTGTTGCAACTAATGAAGCGAAATTGACTGCTCTCGAAGATGCTAGAGGGCGTCTTGCCCACCAGATGTGAAGAGTCGAAATGTGACTATGCCTGATACTCTTCTCTTTCGAGGACTCCTCACTGACTTCCTTGACGGGAAATGTCTCTTCGATGAATCTTCTATCTTCCATACTAAGCTCCTTTCTTTTCAATCTCTGTTTTCGATATGACGAAGCGCACGATCTCCACCAACTGCTCAACGCTCAGATTTTCTGCGGGATTCTGAATAACCAGCGGTCGTGCTTTCGGGTCTTTGCCTGCGTTCCAAACCACGTATAGATAATAATCATTTGAGAGCCGTTGTGCCTTAAACCACTCATTCTGAGTCAGAGCAACTGGGCCGACACCTGCCCTTGCCTTGACTTCTATGTATCTGACATTGCCCTCCTTGTCCTTCGACCTGATGTCGAAGCCAAGATTCTCCTTCGAAACGTCCTCGGGTATTCTGCCAGCATCGCGTTCGAATTTCGTGACAATCTCCATGCCGAGGCGTTCAATCTCCTCGTCACGAACCATCGCTTCCGCGACTTGCAGAGAAGGCCGCACCATCACGATTCCCACGAACGCTGGCATGCTCATGGTTAGGTTGCGCTCTTTGCTGATTATGTTCTCTAGCTCCAGCTTGCTTCTTTGGTATTTCTTCTGCTGGTCCTCTTTGTTCCGTATTGCCAGGTCGACATTCTGGCCTTTCTCTTTTCTCGCATGAAGATCAATTAGCTCCCCGTCCAAATCCACGATGAGTTTGTCAAGAGATGCGATTCCGTACTTCTGCTTGATTTCTGCCTGCCTGTTCCTGTCGGTCTGAATCTTTTTCACGTAATCATTGAGGCCGGAAATGACATGCGGCAGGACTCTTTTCTTCAGCAAATCGACATCCACTGTCTCAGCTTCGGCTCCTTCTCCTTCCGCCAAGTCCCAGACTATCGTGGGCGTGGTGCTCTTGATTTCTCCAGTTCTGGAATCAATGTAGTAAGCAAACAGGGTTTTCCCTGCAGGGGAGCCAGTTCCGTCTCTGACCTCGCCCTCGTAGAAGACTATGAAACCATCGAGATTCCCGTCAGGGTCAAAGAACAAAGCCCCCCTTTGCAATTCTGGGGTCAGTTCTCTTTCTACCCAATCCAGCACAGCTTCGAAGAGAGGATGCCCGAACGACACGAATTCGGCGTCAGGATTCCTGAAACCCACATCCTTGTCGAACGTCACCTTCGGATAGGATCTCAGCAGTGAACCGAAACGACGTTTGAAACTGTCTTCGCTGGCAATCTCCCGAATTTCATAGGGTATGAATTCGACCGTCACAAATCCGTCCTTTCTCTCCTTAAGTCTTCCTCCGGCCTTGAGGACCGCCTTCTTGAAGAACGCTTCAGTGTACTCCGGGATGAGCCTGTTCTCTTTCGCTTTCTCTGCCATCTCTTTCAGGCGCGTGTAGTCGATGTATCTGGTCGCAAGGCTTTCTCCGAGGTTCTCCTTCACCTTCGATATGTAATCCTCGTCGACCTTAATGTCAATGTCCTTCAGTATTTCGTCAATGTCCCTAGCACTCGCCGCCGCTTCCATCAAAAGCTGCGAAAGATTCGTGCCGTAGAGCACTTCGCTGATGACATCGAAGACTTTGTCGCTCCGGAGGGCGTTCTTGATTTCCTCAAGCTTCTCGAAGAGCCTGACGAGGACCTTACCTTCGCGCGTATCCTCTGCGACCATGTTGAAAACGAAAACTTCCAGCGTCTGTCCATAGCGGTGGATTCTTCCCATCCTCTGCTCAAGGCGGTTCGGATTCCATGGTATGTCGTAATTTACCATCAAGTGGCAGAACTGCAGGTTGATGCCTTCGCCAGCCGCCTCGGTTGCGACCATCACTTGCGTTTCGTTCTTGAAAACTGACTCAGCTTTGACTCTCTCTTCGAGCCTCATCCCGCCGTGTATCGTGTTCACGGAGTAGCCCCATGCCCGAATCTTCTTCTCAAGATAATCCAGCGTATCCTTTGACTCGGTGAAAATGAGAATCTTCTTGTTCGGGAATTCCTTCGAGAGCCTCTCCATAGTCTGCTTTAGCTGATTGACCTTGACCTCGGACTCCTTCTGGATTACATTTTTCGCCTGCTGAATCAGGTCGCCTAGAGTATCAATCTCGGCTGCGAGCTCCTGCCTGTTCTGGGCTACGCTCAGAGTCTCCCAGATTTCCTCTTCCTTCCACCTGTCCTCCTCGCTGAGGTCCTCTACTTCCTCAACGTCGAACGCTTTCTCGTCGACAACGGCTCTTTCGACTCCCTTCACCAAGTCCTCCAAGCGCTCCTTTCTTCGCTCAAGCGACTTCAGGATAGCATAAGTGCTGGATGCGAGGCGCCTCTGCAAAATAACAAGGGCAAACGCAACGTTCCTCTTCTTGTCGCTTCTCAGAGCCTTGTTGTACTGCTCCTTCACGTATCTCGAAACATCGTTGTAGAGCGTCTTCTCGTCGTCAGACAGGCGGAACCCGACGGTCTTCACGTATCTGGGCAGGAAGAGCGGCTTGCCCTCGAAATCCTTCAAATCCTCTTTCATGCGCCTGATGAAGAGCGGATTATCCTGGTTTCTGATAGAATCCTGAAGCATCTGAGCCGTGGCGAAGAAGCCCGGTTCCAGAAGATCCATGAACAGCCTGAAATTTTCAGGGTCACCTTTGTGGGGCGTTGCAGTGAGGAAGAGCAGGTGCGGGTCCGAAGAACCTGAAAGGACTTCGCCCAAGCGATACCTGTCCGTGTACGTTATCTTCTCCCCGTACCGGTATGCGCTCATCTTATGTGCTTCGTCAACCACGATAAGGTCGAATTGCACGGCCGCTATTGTAGGGCGTATTTCGTCACGTTTCGCAAAATCCATTGACGTGATTATCTGGTTCTCCCGTTCCCAGACATTTTCCGCGTAGTGAGCGTCGAGAATTCCTCTGTCCACAACAATGAAGGTCTCCTCAAATCTGTCCTTGAGCTCTCTTCTCCACTGGTCCTTCAGGTGGCCTGGAACAACTATCAGGATTCTCTTTGCGAGATTTCTCAACTTCATTTCTTTGATGACTAGCCCCGCCATTATCGTCTTTCCTGCACCAGGATCATCAGCGATTAAGAAACGGATTCGTGGAAGCTTGAGCACATAGCCGTAAACTGCCTCAATCTGATGTGGTAGTGGGTCGACCTTTGATGCGTTCATAGCGAGAAGTGGGTCGTACAGAGAAGCGTACCTGTAGCGTTTTGTTTCCAACGCCAAGAAGACTTTGGACGAGTCGCCTTTCAGATCGGTCACTAGAGTCCTGATTTGAATGTCTGCGAGGTCGGCCGTAGGAATCAGCTGGTCGATATGCTGACCGCTTGAGACTGTAGCGCCGACCAAATGAAGGTACGACCCTTCGTTGTCGATCTTCTTGACTTCAACAGGCTCCGGCCATTTTGGTCCGATTATTATGGTTCCGGGTTTGATATCCTCAATGGCAATCATCATCAACCACCTAAGGTGCGATAATGCGCCTACTCAAATCACAGGTCATACTTACTATTAGTCCTCAGGAATCCAAAAAGCTTGAAGACGGCCACTGCAACCGACGAAATAGCCCCGACTGGTGTGAAGGATTTCAAGGACCAGGAGCTATTCTTTCTTGACTTCTAAACCCAAGATTCGTCTTTCTATCTCGGTCAGGTCCTTTCGTGTCTCAAGGTAAGCTCGTACGGATTTCCTGAGGAAGTTGCTGAGTAGGAGCCCGTCTTTCTCTGCGATACGATTCATGATGGCAAGGACTGGTTTTGTATCTCTGTAGCTGACCTGTTCGGAGTATTCTGTGTCTGACAAGCTAACTCAATCCGTTACGTCGTCGCAGAAACATTCGCACAGGCTCTTATCTGGGTTATCATCAAGTTTGCATTCAAGCTCTAGCTCTCTTACGTCTCCCGCCTTGTCTGGGGTGTCCTCAGCCTCGAGCATCTTCTGGCATCAGCGCAGAGAACGACGCACGATAGCGAAGACTATCGACGAACGACGCAGAGAGTTCCATGAAGATATTCACAACGGCAAAATCCCCTACCGGCGCACAAGAGCTAGAAGCAAACAAGTGAAAGATGCGAAACACTTTGATGCTTGGCAGGAACGGAAACGCATCCTCAAGGAAGCACATTACGACAACGTGAACAGCATAGGAGAAGTCGACGCTCTCACAAGTTCAGAGGTTCTAGGTATTGGTCGCGGTGAGGTTCTCCGCGATCCAAAGCTCCGGTGCTACGTTCACCCTAGCTTGAAGCTCAGATGACCGGGTTGAGAGGTGATCTGCATGAGTGAGAGTAATGAGGAGAAGGTGGATGTTGGCAACCCTCGTGAAGTTCAAGGTACTCTAGCGATTATCGCTGTGCTTGGTTTCTTCGTCGTATCTGGCGCTGCAGCGGTTGCCGCGATAATTCGAGGGCAAGATCCCGTGCCTATTTTGAACATTCTGGCGCCGCTGGCGTTTGGTGTGATTGCTTTCTATTTTGGTGTCAAGAAATCGGAACAAGCGTAACGGGGTAGTGGGGTTTCGTGGGTGGTGATAGCATGACAGGTGAAAATGGTACATTGTCGAAGCTGGCGGAGATCCGGAGCAAGTTCCTATCGGGCTTCAACGAGTCAGCGCAGAGATTTGATTCAGAGATACGGAAGCTGCGCGAGACCTACCTCAACGAACTTGTGGACGTCGCGTTGACGGATCCACGCTTGAGTGAGGTCCAGCGCGCCTTGGCCTTCAAGTGGGGTGGTCCGAGCACGGTGACGACTAGTCAGCTTCTCGAAGAACAAGGAGCAGCGTCCAAGGTTGCGGATGTTGTTCCCCTTCCGGAGAAGTGGCCTAAGAAGAAACTGAAGGTGTCACGCTGTCCCGCCTGCAAATTACCAGTCCAAGACCAGAATGCCCGGTTCTGTTCTCAGTGTGCGTCTCCCCTCTTCGAATTCGGCCAGGGTTAAGGCTTGGGTTTCGTTCTTCGCCGCGCAGCCATCGCAATCGCGGGTGTTGGGCGTGCGTCGGTTGCTGAGGTGATTGACGCGCACCTGGAGACCGTCAGCATGTTCTTACTTACAACGCTTTGGGCGGTTGCCTACGGATGGGTTGAGGGAACCATCGGCATAGGCGCACTCCTGCTCCAAGCTCGTGTTCCGTGGTTTGGGCGATTCAGCGCCTACCACTTCGTGCTTGGCCTGACGATCTTCGCGATCAGCTTCAGTTTCGGCTTTCTCAAGTTCACGCGGATGCTCTACTATCGCAAGCGCTACATGCTCTTCACAGCCCTCGGCAACTACCCATATGGAATGGTCACACAGGATTTCACCTACTTCCTATTCGTCTCGCCCGTGGATCGCCTTGAGGCTAGGAGTTGGACCTGTCAGGGCCTCGGGTTAGGTTGCTTCCAGATCAAAATCCCTTGGACCTACGATGTGCCACTAGTCATTCCTTGGTGGTATCTGGTCGCAATCTCAATCAGCGCTTGTTTCTTCTTCCTTGCCTACCTCTCCGCCCTCGTCAATTTGCTGGTGACCAGAGAGGTCATGAAAGAGATCGGATTCACGGAAAAAACCCGCGTAGTCACACATGAGGCTCTCACAGCACCAAGATCCGCGGAAATTACTCCTTCTCCTTTGACTCATGTTGCCGGTCCCCAGCCCGAAGCGGTTTCTGTCATCATAGACGCCGAGCGTGAGGAACTAGTACACACACTCCGGGAACGGTTGATGCGTCAAGGCGCTTGAGTTGCCTGACAAGAAGCAGCAGATCCTTGCACAACTGGCGAGGTTGGAGTCTGTTGAGCGTCGCTGGCTTGGCAGCGTTCTGGCGAGCATGTTCCTCGCGGCATTCATCCTAGTAGCTCTCGTCAACCGCTTGGAGATGAGCCATCTCTTCGGAAGCCAACCCGCGGAGATTCCCCGCATCCAGTTCCTACTCACAATCGCCTCCAGCGCTGTCATCTTCATCATGAATCTGGCCGCCTTCATCGACTACTTCGCATTCGAGGTTCACGTGGAACGTCAGGTGGTCATCACAAAGAAACGACGCCGACCCTCAGCAGACGACGATGACGACGTCGAGCAGGAGGAGTGAATCTTGGTTGGGAGAGAACTTGGCAGGAGTCTAAGCAAGGCCCAGGAGATCCTCCGCACGATTGAGTCTCTTCAGCCCGGTGACCGCGTAGTAATTTTGTGGCACGATGCCTGCAGGGTCACAAACGACCCTGACGTCCGACCCGAATACTACTCGACGCCCAAGGAAACTCAAGGCACGATATTCGACTGCGTCCCCGACCCGGATTTTCCAGAAGTCTTCTATCTGATCGTGTGTGGTGAGAAGACGTCTGGGCGACCAGACTACTATGACGCCATCCCGATCGCGTGGATAGCCCGCATCGAACGCCTCGAGGTCAGTGCTGTCAAGCATCCTCGGAAGGAGCGGAAGTTGGTCCCAGACCTCTACACGGTCAAGCGCGTCATCGTCTTCAAGAACGGCCGAATACACGAGGACAGTGGCGGAATCAGCAAGCTACCACTCAAATGGATGACGATGGGCTTCGCAACTCGCAAGCTGGTTGAGGAAGTCCACAAAGTCGTCCAGTAGTTCTCGCAACCCGAAGACATCGAACGATTACAGGCCTCTGAAAGGGGTGGCAGACATTGTTCAGATCAGGAATCTGCATTCTACTCATAATCTCCGCTCTCTTGCTGGCAACGGAAGCTGTGGGAGCGCAAGCAGCCATCTCTCTGGCCACAGACAAGCAGTCATACGCCCCAGGTGACACGGTCGTTTTCTTCGGTCGTGGCTACGGATTCCCGAACGCACCCACCTCATTCTACATCTACATAGATGAGATCACAAGCAATGGACACATTCGCAGTATCCTGTACGCGAACTTCACAGCAGAACCACCAAACTGGGATTTCACAATATTCTGGTCACCACAAACAACCGGAACCTACACCGCCTATGTGACGGGCCCTGATCACACAGCCTCCTTAGAAGTCCAGTTCCAAGTGTCAAATCAGCTTCCAATTCCCGAATTTCCAACAGCCATCGAGGGATTGCTGATCGTGCTGGTTCTAGCAAGTTGCCTGGCGATCGCAGTGAGTCGAAGACAGGGTCGAGAAGAGTGAAAGTTGAGGCGTAGGTTTGTGCAGAAGCAGCTTCCCAAAATCGAACTGGAATACGTACCGATCGGGAAGCTGAAGGGTTGGGAGAAGAATCCTCGCAAGATCAGTGATGAACAGCGACAGGCCCTCCGGAAAAGCATTGAACACTTTGGCGTGGTTGACCCCGTAATAACGAACAAGGGGTTCATGATCATTGGTGGCCATCAGCGGGTCAACGAACTCCAAGCCATCGGCTATCAGGGCACAGTTCCAGTAGTGCGCGTGAGAAGAGACCTCACGAAAAAGGAGTTTGCGGCTCTCAATGTTGCCCTCAACAAGATAAGCGGCGACTGGGATGTTGAGAAGCTCGCACCTATCCTCGAGGATCTCCAAGAGCTACCGATCCTCGAGCTTACGGGCTTCGATGCTGAGGAAGTCGACAGAATCATTCAGGAAGCTGACATCGAAAAGTTAGCTCAGAACACAGGTGAAGCCCACCGCGGCAAGCCAGAGCTCTCGGTCATTCCCTACGTCGGTGGAAAACAGTCCATGGTCGCAGAGCTCACAGCCCGCATGCCTCAGCACTCGGTTTATGTGGAGGTTTTCGGGGGCGCCGCTTCCTTCTTGTTGAACAAGCCCCGCAGTGGCCAAGAAGTCTACAACGACATCGACCGCGAGATGGTCAACATGCTGATGCAGATCCGCGACCACCCTCTAGCCCTCAAACATGCCGTCTCAACAATTCCGTACAGTCGCGAACTCTACGAGAAATGGAGGAGAGAGTACAGGGACGACAAGGTTCCGAAGGACGATATTGAGAGAGCCGCGCGGTTCATGTACATAATGTGCACCTCTTGGGCGGGAGGATTCTATAAGGGATGGAGATTCGCCATCGAAGCAAACGAAGAACGACGATTGCGTGGTCATGTGGAACTGGTGCCCAAGATCAGCGAACGGCTTCACAATGTCACATTCGACTGTCTCGATTTCGAGCGATGCATTAAGAACTGGGACTCACCGGACACCTTCTTCTTCCTAGATCCACCATACTTTGAGACTCCTGAGAATTACTACAGGCATACGATGACGCCAGAACAGCATGAGAAACTCGCAGAACTCCTCAAACATGTGGAGGGAAAATGGCTGGTCACCTACGCCTACCACCCTCGCATTCGCGAAGTCTACAAGAATTTCGAAACGCAACTCGTGAATAGGACCATATCAATGGCCGACAGTCATGACTTTGGCGGCAAACGACCGACGAAAGTCCATAACATGATCATCACAAACTACCTGCAGGAAAAAAGTGTAGCAAATTGCAGCGTAACAAGCGCAAAATCGTGAAAGTAAGTCAAAACCAGCAGGAAGCCAAGGCCGCGCCTTCCTCCTCTTCCTCCAACGATGAGGTCAAACTGCGGTATCGGCAGCTGCAACTGGCGGCACTCGCACGCAGCCTCAAGCCTATCGATTTCGAGTTCACGATTCGGACGAAGGAGGACCTCATCGCCTACCAAACGCAACTACTCCACATGCATCTTAGACGAGAGATCGCAGGCGTGGACCTTTCCGCGCAGAGTCACGCTGTTAGAAATCTCATTCAGCTTATAGCGCCGCCGCAAGCTCCAGTTCAGACCGTCACAGTGAATCTTTCTCCAGAGCTCGCGTTGAAGGCGGCGGATTCGTTGACGGAAGATGAGCAAGTCATCCTTGCCCGCGCAATCAACCATCTCGAGTCTCAAGGCAGCGCTCTCGGCTAGAAACCCCGTCGCCCTCGCCATCAACTATGCCGACATGGACCCCAGTCCTGGACAGATACGGTTCATCAAAGCCATCTGCTCCCCGATGCCCCAATGCAAGCAATTGGTTGTGAAGGTTCACAGGAAAGGGGGCAAGACCAAGTCGGTCGCGGTGGGCTTCGCATCCCTCTTCAAGCGGGATCCAACACTGCGCATATTCCACCTTTCCGGCAGCTACCTCCAAGCCTCGCGTCTCTATGACTACTTCAAACCGATCGTAACGAACCCCGAGCTATTCCCCGACGCGCTCGAAGCCGAGCCCACGAAATACCTTACGCGATTCAGAGCAGGGGGCAGCCTCGAGGTATTGACGGCCAGTGCCAAGAGTATCAGGGGTGGTGACGCTGACATACTCAGCATCGATGAGGCGGTGCTGGTTCCTCGCAAACTCATCGACGCTGCGTGGCCGCTGATTCGCGCGAGTCGCTTTCCGAAACGCGTCATAACAAGCACAGCCAGTCCCGAAGTGAACTTGGGATGGTTTGTGAACCTATGGCAGAACGCAAGCCAACTGAAGTTCGAGCGATTCGAATGGCCAGAATCAGAATGTCACTGGATCAACAAACAAGACAGCGCCGACGCCAAACTTATGCTAGACAGCCAGACCTATCGCATCGAATACGAGGGCGCGATTGTCGAGAGAACAGGCCGAGTCTGGGACAACACACTTATCGAAAAGGCCCTGGTCGATCCTCGGAAAGCAGAAGAATATCCAATACCAGCCCCGGATCCTCTCACCGAGAAGTGGACTGCACTTGACTGGGGCTTCATCGGACAAGCCGTCCTGACATTCTGGGAGAAGCAAGCCGAGACGACGATCCTTCGCGACTGTCGTATCTGGACCGAGACGAGCTACTCAGAGATCAAACAGGAAATCAAGGAAGATTTTGGCCAGTATCCGATCTACCCTGACGGTGAGGCCGTAGCAGACAACGCTGACCTCGCGAGGATGGGCATGACGGTCGTTCCGGTAATATTCAGTAGGGAGAAGGATTTCCTCATCAGCCGCGTCCGCTGGCGCCTCGAGAAAGGCCTCATCAAGATTCCGCACCCGGAGGTCGACAGCCGCTTCTTCACGCTCGTCCAGCAGATGAAAGCGTACCACTACGACGAACGAACCGGCAAGCCAGTGAAGCTGAACGACCACTGCTGCGACTCAGTCATCTGCGGCATGAAACATGCCGAGTATCAAGCCGGCAACATTGTTCCAGTAAGGCGCCGCTGACAGGAGGTGACCCACCTGTCGCAGAAGAAGGCGAGGAAGAAGCTGGACCGCGAGGAAGAGGTGAAGACTGAATCGCCAGGCCAATTGAAACGGGACCCCTCGGCCCGCAACGACCGCTCCGCCATGAACGATCCATCAGCCTGAGAGATTTACCTTGAGCTTCATGACCCGGTTTACTCGCAGGCTCTTTGGGGCGCAAGGCGCGGTAGTTCCGATTCACAAGGCTTCGGGGGAAGTCTCCGCTGTCACAACGGATGCATATCTTGATGCATACCTGAAAGATCCAGCCATCGCCGCAGCCGTCGACTACCTTGCCGAACAGGCGGTTGGCCCAGGCTTTTTCGTAACGTCAAACAGCGAACGCGCAAAGAACATTGTGGAAAACTTCAACGTCGAGGTCGGCCTCGACCAGATCCTGATGCAGGCCGCGAAGGAGACGGTGTTCGGGGGCAATAGTTGGCTTGAGAAGATCCGACAAGACAACGTCCTTGTCGACCTGAAGTATCTGCCGTTCACATCCATTCGGAGAATCAGGCGGGAGCCTCTCACCGGGCGGCCGCTGTGGTATGATCAACGGATCGGCGGCCAATCCATCCCGTTGGAGGCAGAGAACATTGTGCACTTCCGCTTCAATCCTCAGAACGGTGAGGCGTTCGGTTCCCCGGTCATCCGAAGCCTCCTCGAGAGCTATCCGGTCGACGACCGCTACACCCGCGAACCCTTCCTGAAAATCAAGGCGCGAATGGAGGCCATAATGCCCCGTGTCTTCGAACGCTATGTTGGTCCGAAGAACATCTGGGTCTTCCCCGGCGTGCCAGACGCCAAACGGGACGAATACAAGAAGGCCATAGAAGCCAGCCCCCAAGATGAGGACTTGGCGTTCAATCCGCCCACGAAGGACTCGTTCGACATTAGGACGTTGAGCATCGACCCGCGTGCGCGGTTCGAGGGGTTCGTCAGCTACATCGAAAGCCAATACATCTCAGGCATGCAGACGCCCGTAATCAAACTCTACACGGCGCCAGGCTTCACTGAGGCCAGCGCCAAGGTCGCACGAGACATCAGCGAACTCAAGATCGGATTCCTACGCCGCTTCCTGAAGCGCGTAGTGGAGAGGGAAATCTACACCGACCTCATCAAATCGAAAGGCATGAACCCCATCAGAAATCCAGTCCGTCTGAACTGGGGCGTAGAAAGACCTGAGGTCACTCTCGCGGACGTTGTGAACCTAGCCAAGATCAGCGCCGACACAGGCGTCGAATACCTGACGAAGACGGAAACCCGCAACCTGCTAAGGAAGTTCGGCTTCGAACTCGAGGAAGCACCTGAAGCAGGTCAGGGAAAAACGCAGGCAGGCTAAGAATGAGCGAACCTAAGTGCCCGCTTCATGGCTTCATGGAGAAGTTCATCGTAGAGGCCGATGTAACAATCTACCACTGTGAAAAATGCGGAAGTATTCTCAGACTGCCCAATGTGCGAACAGTCGCTAGAATCTACAGAGGCAAGGTCACTGGATGAAGGGGAGAACGGGGATGCAGGAAACTGTGCATGTGCATCAACGAATCCCAGGCAGGAACCTGAAAGAAGCTTTCCAGTGGGCTCCAGATGAGTACATTCGATTCCTCGCCCAAACCGAAGCCGGCAGCATCTACCGCACAAGAGCCGTCCACGTCACAGACCTAGGAGCGCCCGACAGCACCAAGACACGGAATGGGGTCGAGTTCACGGAAGAGGAGCTCAAGGCTGCGGCGAGAAGCTTAGCCTACCGCCCTCTCGACCTGAATCATGAACTCCCCTTCCTCGAGTTCCCGCAGAACCGCGTCATTGACGCGGAGTATGAAGAGGCCACGGTGGAAGCGCTGGTCGCTGTTCGAGACCCTGCGATCATGAGCATGATCGAGTCCAAGAAAATCACGGCCGTCAGCGTCGAGGCCCAGTTCCGTTGGGCTGATGTCGTCTGCGATGATGAATCCTGCTGGCTGCGACCGGTTGGCATAGTCTTCACCGGGCTTGGCTTGCTAACCCCCGGCGTGCTACCGGGAGATCCGTTGGCCAGCATAGTCATGAAAGGAAACGGGCAGGGGAACGCTGGACCAAGTCCTGTGCCATCCGTCATCCTAGGTACGACCCAGAAGGTCGATACCACACCGAAAGGAGGTGTGAATTTGGAAATGAAACAGGCTACACCTCCAACCGAACAGCCCAAAGAAGCCTCTGAAACCACACCAACACAACCGCCCGAGGAAACGAAGGTAAGCGTCAGCGTTGACGCCGCCTGCGCTGAGAAAGTGCTCGAAGCAGTCACGACCCTCACAGGGGAAGTGAAGGGCCTCAAGGAGCATCTGGGTTCTCTCGAGGACCAGGTAAAGCTGCTGAAGACGCAGCGCCAGAAAGGAACTCGAAGAACCTGAAACCCCGAAACTTCTCGAGACCGCAGTAAAACACCAGTTGAGCTACAGCAAAGCACCTGAAGAACGGGCGTGGGATGCAAGCGCAGCGACCGACCACCTCGCCAGCTGGGCCGGAGGCCCAGACAAGGAGAAAGTCGACTGGGCAAAGTATCGAGAAGGATTCGCCTGGTATGACTCTGAGAACGCGGAGAACTATGGCGGCTACAAACTGCCGCACCATGACATCATCAACGGTCGCCTAGCTGTGGTCTGGCGGGGGGTCGCAGCAGCAGGCGCAGTCATCCAAGGCGGCAGGGGCGGCGCAGACATTCCCGCTTCAGAGGTCAGCGCAGTCAAAGGCCACCTAGCCACCCACTATCGAGAGTTCGACCGGACCCCGCCATGGGAGAGCGAGAAACAATCTGAGGCTGTTCGTGGAGAGAAGCCTACACCAGAAATGGAGGTGGAAAGAAAAATGCAAGACAAATCAGACAACCAAGAAAATGCAACTGAAGAAAAACCGGACACAATCGAACCAGCAGCAGTACCAACAGGCAAGGGCATCGTTGCAGCAGAATCCGTCAGCGACACAGACCTAGACCAGCGAACCATCACCAAGGAACTACGCCTCAAGAAGCAGAGAGAGGTTCGCGAGGCCGTAGTCAAGCGGCTCAGAGGCGGCAGTCTCAGAGAACAATGGAACGCACCCGTAGGCCTAACCCCGGCACCAGCAGCCCGCCTACGAAACTTCATCATAATCAGCGAAGTCACGGTGGGCGAGGCAGGAGACGTCGTCACAGTCCCGTACGTGAAGGACTTCGACCTCGACATCCTCACCAATGTCGGCGACACACTCACCCCAAAGACCAACCTAACAGGCACCGTCCAAACCACCCTGAAAGAGGCGGCGGCAACGACCGACGTTCCATACGCAGACATCGACAAAATGACCCCCGCAATCCTAAGCGAGCTTGAGGGAAGGTTCGAGCAAGCAGCCTTCCGCTCAGAAGACAAGGAAATCCTCGACACACTCTACGCCGACAGCGGAGTCCCAGAACTCGACAAGTCCGCTGAGTCAGGAAGCAACAAGTTCCCAGCCAGCTACATCGCCGAAGCACTCCAAACCCTAGGATCCCAAGGCAAGGAAGTCAACGCGGACGAATGCGTACTCGTCATCAACTGGAAATGCTACGAACACCTCTTGAAAGACATCGCAGGCACACAGAGCCTAGCATTCGCAAGGCCAGACGCCATCAGAACCGGCGTGGTAGGCAACCTGATGGGCGTCGCAATCAGCACAGGCAACTACTTGCCAGGAACGACAAAATACAGCGCTTACCTGATCCATCGAAACGCAGCCGTCCTAGCGCCTAAGCGAGAACTGCTCTTGGAAACTGAACGAAACACCAGGGACCGGAAGGTGAAACTGACCGGCTCGCACACATTCGGCCGC
>Ga0315268_10000355_pt1 | contig 53769 bp, 50 predicted proteins | sample C1_top_MG_FD_204535 | JGI IMG/M metagenome (GOLD analysis project Ga0315268, IMG submission 204535) | Sediment microbial communities from Yellowstone Lake, YNP, Wyoming, USA - C1_top | ecosystem: Environmental > Aquatic > Freshwater > Lake > Sediment | place: USA: Wyoming | collected 2017-08-01 | reverse complement strand
TGGGGTCATACAGCGCTGCGGCAATGCGCGCAATGAAAGGGTAACGAGCCTGCAGCGAGTGGTGGACTATCGCGAGCTTCTTGTTCAGCGCAATGTTCTGATCCATCGCGGTGAGATCGTCTTTGTGGTCGAACATGCTCATGATTTTTATTTCCAGGATATGTGTGAGGCCGGCGAATAGAGGAGATTTCTGCGTGCAAAAATATTCGCTTGCCTGTCAGTGGATCAGAAATATGGTCGCCAGCCCCAGAAAAATAAAGAAGCCGCCGCTGTCGGTAATCGCGGTGAGCAACACGCTGGAGCCGATCGCCGGGTCGCGGCCGAATTTCTGCATCGACAGCGGGATCAATATTCCCACCAGTGCACCGAGCAGCAGGTTGAGCAGCATCGCGCTGGTCATCACCAGACCTAAGGCCACATTTTTGTATAGGAAGTAGGCGAAAAATCCCGCTACTCCACCCCACACCAAGCCGTTCAGAGCGGCAATGCCGAGTTCCTTTCCTATCATTCGGCGCGCGTTGGTCGGGGTGATTTGCCCCAGCGCCAGCGAGCGGATGATGATGGTGGTGGTCTGGTTCGCCGAGTTGCCGGCGATGCCCGCGACGATGGGCATCAGCGTGGCCAGCGCGACAAATTTTTCGATGGTGTTTTCGAAGCCGCCGATCACGCGCGAGGCGAAGAAGGCGGTGCACAGATTGAGCGCGAGCCACAGCCAGCGGTTCTGCGCGCTCTTCCACACCGAGGCGAAAATGTCTTCCTCCTCGCGCAAACCGGCCAGGTTCAGCACGTCGCTCTCCGATTCCGCGCGGATGTAGTCCATCACCGTGTTCACGGTCACGCGACCGACCAGCTTGCCGTCCTCATCCACCACCGGCGCGGAAACCAGATCGTAGCGCTCGAAGGCCTGCGCCGCCTGGTCGGCCTTGTCATCCGAGTGCAGCTTGATCGTTTCGGCCAGCATCAGGTCTGCGACCGGCACATCCGGTTCGTTCACCAGCAGGCGGTTCAGCGGCAGCACGCCCTTGAATTTGTCGTCCCTGTCCACGACGAACAGCTGGTCGGTGTGATCCGGCAGCTCGTCGAAACGGCGCAGGTAACGCGACACCACTTCCAGCGTCACGTCCTCGCGGATGGTCACCATGTCGAAATCCATCAGCGCGCCCACCGCGTTTTCCGGATAGGACATGGCCGCGCGCAGTTGCTCGCGCTCCTCGATGGACAGCGACTTGAACACGTCGCGCATCACCGCCTGGGGCAGGTCGGGCGCGAGGTCGGCGATCTCGTCGGTGTCGAGCTGCTCTGCGGCCACGCGCAGCTCGTCGCGGCTCATCGTTGCGATCAGCGATTCGCGCACCGCATCGGAAACTTCAATCAGGATTTCGCCGTCGCGCTCGGTCTTGACCAGATCCCATACCAGCAAGCGCTGCTCGATCGGCAGTGCTTCCAGGATATAGGCGATGTCGGCGGAGTGCAGGCCGGCCAGCTTCTCGCGCAGCTCGGCCAGATGGCGCTTGTGCAGCAGCTTGTCCACCAGTTCGTGGCGTTCGGCGCGCGGCATTTCCTGCTGGTGTACTACGGCCTCAACCAGTGCGTGCTTGTCCAGCAGGCGCTGCACCTGTAGCAGGTGTTCCTGCACGTTTTCGGTGTAATGAGGCTCGTTGTTTTCGGTCATGTCTGCCGCCTTGGAGTTGCGGCTATTGTAAAGAAATCAGGGGGGGATTGCCGAGAAAGTTGGCCACGCAACAGGCCGCGCAGCGACCCGCTGTCGTCGCCAGCATCACGGAATTTCCGCGTCGCCCATGCGCCCCAGAATGATCTCGGTCTTGCGCTGCAGGCCGCGCGCATCGCGGTGCTTGTCGTAATAGCGCGGGTTGGGTACCATCGCCGCCAGCTTTGCGGCCTGGCCTGCGGAGAGCTGCGCCGCGCTGACGTGGTAGTAATGCCGCGCTGCCGCCTCCGCGCCGAACACGCCGTCTCCCCATTCGATCACGTTCAGATAAATCTCGAATATGCGCTCCTTGTCCATCGTCTTCTCCAGCATCACGGTGATGGTCGCCTCTTCCAGCTTGCGCCACGGCGTGCGCTTGCCGGAGAGGAACAAGTTTTTCGCCAGCTGCTGGCTGATGGTGGAACCGCCCGCGACGATCTTGCCCTTCTTCAGATTTTTCTCGTAGGCCTTCTGTATGCCTTCCCAGTCGAAGCCTTCGTGGTCGACAAATTTGGCGTCTTCTGCAGCGATCAGCGCCTGTTTGAGATTGTCGGAAATTCTGCGATATGGAACCCACTGGTGCTGCAGCTCGGCATCAGGATTCTTGCTCTGCATGACTTCCAGACGGCTTTCCATGAACGCGCTGGTGGACGGGTTGTGATTCACCCACCAGTAAATGTGCGCGAATATCCATGCCTGGTAAATCAGCAGCAACACAAACAGCAGCGCAAGAATGCGCCACATCCAGCCCCAGAGTTTCTTCATTTCGGTTCGCGCAGTGCGGCGATGACAGGTGCGGTGTCGGGACGCACGCCGCGCCAGATGAAGAACGCTTCCGCCGCCTGCTCGACCAGCATGCCGAGGCCGTCGGCAAATTTCATATGGTATCTATTTGCGAATTTTTTGAATTGGGTATCCCGGCTGTACACCATCTCATACGCCAGCCCATTCGCCGCCAATATGTTTTCCGGCAAGGGCGGTTTGTCGTCGTCCCCCAGGCCGCTGGAAGTGGCGTTGATCACCACATCGAATTGTTGGATTCCAAGATTTAATTCTTCGTAAGTGGCGGCAACAATGTTGCCGTATCCGGCAAAGGTCTGGCATAGCTGTAATGCTTTGCTGTGGGTGCGGTTGGCCACGGTGATGTTTGCACCCGCAGTCAGCAACGGCAAGACCGCGCCGTATGCCGCCCCGCCCGCGCCTATCAGCAGCACGCGGCAATTCCTCAATGAGAAGTGATGGTTGTGCTCGATGTCGCGCACCAAGCCGGCGCCGTCGGTGTTGTCGCCCAGGAGGGTGTCGCCATCGAACTTGAGCGTGTTCACGGCCTGCGCCGCCTGTGCGCGTTCGCTCAGCTGCGTCGCCAGCTGGTATGCCTCGAACTTGAACGGCACGGTGACATTGCAGCCTTTGTAGTCTTCATTGCGCAGCCGTTCCACCGTTGCGGCGAAGCCGTCCAGCGGCGCGAGTATGGCTTCGTAGCGGATGTCCTGCCCGGTTTGCCGGGCGAACAGGGTGTGTATCTGCGGTGACTTGCTGTGGGCGATGGGGTTGCCGATGACGGCGTAACGATCGGTCATTTTGCATGCGCGTAAAATTCAGTGCGCGCATTGTAATGGGAGCCCTGAAGAAAATCAGCCAAATTTGCGTGCGTTCAGCCTCCATGCGGCGATGATTCCCGTTGCCGCCATTGCCCAGACCACCGCCGCGCCGCTGGGCAAATCAAACCAGGCGGACAGCAGCAGGCCGACGGCATAGCCCGCGATGCCGATCGCAAAGGCATAGTGCGTGCGCCGCTGGCGGATGCGGTGTGTGGCAAGCGCCGGCACGATCAGGCTGGCGAACACCAGATACACGCCGACCAGCTGTACTGAGGCGGTCACGGCCAGCGCGAACAGCGCGTAAAATCCCAGGCTGCTGGATTTCAGTTTGCTCCACTGCCATAGCGCGAGCAGCACGGCGGTCAATATCGCCGTGGCGATCAGCTGCGAGGTGCTCACCCACAGGATTTGCCCGACCAGCAAATCCTTGATGTGCTCGCTCGCATGCACGTCGCTGCTCATCAGCAGAATGCCGCCGCTGGCGGCGAGCACAAAGGTCAGGCCGATGCAGGCTTCCTTGACTTCGGCCAGGCGGAATTCGATCCATGCCAGCAGCGCCGCGCCGCACAGCGCGCTGGCTGCGGCGATCAGTTGCACCAGCAGCGGGTGCTCGGTCAAATTCAGCAGCGCGGCAATGACGACGCCCAGCCCGGCAATTTGCGCCACCGCCAGATCGGCGAAAATCACGCCGCGCTCCAGCACCTTCATGCCCAGCGGGATGTGTGTGGCAAGCACCAGCAAACCGGCGATCAGCGCGGGCAGCAGGATGTTGAGTTCTATTGTATTCATGCAGCCTCCGTTGACGGAATTATTTGAGTCCCGCCAGCAGGCGCGCAATCGTGTCGTCAAACATTGTGTACAGATCGGCAGCCTGCGGCGTGCCGCCCACCGTGTAAGGAACGATCACGGCGGGAATGTGTGCGCGCTGCGCGATCCATTCCGATGATCGGCCATTCTGGTAGGCCGCGCGCAGCACCATGCGCGCCGGATGCTGCTGCAATTCGTTCAGTACGCCTCCCAGATAGGCCGCGCTGGGTTCCATGCCGGGCTTGGGCTCCAGCTCTGCGATCTGTTTCAGGCCCAGCCAGTTGTTCAGGTACGGGAAGCCTCTGTGCTGCACGATGACGGGCACGCCTTTCAATGGAGCGGCCTGCATTTCCCACCTGGCGATTGCGGCGCGCCATTGCTGGGTGAATGTAGCGAGTTGTTTCTGGTAGAAGGCGGTGTTGGCCGGGTCGAGCTGGATCAGGCGCTTGCTCAGCGCTTCCGCGATCGGCAGAAAATTGCGCGCATCGGTCTGTATATGCGGGTTGCCTGCGGCATGCACATCGCCTTCCGCACGATCCAGTCGTGTCGGCACTTCCAGCATCGCAACGTAGCGCGCGGCCTCGAATGATCCGCTGCCGCCCGGTTGAATCGCGCTGTTGCCGGACTCGCGTATGACCACCGGCAGCCAGCCGACTTCCAGCTCCGCGCCGGTGCATACCAGCAGTTTTGCGCTGCGCGCACGGGCGATCAGGCTGGGGCGCGCCTGCACCTGGTGCGGGTCCTGCAGCGCGCCGGTGGCGGTGTAGATGCTGGCCTGGTTGCCCGCGAGTTGCTGCGTGAGCGCAGCCCATTCCGGCTCGCACGCGAACACGTTGAGTGCGGCGTGGACGTTGCCGCTAAGGAGCAGCATTAGAAAAGCGTAGAGAATTTTTTGCATAATTTTTCCTTTGAATAATGTTTGGAGTGCGCAGACATGTCTGCGCACTCCATGTCAATACTGGTGCGCGCCGTGCGCGCCCAGGCTCATGATGTATTGCACGAACAGCTGCTTGTCCGCCAGCCCCTGGCGCGAGTTGTCATGCGCCAGTTGCAGGCGCAGACGGGTGAATTCGCTGGGGTTGTAATCCGTCATCCAGGTCAGGCGAGACGGGTTGAACGCATAATTGCTGATGACATTCGCCGCATTATCCGCGCCCACGTTGGCAGTGCCGGGATCGAGCCGGTCATAGCGCAAGCCGGTGCGCCAGGCCGGCCTGAACTGGTACACGCTCTGCAGATACCAGCCGGATTGTGTGACGGAATAACTGCTGGGCGTTGCGCCGGCGCTTGCATTGCCAGTATCGTAAGTCAGCGTGCCGCTTTCATTGCGCCGGAAATATTCACCCTGCAGTTTCAGGTAGCGCTCGCGGAAATTGCCATCGGGCGAATATTTCCACACGAAATCGACACCGGCCGTATGGCTGTCGCCGCTGAAGCGGTTGCTGACCAGTTTGCTGTGCAAATCCGGTACATTGTCGCTGCTCGCATTTTCACGCTTGGTCTGATGCACGGACAGCCCGGCGCGCCAGCTGTGTTCGATGCCGATGTCGTCGCCGAAGTGCGCGAACAGCACACCGGAACCGGCGCCGTTCTTGTTCTGCCGATCGCTGCCGGGAAAGCCGCGTCCGCGGCCGATTTCGCCGCCGAGCTCGATAAACATATCGGCCGGCGCCAGCCATTTCAGCTGCACGCCGTCCTCGCCCAGCTGGTTGTCCCACAGTGTGCGGTACACCAGCGGCTGATCGACGAAATCCCAGGCATGCGCGTGCTGCTCGTTAAGGTATCCCAGCCCGGAAAAATAGCGCCCGAATTTGAGATTCAAGCCATTGCCAAGCGTTGTGGATTGCACGTAGCCATTCTCCACGCTCACGCCGCCGGCGGGGTCGAGCGAGATCGTGGCAACGCCGCGAAACTGCGGATCGATGTTGGCGGCGATGCTCAGCTCCGATTCCTGCAGGCTGAAGCTGCGCAGGTAGCCGGTGTTGCTGGGATTCATCGCAAAGCCGGTTGGAGCAATGGCTGCATCTTGCCGGAACTGCCCGTAGGTGCCGGACAGAATCAGCGCGATGGCGGGGTTGAAAGCGCCTTCGCTGCTTGCGGCCGGCCGGCTGGCCTGCTGTGCAGTAGATTCGGCTTGCTGCAGGCGCAGCTCCATCTGCTGCATCTGCTCGCGCATCGCGCGCATATCCTCTTCATTTGTCGCATGGGCGGACAGCGGCGCGAACAGCGCCGCACAAATTACGGTGTACTTGAACATGGTGATGCCCCAAATAAATAATGATGACTACGGCCCGCAGCAATGCGGGACAGTGTTATGCAATAGTCTGGAGCGGGGCAGGCGGGCCGCGCGCGACGGCGGCCGGAATCTGGATGGAGCGGAAGGAGCCGATGCTCTGCTGCGCACGACCTTCAGCCGTGGCAAGAAGCGCGAAAGAATGGTTTGCGTTGCTGAGCGCGCTGCCCAGTTGTGCATACGTTGCGCACTGTTCGCAGCTTAAGGAATGGGGCGACTGCTTGTCCTGCTGCGACTGCTTTTCCAGCGCGTGGCGCAGCGCATGTGCCGCCCCGCCCTGCTGGGCAAACAGCAGCGCGAACGCGAGCAGCAGCGGAAAAAAGATGCGGGACAGTTGCATGATGGGCGCAACCTTAACAAAACAAGGGAGGGGGTGCAAGGACGTTTGGCTTATTCGCTTTCCAGCTGATCCGAGCGGGTGAAAGTCCAGGTGCGCGTGATGCTGAGGATGTCGGTGTCGCGGCGTATGGACGGCGGCAGCGGAGAATACGGCGCGGCCAGTTTGACGATGCGCATTGCCGCCGCGTCCAGAACGGGCTGGCCGGATGAGCGGCTGATTTCCACGTTTTCCAGGCTGCCGTCGGCCTTGATCGAAACGGTGAGTTGCAGGCTGCCGAAAACTTTTTTCTGGCGCGCGGCCTCGGGGTAGTTCATGTTGCCGAAGCGTTCCACCTTGATGCGCCAGTCCTCTACATATTGCGCGAAGCGGTATTCCTGCGCGCGCGCGCCGATGAATTTGCGCCGTGGCATTTTCTGGTAAGCGTCAAAATCCTTGTTGATCTGGGCTTCCAGACGGGCGATTTCCATGCTGCGCTGTGCCAGATCTTCGCCGTTGCTGTGCTCGTTTTCCTGCTGTGGCTGTTTGGTCTTTTCCGGCGGCACGCTGTATGTGCTTTTGCTCTGGGTCAGCAGGCGCTTGGCTTCCTGTTCCAGTTCCTGTACATGTCGGGCCGATTGCTCCGGCGTGAACTGTTTGCCGTCATCCAGCGTGGGCAGCGGGCTTTTGGCGCGGCGCTCTTCAGCGGTGTTGCCGCCGCCATCCAGGTTGTGCTGCGCCAGCGCATCGGCCTGCGTGGGGCGTGATTTTGATTTGCTGTTGACCAGCACCACCTGCAGCGGCTGCAGGAAATCGGCGGCCTTGCGCGGATCTGGCAGCACGAAGCCGATGCCGAATAACACGAACGCATGCAGCGCCAGCGAGAAGGCCAGGGTGGCTGCGAGCGGCTGTCTGATCAGGGCAGGCAAGCAGCGACCTCCTCAATCGCGGAAATGAAGCGTGCATTGAAGCTCAGGTCGAGCAAGTCGATCTCGCCGATCTCCAGCATCACGCGCGTGTTGGGAGGCGTTTCCGGCAGCGAAGGGATGCGTCCAACCAGCGGGATGCGTGCCAGCTTGACCAGATTTTCGCGCAGCACCACTGCTTCAACAGTAAGTCCGCGCAGCGGTTCGTTTGCCCCCTCGCCCGCAACGCGGGAGAGGGTTTCCTTGGCAGCCTGTTCCTGCTGCAGCCAGCGCAAGCACCAGTAGCGTTCCATGTTGCGCTGGAATTCGTTGTAGAGCGAGTAGGCTGTGTCGAAGCTGCTCATCACGGTGAACAGCGCGGTGTCATTTCTGGCGTAGGCCGGTGGCTCGCCGCGCAATACGCTGATGATCTGGCGCTGGTTGACGAAGTCTACATAGCGCCGCAACGGCGAGCTCGACCACATGTACTGCGCCACGCCCAGCCCCTGATGCGGCGCGGCCACGGTGCTCATTTTCACCTTGCCATTGTTCTGCGTGCGGTAGATACCGGCCACGTCATGCGTCGCCAGCAGTTTGCCCCATTCGCTGTTCACGAAAATCATCAGTTCGGACACCACCTTGTCTATCGGCGAGCCGCGCTGGCGCGTGCTGATGGTGATGCGGTCGTTCTCCACGTGGAAGTTGTAGTCGATCTGCTGCGTGCTGTTGTCGGCGGATTTGCCGCGCGCCGCTTCCAGCTTTTGCGCAAGATCCCACAGCAGGCGCAGTTCCGGCGCGAACGGGTAATCCAGTTTTCCGGCGGCCAGCGTGTCCTCGTTGAACAGCGGTTCCAGCGTGTCGTGGCGCAGGTTGGCGGCGATGTGGATGCGCTCGACTCGGCTCTCGGTGGAAATTACGGCGAGTGTTTCGGCATCCACTTCGAGGTACATGGACAGCGACGGGCAGACGGTGTCCGCGCACAGCGTGTAGGCCTGCACCACGCTGTCGGGCAGCATGGTGATCTTGTCGCCGGGCATGTACACCGTGGACAGGCGCTGCGCCGCGATCTCATCTATCGGCGAGCCCGGCGGGATGGTCAGCGCGGGCGCGGCGATGTGGATGCCGATGCGCCAGTTGCCGTTGGCTAGCCTGCGCACGGAAAACGCATCGTCGATTTCGGTGGTGGTGGCATCGTCGATGCTGAACGCGGTGTCTTCGGCCAGCGGCAGTTCGGGATGCGGGTCCACGACGACTTCGGGGAAGCCGGTGCCGTGCGGGAAATTTTCAAACAGGAAACGCTGCAGGTGAAAAGCCTGCGTGGAAGGCAGCGCGCCGCAGCGGTGCAGCAGGTGTGCGCTGGACAGATGCGTGGCGGCGCAGGCGGCCTCCAGCGCTTTCACTTCCAGCGTGTTGCGATCCGGTTTGTACAGCAGCTGCGGCAGCTTGCCGATGAATTCCGGCGGCAGCTGGAAGCGGGTCAGCTCCTCGGTGTAGCGCGCCTGCAACGCGGCCTGCAGGCGTTTTTTTTCGGCGCTGGCCAGCGCCGCCTTGAGCGCTTCCGGTGGTGCGGCCTTGTAGTGCCCTTTGCCCTTCTTGTAGAAGTGCATAGGCGAGGAGTGCAGGCGGATCAGCGCGCCCGCTGCCTCGATCGGGGTGGGCGCATGGCCGAAATATTCGCTGGCCAGCTGGTCGAAGCCGAATTCTTCGGGAGGGCTGCATTCCCACAGAAATTCGACGTCTATGCCGGCTGCGATGCTTTCCGCCTGTGCCATGAATTCGCTCAGGCCGGGTTGGGCGAAGCGCAGCAGTACATTTGCGGCCTTGATTTTGCTGCGTTTGCCATGCGTGCTTTCCACCTGCAGCGAGGTGGTGTTGTCGGTGAGTATGGCGCCGACCTTGAAAGTGCCGTCTTCTTCGTAGAATGTGTTCATTGAGGGTGCGGCGAAAAAAGTGGCGCGATTATACCCCACTGCTGACAGCATTTTGAGTTCGCGGGCGCTAAGCAAAACTTGCCATATGCAAGTATCATAAGAAATTGCGCCGGGAAAATCATGTCCGGTTATTCGTGCAAGTTTAGATATTCAGGAGCCAATTTATGAAGAAGACAGTTATTTCTCTCGCCGTGACGTTCGTTATTGCTTTGGGCGCGGCATCGGCGCATGCCGATGCCGGAAAGAATGCCGGGGAGCGCCGGGGGACGGTGGAGGAAATGATATTCAAGACGATGGACGCCAATGGTGACGGCGCAATTTCGAAAGCGGAGTTCGATGCGTTCAATGCGAAGCGCTTCAAGGAGCTGGACGTGAACGGCGACGGCAAGATCACGCTGGACGAAATGGCGGCCGAGCGCAAGAAGGTGGTGGCAAAGAGCAAAAAGAGTCTCAAGGATAGCTTCAACGAAGCGGATGCCAACCATGATGGCGCGCTGACCGAGGAGGAGGCAAAGAATATGCCGATGCTGGCCGGCCATTTCGCTACGCTGGATGCCAATCATGATGGCAAGCTGACGCGCGCAGAGCTGGATGCGGCGATGGAGAATATGCGCCGCAAAAACGAAGCGAAAAAATAATACTCTGCCGTGCAGAGAGCGGATAAAAAACGCTGAAATTAAAAAGGCCAGCATGATGCTGGCCTTTTTATTGTTGCTGCTGAACTGCTTATTTGAGCGACAACATCCACTGCACGATGCCTTTGATGTCGTCATCGCTGACTGAGCTGGCCGTGGCCGGCATCGGCATCTTGCCCCAGACACCGCCACCGCCGCTGCGTACTTTCTTTTCCAGCGCACTTTGCGCGCCCTTGTCGTCCTTGTATTTTGCGGCTATGTCCTTGAAGGATGGGCCGAGCCGCTTTTGATCGACAGTGTGGCAGGTTGTGCAGTTGCTCTTTTTCATAAGCGCTTCGCCGTCAGCGGCGACCGCATTGCCCGAAAGAATAAAACCTGCTGCCAATATGGGCAGATAACGCGTATTCATCACATATCTCCTTGTAGAAATGAAATTAATGTTGCTACTCCAAAATGGGCATCGGTTCAAGCCGGGCCAATCCCCAAAGCCGTGTGTTCATATGAATAATATACACTTGTTGCGGCTGCGTACAACTGTGTAATTTGCACAGGTATTAAGTCGTGAAGGATGCAGATTGCTCTCAAGTTGTTCGCTTGTTTGCAGAGATTTGACCGGGAATAATCATGTATCCACATCAAAATTATGGTTTTGATTCGTGTGAAATTTAGACAGGTTTCTCATGCTGAATGAATATAAGCAAACTCTGTAATTTATTGCCAAAAAAGGTTTTTTTTTTGAATCAGCAAATCCGTTGCGCATGTAGTGTTGACTTTATTTTTCAAACTGGACATTATTGCCAACGTGTTGTCGCGCCTAATCCCTCGCGGTCTGGTTTTTAGTGCTGTCAGAAAAATAAAGCGATCTCACCGCGTTAACAAAGTTTCAAATAATCCGTTGTGATGACTAATGCATGCCGGCGTTGTCCCTGCCGGCTGTCTAATTGTTTGTTGGGGGAGCCATTTACGATGCACCGTTTTTTACGTTTATCCGTTCTGCTTGTCGGGATGTTTGCTGCAGCTGGTAGCTATGCTGCCGATGCGACGCCGACTCTAACCACCGCTGACGATTTGGGTCCTCAAGTTGAGCAGCCGATCGAGTTTCCTCATAACCGCCATGCTGGCATGCATGATCCGGCAGATTCTGCCGATCCATCCAAGCCGGCCAAAGGCGGGATGGAAATCAACTGCATGTACTGCCATACCTACGCACGCCGTGGCATGGTGGCGGGTATCCCGCCGTTGCGGAAGTGCATCGGTTGTCACCAGAATATCGAGTCGGTGAAAGAATCGCCCCGTATCAAGAAGTTGTTTGAATACTGGGAAGCCAAGAAACCAGTGCCGTGGAAAAAAGTTCATGACTTGCCGGATTTTGTCCGTTTCAATCATGAACGCCATATTCAGCGTTTCTATTTCCAGCAGGGCAAGCCGGTGCAAGAGGTGTGTGGCTACTGTCACGGTGACGTGAAGACGATGACGGTTGCGCGCCGCCAGAAGCCGTTAAGCATGGGCTGGTGTGCGAGCTGCCACCAGAAGGATCACCCGGTGGATGCGAAGTCTGACAAGACATCGCATGGCCCGAACGATTGCTTCACGTGCCACAAATAAGCATCGAAAACGGCACGTTGTCCACGAAGAGATAGATTTCAAGGGGTGTTTGTGATGATTGAAAACGGTTTTAATCGACGAGATTTTCTGAAGGTGCTGGGCTGGGGCGGTACCGCAGTAGCGTTAAGCGGGTGCGGCAATACCTCTGTTGAGAACGGCAAGGAGCTGGTGACTTCCTATTCCGAGCCGGCTGACTACGAGATTCCCAGCATAGGCGTGTATTTCAATTCGACCTGCGCGCAGTGCGATGCTGGCTGCAACATCATGGGGCGGGTGCGCGAAGGCCGCGTGCTGAAGCTTGAGGGCAATGCGGACTCCTGCATCAACCGCGGTAAGATGTGCGGTCTGGGTCAGGCTGGCGTGCAGGCGCACTACAATCCCGATCGTGTGCGCGAGCCTCTGCTGCGCAACGGCAACAAGGGCGAGACCCTGACCTGGGAAAAGGCGCTGTCGCTGATCAACGAAAAGGTTGGCGGCGTCAAGGGCGAGGAAATCGCGTTCCTGACCGGCGGTGTCAGCGGCCATGCGAAGGTGCTGCTGAATAATTATCTGGACGCGGTAGGTTCCAAAAACCATTTCGCGTATGAGGCCGTGTCGCCCGCCGTGGTGCGTGCCGCGAATAAAAAAGCCTACGGCGTGGAAATGCCCCGCCTAAATCTGGACAAGGCGCGCGTGATCGTTTCATTTGGCGCGGATTTCCTGGGTGCATGGGTATCGCCGGTGCATTTCTCGATGCAGTATGGGCAGTTCCGCAAGGGCAGCCGTCCTGAAGGACGCGGCGTGCTGGTGCAGATCGAGCCCAAGATGACATTGACCGGCGCCAATGCGGATCACTGGATTCCGATACGCCCCGGCACGGAAGGCATACTCGCGCTGGGCATTATCAACGCGCTGGGGGCTGGTGTTGCTGCCGATGCGGCTGCCGTTGCGAAAGACTACACTGCGGAGCGCGTAAGCCGCGATACCGGCGTGCCGGCCGAACAGGTGGGCAAGCTGGCAGCGCTGCTGAAGGAGCGCAGCCCCAGTCTGGTGATCGCAGGTGGCGCCGCCGAGGGCTATGCGCACGGCTCGCAAAACGCGGCTGCAATCGCGTTGCTGAACCAGGTGCTGGGCAATGTCGGTAAAACAATCGATGCTTCCGATACGCTGCAGTTCGCGCAGATTGCGCCGACCACGGGCAACCGCGCTTCACTGCAGGCGCTGAACGACAGCATGGCGCAGGGAAAGGTGAAAGTGTTGTTCAGCTACGGCGCCAACCCTGTATTTACCGCGCCTGCGTCGATGAAGTTGACAGAGAATCTGCAGAAGGTGCCGTTCAAGGTGGCATTCGCGCATTACCTCGACGAGACCGCGCTGCAGGCCGATCTGGTTCTGCCATTGGATTCTGCGCTGGAAGACTGGGGTACATCGGTGCCGGAGTATCTGTGCGAAGCGCAGTTGAGCATACAGCAGCCGCTGATGGAGAAGATGTATCCGAATACGCGCGGCATCGGCGATATCCTGCTGGCGCTGCTCAAGCAGCGCCGTGCCGAAGATTACAAGGCCTACGAGGATTTCTACTCCTACTTGCGCGGAGCAGTGGTGCAGAACAAGGCGGCACTGGGCGGCGGAACTGCGGATGATGACTCTTTCTGGAACGCCACGCTGAGCAATGGCATGGTCAAGCTGCCAAGTGTGGCCGGAAGCATTTCCGCAAAGGTATCTGCGGCAGGTTTGGTGTTGCCGGCACCGGCAGCAGCAGATTCCGCCTATCCCCTGCATTTGATTCCAGCGGTGAGTGCGAGCATGCGCGATGGGCGGCATGCCAATCTGTCATGGTTGCAGGAGTCGCCTGATCCGCTGACCACCATAGTGTGGGATAGCTGGGTTGAGATGCATCCCAAGACCGCCGCCAAGCTCGGCATCGTAGAGGGCGACATAGTCGAAGTGGCTTCCAGAAGCGGTTCGATCAAGGCGCAGGCTTATGTGTTCCCCGGCATACATCCCGATGCGATTTCAGTGCCGCTGGGCTATGGCCATGAGGCGATGGGGCGTTATGCCAAGGGTGTGGGTGCCAACGTATTCAAGATCCTCGATCCGGTGGTGGACAAGGAGACGGGCGAGTTGGCGATCAACGAAACACGCGTCAAAGTCAGCAAGACCGGCCAGCGCGTAATAGTGGTCAAGGATGAAGGCGTGGCCGGAGGCAAGCAGATGGGCAGGAAGATTGCCGTGAAGCTGTCAGCCGATGAAGTTGATCTTTCGGAGGAGGTTTAAAAAGTGTCCCTCAGCAATCTATTAGAAAATTGGTCGCAGGTTCGCCATGAGCACCCGAACAATGACAAGCCGCACGAGGAATACAAGTGGGCGATGAGCATAGATCTCGATACATGCACCGGCTGCAATGCTTGCAGCGTGGCGTGTTATGCGGAGAACAATCTGCCGGTCGTGGGCAAGGAAAAATTTGCGCATGGACAGGCGATGCACTGGATTCGCATCGAGCGCTACTGGGATGAAGACGACCGTGAGTTTGCCGACCAGGGCGCGCAATTCCTGCCGATGATGTGTCAGCAGTGCGAGGCCGCCCCATGCGAAACCGTTTGCCCGGTTGGTGCGACCAATCACACTGCAGATGGTCTGAACTCGCAGATATACAACCGCTGTATCGGTTCGCGTTACTGCTCGGCGAACTGCCCGTTCAAGGTGCGTTACTTCAACTGGTATGACTACCCGACCACAGAAAATGTCTGGCCTGAGCCGATGCAGCAGCAGCTCAATCCGGATTTGACCGTGCGCGGCAAGGGCGTGATGGAGAAGTGCACATTCTGCGTTCAGCGCCTCTATTCGGCCAAAAACAATGCTCGCTCCGAGGGGCGCAAGGTGCGCGACGGTGAAGTGCAGACTGCTTGCCAGCAAGCCTGCCCAACCAACGCGATTACTTTTGGAAATCTGGTGGATCCGCAGTCGAAGGTTGCCAAGCAGTGGGAGCGGCAGCAAGTCGAGCTGGCCAAGGATAAACAGCTTAAGGATGCCGAAGAAGGAGGGTCTGATTTGCGTGGTTACCGCATCTTGGAGGAATTACGCCCTTATCCATCGGTGATGTATTTGGAGCGGGTTCGCGAGAGCGCCATCTAAGGCACAAGGGAAGGAAAGAGAATAATGGGAAAAGATATTCGCGAAGATATAGCATGGGCGCAGATCAACAAGGATGTGCTCAAGAGTCTGGAGTCGCCCAGACGGTTGTATTGGGTAATACTTCTGATAGCCATTGCCATGATTGGGGTGGCTGTCGGGTGTGAGATCTACCAGTACCAGATGGGTATGGGCGTGGCCAATATGGACAACCCGCATGTATGGGGTTTGTACATTGCCACCTTCATTTTCTGGATCGGCATGAGCCACTCCGGCACGTTGTTGTCCGCGATTTTGCACCTGATGCATGCCGACTGGCGCAAGCCGATCTACCGTTTCGCCGAGGCGATGACGACCTTCTCGCTGATGACCGCGGGCTTGTTTGTGGCGGTTCACCTGGGTCGTGTGTGGCAGATTTATTATGCGATACCGTACCCGAACGAGCGCTGGGTGTGGCCTAACTTTCAGTCCCCGTTGCTGTGGGATGCGATGGCGATTTTTACCTACCTGAGCTCTTCGGTTCTGTTCCTGTATGTCGGCATGATTCCGGACTTGGCCATCGTGCGCGACAACATTCATCCGGGCTGGCGCAAGAGGCTGTATACGCTGCTGTCTCTGGGCTGGGAAGGAACTGATCGCCAATGGCGCAATTTCCGCATCACCTATCTGACCGTGGCGTGTTTCCTGATTCCGCTGGCGGTATCGGTGCACTCCATCGTGGCCTCGGACTTCGCGATGTCGCAACAGCCCGGCTGGCACATCACTTCGTTCCCGCCGTACTTTGTTGCAGGCGCGCTGTATTCGGGTTGCGCGGCGATCATCACGCTGTTCATCATCCTGCGTTATGTGTTCAAGTTTGAGGAATACATGACGCTGTCGATCCTGAAGAAGACGGCGCGTCTGACATTTGCCATCGCGATGGTATGGACGTACCTGAACCTGATCGAATACGCAACGGTTTGGTATGGACATGACCAGGTGGCCAAGGATCTGCTGATACAGAAAGCAACCGGACCCTATGCGCCGTTCTGGTGGTCGATGAACTTCTGCGGTTCCGTTGTCCCGTTCCTGATGGCATTCAAGCGCTTCCAGACCAGTATTCCGGTCATGTTCGCGGTGTCGCTGCTGCTCAATCTGGGCATGTGGCTGGAGCGCTGGATGATCGTCGCGCCTACGTTCTCGCATGGTTACTATCCATGGACATGGGATCACGATCAGTGGCCGAGCTTTGTGCAGTGGGGCATCGTGTTTGGCAGTTTCGGCTGGTTCACCCTGTTGTTCATGGTGTTCTGCAAGGTGTTCCCATCTGTCTCGATGTATGAAGTCAAGGAAATGGTGTACCACCGTACCCTGGCCTTGAAAAAGGATGATCTTGCTACGAAGGGAGCGCACTGATGAGCCAGCGTCATTTACTCGCGTTGTTCAACGACTTCGACGAAGCTGAGGCTGCTATAGTCGAATTGCGTGCAGCCAACATCAAGGGATTCAATATTGATGACGACATGATCCTCAAGTCGCCTATCGAGCACCCCGAGGTTGAACGGGTGCTGGGTGACAAGCCAATTTACGTGCAATGGTTCACGTTGATAGGGGCAAGCTTGGGCGGCCTGCTGGCATTCACCGGGATTTCATCCGCACAGGCCAATTTCTACATGCAGATGAAGGGCGGCAAGCCTATTGTGCCGCTGCCTCCCAACTTCGTGTTGACCTATGAGATGTTCATTCTGGGCGGCGTATATATCACGATACTGGGTTTCCTTATCTGTGCGGGCTTGCCGGCAAGGCGTTCGCCGCTGTACAGCGCCAAGGTATCCGAGGATCAGATCGGCATTCTGGTGAAGGGTGATGAAAGCGTCGTCGCTGCACTCAAGGCGGTATTCACCAAACACAAGGCATTGGAGATTCAGGAAGAGGTAGGGAAATGAAGAAACTATCCTTAGCAGTAGCATTGCTGCTGTCGCCAGCGCTGGCGCAGGCTTGGCCGTGGTCCATGGACATGGCGAATCAGATCAGCATCAAGCCGCAGGAGAGCGTGGATGTCAGCAAGCCAGGCATGCAGGTGCTGCCCAAGCGCTCGGTGCCGGTGGCTGGAACTACAGTGTTCACCAAGGACATGGATGCGGCGCTGAAGACGGCCAATCCCGTTCCGGCGGATGAAAAATCCGTTGCAGCGGGTGCCAAGCTGTTCGGTATCTATTGTGTGCCTTGCCACGGCAAATCCGGTACCGGCGATGGCTATGTCGGTGCCAAGCTGTTACTCAAGCCATTCGATTTGACTTCGGAGCGTTTGAGCGGTCTGCCTGACGGGCATATATGGGGCATGATGACTTTTGGCGGGGCGATTATGCCTACCTATGCCAATGACCTCTCCGCCACTGAACGCTGGCATGTGGTCAACTATGTGCGCAAAGGGCTGAAGCAGGCATCCGCCGCTCAGGCCATGTCGCCAGCCAATAAATAAGGGAGTGCAGCAAATGTTTTCTTATAGCAATTGGTCAGTTCTGACAGTCAGTTTCCTGGTTGTGCTATACCTTGCGTTGAGCGGTGTGGCATTGTGCGCTGTCTTGTATCTTGCCGGATCAAAGTGGCGCAGCGAGATTCGTCATTTGGCTTCCGCACTGTACGCGCTCTTTCCGCTTGCGTTCGTACTGTTGATCGTCCTGCTTGCGGGAGGATCAAATACCTTCCAGTGGTTGAATGCCCCGCTTGAGCATGGTCATCATCTGCCGGCATGGCACAACTATACTTTTCTGGTAGCACGTGAAGTGCTGGGGATGCTGGTCGTGATGGCGATTTACCGGGTGTTCATCCAGCGCCAGAAGGTCAGCGACCGTAGCGAGCAAGACAAGCAGCGCTTCCATAATATCGCTACCTGGATTCCCTATACCTTCGTATTGTATGGCACGATGGTTGCGTGGGACTTCGAGATGACCCAGGTGCCGCAGTGGCATAGCGCAATCTATGGCCTGCAGCACTTTGTCAGCAATTTCGGCATGTTCCTCGGTTTCCTGGTGATCTGGATTTACACGCTGAATACGCGCGGGGTGCTGGTGCGGCCGGTTGAGGAATACGTTTACAACTATCTTGCACAGATGATGCTGGCCTTTACGTTGTTATGGGTATACAGCTTCTTCGCGCAGTACCTGACGATCTGGTATGCCAACCTCGCAGATGAAAAGGATCGCGTGATGGGCATGCAGGACGGTGATTTCAGCGTGCTGTGGTGGTCCATGATAGCGCTCAAATTCGTGATTCCATTCTCGGTTCTTGCGATGCGCAAATCCCGGCATACGCCAGCTGTAATTTTGACTGTGGCGGGCTGTATCGTGACCGGAACAATGTTTGAGCGTTACAACTGGATTGCCGGTATACATGGCACGGGAACAATCCCTGTGCTGGCATTCGTTGTGATAGCAGCACTGGTGTCGACAATTGCATATGTTCTGGTGCGTGGGGCGATGCTTCGCGACCACCTGATCAAGGGGTGAGCCGCGCTATGATGACGCTTTACTCGGGTACCACCGATCCGTTCAGCCAACGTTGCCGCATCGTGCTGTACGAAAAGGGAATGGACTTTCAGATCATCGATGTGGACATGTATAACAAGCCGGAAGATCTCGCTGTGATCAACCCGCACAACAAGGTTCCTGTGCTGGTTGAGCGCGATCTTGTTTTGTATGAGGCAAACATCATCAACGAATACATCGATGAGCGCTTCCCGCATCCGCAATTGATGCCCGCCGACCCGGTGATGCGTGCGCGTGCACGCCTTTTTCTGCACCGTTTCGAAAACGAGCTGTATTGCCACATAGATGCCATCGAACACGGGGCAGCAAAGGTGGCTGACAAGGCGCGCCAGGCAGTGCGCGATAATTTGACACAGATATCGGTGCTTTTCGCCAAGCAGAAATACATGCTGGGTGAGGAGTTTTCGATGCTTGATGTCGCCATCGCGCCGTTGCTGTGGCGCCTGGATCATTATGGGATTCAGCTTGGCAAGGAAGCTGCACCGTTGATGAAATACGCGGAACGCCTGTTTTCGCGACCTGCATTTATCGAAGCAATGACACCGGCCGAAAAGGCGATGCGCAAATAAGTGACTGAGCTTTCCACCAAGCCATATCTGATCCGGGCTATCTATGACTGGTGCGTCGATAGCGGTCTGACCCCGTATCTGGCGATACGGGTAGATGATCAGACCAGAGTTCCGACGGCTTACATCAAGGATGGTGAAATCGTTCTTAACCTGAGCGCGGATGCGGTGAGGAGCCTTCATTTGGGTAACGAAGAAATCACCTGTGGCGGCCGCTTCGGTGGCGTGCCGCATGAAATCTTTGTGCCCATTTCCGCAGTAATCGGCATTTTTGCCAAGGAAACGGGTCAGGGCCTGGTGTTCCAGGGGCAGGAGTCCGTACCAACGCCTCCTTCGGCGGGCGCGGCCCCAACCCCGGATGGCGGAAATACGCCGCCCAAGCCGCGACTCAGGGTCGTAAAATAAAAAGCCGCAGGCAATCCTGCGGCTTTTTTATTGGTGCAATGCTGTTCAGTTATTTAATGGATAGCAACGCACTCTGCATTTTTGCCATTGCCTTCTGTTCTATTTGTCTAATGCGCTCGGCCGATACGCCGAATTCGTCAGCCAGTTCATGAAGCGTTGCCGTGGTATTTTCACGGAGCCATCGCGCTTCTATGATGCGTCGGCTGCGCTCGTCCAGGCTCGCCAGAGCATGCTCCAGTCCCTCGCTCTGCAATCTGCCCAATTGTTTCTGTTCAAGCGTGCAGGAGGGGCCTTGCTCTGCAGGCGTCTCAAGATAAGCTATGGGTGAGTAGCTGTCTTCATCATCACTTGCTAACGGGTCAAGAGCGATCTCGTTGCCGTTGAAGCGAGCTTCCATTTCCCGAACATCGCTTTCGCTCACATTCAGATGCTGGGCAATTGAATTGACCTCGCTGGGTTTGAGTGCGTCCAGGCCTGATTTCAGGCTGCGCAGATTAAAGAACAGCTTGCGCTGTGCTTTGGTGGTGGCGATTTTGACTATGCGCCAATTGCGCAGGATGTACTCATGCATTTCTGCACGTATCCAGTGCAAAGCAAAAGAAACCAAGCGCACGCCACGCTCCGGGTCGAAATGCTTGACTGCCTTCATCAGGCCGATATTGCCTTCCTGAATCAGGTCTGCCTGGGGGAGGCCGTAGCCTGCGTAGCCGCGAGCGACGCTGACCACAACGCGCAAGTGGGACACGATAAGTTGACGCGCCGCATCGAGATCGTCATTGCGCCGGAAGCGGCCGGACAAATCCAACTCTTCCTCGTGCGTCAGCATCGGGAAGCTGTTCACAGAGCGGATGTAACTGTCCAGGCTGCCTACAGCAGAAGGCATGGGCAGTGCCCAGCTATGGTTCATATCGTTAATCTCCTTGCTTGAAATATTAGCACTCTCAGCATTTGAGTGCCAGAGTTTAAGAATGTTTCAAAAATTACACAATACGACACAAAAGTTTAATTGCAATTGTTGAGGAGCAATGACAGTCCTGATAAAACATAAGGTTATTGGCAATATCTAATCTCATATGTTATATTGGCTCACGTTTATTTTTGTGACTCAAAAATAAGATTAAATGTCTGATAGTTCACGGTTAGCCGAAGAGCAACTTAAAAGAATTTTTGAGTGTTCGCCAATCCCCAAATGGGTTGAGGATTACTCTCGGGTTTTTGCGCGACTCGATGAATTGCATGCCACAGGCGTGTCTTGCTGGGAAAGCTATTTTTCCAGCAATCCGGAAGAGGTTGCGCATTGCGCGAGACTCGTGCGTATAGTAAATGCCAATCAGGCCAGTGTCAGTTTGTTTCAGGCTGAACACAGGGAAGATATTTTCCGCGACATGCCCGGATACTTCACCGAGAAATCGTGGGGCGGTTTTAAGAAAAGGCTAATCTCCCTTGCCGAAGGGCAACACAACTTCAGCGGAGAAATTGAAATGCTTACACTCCTTGGCGAGCGTAAGCATTTTTTGCATTATTGGGAGGCAGTTCCCGATAGCTTCAGGGCTTTGGAGAATGTCGTCGTTTCATTTGTCGATATAACTGATAGCCATCGCACAGGTCGCTTTGATAAGTGGCGCACACACATGCTCGATCTTGTCATGCAAGGCGCCTCTCTGGAAGACGCGCTGGGTGCGCTGCTGCGTTTCGAAGAAGATGAGTACCCGGCAACAAGTTGTTCGGTCATGCTCTTGGATAACGAAGCCAAGTGCCTCCATACAGTCGTATCCTCCAATCTGCCGGATGTGTTCAATGATGCAGTCAATGGAATGACGGTTTGTTGCAAAGCAGATTCATGTGATTCTGTGATTTGTATTTGTGGCAGGCATATTGTTGATGATATTCAGCGTCATCCGAATTGGGGAAATATAGGGCCTGCTTCTGTTCGGGCTACGCTTCGTGCATGCTGGTCTGAGCCTATCGTGAGCCCCTTGGGGCAATTGCTGGGTGTGTTTTCGATCTTTCATCAGGCCTCAAAAATTCCGGCTGCAAGTGACATCGAGCTGATGGAGCAATTTGCTAGATTGGCGGGTGTTGTGATTGAGCGGCACCTTGCGCAGAAAGAGCTGCATTGTGCCAACATGGTTTATCAGGCAATTGGTGAGGCCATGCTAATTACAGATCCCGATGGCCTGATTGTTGCAGTCAATCCGGGTTTCACCAAAATGACAGGCTACAGTCAGCACGAGGTGGTCGGAAAGCCCTCAAGAGTGTTTATGTCTGAACGGCAAGATCAGCCTTTGTTCCAGAGTGTCAGCAGGTCGCAATTGCTCCATGGAGGCTGGCAGGGGGAGATATGGGGCCGGCATAAGAATGGAGAGGAGTCTCTGCAGCGGATGTCCGTCAATAATGTTTTTGATGAACACGGGAACGTGATAAAGCATGTTGCAATGTTATCTGCGGCCCCCGGGCAGAGTCGGGCAGAGCCGGCGGAATTGCAGCAGCCTGGGCTGGGGTCTCAAAATATATTGCCCAGTCGCCAGCAGTTTCGCGACCAACTGGATCGTGAAATAAAACGGGCGCATAGGGAAGGTTTTAATGTGGGGTTGCTTGGCATTGATCTCGATAAATTTAAAGAGGTGAATGAAACGCTGGGACACAATATTGGAGACATGCTGCTGCAGGAGGCGGCTCGCCGGATTGCTTCCTGCATCCGGGATGTGGATACGGTGGCGCGGCTGGGGGGAGATGAATTTGGTGTCATATTGACGGCATGCCCTGATGCGGCCCGCGTTGAACAAATTGCCATTGCGATAAACAAAAAAATAAGCGAGCCGTTCCAGCTTGGGGATGAGGTTGTCTATATTTCGGCCAGCATTGGCATTACCTTTTATCCAACAGACGGCGCTGATGCAGATAGCTTGATCAAGAATGCCGAGCAGTCGATGTATGTGGCAAAGAATGACGGGCGCAACCGATATAGTTTTTACACAAGTTCGCTGCAGGAGGCTGCGCAAGCGCGCCGGTTGATGATCAATGATTTGCGCGGCGCCTTGGCGGATAATCAGCTCAGGGTCTATTTCCAGCCTATTGTCGACTTGAAGGACGGTCGGATTTTCAAGGCGGAAGCATTGCTGCGCTGGGAACACCCCGTATTCGGCATGATAGCCCCGATGGAATTTATTCCGCTTGCAGAGGAAACGGGTCTCATAAACGAAATCGGAGACTGGGTATTCAGGGAGTCGGCGAATTGTGCAAAGCGCTGGAACAATATATACGCGGGCGGTGTGCAAGTCAGCATTAACAAATCCCCGATCCAGTTCCGGAATGCCAAGGGGGCTTCCGCATGGATAAAATATCTGAGCGAAATTGGCTTGCCCGGAAATTGCGTCGTCATTGAGATCACCGAAAGCGTGCTGCTTGACTCAAGCCCCCATATACTCAATCAGCTGCTGAAGTATCGTGAGGCCGGGGTTCAGATATCCATAGATGATTTTGGAACCGGCTACTCGTCGCTGTCCTATCTTAAGAAATTTGATGCCGATTATCTGAAGATAGACCGGTCATTCATCATGGATATGGTGGATGGCAACCAGGATATGGTTTTGTCGGAGGCCATCATAGCGATGGCGCACAAACTGGGCATCACGGTGATAGCCGAGGGCGTGGAAACGGCTGAGCAAAGAAGCTTGTTGACCAACGCAAATTGCAACTTTGGGCAAGGATTTCATTTTTCCAAAGCGGTATCGGCGGAGGAATTTGAATTCCTGCTGGACAACAAAAAATATAACGCCTACGCACATAGCCTCAGCGTGCATTGACAGGCAGTAGAGCCTGTAGAGCCTGGTGGAGCGGAGGAGGATCGAACTCCCGACCTTCGCATTGCGAACGCGACGCTCTCCCAGCTGAGCTACCGCCCCATGCCGTGAAATGTTAAACGGAAATCTCCGGTGTTGAAAGAGCCAACCCGCTTGCGCGATAGAAACGGTCAAGATCGCTCAGGTCGTCGAATACCGCCGCCGCGCCGGTGAAGTTCTGATTGCGCGTGTAATGGTTGGTCGTGACGAAGGTTCTGATGCCGGCGGCCAGGCTGGAGCGCAGGCCATTTTCGGAATCTTCCAGTGCGATGCAGTCGGCGGCGGCCAGCCCCATTTTCTCCAGAACCCAGAAATAAATATCCGGCGCGGGTTTCTTGTGCGGCACGATGTCGCCGCAGCCTATGGCCTCAAAAAGGCTCTCGCTGCCCTTGCCCAGGCCCTGTTGCAACAAGGCCGTCACATTTTCAGGGGTGGTTGTGGTGGCGATGGCTAAGCGTATTCCGCGCTGCCGGGCATCATGGATCAGTTGCTTGATGCCGGGTCGCAGTGGTATATGGCCTTCGCCGAGCATGGCGGTGTAGTGCAGGGTTTTGACCGCGTGCAAGTTTTTAACAAAGCCTTCATAGTCGGCCGGCTTTTCAAATTCTGGCAGGAAGCTTTCGACGAAATACTTGATGCGTTCCTTGCCGCCGGTCACTTTGAGCAGCTTGTCATAAAGCGAAACATCCCAGTTCCAGGATAATCCACACTCTGAGAAGGCTTTGTTGAACGATTTGCGGTGTCCGTCTTCCGTGTCGGCCAGTGTGCCGTCGACGTCGAAAATAATGGCTTGGATGGTCATGATCTGATCAATTGAGTGATTAAGTGAGTGGGCTATTTTTGTCTGAAATAGCCATGAAGTCCAGCGACAGTATTAACGTGTGCCTGACAACATGCCTTTCATGCCGCGCATCATCTTGGCTATGCCGCCCTTGCTGAACATCTTCATCATTTTCTGAGTCTGTTCAAACTGGTTCAGCAACTGGTTGACGTGCATAACCTGCACGCCTGCTCCTGCGGCGATGCGACGCTTGCGCGAGGCTTTGATGATTTCCGGCTTGCTGCGTTCCTGGGGCGTCATGGAATTTATGATGCCTTCTATGCGGTTGATGGCCTTGTCATCCACCTTTGAACCTGCGGCAGCCTGGCCGAGTTGTGCGGGCAGCTTGTCCATCAGAGCCGAAACGCCCCCCATCTTGCGCATCTGCACAATCTGCATCTTGAAGTCGTTGAGGTCGAAGCCCTGCCCACTCTTGACCTTTTTGGCCAGTTTTTCGGCCTCGGCCTGGTCAACCCCGCGGTGTGCCTCTTCGATCAGCGACAGCACGTCACCCATGCCCAGTATGCGCGAGGCCATGCGCTCGGGATGAAAGGCTTCCAGGCCGCTGAGTTTTTCGCTGACGCCGACAAATTTGATCGGCTTGCCGGTGATGTGCCGCACCGACAAGGCCGCGCCGCCGCGCGCATCGCCGTCCAGCTTGGTGAGAATGACGCCAGTGAGCGGCAGTGTTTCACCGAAGGCCTTGGCGGTGTTCACCGCATCCTGGCCGGTCATCGCATCCACCACGAAAAGGGTTTCAATCGGGTTGAGTGCGGCATGCAGCTGCCGGATTTCGTCCATCATCGCAGCATCCACCGCAAGACGTCCCGCTGTATCAACAATCAGGATGTCGTGATGGTGTTTGCGTGCAAAATCCAGTGCCGCCAGTGCGATGTCGCGCGGTTTCTGACTGATGTCGGAAGAGAAGAAATCGATTTCCAGCTGTTGTGCCAGCGTGCGTAATTGCTCGATCGCGGCCGGGCGGTAAACGTCGCAACTGACCAGAAGTACTTTTTTCTTCATCTGCTCGCGCAGCAGTTTGGCGAGTTTGCCGCTGGTGGTGGTCTTGCCCGCACCCTGCAGGCCAGCCATCAGAATAATTGCCGGCGGTACGACAGAAAGATTGAGCGCGGCGTTTTGTTCGCCCATCAGCCTGGTCAGTTCGCGGTGCACAATGCCGATCAGCGCCTGCCCCGGCGACAGGCTGGCCAGCACCTCCTGTCCGAGCGCGGCCTGCTTTACCTGGGCGGTGAATTCCTTCACGACCGGCAGTGCCACGTCGGCTTCGAGCAGCGCCAGCCGTACTTCGCGCAGCGCGTCCTGAATGTTGCTTTCGCTCAGACGTGCCTGCCCGCGCAGGTTTTTCAGGACTCCGGAGAGCCGTTGTGTAAGGTTGTCCAGCATAGTTGTGTCAGGGTAGATGGTGTAGAATTAGCGAAGTCTAAAACATCTTGGCTAACAATGTCGAACCTTCCCCTTTATCTGATCACTTTTCTCGTCTATGGAGCGTTGGCGGCATACTTCTGGCGCGTGCAGGCGGCAGGGAATGGCGATGCGCTGAGTCGCGGGATGATAGGGCATGTCGTGTTGCTGCCGTTGACCCTGCATGCTTATTTGTTGTACTCGGAATTGTTTGTCGGTGGAGAGATGAATCTGGGCCTGGTTTATGTGCTCTCGCTGATTCTGTGGCTGACCATGCTGGTGTATTGGGTGGCGCGTTTCTTTTATCCGATTGCCAGCCTGCAAACCCTGGTGTTGCCGCTGGCGGCAGTGGGCGTGTTGCTGCCAGCCCTGTTCCCGCGAGCGCACCCGCAGTTGAGCAATACTTCGTTTGCATTTGATGCGCACATTCTGGCAGCAATGCTGGTGTACAGCTTGTTCACCATTGCGGCTTTGCATGCGGGACTGATGTCGTTGATGGAAAAGCGCCTGCATCACGCCACACTGCCTCGCGTCCTGCAGGCGTTGCCGCCACTGCTGACCATGGAGAAATTATTGTTCCGCATCATCGGTGCGGGCTTCGTGTTGCTGACGCTGACGCTGCTTTCCGGCATCGTCTTTTCCGAGCAGGTATTCGGCAAGCCGTGGCAATTCAACCACAAGATGTTGTTCGGATTCATTTCCTGGTGCGTGTTTGCAGTCTTGCTGGCCGGACATCATTTTTACGGATGGCGTGGCCGAACAGCCGTGCACTGGACGATGAGCGGTTACGTATTCCTGTTGCTGGCCTATCTGGGAACAAAATTCGTGCTGGAAGTCCTGTTGCATCGCTGAGCGTTAAGCACCGGACATCCCGTTCAGTAAAATGGTTTGACATGGATTTACATCTGGCATAGAATTCGCGCCCTTCGAGATTTACTAATTTTTAGTTTTTAGGAAATGCCATGAAAACATTTTCCGCTAAGCCCCATGAAGTCCAGCACGACTGGTTTCTGGTGGACGCAGCAGACAAAGTACTGGGCCGTTTGGCAAGCCAGATCGCAGCTCGTCTGCGCGGCAAGCACAAAGCAATTTATACACCGCACGTGGATACGGGCGATTTTATCGTGGTGGTCAACGCCGACAAGCTGCGCGTAACTGGCAACAAGGCTGAAGCCAAGGTCTATCACCGCCACACAGGTTATCCGGGCGGGCTTTACACTACGAATTTCACCAAGCTGCAGCAGCGCTTTCCTGATCGTGTATTGCAAAAGGCCGTGAAAGGCATGTTGCCGAAAGGGCCGCTCGGTTACGCCATGCTGCGCAAGCTGAAGATATACGGCGGCGCAACTCATCCGCATGAAGCACAGCAACCCCAACCTCTTGAACTGTTGAAAGCATAAACATGAGCGTAACTTATAATTATGGAACGGGACGCCGCAAGAGTTCGGTGGCGCGTGTTTTCATCAAGCCAGGCAAGGGCAATATCGTTGTTAACGATAAGCCGCTGGATGTGTTTTTTTCGCGTGAAACCGGGCGCATGGTAGTGCGTCAGCCGCTGGCGCTGACCGAAACTCTGGACAAGTTTGACATCATGGTAAACGTGTTTGGCGGTGGCGAGTCGGGTCAGGCGGGTGCAGTGCGTCATGGCATTACGCGTGCTCTGATAGATTTTGACGCCACGTTGAAGCCTGTGTTGAGCAAGGCGGGTCTGGTTACCCGCGATGCGCGCGAAGTGGAGCGTAAAAAAGTCGGCTTGCGCAAGGCGCGTCGCCGCAAGCAGTTCTCCAAGCGTTAAGCTGGTTAACTGTAGTGAAAAAACCGCCTTCGGGCGGTTTTTTCATTTCCGTTGTATTATTTTGGCCTGGAAGTTGATAGGCAAATTGGGAGACGAAAATTGATCAAGGTCGGCATCGTAGGGGGTACGGGTTATACAGGGGTGGAATTGCTGCGGTTGCTGGCGCTGCATCCCCAGGCAGAATTGCGCGCTATCACTTCGCGTGCAGATGCGGGAATGCCTGTCAGCCAGATGTTTCCCAGCCTGCGCGGTTATGTGGATATTTGTTTTTCTCATCCGGACGAGGCGCATCTGGAGCAATGCGATGTGGTGTTCTTCGCCACGCCCAACGGTATTGCGATGCAGCAGGCGCGCGCCTTGCTCGAAGCGGATGTGCGGGTGATCGATCTGGCGGCGGATTTCAGGATTCAGGACATAGCCGTGTGGGAAAAATGGTATGGGATGAGCCATGCCTGCCCCGATCTGGTGGCCGAGGCGGTATACGGGCTGCCGGAAGTAAACCGCGAGAAAATTCGTCATGCGCGCCTGGTCGCCAATCCGGGCTGCTATCCGACTGCAGTGCAGCTCGGCTTCATTCCTTTGCTGGAAGCGGGCTTGGTGGACCATGCCGGATTAATCGCCGATGCGAAATCCGGTGTGTCCGGTGCGGGGCGCAAGGCAGAAGTCGGCTCGCTGTTTTCCGAGGCATCCGATAGTTTCAAAGCCTATGGCGTGCCAGGGCACCGTCATTTGCCGGAAATTAGGCAGGGGCTGGCGCGGGTGGCGCAACAAGAGGTTGGCCTGACTTTCGTGCCGCATTTGACACCGATGATACGCGGCATACATGCCACGCTGTACGCGCGCCTGAAGGGCGATGCGGATTTGCAGGTGCTATTTGAGCAGCGTTATCGCAGCGAACCTTTCGTGGATGTGATGCCTGCCGGCAGTCATCCTGAAACGCGCTCAGTGCGCGGGTCTAACCGCTGCCGTATCGCAGTGCACCGGCCGCAGCAGGGTGACACCGTCGTTGTGCTGGCGGTGATCGACAACCTGGTCAAGGGGGCGGCCGGCCAGGCGGTGCAGAATATGAACATCATGTTCGGCCTGCCCGAAACCCTTGCGCTTGCCGTCGTTCCTTTGCTGCCTTAGTGCGAGTGCGGTTGTCGCGATGCGTCAGTCGACCGGCTTGTGTGAATTAGCGACGATTGGCCTTGTGCAGTGAATGTTGCCACCGCACGTTGCTGCGGGTGTGTTGCCGGGAGAATACGGTGTGATTGTTTGCAGGGGAAAGATTCAGTCGGAAGATGAAGTATGTCAACCCAATTTCAAGTATTATTGATACATAGCTGCAGGCCAGGCAGAGGTGGATCGGTGGTTGCGTGCTGCAGAATATTTGGAACTGCAAAGCAAAGCCAGGGTCACAGGGAATGTTCATTACAAAAACCTGGAGATCCATTTGGGGGCAATAGTTGACGGCAAACTGATACATTTAACGGATGCTGTGGCAGACAAGGTAGTGGCATTCAAACTGAGCAGCGCGGAATGAGCAATTAACTAAACTTACGGAGGCAACATGAACGCAATAACTGAACTGCAAGACCCACTGCTGTTTACCGACAGCGCTGCAAACAAGGTCAAGCAGCTGATCGAGGAAGAGGGCAATATGGATTTGAAGCTGCGCGTGTTCGTCAGCGGCGGCGGCTGTTCTGGTTTTCAGTACGGCTTTACTTTCGACGAGGTGAGCAATGAAGACGACACTGTGCTGAACAAGAATGGCGTTCAGCTGTTGATCGATCCGATGAGCTTCCAGTATCTGGTTGGCGCGGAAATCGACTATCAGGAAGGTTTGGAAGGCTCTCAGTTCGTTATCAAGAACCCGAACGCGACTACAACCTGCGGCTGCGGATCATCGTTCTCGGCTTAACGGGTGCGGAGTGTTAAAAAAGGGAGGGGCTTGGCTCCTCTCTTTTTTTATGCCTGGTAAATTGCGCCCAAAATACAGGGATGGCGGGCTCCTGTGACGGCGGGCAGGTTGGCGCAGTGCCCGTGCATGGCCTGTTGTGCCAGCCAGGCAAAGGCGATGGCTTCGAGCCAGTCGGCGGCAAGTCCGAGCGTGTCGGTGGCCTGAATGCGGCAGGATGGCAGAAAGGCCTGCAGTTGTTGCACCAGAGCAGTATTGTGGGTGCCGCCGCCGCATAAATAGATTTCTTCGGCGCCGGTGTAGAAGTGCCGGATGGCATCCGCAATGGCGTGGCTGCTGAGCATGAGCAACGTGGCCTGCACGTCGGCGGGGTTTTCGTCGCCACGCAGCTTGCTGCGCAGCCAGTCCATGCTGAACAGGTCGCGGCCGCTGCTTTTCGGCGGAGTGGCGTGCAGGAACGGTTCGTTCAGCAGTGTCTGCAACAAGGCGGGGATGCTGCGCCCGCTGGCCGCCCAGGCGCCGTTCTTGTCGTAAGCCTCCCCTTTGTGTTGTGCAATCCATGCATCCATCAGCAGATTGCCGGGCCCGCAATCGAAACCGGTGGTGGGGTGACCGGGGCGCAGATTGGTCAGGTTGCTGATGCCGCCGATGTTGACGATGACGCGGTGAGTGTCGGGATGGCGCAATGCTTGGTCATGGAAAGCGGGTACCAATGGCGCGCCCTGACCGCCGGCCGCGATGTCGCGGCTGCGGAAATCGCTGACCACGGTGATGCCGGTTAATTCGGCCAGCAGTGCCGCATTGCCAAGTTGCAGCGTGTAACCGTGTTCCGGGCGATGGCGTATGGTCTGGCCGTGACAGCCGGTGGCGCGCACTTGATCTGGCAAAACGTTGGACTTTTGCAGCAGTGCTGTCGTGGCGGCGGCATACAGGCGCGCCAGTTCGTTGCCGATTAATTGCGCCTGATGCAGTTCATTGGCGGCGGGTTCGTGCAGTGCAAGCAATGCGCTTTTAATGGCGGGGTCGTAGGTCTGGTAGTGTGTGCTTATTAGCCGGGGCTGGCCATGCGAAAAATCAACCAGCGCAGTATCGATACCATCCAAGCTGGTGCCGGACATGATGCCGACATAAAGCTCCGAACCATTCAGCATTGTGTAGCTGATTTGGGCAGAGGTTGCTTAGTCAAGCTTGGCAAGGCTGGTGTTGCGCAATAGGCCCAGGCGGTCGGTCAGGCTGCGTGTCGCTTCTTGGAAAGCTACTTTTTGTTGCGGGCTGATCGGGGCGGCGTCAGGCAAGGCGACACGCAATGGGTCGCGCTGCTGGTCGTCGATTCTGAATTCGTAGTGCAGGTGCGGGCCGCTGGCCAGGCCGGTCATGCCGACAAAGCCGATCACTTCGCCCTGGGCGACATGCTGGCCGCGGTGCAGGCCGCGTGCGAAGCCGGACAGGTGGCCGTAGACGGTGGAATAGCGTCCCTGATGATTGACGATGATCACGTTGCCGTAACCGTTCTGTTTGCCGACGAGCGATACGGCGCCATCGGCGGTCACCTTGACCTTGGTGCCAATGGGGGCCGCATAGTCCACGCCTTTGTGTGCCCGCCATGTGCCGAGCACGGGATGCAGGCGTGACAGGCTGAAGCCCGAACTGACGCGCGAGAATTCAAGCGGTGATCGCAGGAAGCTTTTGCGCACGCTCTTGCCGTCCGGCGTGTAGTAATCGCCATGGCTGCCGTCGGTCTGGAAATATACAACACGGTAAGCCTTGCCCTGGTTGATGAATTCTGCGGCCTGTACGCGGCCGGTGCGTACGGGTTCGCCGTTGCTGTAAGTCATCTCATAGGTGACGGAGAATTTGTCGCCTTTGCGCAAATCGCGGTGAAAGTCGATATCTCCCCCAAAAATTTCAGCCAATTGGCTGGCGGCGGCATCCGGCAGACCCGCTTCGTCCGTGGCTTCGAAAAGCGTGGTCTTGATTTCCCCGGTGCGCATGAATACGCGTTGTTCAAGCTGTGCGGGCAGAACGCTGGTCTTGAAAGTGCCGGAGGTTTTTTCGATGACGATCTGATTGCCGCTGTTGTTTAAAAAGCGCAATGCCAGCAGGCTGCCATCCGCGCCTGTTTCGGCTTGCACGGTGCGGCCCGCAGCCAGCTGACGGAAGGATTCGGCAGCCTGGTTGCTGCGCAGGTAGTCGCTGGCGGCGGCATCTTCCACATTCATTCGGCGCAACAATTCGGCCACGGTGTCGCCGCGTTGCACGCGCTCGTTGCGCCAGAAAGTCGCTGCGCTGGTGCTGGCTTCAGTGGCTTGCGGCAGCTTGATTTCTGCCACCACGGTTTTCATCGAGTAGGGGGTGATTTCACTTTGCGGCACGATACCGAACGCAGCGACAACACCAAGCAGAGGCAGGGTGGACATCGCTACAAACCAGCGCAGTTTTAATTTGCGCTCTCGGGTAAGGGTGTTTTGAGTTAACATTTGTGCCTCCGACAGCCGCACTCTTAAGTGTAAATATGAGCGCTTGTTGCATTAATTTGAGCGCCACTCTACCAGAATCTGGCGAGAGCTCAAAATCCGTTCGTCAGGTTGGCGTCAATGGAATGAACGGCAATAATCGGGGAGTTTTGGTAAATTGCCGCTGCTTTATGCTTAACAATATTGATACATGGATATGACACAACAGGAATCATTGGATTTAATCAAGCGCGGTTGCGACGAGTTGTTGCTGGAGTCCGAGCTGAAACAGAAATTGGCATTGAGTCGTCCGTTGCGCATCAAGGCCGGCTTTGATCCCACTGCGCCGGATTTGCACCTCGGGCACACCGTGTTGCTCAACAAGATGCGCCAATTGCAGGATCTCGGTCACCACGCCTTGTTCCTGATCGGGGATTTCACCGGCATGATAGGCGACCCTACCGGCAAGAACACGACCCGTCCGCCGCTGTCGCGTGAACAGGTGCTGGAGAATGCGCAGAGTTACCGCGATCAGGTGTTCAAGGTGCTGGATCCTGACAAGACCGAGATCGTGTTCAATTCCAGCTGGATGGATAAATTCAGCGCCGTCGATCTGATCAGGCTGGCGGCAACGCACACGGTGGCGCAGATGCTGGAGCGTGACGATTTCGGCAAGCGATATAAAGGCAACCAGCCTATTGCCATCCATGAATTCATTTATCCGCTGGTGCAGGGGTACGATTCGGTCGCGCTCAAGGCAGACATGGAGCTGGGCGGTACCGACCAGAAGTTCAATCTGCTAATGGGCCGCGAACTGCAAAAACATAATGGACAGCCTGCTCAGTGTGTACTTACCATGCCATTGCTGGTCGGGCTGGATGGTGTGAACAAAATGTCCAAGTCGCTGGGCAACTATGTCGGCATCACCGAGTCGCCACAGCAGATGTTCGGCAAGTTGATGTCCGTTTCGGATGATTTGATGTGGGATTATCTGGAATTGCTGTCATTCGAGCCCATGAGCACGATCATCCATTGGCGCGCGGAGGTGGGGCAGGGGCGCAATCCGCGTGACATCAAGGTGTTGCTGGCGCAGGAGATGGTTGCCCGCTTTCACAGCCGGGCGGAGGCGGAGCAGGCGCTTGTTGAGTTCGAGGCGCGCTTCAGGCAGGGCGTATTGCCGGAAGACATGCCGGAGCTGTCGGTTGCCGCTGTCGATGGCGGCATCGGCATTGCCCAGTTGCTCAAGCAGGCCGGTTTGGTGGAAAGCACCTCGGAGGCTTTGCGCATGATTCAGCAGGGAGCGGTGAAGCTGGGCGGCGAGCGCATCAGCGACAAGGCATTGCAGCTCAAGGCGGGGGCGGTGGTCGTAGCGCAGGTGGGCAAGCGCAAGTTTGGCCGGGTGACAGTGCAATAGGCCTCTACCCCGCTTCAGGGGGCCGGGTTGGGATAAGCACGATGTACAGCTTCGATTTGTGCCAGCACGTCTGTTGTCAATACCAGTTCGGCGCTGTCCAGGTTTTCATTCAATTGCTGCAGGCTGGTTGCACCAAGAATCACGCTGCTGGTGAACCAGCGTGTGCGCGCGAAGGCCAGAGCCATTTGTGCCGGGTTCAATCCCGCGTCGTGTGCGATGCGAACATATTCAGTGCTTGCTGCGGCGACATTGGGTTTTGCATAGCGTTGTCCGAAACCGGGAAACAGGGTAAGGCGTCCGGGTGTTTGCGGGTTGGACAGGTATTTGCCTGACAGGCAGCCGAACGCCAGCGGACTATATGCCAGCAAACCAACTTGGTTGTGGCGGCAGACTTCTGCCAGCCCAGCCTCGAAAGTGCGGTTCATCAAATGATAGGCGTTCTGCACGGTCACGATTTTCAGCAGCCCGGCTTGTTCGGCCAGTCTGACAAATTCGCTCACCCCCCATGGGGTCTCGTTGCTTAGGCCGATGTGGCGTACCTTGCCGGCTTGCACCAGCGCAGCCAGTGCATCCAGTTGTTCGGCAATCGGTACACTGTCATGTTCCTGTGCAATCTCATAACTGGTCGCGCCAAACATCGGCACATAACGATCCGGCCAGTGAATCTGGTAGAGGTCGATATAGTCGGTCTGCAAGCGACGCAGGCTGCCGTCTATTGCCGCGGCAAGGTGGCGGCGATCAATGCGCGGACCATTGCGTATCCATGAGAATCCGCGCGAAGGCCCGGCAATCTTGGTGGCGACGATCAGTTTGTCGCGGGGCTGGTTTTTCAGCCACGAGCCTATATAGCTTTCGGTGAGTCCCTGCGTTTCGGCGCGCGGCGGCACCGGGTACATCTCGGCAGTGTCTATGAAATTCACCCCGCGCGATACCGCCAGATCAAGCTGCGCATGGGCATCCGCCTCGCTGTTCTGCTCACCGAAAGTCATGCTGCCAAGGCTCAATGCCGAAACATGCAAATTACTTTGGCCTAATTGACGGAGTTCCATTGTCGCCTCGCGTGATTCTTGTGTTGGGCCATTTTAATCCAGATGTGTGTGAGGCGCGTTATGGCTTCGTCGTATTTGCGCTGGTTCTGGTGGCTCAATATGCATATTCGCACCAAATTCCGGCGGCTGATAAATTCAGGTTGTGGGGCAGAGGGTGTTTTGATAGAATCGCGCCCTTAATTTTTTTGTTGAAGGGTGTTTTGTTCATGACGACTGTACGTGTTAAAGAAAACGAGCCGTTCGAAGTGGCCATGCGCCGTTTCAAGCGTTCTGTAGAAAAGACTGGTTTGCTGACCGAGCTGCGTGCTCGCGAGTTCTATGAGAAGCCAACAGCAGAGCGCAAGCGCAAGCTGGCTGCAGCGGTGAAGCGTCATTACAAGCGTCTGCGCAGTCAAGTCCTGCCTCCCAAAATGTATTGATCCCCGGCCGGTTCATGTCAGCATTTTGTTGGCGTGTAACCGGTGCGTTTGATATATGACTCTGAAGCAACAAATCACCGAAGACATGAAGGCAGCGATGCGTGCCAAGGATACGGCACGCCTGGGTGCGATCCGTTTGTTGCTGGCAGCTACCAAGCAGCGCGAAGTGGACGAGCGCATCGAACTGACCGATGCCGATGTGGTTGCCATCATCGACAAGATGATCAAACAGCGACGGGACTCCATCTCCCAATTCGAGGCGGCCGGTCGGCAGGAGCTGGCGGACATCGAGAAATTTGAAATTGATGTTCTGCAGACTTATATGCCGCAGCCGATGAGCGTAGCCGAAGTGGAGGCCGCTGTGACCGCTGCGATAGCCAGCAGCGGCGCCAAGTCGCCGCAGGAAATGGGCAAGGTCATTGCCGTGCTCAAGCCTTTATTGGCCGGGCGCGCCGACATGGGCAAGGTTTCGGCGCTGGTAAAGGCGCGTTTGTCGTAACTTGGGTTGGCGTAGCGTCCCGTCCCCGAAAGGGACGTCAATCAGAACAATCTACGCAGGAGCGTAGCCAGGGTGATCCCAAAAAGCTTCATTCAGGATTTGCTCAACCGCCTCGATATCGTGGATGTGATTGAGCGTTATGTTCCGCTCAAGAAAGCAGGCGCCAACTACGTTGCCTGCTGTCCTTTCCACAACGAAAAATCCCCTTCTTTTACCGTCAGCCAGAGCAAGCAGTTTTATCACTGTTTTGGTTGCGGCGCGCATGGCACGGCAATTGGTTTTGTCATGGAGCACGGCGGGGTGGGTTTCGTTGATGCCGTGGAGGAGTTGGCGGGCAGTATAGGTGCGGAGGTGCCGCGTGAGGCGGCCGCGCCCGGCCAGGCGCAGCGCAAAGTCGCGCCTGACCTGTACGAGCTGATGCAGTCGGCGACACGCTACTATCGCGATCAACTCAAGCAATCGCCTCGCGCGATTGATTATCTGAAGCGGCGCGGCTTGAGCGGAGAGGTTGCCGCGCGATTCGGCATTGGCTATGCGCCTGAGGCGTGGCAGAGCCTGTCGGCCATAGTGCCCGACTATCAGGATGGCAGTCTGGTGGAAACGGGGCTGGTGATAGAGGGGGAGGGTGGCAAACGGTATGACCGTTTCCGCGATCGCATCATGTTTCCCATCGTCAATGCGCGCGGCCAGGTCATCGGCTTTGGCGGGCGGATACTGGATGCCGGAGAGCCCAAATACCTGAATTCGCCGGAGACGGTTCTGTTTGAAAAAGGGCATGAGCTATATGGCCTGTTTCAGGCACAGAGGGCGATCCGTGCCAGCCACCGTGTACTGGTGGTGGAGGGTTACATGGACGTGGTGGCGCTTGCGCAGCACGGGGTCGATTATGCGGTTGCCACGCTGGGTACAGCGACCACGCCCTTTCATGTGCAGAAGCTGCTGCGCCTGGCCGAGCAGGTGGTGTTCTGCTTTGATGGCGATGCTGCCGGGCAGCGTGCGGCATGGCGAGCACTGGAAAATGCGCTGCCGCAACTGGTGGATGGCAAGCGTATCGGCTTTTTGTTTTTGCCGCCACAGCACGACCCCGACAGTTTCGTGCGCGAGCACGGTGCGGCGGCATTCGAGCAGCTGATGCAGAATGCCATGCCGCTGTCCGGTTATATGTTGCGCGAATTGTCCGCGCAACTTGATTTAAATACGCAGGAGGGGCGAAGCATGCTGCTGGAGCGGGCCAAGCCGTTGCTGACAGCCATTTCCGCCCCTGCCGCCGCGCTGTTGTTGCGCAAGGAGGTGGCTGCGCTGGCGGGCATTACCCAGGCGGAGCTGGAGGCGCTGTATGCGATCAAGCCGATCGGTGCGCCTGCGCGACGCGTGCCGCAAAAGTCCCCACGCAGTGCGCCCGCCGGTGCGCGCGCATTGCTGCGTTGTTTGCTGGCCAAACCGGAACTGGCGCGTGAGCTTCCGGTCGAATGGCACGCAGATGGAAGCGATGCGGCAGCGGTTGAGGCACTGGTTGAATATTTGCGCGAGTGCGATTTCGTCGTCAGTACAGCCGCTATCATCCAGCACTTTCAGGGTGCGCCGCAGGAGGCCGTACTGGCCGCAGCCGAGGCAGAAATCATGCAATGGGGTGACGAGTTTGATGTGGCGGCCGAATTTCATGGCCTGCTGAGCAGATTGCGTGAAGAGCAGCGCAAGCTGCAATTGCAGGCTTTGCACGCCAAGATGCATGGATTGGAGCTGAACAGGCTGAACGAGCAGGAGCGTGTGCTTTATCGGCAACTTCTGCAGCGTGGCTAAGTTGCGGCAAGATTTTGAAAAATCGGGTATAATCCGCGCCCTTTTCTGCGGCATTTAATAAATCCGCAATTATTTTAACTGGTAACTGGGAATCCACCGATATGGCGACTCAGCAAGACAAGAAGAAACCCATTAGTGCAAAACTGGCCGCTGCAAACGCTAAGCAGGCGGCCGGTGCGAATTTGCTCGCCAGTCCCGTAGAGCAGCAACAGGATGTAGAGGCGCGGCGCACACGTCTGAAGACACTGATCATTCTTGGCAAAGAGCGCGGTTATCTGACTTACGGCGAGATCAATGACCATCTGCCCGAGATGCTGGAAGTTGAGCAGATCGAGGGTGTGGTCAGCATGATCAATGACATGGGTATCACCGTGTGTGATGAGGCGCCCGATGCCGAAAACCAGATCATGTCGGATGCGGCTCCAGTGGTGGCGGATGAGGACGCGGTGGAAGCTGCCGAGGCGGCGCTGTCTACAGTGGATTCTGAATTTGGCCGCACCACCGATCCGGTGCGCATGTATATGCGCGAAATGGGTACGGTTGGGTTGTTGACGCGTGAAGATGAGATCGTGATTGCCAAGCGCATTGAGGAAGGCCTCAAGCACATGATTCAGGCGATCTCCGCATGCCCAGCGACTATCGCAGAGATTCTGGTGCTGGCGGACAAGGTTGCTCGTGAAGAGTTGCGCGTGGACGAAGTCATTGACGGGTTCATCGATGCCGAGGCGGATAGCATGGCGGAGGCGGAATCCGCTGGCGAGGAAGAATCCGATGAAGAAGAGCTGGATGAGGAAGAGGACGATGGCGAAGCCGTAGCTGCGGCCAATCTCGCTCAGCTCAGGATAGATGCGCTTGAGCGTTTTGCCATCATTGCCGATCTTTTTACCAAGATGGGCAAGGCCTATGAGAAGCATGGCTATCGCAGCAAGCAATATGACAAGCTGCAGGAGCAAATTTCCAACGAGTTGATGGAGTTCCGTTTTTCCGCCAAGCAGGTGGATGCATTGTGCGACACCATGCGCAATCTGGTGGAAGAAGTGCGCGGCCATGAACGCAGCATTCAGGAGCTGTGCGTTACCAAGGCGCGCATGCCACGCCCGCATTTCATCAAGACATTTCCCGGCAATGAGGAGCAGCTGGACTGGGCCGCGCGCGAAGTTGCGGCCAAGAAACCATACAGCGAAACGCTGTCGCGTTTTCAGGCCGCCATTGTTGAGCAGCAGCAGAAGCTGATCAACTTGCAGCAGCGCGTAGGGATCCCCATCAAGGATCTGAAAGAGATCAACAAGCAGATGACAAACGGTGAAGCCAAGGCACGTCGCGCCAAGCGCGACATGATCGAGGCCAACCTGCGTCTGGTGATCTCCATCGCCAAAAAATACACCAATCGTGGTTTGCAATTCCTCGATCTGATTCAGGAAGGCAACATCGGTCTGATGAAGGCTGTGGACAAGTTTGAATACCGTCGCGGTTACAAGTTTTCGACTTACGCGACCTGGTGGATACGTCAGGCAATCACCCGCTCCATCGCCGATCAGGCGCGCACCATCCGTATTCCTGTGCACATGATAGAGACCATCAACAAGATGAATCGCATCTCGCGCCAGATACTGCAGGAGACGGGTCTGGAGGCGGATGCCGCGACGCTGGCGGTCAAGATGGAGATGCCGGAAGACAAGATTCGCAAGATACTAAAAATTGCCAAAGAGCCTATCTCCATGGAAACCCCGGTGGGTGACGATGACGACTCGCATCTGGGCGACTTCATCGAGGATTCCAATACATTGGCTCCGATTGAGGCAGCGGTTTACGATAGCCTGCGCAATGTTACCAAGGACATTCTCGACAGCCTGACCCCGCGCGAAGCCAAGGTGTTGCGCATGCGCTTCGGCATCGAGATGAACACCGACCACACGTTGGAGGAGGTTGGAAAGCAATTCGACGTCACGCGTGAGCGTATTCGCCAGATAGAAGCCAAGGCATTGCGCAAACTGCGTCATCCATCCCGTTCTGAAAAGCTGAAGAGCTTCCTGGACGGCGAAAGTTGATGTGGTCACTGTTACGGGTCGTTAGCTCAGTTGGTTAGAGCAGAGGACTCATAATCCTTTGGTCCGCGGTTCAAGTCCGCGACGACCCACCAAAAAGAATAAGGCTTGCAGCGATGCAGGCCTTATTTATTTGGTGCGTGCCTGTTGCATCTTTCCTGGATAAAACTGAATCACAAGTTTTTCCATATACTTTGTTGTGTAAGAGCACGTATCCCTATAATATTCTTTCGCTGTAGTGATGGTTGCCGCCAGTTGGGGCGGAGCGATCCAAAGTAAATGATTTTCGGTTCCTGCCATTTTTTATCTGTTTGCTATCGATAGCCAAATAATTTTCAAAATTTAAATATGAAAGCAATTAAAGTGGTCATCGCCGATGACGATGCTATTACACGCCTCTTGTTGGGAACTTTGCTCAGGCAGAATGATTTTGAGGTTGTGGGTGAAGCGACAAACGGCTTGGATGCGCTGGAGCTCTGCAATAGTCTTGAGCCGGATGTTTTGTTGCTGGATATCAACATGCCCCAAATGGGGGGGTTCGAGGTGCTGAAAAGCATTCGATCTGCTTATCCGGACCTTGCCGTGATCATGATCAGTTCCGATGCGACCCTGAACAATGTCGAAGAGGCTTGTACTTATGGCATCAATGAATTCATTGTAAAACCATTCAATGCTGCGCGAGTCATTGAGGCTATTGCCCGTAGCATGAAGTAAACTGCATATCAATATATGGGGTGATCGCTGTCGTAAAGACCTTCTTTCCCCTGCAACTCCAGCAGTTGCTCGATTTGCTGCAGGAGTTCATCTGTAGCATTGGCGGCAGAATCCATGTCTCCTTCTTTCGCCAGGCGCTCCACCCTCTTGGCTTGATGGTTCAGCGAGGGGGTGCCGCAGTAGCTTGATGCTCCTGCCAGTTTGTGAGCTGTTTGGCGTAGCATTTCCCTGTCTCCGGAAGCTGTTGCAGCGATCAGGCGGGCCGAATAATCGGGCAGGTCGTTAAACAACATGCCGAGTATTGTGCGCCACGTTTCTCGGTTTCCGAACGACAGTTCCACGCCTATGCGTGAGTCAAGGATGGGCAGATTTGCTTGATGGTCGGCGTCCGGAGCGGACTCCACCGAGCCTGTCGGTATGTCGACAGACTCGGTTATCAAATCAAATTTGCGCAATACACTCATGAGCGCCATTTCATTGATGGGTTTGCTCAGATACTCATCCATGCCTGCCGCCAGATAGCGTTCGCGATCTCCACTCATGGCGTTGGCAGTAAGCGCGATGATCAGAGTGTGGCGTTTGCTGCCATTTTCCAATTCGCGGATGCGGCTGCTTGCCTCCACCCCATCCATGATCGGCATATGCGCATCCATCAAAATCAGATCAAATGTCTTTTGAGTGCACGCATCTACCGCCTGCATACCATCTTGGGCTATCTCAGTCATGCCGCCTAGCTGTTCGATGAGTATCTTGGCAAGTTTGCGGTTGATTTCATTATCATCGACTATCAGTGCGCGAAGTTTTCCGCCGGTTTCTCCGGATCGAAGCTGGAATGAAAGAGGTTCCAGAACTGCCGTTGTCCTGTCTGTGCCTATGAGAGCATTATTGAGTGCTTTAAATAGTTCAGTGCTCCTGACTGGCTGGCTGATGCAAGCTGAAAATCCACTCCGTCGTATTTCATCGGCAGGCATGCATTTTGAAATACTGCAGAGCAGAATCATGGGTGTTTGCAGGCAATGAGGAAGTGCCCGGACGTGTCCTGCAAATTCTGTTGATGTCATTTCCTTTAGGGAATGGTCCAGAATGATGGCATCGTAGTTCTGTTGCGTGCCAAGGCTTCGTTTCAGGGCTTCCAATGCGTCAGCCGCAGTGTGCGCTGTGTATGTGGTGATGCCCCCTGCATGGAGGGTTTCCGATAGGGAAAGCGCAAGCAAAGGATTTGGGGTCACTGTCAGAATGTGCTGATACGCGATGGTCTGCGCTTGCGCTTGCGAGATGGCGGCATTTTTTTGTTTGGGCAGGCGCAGCGTGATGGCGAACTTGGCTCCTTGGCCTGCCTGGCTTTCAACCGAGATCGTTCCTCCCATCAATTCGATCAGCATCTTCGAAATGACAAGGCCCAAACCGGTTCCGCCATACATGCGGGTGGTCGAAGTGTCCGCCTGGCTGAAGGGCTGGAACAGCCGCTCCAGCGAGTCCGCCGAGATTCCGATGCCGCTATCTTTGACGGATATCTCGATCAGTGCATCCTCGTCTGTTTCTTGTTGCAGGGATGCCTGGACAAGTATTTCGCCCTGCGGGGTGAACTTGACCGCGTTCCCTATCAAATTGGACAGCACTTGGACGATGCGCGCCGGGTCGCCGAGCAGGCGCGTGGGGGCCTCACTGTCGAATACAAAAACCAGATCGAGTCCTTTGCTATCCGCGTTTGCGGCATGCAATGAGATAACATCTTCCAGCAATTCCTTGAGGTCGATTTCCATCTGTTCGATAGAAATCTTGCCGGCTTCGATTTTGGAAAAGTCGAGGATGTCGTTAATGACAGCCAATAGCATTTTGGCCGACACCTCCGTGGTATGCAGATATTCACGCTGGGTCGCCGTGAGTGTGGTCCTGGATAGCAGCTTGAGGAATCCCATTACTCCGTTTAGCGGGGTGCGAATTTCATGGCTCATGTTTGCCAGGAATAAACTCTTGGCCTGGTTGGCCGCTTCTGCGGCCTGCTTTTCCAGTAAAACGCTGGTGGCGTATTTTTCGGCCTTTCTTTTTTCTGTAATTTCTTGTCCATAGCAGTGGACAAGACGCTGGCTCATTAGCGGGGCGAAGGTCCAAAGCAGCGTGCGCTGTTTGAACTCGATTTCAATGCCTTGAACCGTATGGCTATCTGACAGGCAGCGGTCGACAATTGCCCGGAAGTCATGCGGGAGCAACAGCTCGATTTGATCGGCCCCCAGTTCCAGCCCGGCGAGTAACTGTTGTCCATGAGGGTTCATGTACGTGACTTTTGCGTCGGCGTTCATGCTCAGCACGATATCTTGGCTGCCTTCCGGGAATGCCGCCAGCTTTTCCAGTCCCGACATGGCATTGCTGACCGTGACGGCTTGCTCCTCGAGGCGTATGGATGCGTGATTCAGCGCATCTCCGAGCTTTTGTAATTCGATGGAGTGCCGGTCGACCGGGATTGTCCCGCCGTGCATCTCATCCAGTTCGCCGGCAAAACTTGTGTATCGTTCTATGGATGATAAAGGACGGCGCATGAGCACTCTGAGCCCGGCAAGTGCCAGCAGGAATATGGCGGCGCCCGCAAATGCATTGGTAAGCCAGAAATGCCTTTCCGCGTCCACAACATCTTGCAGGCTGTAAGTGATCTTCGTCCAGCCCAGCAAGTCACCCAATATAACGGGTTGCCAGAACACCAGTCGGTTCTTGTCGGACTGAATGGATGCGGCAGTGCCGACAGGGACTTGCAACGGCGGCTCACCGTAATGCACTTCGGTCGTTTTGCCGGGTATGCGGCTCACATCTCCAATCAGCTTGCCATCAGGATCGCAAATCTGGATGGCAATGACCCCGGGGAAATCTATTGAACGCAGCAACATCTGCTCAATGGCCGTGTAGTCACGCTGAAGCAAAAAATTTGCACCCGTGGCGGAGATGTCGTTGGCCAGTACGCTGGCTTGCATCTTCATGGTTGAGGTGATGTTTCGCACCACCTCGTCCAGCATGCGGTAGGAAAATGCGGTCATGGAGCCGGCAAGCATCAGCGAGAATAATAATGTGAGCTGTACGCTCAATCGCCTTGGCCATAAGCGCCCCAGCGCATGACGTGCTGTCATTGAAAATGAATTGCTCTTGTCTGAAACGTTATTCATGAATTGGAATTCATGCCCTGTGGTAAATCGTTCCGTTTCCCGCAGAAATCAGAAGCAGGATCATCGGGAATCTGCTGGATGCTAGCGCTGGAAAGGCTTGATCAGCGTGCGAATGATGTCATATTCGGCATCATTTGTGCGTGCGAAGCCATTGTAGTCCTCCCCCAGGGCATTGAGCACCCGGCGATGGTCAGGCTTGCTTTCATCGAGGCTCAACAATGCGGCTTGCAATTTAAGAAAGAGCGCATTGTCCATATTGTGTGTTGCGGTAATGTTGTAGGGAGGCAGCTGCGGTGAGCTGTAGATTACGCGCAGGCCTTTCTTGTCCCACTTGCGCACCTTGCTGTCGGTAACAATTCCGGCATCGTAATCCCTGTTAAGTACACCCCTGACGATATTGTCGTAGTGGCCCAGATAGGCGCGTTTTCCCAGGTTTTCCAGCGGCATTCCGGCATTCACCACCACTGCTTGTTGTAACAATGCCGCCGGATCGCCAAAAGCAAAACGCCTGCCCGCCAAGTCAGCAATTTTCTTGATAGGGCTGTCTTCGCGCACCACGATTTGCAGCTGGAAATATGCCTGTTTATTGGTTATGGCTTTCGCAACAAGCGTGACATTCCCCAGCTGTTGAGCGCGAAGATAGGCTACTGGGGTCAAGTATGCCAATTCAACTCCACCGTTGGACAGGGCTTCTATCGCTGCCGGCATGTTGGGCGAAAGCGTGAGGATAACAGGACGCCCAACAGCCGCTTCCAGATAATCTGTAAGGGGGGTCAGGCGTTGATGCATTACCGCTGGAATGTCTTCTGCCACTGATCCAAAGCGAATGGGCTGCTGTTTGTCTGCCCGGGCCTGTAATGATGCCAATAACAGGAAGGGTAAGCTCAGCAAAATAAATGTTCGCAATATCATAGGCACCCTTCGATGAATGATTTGTTGACTATTATATTATTATTTTTCAATGAATTATAAAAATATTGATGGAATATCAAAAATATTTTAAAAAATCCCTAAAGTTTTTCCGCGTGCTGTCGATATCTGATCCAAGGCTTGGATTTGCCTCTCTGCAAATAAAAATCCAAAGCGTTTTTGGGTGACCCAGTCATTTTCATGAGTGGGGTGCTTCCGTCTCTGTAGGAATTCTTCTTACATGGAAATCGGTAAACTTCCGATTTTATCCCTGTCGTTCTTGCCGCAAGATGCAACCGTCGAAAGAGACAGTGTTGTTAGCTTGCCAGGAGACGATCATGAATACAGCTCAGTTGCATGAAGAAATTAAAGAAGCAAACCTGTCCTATATGCTGCTTGCGCGGCAGATGATTCAGGAGGACAAGGCTGCAGCGATTTTCCGTCTTGGTATCAGCGAAGAGATGGCAGAACTTGTTGCTGGCTTGAGTCCGGCGCAATTGCTGAAAATGGCAGCGTCCAATATGTTGCTATGCCGCTTCCGCTTCGACGAGAAGCTGCTGCTGAACATGATCACCGATTACAACAAGGACAGGATGATGTCGCAGGCTCATACCGCGATTCTGATGGCCGGGCAGCCGATCGAGGCGCTTGCGGCTTAAGTTGGCAATCAATCACTGGCGGAGGAATTATGCGCAATAAGAGTGTTGTAACCGAAGCGTATCAGATTCAGATTGCGGTCAGTTTGATTGAAATGGGTGCGCGTTTGCAGTTGTTGCAGGAAGAAACTTCTCTTAGCCGCGAGCGCTTGCTCAAGTTATACAAGGAAGTAAAGGGCGTATCGCCCTCCAAGGGGATGCTGCCCTATTCGACGGACTGGTTCATGAGTTGGTCGCCCAATATCCATTCATCGCTGTTCATGGATATACACCAGTATTTGGTGGCGAACGCCGGCCTGTCCGGGGTTGAGGCGCTGATCAAGGCTTACCGTCTGTATCTCGAGCAAATCAGCGTCAGTGGCGATGAGTCCGTGCTGAGCGTTACCCGCGCATGGTTTCTGGTGCGCTTCTTTGATGCAAAAATGCTGCAGTTAGCCGGTTGCACTGAATGCGGCGGACATTTTGTCGTGCATGCCAACGAGTTGTATGCCAACTATGTGTGCGGTATTTGCCGTCCGCCCTCGCGTGCTGGAAAGACAAACAAGAACAGTCATGCGGCTGGTTTGCTGTCGGCTGGCGCGGCAATCTAACGGATATGGCGAGTAGCCGCCCCTGATTATGGAATTCGCCATGTCCGTTTCCCTCACTCCAGCTCTCTCCCGTGGGGAGAGAGGGGCAAGGGCTCGCTGCGCGAGTTTCACGTTAAAGTATTTCTGCTTGATGCCGTTAATACCCGTTATGCTTGATCTGAATGGCGGAAATTGCTTCGGGCATAAGCTTCGATAGATCGTGTTTTCCGGAAATTCCGGGCTTATTGCAGCAACGCCAATGTGATACCCTATCAGCAGATTCAAGGTGCACAAAATAACTTCAAGGGGCGTGGGGCATGCTGGTAATAGTTGGCTATGTGGTGGTGGCGCTTTCGGTCTTCGGTGGCTTTGCGATTGCCGGCGGCCATCTGGCAGCCTTGCTCCAGCCAGTCGAGTTGCTGATGATAGGAGGAGCCGCGCTGGGTTCCTTTTTTGTGGGGAACAGCGGTGCGACCATCAAGGCCACGCTAAAGGCTTTGCCAAACCTGCTGAAGGGGGCCAAGTACACCAAAGAAAACTATATGGAACTCATGGCCCTGCTCTATGAGTTGCTCGGAAAAGTCCGCAAGGAAGGGTTGATGTCGATCGAAAACGATGTCGAAAACCCCCACGAAAGTCCCGTATTCTCCAAATATCCCAAAGTGGTGGAAGATCATCACGTGGTCGAATTCATGACCGACTACCTGCGCATCATGGTGAGCGGCAACCTCAATGCAATGGAAATCGAAAGCCTGATGGATGTGGAAATCGAAACGCATCATCATGAGGCGTTGGTGCCGGCGCATGTGATAGGCGAACTGGGACAGGCGATGCCGGCTTTCGGTATCGTGGCGGCGGTAATGGGGGTGGTGCATACGATGGAGTCAGTCGGTATCCCGCCAGCCGAGCTGGGGATATTGATTGCGCATGCGCTGGTCGGTACTTTCCTCGGCATCTTGTTGTCTTATGGATTTGTCGGCCCGCTGGGCGGGCTCTTGACGCAGAAGGCGGATGAATCCAGCAAGATGCTGCAGACCATCAAGGTAACATTGCTGGCGAATTTGAATGGTTATGCCCCGGCAATGGCGGTGGAATTTGGACGCAAGGCATTGAACTCCGCCGATCGCCCGACATTCATCGAGCTGGAGCAGCACGTCAAGCAAAAGCGCTAGCAACGGGTCAACGGTGCGCACCCTGGTGCGGGAATCCCTGCGAAAAGTTGACATTCGAAATCCAACTCATAAGTTTTTAGCACACTGTTTTTGCGGGCATCATCAGCGCAATCGGCTGTATGGCGGGTTAGCGGGCATATGATCGGCAATGGAACAAACGGAGCGGCACGATGGCGAGCAACGACAAACGGCCTATAGTAGTCAAGCGCATCAAGAAGGTGGTGGGCGGTGCTCACGGTGGCGCCTGGAAGATTGCCTATGCCGATTTTGTCACGGCGATGATGGCATTCTTTCTTCTGATGTGGCTCTTGGGCTCGACTTCAAAAGGGGATTTGAAGGGTATCTCGGATTATTTCAAGTCGCCGCTCAAGGTCGCGCTGCCAGGCGGATCAGGCAGTGGTGATAGCTCCAGCGTGATCAAGGGTGGGGGCAAGGATTTGACGCGCAGTGAAGGCCAGGTGAAGCAGGGAGAGCTGTCGGCCGAAAAGAAAATAATCAACCTGAAGGCCGCCCAGCAGGAATTTCTGCGCCAGGAAATGGAAAAGCTCAAGGTGCTGAAAGAGAAGATGGAAAAGGCGATCGATGCCAACCCAAAGCTGCAGCAGTTCAAGAATCAAATCCTGCTCGACATCACCTCGGAAGGGCTGCGCATACAGATCGTGGATGAGAAAAATCGACCCATGTTCCAGACCGGAAGCGCAAAACTCGAACCTTACACCAGGGAAATATTGCACGAGATCGGCACCATGTTGAATCAGGTGCCTAACAAGGTCAGTCTGTCCGGGCACACCGATGCGCAGCTTTACGCCTTTGGCGACAAGGGTTACAGCAACTGGGAGTTGTCGGCAGATCGAGCCAATGCCTCGCGCCGCGAGTTGATCGTGGGCGGGATGGGCGATGACAAAATTGTGCGCGTGGTAGGGCTGGCTTCTGCGGTGTTGTTTGACAAGATAGACCCGCTCAATCCGGTCAACCGGCGCATCAGTATCATCGTGATGAACAAAAAAACAGAGGAAGCGGCGCGCAACGATGGCGGTACGGTGGACGTGGACGCGGGGAGCGGGGATGCGCAGCAGCCTATCGTCAGCGCTGTGGCGGCAATGCCTGCCGGGAGCAGGCATTAAAGTTTTCTGTGGCGCGGCCGTAATGGAATATACAGGCAGGATGAAATTTTCGGAGGCTGTAAAAAATTGCGGGGGATGAGAATGATTTGCTTGGGGCATTTCCCCGCAGTTGAAAAAATCCGATGCAATGTTCAGTCATGAAATTTGCTGCAGCAAGAACGATGTTTGCTGCGGCCTTGGTGGTAAGCAGGTCCCGTAATATCTGCGAGGGACGCCTCGTTAGAAATTAACAGTAACGGAGTCGGTCATGTCTGAATTGCTTAGAAATATAGATGCGCGCACCAAACTGGCGGGAACCAATAAACTTGAGATTCTGATGTTCACGCTCGGCATGGATAGCCGTAATGGACGTTGTGAAATTTTCGGTATCAACGTGTTCAAGGTTCGTGAAGTCATGCGGGTGCCACCGATTACGCGTGCGCCGGAGATGCCTGATGCTGTAGAGGGGATGGTGAGTTTGCGCGGGGTGCTGGTGCCGGTGATCGATCTTGCGAAATACACCGGGGTGCAGACCGATGCCAAGCGCGACATCATGATCGTCACAGAATATAACGGTCATACACAGGGTTTTCTGGTCGAGGGGGTGGATACCATTCTGCGACTCGACTGGTCTTCCATGCAGGTGCCGCCGGAAATGCTCAGCGCCCAGATGGGCGGCTTGGTGACGGCTGTTACCGAACTGCCAGATGGGCGCTTGGTGATGATGATGGATGTGGAAAAAGTTTTGGCCGAAGCAGGGCAATTCTATGATGAAACCGCGCTGAAGTCAGTCAAACCCATAGGCGTGTCCGATCGCACGGTGTTTTTTGCGGATGATTCCACGGTGGCGCGCAGGCAGATCACCAGCACACTGGATGCGATGGAGGTGAATCATATCTCTGCCGTCAATGGCCGTCAGGCGTGGGAGGAGTTGAAGAAAATTGCCGATTACGCCGATTCAGCGAAGATAAAGGTGAGCGAACTGGTGCAGGTCATACTAACTGACGTGGAAATGCCGGAGATGGACGGCTACATGCTCACGCGCAAAATTAAGGAAGACAAGCGTTTCATCGGCATTCCTGTGCTGATGCATTCGTCGCTTTCCAGTACATCCAATCAGCAGCTTGGCAAGGCTGTCGGAGTGGATGAGTATGTGCCCAAGTTTGAACCGCAGAGGCTGTCGCAGACGCTCAGGCGGTTGTTGCTTAAAAAGGATGACTGATCATGTCACTTGACGAATACAAGGCAGATTTGCTGAACAATCAGCAGCTGGATGAAAACGGCGGCAGCCTTTTCGATACGGTGGGGGCCAGAACCAGTCTGGCAGGCTCCAACAAGATGGAGATCCTGCTGTTTTCCCTGGGCACTCAGGAAACATTCGGCATCAACGTATTCAAGGTCAAGGAAGTGTGCCACGCGATGCCGATCACCAAGACACCCAATATGCCGGCTGGTGTGGACGGTATCGTGTCCTTGCGCGGGCACATCATTCCGGTGCTGACGCTGTCCAAATTTCTGGGACTGGACGGAGAGGCGCAAGGTGAAAATGGCACCATGATGGTAGCCGAATACAGTCGCCACATTCTCGGTTTTCTGGTGCATGACGTGGATCGCATCATACGTGTGGACTGGGACAAGGTGCGCCCTGCGGAAGGTCTGTTTTCGGGCAATAAAGACATGATTACCGCTATCACCGAACTCCCGGATGGCAAGCTGGTTTCGTTGCTGGATGTCGAGCAGATTCTGTCCAGTGCCTTCGGTGAGGATGTGGTCGGCGCGATAGACAAGATTGAAAGTGGACATGATTTATGCGTCTTTTTCGCAGATGACTCGGCCGTGGCGCGTAAGAAAATAACCGAAGTTCTCGACAAGATGGGTATCAATCACATGCAGTCGAATAATGGGCTGGAAGCCTGGGAGCGCCTGAAGGGATTGGCGGATGCGGCGCAAAATTCCGGCGCAAGCCTGCAGGAGCAGATTCAGGTAGTGCTGGTGGATGCGGAAATGCCGGTGATGGATGGTTATGTGCTGACCCAGAATATCAAGGCGGACAGTCGCTTTGACGGCATACCGGTAGTCATGCATTCCTCGCTTTCGTCCGAAGCGAATCGTGACATGGGCAAGCGTGTCGGGGTTGATTACTACGTGTCCAAGTTTGATGCCGTGGCTTTGGTCAACACCTTGCGGCCATTGCTGGTGGCGTAGCGCAGGCAGAATTGAAGCGCCGGGGTGGAGCTAAGGGGTAAAATTCACTCTTTTTCCGGAGCTTAAGAGGAGGGTTATTGTGGTAGATGCAAATATGAAATTTCTGGTTGTAGACGACTTTTCCACCATGCGGCGCATTGTGAAGAACTTGCTCAAGGAGCTGGGCTTCAACAATCTGGAAGAGGCGGAAGACGGCGTTGACGCGTTGAACAAGTTGCGCGGCGGCGGTTTCGATTTTGTGGTGTCGGACTGGAATATGCCCAACATGACCGGTATTGATCTGCTGCGCGCTATCCGCGCGGATGCCACGCTCAAGCATTTGCCGGTGCTGATGGTGACCGCCGAGGCCAAGCGTGAAAATATTATCGAAGCGGCCCAGGCGGGCGCCAGCGGCTATGTCGTCAAGCCATTCACGTCCGCCACGCTAGATGAAAAGCTGAAGAAAATTTTCCAGACCATGCAGAAGTGAGTGATGCCATGACTAACACAGCGGTTGAGGGGCAGGATTCGGATGATTTGGAGGCATTGTTTGACAGCATTGTCGCTGCCAGCAATGATCAGGAAGCACCCGGCAAGGTGGCTTTGGATGCGGGGGAGGGGAAGCCGACGGACAAGGTAATCAACCAGATTGGTCAGATGACGCGTTCGCTGCATGACACCTTGCGCGAGTTGGGCTATGACAAAAATCTGGAAAAGGCCGCATCTTCTATTCCGGATGCACGCGATCGCCTCAATTATGTCGCCACCATGACCGCGCAAGCCGCCGAGCGGGTGCTGAATGCCACTGACGCAGCGCAACCGGTGGTGGAAAAGATCGAGGTCGAGTCGCAACGGCTTGCCCGGGAATGGCAGAAGCTTTTTGACAAGCAGCTTGATGTGGAACAGTTCAAAAACCTGGCCACGCAGACCCATGCGTTCCTGATGGAGGTGCCAAAGCAGACCAAGGCAACCAATGGCTACCTGATGGAAATCATGATGGCGCAGGATTTCCAGGATCTCACCGGGCAGGTTATCAAGAAAATTGTGGACGTGACGCAGCAGATGGAAAAGCAACTGGTGGAGTTGCTGGTTGAATATCCCCCCTCCACGGCTAACCCGGACGCTTACTCCGGACTGCTGAATGGTCCTGTCGTGAATGCTGCGGGGCGCACCGATGTGGTGACCAGCCAGGATCAGGTCGATGATTTGCTAGAAAGTCTGGGGTTCTAAAATGAACGATTTCGTGGGCATGGAAGAGCTGATGGAGGATTTCCTGACGGAAGCCTCCGACCTGCTGTCGGAAGTGGACAGCAAGTTGATGGATCTGGAAAAGACACCCCATGACAAAGCTTTGCTCAATGTGATATTCCGTGGTTTCCACACCATCAAGGGCGGTGCCGGATTCCTGAATGCGACCGAATTGGTCACGCTGTGCCATCTCACCGAAAATCTGTTCGACAAACTGCGCAATGGCGAGCTGGAGCTGAACGCAGAACTCATGGATGCGATTTTTGCCGCGACCGGGGAAGTGAAGCTGATGTTCGGCGCGCTGGCGCAAAACAGGCAGCCAGATGCTGCCCCCCCCGAGCTGATTGCCTCGCTGCATGCCGCGCTGAATGGTGGGGCCGTAGCAGCGCCTGCGGCTCCTGCCGCTGTACGGCAAGCGGTGCCACAAGCTGCCGCACAGCCTGCGACGGGCGCTGCGTCATCGGGGCCGGACTGGAATGTGTTGTATCACTCGCTGGTGGGCGGCTCGCCCGCTCCTGCTTCGGCTGCAGCGGCACCCGTATTGCAGGAAGCTGATGCGGCAGCACCGGCCGCTCAGGCGATGCCGCCAGAATTGAGCTCGCTGGGCCGGCGGGCTGGCGATATTCCCGGTAACAAGGCTCCGCCAGTGGGACGCCGCGAAGCCGAAGCGGGCAAGGACAACACCATCCGTGTGGACACCGACCGTCTGGATCAGGTGCTGAATCTTTCCGGCGAAATTGGCCTGACCAAAAACCGTCTGACCCATCTGCGCAGCGACATCCTGCAGGGGCGCACGGATGCCGCGATCGTGCGCGCGCTGGACGAATCGGTCAGCCAGCTCGACATGCTGGTGGTGAATTTGCAAAACGCCGTGATGAAGACGCGCATGCAGCCGATCGGCCGCCTGTTCAACAAGTATCCGCGTCTGGCGCGCGATCTGGCTCGCCAGCTCGGCCGCGACGTGGAGCTGGTGCTGTCCGGTGAAGACACCGAGATCGACAAAACGATGATCGAGGATCTGAACGATCCGCTGGTGCACCTGATACGCAATGCGGTCGATCACGGTGTGGAAGATCCGGCGGAGCGTGCAGCGGCGGGCAAGCCGGCAAAGAGCCTGGTGCGCCTTGGCGCACACCAGGAGGGCGACCACATCTATATCACGATAGCGGATGACGGCAAGGGTATGCGTCCCGAAGTGATACGCAACAAGGCGATCGAGAAGGGATTGATCAGCGCGGAAGAAGCAAGCAGCCTGGATGACGAGCAAAGTCTGTCCCTGATTTTTCTACCGGGGTTTTCGACCAAAGACCAGATTTCCAGTGTTTCCGGGCGCGGCGTCGGCATGGACGTGGTGAAAACCAATATTCTCAAGCTGAACGGTGCCATCAGCATCGCCTCCGAACCGGGCGCGGGCAGCACATTCACGATTTCATTGCCGTTGACGCTGGCGATCCTGCCGGTGTTGATCCTGCGCCTGTGCAACCAGTCATTTGCGGTGCCATTGTCATTGGTGAGGGAAATTCTCTCGATTTCACCCGAAGCGCTGCAACAGGTGTCGGGCAAGGCCACGATGGTGGTGCGTGGCGAGGTGCTGCCGGTATTGCCGCTGGCCCGCCTGATAGGCTGGGATGCGCCTGATACACCGGAGGTGGGGGTGCTGATGCAGGTGGGAAGCAGCAGCTTTATCCTCGCCGCAGACGGGTTTGCCGGGCACGATGACGTGGTGATCAAATCACTCGACACCTTCAAGCCCAAGGGCGTGGCAGGGGTCACGATGTCCAGCGAGGGCGAAATTGTATTGATCCTCGATGTCAAAGAGTTGCTGAGCGATGTGCGCGGGCGTTAGACGGCCGGTTTGTACTGCACCAATCTTTTCCCCGGCAGATGCCGCAGTGGGGAGGCTCGATATGTGCAGCCCATTGTTTGAAGCGAGAACTGCCAACGCATGACAAATATTTTTCGACAGGCTGTTGCCGGGGCGGCGCTGAGCGGGTTTGCACTTGCCGGACATGCGCTGTATTTCAACACGGCGAATGTGGCGCTGGCAGATGCGCTGCTGTTTCTGGTGATCGTCGCGCTCTGGAGCTATCTGCTGAAACAGCTTGCCGCCGGCGGCAAGACACCTGCTGCGCAAGAAAGGTCGGCGCAGGGTGACATGCCGCTGATTCACGAAAGCAATGCGTTCCATGTGCAATTGGGCAAAGAGTTGTCCAGTCAGCTTAATTCGGCGCATACCGAACTGGATAATACGCAGACCATCCTCAGTGATGCCATTTCCACGCTGGTCCGTACATTTACTGCGCTGGCTGACGACGTGCGCGCACAGCAGAATCTGACGCTGCATCTTTCGGCAAACGATGATGGCGGGCATGAAGGTGCGCAACAGAAGTTTGAGAATTTCGTCCATCTGACCTCGGCCACGATGAGCGATTTTGTGGATAGCACTGTTCAGAACAGCAAGAACGCGATGGAGTTGGTGGAAAAAATGGATGCCATCAAGGCGGAGGTTTCCAGCATACTCAGCATCCTGACCGAAGTTGAGAGCATCGCCAAGCAAACCAATCTGCTCGCGCTCAATGCAGCGATTGAGGCGGCGCGCGCCGGCGAGGCGGGGCGCGGGTTTGCCGTGGTGGCAGACGAGGTGCGCAATCTTTCCGAGAACACCAACAAGTTCAGCAAGCAGATACGCAAGTTGGTACACAGTGTCGACGTATCGCTGGGTTCGGCAGAATCAACTATCAACAAGCTGGCGGCAACCGATATGACGTCTGTGATGACCTCCAAGCAGCAGGTGCAGCTCATGATGGCAGACCTGGCTGAACTGAATGCGGCTGTCGCCAACAATGCCGCGGAGTTGAATCTCATCAATGCAAAAGTCGAGAAAAATGTGTCCGTGGCGGTGTCCACATTGCAGTTTCAGGACATGAGTTCGCAATTGATAGGTCATGCACAGATGCGCCTGACTGCGCTGCAGGAAGTGGCCGGCGAAATGAGCCAGGGAACGGATAGCCCGACCCGCAGTGAATACATCGATCAGATTACTGCTTATAACAATTCGCTGCATCAGCACGTCGTGTCGCTGGACATGAAGAAATCCAACCCGGTTGCGCAGGATAATTTAAGTACCGGAGATATAGAGTTGTTTTAAGTCGCTTCATTTCGCAGGCGGCTCGGCAATGCCGGTTAGTATATGT
>Ga0315268_10000354_pt1 | contig 53834 bp, 50 predicted proteins | sample C1_top_MG_FD_204535 | JGI IMG/M metagenome (GOLD analysis project Ga0315268, IMG submission 204535) | Sediment microbial communities from Yellowstone Lake, YNP, Wyoming, USA - C1_top | ecosystem: Environmental > Aquatic > Freshwater > Lake > Sediment | place: USA: Wyoming | collected 2017-08-01 | reverse complement strand
GAGAACGGGGGAGAAATTGGCTGAAAAGGTTGATTCACAATTGAACACAATCAGAAATAATCCGAGCTTGGTACGGTCATTCTTTGGACATCCAAGTGTCGCCTATATTTCTGACTTATGAGTAATTTACCTTCCATGACAATGACCCCACGCCTGATTGCGTTTTATCTTACCCAGTTTTATCCCACGCAGGAAAACGATGTCTGGTGGGGCAAGGGTTTTACCGAATGGACCAACGTCACCACGGGCGTTCCGCTTTTTGAGGGCCACTACCAACCGCATTTGCCAACTGACTTCGGTTTCTATGATCTGAGGGTTCGTGAGACACGCCGCGACCAGATTCGGACTGCGAAAGAGTATGGGATTGACGGTTTTTGCTATCATTATTACTGGTTTTCTGGAACTCGCCTCCTCAACGCCCCACTGGATGACATGCTTGCCGATCCCGAGAGCGACATGCCTTTCTGCCTGTGTTGGGCCAACGAGAACTGGAACAGGAGATGGGATGCTGCGGAACACGAAGTGCTCATCGCGCAACAATATCTGCCGGATGATGATCTGAATTTCATCAAAAGTCTGGTCCCATTTTTTTCGGACTCGCGTTACATCCGCCTGAACGGCGCGCCTTTCCTGATCGTGTACCGGCCACAACATCTTCCTGATGCCAGAAAGGCCGCCCAAATCTGGCGTGACTATTGCCGAAGTACGGGCATCGGCGAAATACACATCTGCGCCGCCTTGACCCACGGCAACATGGACTATGCGCAATTCGGATTTGACAGTGGTGTGGAATTTCCGCCGCACAATATGCAGACCAGAAATATCAGCCATTGCATCAAGTTTTTTGAGCCTTTCAAGGGCAGCGTCATGCAGTTTGAAGCCATTGCCCGTTCATTCCTGAATCGCGCCTATTCCAACCGCAATGTGTTCCGGGGGGTTTTCCCGTCATGGGACAATACGGCTCGCATCGGCAACCGGGCGCTGATTGTCATCAACGGCACGCCTGAAAATTATGAATACTGGCTTGCTGAATCGATTCGCAAAACTACGCAAGATTTTCCGGGGCAGGATCGTTTCGTTTTCATCAACGCGTGGAATGAATGGGCGGAAGGCTGTCACCTGGAGCCGGACAGGAAACACCAGCGAAAATTTCTTGACGCCACCTTGCGCGCAAAACGGGGGGAATCCCAATATTCCTGTTTCACCCACACGGAGTTGCCAGCACAGTTTGTCGGCGGAAGCAGAACTGTAATCGGTGATTTGCATGCCGTGGCAAATTACCACATCTCAATCTTGCTCGGGAGGTTAAGAGTGTGGGTCAGACATCGCCCAAAGATTGCAGCGGCAGTCAGCAAGATATTTGCATTCTTCAGATAAATTCGCAACGCGGGGCACTCTTCAATCTCCAGGGCGCCTCTAAAAATTCAGAGTTCGCCCAAATGCAAGGCGTGGAAAAAATTTCGCAGCGCCGCATATGTATGATATATAAGCAAGAAATTTTTTACGCAACACAGCAGTTGGGATGAAATCTGGATTTTTAGAGGTGCCCTCCAATCCAGACTACCCTCGCTTCGCGACTAACCCATCAATCAGATCGAGGTAAAGTTTGAGCGCTGTGGATTCAGTGAACAGTTCGATGGCACGTTGACGACCCGCACTTCCCATAAGTGAACATGACTCTGGATCGTCTACAAGCAACCGGCATGCATTGGCAAAAGCCTCGGTGTCATCGGTATCGCAAAGGATGCCGGTGACTCCATCCACAACGACTTCCGGCAATGCGGTATTGTTACTGGTGATGACTGGCTTACCACACGCCATCGCTTCCAGCGCGGCGTAACCGAAACCCTCAAAACGGGAGGGGAAAAGCAGTGCGTCGCATTCCTGGTAAGCGCAGATTAGTTGTTCATTGGAGAGCCTGCCAAGCCGAACCATATTGGTCTGGCTGCAGGCCATATTTTCGGTTTTGAGTCCGGCTGTGAAGTGCAGTTCGAAACCCGCCCCAAGCTTGCGCATGATTGTGGCAAGCAAATCCGCCCCTTTGCGGCGTGACGGGTTGCCGATATACAGCAGGCGGAACGGTCCGCCGATTCGCCGGTTTTCCGTGGGCGGGCAAAAAATGTCCGTATCTACCCAGTTGTAAATCACTTCGACATTCGTGAGGCCGGCGTTCTGCCGCAGACTGCGGGCGGTAAAATCGCTGACTGCGATAATCGCATTTGCGACGCGAAATGAAAGCATTGCAAAAGGCTTGATCAGAAAACGATGATACAAGTCTTGAGCCATGCTTTGATAGGGTCGAAAAGCGGGATCGAACACACAGTGGTGTTCGATGACGACCAGCGGCAAACCGGCGCGCTTGAAAGCAAACGCATTCCAGCTGTTAGCGAAGACAATGTCAGTGCCGGGCGGGGGCGATGTATTTTTCAGCAGAAATGGAACCGGTTCGAAACGCAGTGGGAACCAGCTAATCTCAACCACCATACCGTGGTGCTCCAGCGCTCTGGCAAGTCGTTGGGTATACACGTCGGCACCACTGCCGGCACGGATTGCGGGAAGCCAGACTTTAATCTTTCCGTTTATCATCAGGGCACACGGATTTTCATCGGGAACCAGGCAAGAATAAAAGCCAGCAGCGGAACTCCGCTGCCACAGCGGGCGCTCCGACGTAGCGCGCGTAATGCCAAGCCAATGCTTTTGGTTGCAAGCAACAGAGGGATTTCCAACGGGCTATGCCATGTTTTTAGCGCCAGAAGGACATGCGCACGTGCCGTGTGATATTCGTAAAAAAGCTGGCCCTGTCGCGACGAACCTCCACTGGTATGGCGTACCACCGCATCGTTGACGCGGCGCAAAACCCTTCCGGCACGCGCCAGACGCCACCCGAGCAGCGTGTCCTCGCCGTACATGAAAAAATCCTCGTCAAACAGCTTGCCCTCCTCCAACATTTCGCGGCGAACCAGCAAACAGCAGCCGCTCAAGTAGGGAAAAGAACCGGGCAAAGAGTGGGCCGTCAGCAAGCCAAAAAAGCGTTGATACCAGAACATGGGCTGATGCTTGCCCGTCACATCGACCACAGTCGGAGCCACCATTGCCATATCGGCGTCAACAAGCGCGGCGGCAAGATGCACCACCATGCCGGGCATGGCGACTGCATCGTTGTTGATGAGCAGGAAGGTATCACAGTGACGCGCGTCCTCATCATTGAGCGCCAGATTAACGCCGCGCGCGAAACCGAGATTGCTACCTGGCTTAAGCAGACGCAGCCTGCAGTCCACATGCGCATTCAGTCGAGTCAGCATCTCTGCAAGCTCATCGGAAAAATGCTGATCAGCCGAATTATCCACGACCAGCAAAATATCCAGTCCCTGGCCTGCCAGCGAACGCAAACAAGCTTCAGTGCGTGCCGCATCGCGATAATTTAACACGATGGCACATGTTTTCATGAGCGATCCCGTATCAATCCCTCCATTAAGGATGCATAGCGGCTGGATATTGTTGCCCAACCGAAACGTTCCTGCACATGCTCCCGACCCGCTCGCCCCAAGGACAGGCGCAGTTCGGGACGCTCAAGCAAATCACAAACCTTGGTCGCGATATCCAAGCTATCTCTTTGCTTGCACAACAGACCGGTAACACCGTCGCTCACGACATCACGAATTGCAGGCAGATCAGAAGCAACAACAGCACACCCACAACCCAGCGCTTCCACTAGAACCAAGCCCAGCCCTTCCTGATCTCCCTGGGCAGTCACGATGGATGGAGCCACAAAAACCGTTGCCCGTCTATATAGATTGGGGATTTCTGCATTGTTTACGGCGCCATGAAAAGTAACGGCATGGGCAACACCAAGGCGATCCGCCTGCCGCTTCAAGAATTCTTCCTCCGGACCACTGCCGAGTATTCCAAGACGCGCATCGGGGCGTCGCCTGAGAATTTCCGGCATCGCGTCTAGCAGATATGTGCAGCCCTTCTTTTCCACCAAGCGCCCGACAAACAATATTTCGTTATCCGCACGAGGGGTTGCAGTGTCCGGGGTAAAAAGGGAGCGGGTTTCGACACCCATAGAGACAGTTTGTAATTTCTCCGCTTTTGCACCCAGTGACAGGGCACGTTCCTCCATTGCATGACTGACTACCGTAAGCATAGACGAGCAGCGGATTACCCGGCGCTTTATCGAGTTCAGCAAGAGGCCGTTCAAACCAAGCAGGTCTCCACCATGCGAAGTACAAATCATCGGCGGCATAGTTTTTGTGAATACGCCGGCAACCGCGACAGTCAGCCCTTGCGGGATAAGCCAGTGCGCGTGAATCAGGTCAATGCGTTGATGCCGCAGAATTCGCCACAATGCGGCCAGTTGCGCGAAAAAAAAACACGGGAGCAACAGATAAAGCCAGCGGTTTCGCTTGAGATTGGCCAGTATCCCTCCCTGGTAGGCGAGCTTTTCCCAGCGTGGGAAAAAATAGCCGAAGCGCAAGATTTCAATGTTGCCCATCCTGTCGAACCGCTTGGCGCCCTCCGCGTGGGGAGCCAACACAACAACGTCGAACTGCTCACCAAGTCGCTGACACAGCTCGAAAACAAACGGAGGTTCGTTATCTCCTTGCCAGCGCGGGAAGGTGGAGGTCAACACCAAAACACGTTTCTTAATGCTCACTCTCTTGACCCAAGCTATTTACCCTTATCATCGACCAGATCGATATCCTTGTAGTGCAGCGCAGAAATCTGTTCGGATAAGATGCCGATCAGAAAGGTAAGGATGGCCGAAATGAACAGCAACGCACTCATGTTGGTGAAGCGCCCAGCGCTTAAATAGGTATAAAGATAGTAGCCTAATCCAGTCAGAAAAAACCCGGCACTGATCGGCAAGAACAGCTTTAGCGGAGAATAAAGTGTGCCGATTTTGATGATGATCAGCAAAAACCGCGCCCCGTCCCGAACCGGGCGAATATGGCTTTTCCCCGTAGCGCGCCGGGGCGTGTGGATAGGCAGATAAGCCACGCTGAACCCGGCCCGAAAAAAACTCATCGTAATAGTGGTCGGGTAGGAAAATCCATTGGGTAACAAATAGAGAAATTTACGGAATTTTTTCGCCTTGACCACCCTGAACCCGGAAGTCAGGTCTTCCACCGTCTGCTGTATCATCCAAGTAGCGAAACGGCTGAACAGGTCATTCGCTACCGCACGGTGCGCACCCGCATGAGAGCCTGTCTGGCGCGCTCCCACCACCATATCGTAGCCTTCTGCGAATTTTCCCAGCAACGCAGGAATATCCTCCGGTTTGTGCTGCCCATCCGCGTCCATGAAAATCAGCACCTCTCCGTTCGCGGCGCGCGCACCGGATTTGACTGCGGCGCCATTGCCTTTCGGGTAAGGATGACTGACCACGCGCACCGGGAATTCCGCGCATACCGCCAGCGTGTCATCGTCCGAGCCATCATTGACGACGATTATTTCCGCGCCCGGCAACATCGCCACCAGTTCCGGCAACAAGTGCCGCAAGCCCTCCGCCTCATTGCGTGCAGGCAGGATCAGGGACAGGTTTTTCACATCTTTATTATTCATCGATCAGCGAGGTGATACATGGTTGTCTTGTCCGGATAGAATCTGTTCCTGCGCTGCAATCTCCGCACTGTGATCCTGCAACGTATCCAATCGCTTCAGTGCAGCCAACTGTTCTTTCGCCTCGTCAATGCGGCGCAATGCCGTCAGGAATTCGATCAGTTTAATGCGATACGCAACATCCTCCGGGGCGACCTGTACCATCTGCTGCATGATATCCAACGCAGTGGGATAATCGTGCGCGACATTGATCGTGTAAGAACTCAAGGCATACAAGACTTTTGCCCGGTTTATACCCGTCAAGGTCGGATTACGCAACGCCGCATGCAACAGGTTCCCAAGATCGCTGTTCACAAGCTTGCAATTTCCCCCCAATTGGCACTCGGTAAGTGTGAGGAGTTTATCGCTGGTAACCGCAGCATAGGGCGCTGCCTCCAGCCTACGCGTCAATTCTTGCAGCCAGCCCGGTTCGACTGTTTTGCCTCTGCTGGAACTTAGCATGATCAAGCCGAACAGCGGTTTGGTATCGTTCCTGTCGAGATTCGCAGCAGTCTCAAAATATACGCGTGCAGTAATATAGTTTACATCCATACTGACAAAATCAGAGGTAACAATATTACTGTAAACAGCCCCCATTTCGCCATTGGCCAAGGCGGAATTGGGGTGGTGTGCGACCTCTGCCTGAAACAGGTCTTGCGGGTTTGCCCATTTGCCTGCACGTGCAAAAGTGTTGAAGGCAAACAGACCAATCAACAGTACCGCGACCGTTTGGCGCAAGCGCAGGTTATTGATATATTTCATCGGATAGAGCAGATAAAAGAACAGCATCAGCAGAATTCCGTACATGGGCAGATAATTGCGATGCTCGTGTGCGATCTCCAGCGGCCATATCGTCGATTCCAGCGCGTGCCCAGCCAGGAAGAACAATATGCCGAATGAGATGATGGGCGCCTTCTTTCTTGCGATGAAGGCCAGCACCGGCAGCGCGATCACCCCGGCCATCGCCAGCGCGGTGCTGACGGGCTGGAACCAGCCCCTGGAGATGGCGATGTCGTCGTGATACAAGCCCATTTGCGCGGTGCTCGGCAGCAATATTTGCCCGATATAAAACCACACTACTCGCGCTTCTGTCATGACCCGTTCGGTCAGCGTGAAATCCCTGGTCTTATACCCTGCCAGCAGCCACTCCGTATGCGTGGCGAGATAACCCAATGCAATGAAGGCGGGTATCGCGACGGACAGCGCATAGAAGCCTGCCAGAAAGCGGCGTGCCGAAGTTTTCTCGCCATGAAAGCCAAACAGTGTGACTTCCGCGACTAGCATCAGCAGCGGCAGCAACGCGCCGTTTTCCTTGCTGAGCGCCGCCAATGGGGTGAACAGCAGCAAACTTGCCATGATAAGCAAAATGCCGCTCTTACCTTCATAAATCCTTGTTCTTCCACACAGGAAGATCACCAACCCCCAGATGCTGAACAAGGCCGACAGGCTGGTCATGCGCTGCACGATGTACAGCACACTGGTCAGATTGAACGGGTGCAACAGCCATGCTGCGGCGACGGCCAGGCTGATCCATTGCGAGTGTGCGACGGATAAGCCGGGCTCAAAGCGCTTGCGGTAGAAGTCCAACAATATCCAGGTCAGGATAAAGATACCCACCCCGTTAAGCAGATGAATCACCAGATTGGTGAGCTTGAAATGATAAGTATCCAGCCCGGTCGCATAGTAATTGGCCGCGAAGCTCATCATGCTCAGCGGGCGCAGCAACGGCCCGCTGAAGCCGGAAAAAGCCGCCTGTTTTAAGGTGCTCGGCTTAAGGTCGTTTATCGCAAGGTTCGCGTTGTGAACAATGTTGGGCCCATCGTCAAACAGGAAGGGGCCGGATAAGCCGCGCTGGTAAGCCAAAAAAGTCGCAACCAGCGCAACAGCCAGACAAAAAAAGGGCAGAAAACGCCGCATGATGGTATACCTAAAAAATAACGACGATGCCGGCAGCATCATACGCGAAGTCGGGATAATAAAAGTCGGGACAAGGCATGCGCAGTTAGCTCGATTTACCGACCCAATAAGAAAGGAGCCCTAAGGCCCCTTTCTCTTCATGCAGTACTAAGCTCTATTAGAGTTTAGGCAAAAACTTGGTCGGATAATCAATAGTGCCGCACTTGGTACCCATACTAGGGGGAGCGTTAGTGGAACCACCAGAATCGTTTTGTACAACGTCCCATTTCATACCGACACCGGACTTGCAGGTGCCAACATAGGTGTAGCACGCGCCTGCTATTGCCGGGATGGCTGTTGTGTTGAAGGTGACCGTTATCGTGCCAATACCATCAGCAGTGGCAGTCTGTGCCTGGGTAATTTTAGCGAGCACGTCAGACACATATTTTCCGCTGATAGAAGCATGTGCGGATACACCGAGAGACGCATTATAGTCAGTTGAAGTGTTGCCCATGACACTTTCACTACAGGCCACACCCATAGAGGTCATCGCTGGAGTGGCCAAGCTGGTGCCTTCCGTCGCTTTAGACTTGACGGTGTAATCCTGATAAGCCGGGATCGCCACTGCAGCCAGAATACCGATAATCGCCACCACGATCATCAATTCGATCAGGGTAAAACCTTTTTGAATGTTCTTCATGTTAAAGCTCCTTGTATGAATTAAACACATTAATCACATGTGTCGGGAAATATCAACGCAATAGCCGTGCCAATATTTCAACTTATTGTTTTTATTTTGAAACAGGTTCTGCAATCCGGGTCGACTGTTGCTTGCAGCTAACCCGATATCGTCACTAACTGACGTTTTTTGGCAGTTACGCCCGGATACCCGTCCGCTATAAACACAAATCAACGCCCGGAATCTTGCTCAAGTCCACATCGTCTATCTGTTCGGGCGCAAGGTATTGTTTGGCATAGTCGAGATAGACTTTTTCGCGGATGAACACATCGAACAAATCGGGGTCGATATGTCCGCCCAGTTTGAAGTTGCCGAGGATGGTCAGGGATTCGGTGAGGGTTTTGCCTTTTTTGTAAGGCCTGTCCTTGGCGGTGAGCGCTTCGAAAATATCGGCGATGCCCATGACTCTGGCTTGCACCGACATCTGCTCGCGCGTCAGCCCGCGCGGGTAGCCCTTGCCGTCCATGCGTTCGTGATGTCCGCCGGCATATTCGGGGACGTTTTTGAGATGCTTGGGCCAGGGCAGCGATTCCAGCATTTTGATGGTGATATCGATGTGGTGGTTGATGATTTCCCGTTCCGCCGCCGTCAAGGTGCCGGCGCGTATCGTGAGATTTTCGATTTCATCTTCACTGAGAAAATTGCCCGTCTTTCCATCGGCATCGCGCCATTGATAGGCGGCGATCCGGCGCACTCGCTCCTGCGCCTCGGCAGACATCGCCTCGCCGCCGATGTTGCAGTGGCGCAGGAATTTACGGTCATCATCAAGCTGCCGGATCCGCGCCTCGTATTCTGTCTTCTGTCCTCTGTCCTCTGTCTTCAGATGTGCGATTTCGGCATCGCGCTTGAGCACTTCGAAACGAGTGTCCAGCAAATGAATTCGATCGAACAGGGTATGCAGTTTGGTTGCCTTGTCCACCACATGCACCGGGGTGGTGATTTTGCCGCAGTCATGCAGCAAGCCGGCAATCTTCAGTTCGCGCCGGTCTTTGTCGGTCATCACAAAATCCTTGAGCGGGCCTGATGCGGTGCGGTTGACCGCTTCCGCCAGCATCATGGTGAGCGCCGGCACGCGCGCGCAGTGGCCTCCGGTATAGGGCGACTTATCGTCAATCGCGGTATTGATGAGCTGAATGAAGGCTTCGAACAGTTGTTCCAGTTGATCGATGAGATGGCGGTTGGTCAAGGCAATGGCTGCCTGCGAAGCCAGGGATTCGGACAACTGCTGATCGTCGGTCGAGAACGGGACAACTGCACCGCTATCCTGGTCTTTCGCATTGATCAATTGCAACACCCCGATGACTTCATTCTCGTGGTTGCGCATCGGCACGGTCAAGAATGACTGGGAACGATAACCGGTCTTGGCATCAAATTTTTTGGTGCCGGAAAAATCGTAGCCCTCCGCCCTGTAGGCATCGGGAATATTCACCGTCTCGCCGCTGAGAGCCGAGTGGCTGACCACCATGGCGTGATTGGGATTGCCGGCATCATCGTAAAGGTGAATCGGATAAAAACTGATCGGTGCGCCGCTGGTTCCGCCCATCGCCTTATTCAGCGTAATGTTGCGCAAAATTTCAAAGCGCAACACTCGCTGTTCCTGCTCGTGCAGATAGAGCGTGCCGGCGTCGGCGTGCGTAATGCGCATCGCTGCCACCAGTATGGTTTCCAGCAGGCTGTTGAGATCGCGCTGCTGGGACAGGGCGATGCCTATCTCATTCAGATCTTTGAGGCGATGCAGAAGGTTGTCGGAAGAATGCATGGGGCAGTCGTTAGTCGGTAGGATGGGTTGAGCGCAGCGATACCCATCGTTTTACGTTGGCAGATTGATGGGTATCGCTGCGCTCAACCCATCCTACGAACTACTACGAACTACAGGCTACCAGCTACTAGCTTTTACTTGATACAAACCGCACGCACTTGAAGCATATCGGTAACACCCTGCAGCACCTTCTCCATACCGTCCTGCTTCAACGTGTGCATCCCTTCATCCAGGGCAATCGCCAACAATTCGGCGACCCGCGCATGTTCCTGAATGGCCTTTTTGATCGGATCGGTGCCAATCAGCAGTTCGTGCAAGCCCACCCGTCCACGATAGCCGGTGCCGGAACATTTCTCACAGCCAACCGGCGAATAAAGAGTAAATTGACCTTTGTCATCGGCAAACAGCTTGACCCATTCGGCATACAGAGCCTTGGTAGCGGCAACCGGATCTTTTTTCCAAGTCGCGGTATTCATCAACTCGCCGCTGTACTCGGTGAGCATCAATTTTATTTCATCGGCTGTTGCGATATGCGGTTTCTTGCAGTCGCCGCACAGGCGCTTCCCCAAACGCTGCGCCAGAATTCCCAGCAGCGCATCGGCAAAGTTGAACGGGTCCATACCCATATCCAGCAAGCGGTTGATGGATTCCGGCGCGCTGTTGGTGTGCAGCGTGGCGAACACCAGGTGGCCGGTCAGCGAAGCTTCGATACCGATGGACACGGTTTCCTTGTCGCGCATTTCGCCGACCATGATCACGTCCGGATCGGCACGCAGGAAGGCGCGCATGATGGTGGGAAAATCCAGCCCGGCCTTCTTGTTGATCTGCACCTGGCGCAGCCCCTTCTGGGTAATTTCCACCGGATCTTCGACGGTCCAGATCTTGGTGTCCGGCTTGTTGATGTATTTGAGGATGGAATGCAGCGTGGTGGTTTTACCGGAACCGGTCGGGCCGCACACGAAGAACAGCCCGTATGGCTTGCCGACCGTAGCTTTGACCAACTCTGAATTGCGCGCGGAGAAACCCATTTTTTCAAGCGGCAACGGCTCGCCGGAGGCCAGAATACGCATCACCACATCCTCGACGCCGCCCTGCGAGGGAATGGTCGCCACGCGCAGCTCGATGTCCAGCGGGCCGAATTTCTTGAACTTGATCTTGCCGTCCTGAGGTCTGCGCTTCTCGGAAATATCCAGGTCGCACATGATCTTGATGCGCGTGATCAGTGCGTTTCGGTAAGTGGCCGGCACCTCGATGTAGTTCATCAATGAACCGTCTTTGCGCACCCGGATCTGCGTCTTGGCTTTGCCCGGTCCCGGCTCGATATGGATGTCCGACGCGCCCATCCGGTAAGCATCCACGATGACCTTGTTGACCAGCTTGACCAGTTCGTTGTCGGCGGCGGCGCTGACGTCCTCCTGGCTGACTACAGAGAGCTCTTCTTCTTCCCCGCCCAGGCTGGTCAACAAATCATCCATAGATGATTCATCGACTGTTATGCCGCCGCTGCCATCCGAAACAGCGCCGCCGCCATAGAACAAATCCAGGGTTTGCTTGAATTCGCGTTGTGAGCAAACCAGATAGGCCAGCCGACTCTTGGGAAAAATGTTATTGACCACCCGCGAAGCCTGAATCCGCTCCGGATCAGGGGTCAAAATCATCAGCCCCTCCTGGGTTTCCTCGATTGGAATCCAACGGCTGCTTTCCACATACTCGCGCCTCAGGTTTTTCAACAACTCGGAAGGCTTGAGGCGATCGCTCCGGTATGGTTCGTAAGGGACGCCAAAAAAGCTGGATAGCGCCTTGCCCAAGGCGGGGATGCTGACTTGAAATTCGTCCAGCAGCACATCCTCGATGTCTATGCCCTTGCGCCGTGCGGTGCGCGTCGCCAATTCGAATTCCGCAGCAGAAAGCACCGCATCGGCAACCAGATAGTCATACTTGGTCTTGGCCGCGCTGCTTTGCTGACGCTGGCGCAACGCCACCGCCATGGTCTGCGCCAGTTCCTGCACGCCTTCCTGGATCATCGCCGCAAAAGGGACGCCGGCCTTGTTATTGATGACCTGGATGACGCCGACCAGATCGCCGCTGGCTGCATCCAGAATCGGAGCGACCAGCATTTGCTTGGTGCGATATCCGGTGCGCTTGTCTACTTCCTGCAAAAAACGCAAATGCGCGCTGTACTGCGCCAACTCCTTTTCATCGTAAACATCCTTGATGTTAAGCAGTTTTTTATGCATTGCCGCATAACCGGCGAGACTTTGCTCGGCGATGGGTAACTTGAGATCCTTGAAAGAATTGAGTCCGGTCTTAACCTTGGAAACAAGTGAAATATTGTCTTCACCCACGACATAAATGGTCAGCCGATCCGCATTGAACAGCGCGCAAATGTCCTTGCTGACCTCCAGCATGATTTCATCAACGTTACCCGTGGCGTGTATCTTATTGTTGACATGATTGAGATTTTTGGTGAATTCCAGCCTGAGGCTCATATCACCGGCATTGCTTGCTGCGCTATTGGTCTCCATTACTGTACTCATTCCATTCCCTCGCCCGTCTCATTAGCAGGATGTTGAAAAACTACTGCGCTCGGTATAACTGCGTTGCTCAAGGGCTCAAAATGCGGGGTCGCGAAGCGACAGACTATGTGTAAACTCCGCTTTTTGCGAGTTGGTCGGCAAGCCGCCCATCCCTGCTAAACCCACTTCGCCCTTTCGCGCCTTGTTCTGCCGTCGCTCGCGACGTTTTTCAACACCCTGATAGGCTGCTGATGTGCCGGCGTCGGCATCAACCATGGCCATACCCAACCAGAATTTTGATGCCGGATATACAATTTATCGCCTGCTCTTAAAGCTCGAATTCCTGATTGTTCAACAACATCCTGGGACGCAGCCCACGCACACAATCTTCTATCTCCTGCAGGGTCAACTCCATCTCACCCGGTTTGAGATGAGTGATGAACACCTCTGCCTCGCGCTCGAATTTGACCAACTCTGCAGCGAGCATACTGGGGCAAAGATGCTTGGAAATTACCGCCAAATCCTTTTCACTGTTTGAAAATGCCGTCTCGATAATGAGATAACGCAAATTTTCAATTTTATTGACCACCTTCCATAATGCGTCATGGGTAGTGGTATCCCCGCTGAATACCAGGCTCGCTTTGCCACTGTCCAGATGATAGCCGACCGCAGGCACGACATGATTGGCAGGGACAGAGGTTATCTTGCGCCCATTCAGGATTATAGTCTCGCCCAGCCCCATCGACTGGTAACGCATGGATGGCTGCTGTGCGTTTGGTATCTCGCTGAAATCCGGCCATATTTTCCAATTGAAAATATGTTGCTTGAGGATGTCCAGCGTTTCCTCGCTTGCGTAAACAGTCAATGGGCGATCGCGCATCATCCAGACGCTGTCGATTATCATCGGGATACAGGCGATATGATCGAGGTGGGAGTGGGTAACGAAAACATGATCAATCATGGCGAGTTCTGTCAGGCTGAGTTCACCCACCCCGGTACCGGCATCAATCAGCACGTCATGATCGAGCAGGAACGAAGTGGTGCGCAGATTGCCACCGATTCCACCACTGCATCCCAATACTCTGAGTTTCATCTTGTCCCGTGCATCCTGATAATTGCGACTGTCATTTTGTCTGAAAATCGAATACGCCGTCCCAATCCGCAGCAGGTGGGTTCTTGCGGAAGAACGCAATGCGCTCGGCATATTTTCCATATAGTGCGGCACCCGGTGACATGCGCTGCAGATTCATCAACTGCAATTCCGCCTGATCCCAATCCTGCTTGCGATACAGGCGACGCACTTCATGAAACAACTTGACTTCGTCCTGAAGTGCTTTGCTCGCTTCACTGGCCAATGCTATCGGTTCATAAATCGCCACGGGCTTATCTTTACCTTTTACCCGCACGAGGTCAAGTTCACGATACAGAAAGTCCGTCACGAGGTTCCGGGTATTCTCACCGGCGATGATGCCCACCCCATATTGCTTGGTGATACCTTCCAGACGTGATGCCAGGTTCACTTCATCGCCCATCACCGTGTAGGCAACACGCACTTCCGAGCCCATGTTGCCCACACTGACGCGCCCGGTATTGATGCCCACACCAACGTGAATTTCAGGCCAGCCGCGTTCCTTGAAGTGTGGCTGCAATGCTTGCAAAGTCGCCTGCATCTCGATTCCCGCCAGTATGGCGTTGCGGGCGTGATCCTTGTCCGGCAGCGGCGCTCCCCAAAATGCCATGATGCAGTCGCCCATATACTTGTCTATCGTGCCGCGGTATTTATAGACCACGCGCGACAAGGGAGTCAAAAACTCATTCATCAACTGGGATAATTCTTTTGGATCCAGGCCTTCCGAAATGCTGGTAAAGCCACGCACATCTGAAAACAGAATGGTCATCTCACGGCTTTCGCCTTCCATGGACACGCTTTCCGGATGTTTGGCCATTTCCTCGACCAGTTCGCTCGGCACATATTGCCCGAACAGTCCGGTAATCTGCCGTTTGGTACGCGACTCGACGAAGTAACCGTAAGACATATCCACGGCGAACAGCAAAGCGATCATCACCAGACTGTTCGCCACCGGCATCAATACATTCCCGTACTGCCAGACAAACAAACTCAACCCTGTCGTAGTGATGAGTGCAAAAACCGAGGCGAGGATCGCTTTGGCCGGAGTGAGTAACGGCAACAAAAAGCTCAACACACCGCCAATCAACAACAGCCAGACCACTTCCGCACCCAGCATATAAGCAGGCTGCTCTTTCAGGTTTTGATCGAGAATACCGGAAATCATGTTGGCGTGGACTTCCACTCCCGGGTAAACCTCCGCTACCGGTGTGGCGCGCATATCCAGCAACCCGGGAGCGGTGGTGCCCACCAGAATGATCTTGCCTTTCAGTTGCGCGGGATCAACGCGGTCATGCAGCACATCGGCAATCGAAATATAACGAAAACTCCCCTGCCCACCGCGGTACGGCACAAAAGTTGCCACATTACTGTCAACCGGGATTTTTAACCTGCCTCCGGCCGTATCCAAATCCAACCACTCCAAACCTGCATACCCGCCGGTCTTGACCCCTGCATATCCGGGTGACAATTTGGTTTGGCCCAGCAGGGTGCGAACCATCGCAAGAGATAAAGACTCATAATATGCGCCGCCGTATTCCACGAGCATCGGCACACGGCGCACCCGGCCATCAAAGTCCACAAAAGGATTGAAATGGCCCGCGCTGGCAGCGGCTTGTTGCAATTCGGGGAGATTGGCGCCGTAGCCATTCCAGGTTGTGAACTCAACCGGATGTCCCTTGAAGTAGCCGGATGGGAAGGTCGGCTCGGGAAGCATCCCTGAAGCACGCTGGTCTTTTTGATTGGTCAGGTAGTACCCCAGCACCACATTGCGATTTTTTATCTTGCCGGCAAACAGCTTGTCGTACTCGAGTTGCGGCTGAATTTGGCTGAGCGCGGCATGAAACGGCATATCGCCCTTGAGCTGATTTTGCCCGAGCTTCTGCAACACCTTTAGCCCCGAACTCTCATCCCTCTCGGCAAAAACGATGTCAAAGCCCACCACCGCGACGCCGTATTTATCGAACAGCTTGTCCATCAACAAGGCCAGGCGGTCGCGACTCCATGGCCAGCGCCCTTCTTCCTTCAGGCTTTTTTCGTCTATATCGAGAATAACGATACGGTCATCCGGCGTGCGCGGCATGGTCAACCGCAATCGATAATCGTAAATAATGGAAGACAGCTGTTCGACAAAATCCAGTCTGTAAAAACGGGCGGCGCTACCGACAAAAAACAAGACTACCAGCAACCCAAACCCGATCAAGATTGCGTTTTTTTTCACGGCGCTCCTCGTCAGAAGACAGAGATCAGGAATCAGGGGTCAGGAATCAGGTGTTGTGTGCCGCTACGCGGCACGCCAAATTTGAGGTCTCGGCGCAGCCGCGACAAACCCACTGACTCCTGATTCCTGTCTCCTGATTCCTGTTACCCCTTGAAATAGAATTCCATCTTGACCCCGGCCAGCTCGATCACATCGTGTTCATTCAGTTGATGCGCCTGATTAGTCAGTGCCCGACCATTCACCAATGGGAAATTTTCCCCTTCGACATGGGTGATGAAAAAACCCTGCGGACGACGGGTCAGCACCGCCACCTGCAGGCCCGGCTTACCTAAAGTGGTGAGGTTTTTTACCAGCTCGAGTTCCTTCCCTGCATTAGGCCCGGTCAAAACCTGCACCACAGCGACCTGTTTTGGAGCACCGGCTTGCGGAGCGGCCGCAGAAGCGGAAACAGCGGGCTGTACCGGCTGTGCCGGCTTGGCTGGCGCAGCAGCTTGGCCAGGAGCAGCCGAAGCCGCCGGCCTGCTCGCTTCGAACTTGCCGGTCTTTTCTGCCGCCTCTTCATGTGCCGGTTTAATACCGGACATGGTTTGCATAAAACCCTGTGTCTCCGCAGTTTTGTTCGCACCAGGGGCTGGAGCCGCATGTTTGATGGGTGCACGCAACACCATGGTTTTTTCGAAATCGGCGGGACTGGTCTGGGTGACTTGGTCATTGACGTATTTCAACTTGTATTTGCCGATTTCGATCACATCATTGTTTTGCAGGAAGTGCTTTTTAGTCGGCTTCCCATTCACTTCCAGCCCGTTGGTGCTATCCAGGTCTTCGAGGAAGGAATCGTGCAGGATGGTAACGACCGCAGCATGCTCACCGCTCACCGCCAGGTTGTCGATGGTGATGTCGTTATGTGTTTTGCGCCCGATGGTCATGCGCTCCTTGTTGAGGGGGTATTCCTTGATTACCGCCCCATCCATGCTGAGTATCAATTTTGCAGCCATAGTCGTATCCCTTGTACTAATTATTTCTCAAGCCAGCCGAGCAATTTAGCCAGCCAACCACGCGGCATGGCAAATCTCCCCTTTACCTTCACCGCTATCACCGAAACATTATCGCGGCCGCCATTATCGTTCGCCATCTGTATCAGCTGGCTTGCCGCAAGCGGCAAATTGTTCTGCAGCGCATAAAGCGTGGACTGGATATCCTCATCCTCCACCATGTCGTTCAAACCGTCCGAACACAGCAGGTAAATATCTCCGACCAACACGTCATGCACATGGATTTCCGGCTCCACATCGGCATCGATCCCGACCGCGCGCGTCACCAGATTTTTGTTCTTGGACAAACGCGCATCCTCGATGCTGATCATTCCACTATCAATCTGCTCCTGCAGCAGGGAATGATCCCGGGTGATCGTTTCCAGCACTTCGCCGCGCAACCGGTACATGCGCGAATCACCCACATGTCCAACCACCACGCGGTTGTCATAAAACAGTCCGGAGACGATGGTCGTTCCCATCCCGGCATACTGAGGCTGACTTTGCGCGGCATGAAAAATAGAGGCATTGGCCTTTTGAATATTGTCGCGCAACAGCGACACGCCCAGTTCCTCGCCGCCTTTCTCTGCGCGTTCCACCGGGCTGGCGTTCAGCAAACGGTGACTGACTTCCGTTGCGACCACCGAAACAGCAATGCCGCTAGCCACCTCGCCCGCATTGTACCCACCCATGCCGTCAGCCAACACCACCAGGCCACAGGCAGGCTCGCACGCCACACTATCCTCGTTGTGCGAGCGCACCATGCCGGGGTGGGTCTGGCTGAATATTTCCAAGGCCTCCGTAATCTTCATATCTTACCCCTGTAGGCTCGCGGCGCACTGGCGCAATGCGTCGGCCATTTCCGCGCCATTGGCATAGCGCTCCTCGACTTGCTTGGCCAACGACCGGTTAATGATCGCCGCCAGACATGCCGGCAAATCTGCCCTGACGCTCAGAATATCGGTGTGCGGCTCATTGGCGATCCGGAACATCAATTGCGCCATCGAATCCCCTTCGAACGGAAGCTTACCACAAGCCATTTGGTACAAACTCACGCCCAGAGAAAACAGGTCGGAATGCCCTTCGATCTTCTTCCCGGCCAATTGCTCCGGCGACATGAAAGATGGCGTACCCAACACCATGCCGGTTTTGGTTTTGCTCGAGTCGGTGATGCGCGCGATGCCGAAATCGGTCACCTTGGGCGTATCCGTCTCCGGGTCGTACATGATGTTGGCCGGTTTGATGTCGCGATGCACCACGTTCTGTTTATGCGCATAATCCAGCGCATCGGCGACGCGCGCAAAAATACTCATCAACTTGGGTAAAGGCAGCAGATTATCCGGCTTGGTGTAGGGAACCAGATCCTTGCCTTTGAGAAATTCCATCGCGATGTAGGCAAGGTCGTGCTCTTCTCCCGCATCGTACATAGTCACGATGTTCGGGTGATTCAGGCGTCCCGCCGTTTCGGCCTCGCGGAAGAAGCGCATTTTCACCTCTTCCAGCTCATCTGCCTCGAACTCCTGCGCCAATGCCATGGTCTTGATTGCCACGACGCGTCCGATTTTCGGGTCTTTGCCGAGATACACCACCCCCATCGCACCCTTGCCGAGTTCCTTTTCTATCTCATAACGCCCCAGCATCGGCTTGGACACGCCAGCCTTGTCCAGCACCATCGTGCTGGCGTTGCTCTTGCCGGATGAACCGCCGAGCATCACCGTTTCCGACATCGCCTTGGACTGTACCAGGCGCTCATTCAAATCGCGGAACTTGGGGTTATATTCCGCCATGTATTTGAATACCGACTCCGCCTTGTTGAACTGGCGCTTGCGCTCGAAATCCAGCCCCAGGTTGTACAGCACCTCCATCAGACTATCGTCCACCGGCACCTTGCGGAACTTGTCAAAGGCGATATCCAGTTGCCCCTGGCCCTGGAAAGCCAGACCGAGCATGCGGTTGCTTTCCGCAGATTCCGCATCGGATCTCAGCTTGCCCTTCTCGGTCATCAGGAAGCGTTTGGTCGTCAGCAACAAATGACCAACCAGCAACAGCGTGGCGGGCAACATCAGTTGCAACCACATCGCCTGCGTCGTCATCAATATGAAATGCGCGGCCAGCAACACGGCGAACAACGCGCCGGTGACCAGCGCGCCGATGGCGGCATTCAGGCGCGGCAACAACAGGATCAGATATAGCGCGACCAGCAGGAATACGCCGATTTGCGCCCATCCGGCCCACCTTGGCGTAACAAAAAAATCGCCTTTGAGAATGCTCGACACCGAATGCGCCAAAGTCACCACCGGCGCCATACCGGAAGAAATGGGCGTCACTTGCAACGAGCCGATACCGGCAGCCGACGCACCGATCAACACGATCTTGTCGCGGTATTTTTCCGCCGGAATCTTGCCGGTCAGAACATCATAGAAAGAATCCACCGGAAAGGCCGGACGACCATCTTTGTCCTTGTAAAAATAGGTGTGCATCCGCAACGCAGGGTCTGTGGCGATTTTCTGATTACCCAGCTGCACCCCTACACCCAGATTGACTTGTATGTCCTTGGGCTCGAGATTGAGGCTCCTGGCTGCCAGCATCAGCGACAGCGATGGGTAGTATTGATTGTAATAGCCAACCACCAGCGGCTCGGTGCGTATCGCACCGTCCACATCCGGAAAGCTGTTCAGGTGTCCGATGGCCAATGCCTTGCTGCCCAAAACCGGAATCGGCGGCAGCACGCCCAGCGATTGCAACGGCATCTCGCCTGAACCGCCGGAGTCTTTCACATTCGTAAGATTATTGCGCAACACATAGTCGGGCAATTCATGGTCGGGCTTGCCTTGCGGTTCGCCCAACTCGAAGAACATCGCCAGCAGAACATCGTTCGCCCTGGCGATGCTTGCACTGAGTTTTTGATCGTTATCGAGGTTTTGCGCCGCCTCCTGCAGCAACGCATTCAACTGCGCCAGTTCAGCCCGGTGTACGGGGTCAGTGCTGTTTTTCAGTTTGGAATTGCCAAGCAATTCGGCAATCTTGTAAATATAGTCCAGCCCGGCATCTACCTGCGGCTCGAAGAAAAATGCGGTATAGCCGATTACCTTGGCATGACCCGCCGCCAGGACATCTATCATCCTGGCATGTATCGCGCGCGGCCAAGGCCAGCGCCCCAGATTGGCGATGCTTTGCTCATCGATCGCTATCACCGCGATCTTGTCGCTCGGAGTCCGCGAGGAAGCCAAAACGCCCAAGTCATAAGCCTTGCGCTCCAGGCTCTGCATCAGGTCGCTATTGGCGCCAAGAAGAAATACCAATGCGACCAGCAAACCTACGAACCAGTCCTTCTGCCAAAACGACCACTTATTCATGCTTCCCCCTGATGCCTGTTGTCGAGCCTGATGCATGATATCGAACAAGTTATGGCGCAGATATTAATATATTTCGCAACAACGCACCACAATCCTTCAGATTTATTACGAATTATCTGAAATTGCAAGTTGGCCTGTCCGATAAACCGGAGGGGTCGTTTCCTACTTGATTAGCAACACCGGACAGCTTGCCAGATGCAGCACCTTGTTCACCACCGATCCCAGCAACAACGATTGCAAACCGCCCTGCCCCTGCCTGCCCATCACGATCTGGTCCGCGCTCTGCGCATTGGCGTATTGAGCTATCGCTTCCGCCGGTGTGCCGATGCTGATGTGATACTGGTAAGGCAAGGCGGCGGCATCCAGCGCAGCGCGCGCCGACTGCAGTGCCGCCATCCCCTGTTCGCGGTAATAATCTTCTATGGTCTGCTGATTGATGAACAATTTGACATTACCGGCCGCCACATTCCATTGCACATTCAGCAATAACACTTGGGGAGGCTCTTTCAATGCAGTGAAATTTTTGATTACATGTTCAACCGCGCGTTGTGCGTTAGCTGATCCATCGACCGGAATCAGTATCTTCATCATTACTCCCCTTTCGTTTTGTTATCCGGCTTGACTGCCACTTTCTCGTCGACCAGGTCGATCACCCCGATGGCCACCACCTTATGCATCGCCAACCACTTTCCGGCCACCAGCACCAGCAGGGCGCAGAACGCCGGAACGAGCCAATGGAAATAGTGCCGCGCTTCCGCCAGCGGGCTGAATAAGGCCTCGCTGACCAGCATCTCGCCCGCCACGTAACCCAGCAGTGCACCACCGGCATAAATAATAAAAGGAAAACGATCGATCAGCTTCAGCACCAGCTGGCTGCTCCAGGCAATCAGCGGGATACTCACCAGCAGACCAAACACCAGCAGCATGACATTCCCATGCGCCGCTCCGGCCACGCCGAGCACGTTGTCAATGCTCATCACGAGGTCGGCGATGATAATGGTCTTGATCGCACCGAACAAACGCGTATCCGTCTGAATGTTGCCTTCACCGTGCTCGTCTTCGGGCTGGATCAGCTTGATGCCGATCCAGATCAGCAGCAGCGCACCCACCAGCTTAAGATAGGGCAACGATAACAGGCTCACCGCAAAAAAAGTCAGCGCGATGCGTAAAACAATCGCCCCCAGCACACCAAACAAAATCCCTTTTTTGCGCTGTTCCAGCGGCAAGTTACGGCAAGCCAGCGCGATCACCACCGCGTTGTCGCCGGACAGCAGCAGGTCGATCACAATGATCTTGAATACGTCCACCCAGAACTGGGGCGTAGAAAACATTTCCGGCATTGCCTAACCTTTCAGAACTTGCTGCATGACCCGCCCCATCTCCGCCGGGTTGCGCGTGATGTGGATGCCGCACTCTTCCATCACCGCCAGCTTGGTTTCGGCGCCGCCCTGCCCTCCGGAAATGATCGCACCCGCGTGTCCCATACGTTTGCCGGGAGGCGCGGTGATGCCCGCGATAAAACCGACCACCGGTTTGCGCATATTGCCCTTGATCCAGCGCGCGCATTCTTCTTCATCGCTGCCGCCGATCTCGCCGACCATGATCACCGCATCGGTTTCCGGATCGCTGTTGAACAGCTTCATTACATCCAGATGCTTCAGGCCGTTGATCGGGTCGCCGCCGATACCCACACAGGACGACTGTCCCAAGCCAAGCGCGGTAAGCTGTCCGACCGCCTCATAAGTCAGCGTGCCGGAACGCGACACCACGCCGATGCGCCCCTTGCGGTGGATATGTCCGGGCATGATGCCGATCTTGATCTCATCCGGCGTGATCAGTCCCGGGCAGTTCGGTCCGATCAGCAACGTTTTCTTGCCAAGCATGTTGTAGCGGGTGCGCAGCATGTCATGCACCGGAATGCCTTCGGTGATGCAGATCACCAGATCCAGTCCCGCTTCAACCGCCTCGTCTATCGCGGCGGCCGCGTAAGCCGGCGGCACGTAGATCACCGACACCGTCGCGCCGCTTTGCGCCTTGGCATCCACCACGCTGTCATATACCGGGATGCCCTCGTAGCTCAGCCCCGCCTTGCCCGGTGTGACGCCTGCGACGAAACACGCCGCCCCATTCGCGTAGGCCTTGCAGTTCGCGGTATGGAATTGGCCGACCTTGCCGGTCATGCCCTGCGTCATCACTCTGGTGTTCTTATCGATCAAAATAGACACGATCATTGCCCCTTACAAATTTACTTAGCAGCGCCATAAGTTTTTGGTTTCGACTAACCTGAAGGTAAGTCTTCGCCGAAAGGTTGTAGCTGCCGCGCTAACCGCGCGCAGCGGCTACAACCTTTTCAGCGGCATCCGCCATGTCGCTGCCGGAAATGATCGGCAGCCCGGACTCCGCCAATATCTTCTTGCCCAATTCCACGTTGGTGCCTTCCAGCCGCACCACCAGCGGCACTTTGAGATCCGCCTCGCGCGCCGCCGCCACCACGCCTTCGGCTATCACATCACACCTCATGATGCCGCCGAAGATGTTGACCAGGATTGCTTTGAGTTTCGGGTTACGCAGCATCAGCTTGAACGCTTCGGTGACTTTCTCCCTGCTCGCTCCGCCGCCCACATCGAGGAAGTTCGCCGGACTGCCGCCATACAATTTGATGATATCCATGGTCGCCATCGCCAGCCCCGCACCATTCACCAGGCAACCGATGTCGCCGTCCAAAGAGATATAGCTGAGGTCAAATTTTGACGCCTCTATTTCAGCGGGATCTTCTTCGTCCAAATCGCGCATCGCGACGATCTCGGGATGGCGATACAGCGCGTTGCTGTCAAAATTAAACTTTGCATCCAGTGCCAGCACACGGCCATCTGCGGTCAGCACCAGCGGATTGATCTCGGCCAGCATCGCATCCTTGTCAACGAAAGCGCGATATAAGCCTTGCAGCACCGTGCGTGCCTGAGCAAGCGCCGCTGGGGGTATACCGATCTTGCGCGATACCTCGTCCGACTCGGCGTCGATCAATCCCTTCTGCGGGTCGATCCACACCTTGTAAATTTTTTCCGGCGTATGCGCGGCAACCTCCTCGATCTCCATGCCGCCCTCGCTGCTCGCCAACAACACCACGCGCTGCCTGCTGCGATCGATCACCATGCCGAGATAGAATTCCCTGCTAATCTGCGCGCCCTGTTCGATCAACAGGCGCCGCACCACCTGGCCCTCAGCGCCGGTCTGATGCGTGACCAGATGCATACCCAATATCTGCCGCGCGGCGCGGCGCACCTCTTCCGGCGAACGCGCCACCTTCACCCCGCCGCCCTTGCCGCGCCCGCCGGCGTGAATCTGCGCCTTCACCACCCACACATCGCCACCCAATTGCCGTGCCGCTTCCACCGCTTCATCGACACTGAAACATGCCACCCCGCGCGGCGTGGATACGCCAAATTGACGCAGGATTTCTTTACCCTGGTACTCGTGAATTTTCATAATAAATGATCGGCTGAACGAAGTTCGCGACGCGATTGGCGCGCAGACGCAATCTTACCGAATTAATAGCGGGCAAGCGGGAAATTGTGCAGAAGAAGCAAGCCTGCCTGTCTCATTCACGCTGCTTGCAGCCTGCCGCACCAGTGCGTAATTCACGCGCTTAAATATTGGAGCTTGTGAGCCCGGACGTATCGAGCCATGGGCTTTGGATCATATGCGTTCCGTCAAATTTCCAGCGTCCACCCAAACACGCGCCGGCCTATCTATAACTCACGCAATGGCGGCTCAACTTCCCGCTGTTTTATTACGGGGTTGCTGAGGAACCCGGATTCTGGAGCCGTGATCCGACCAGCTTCATGGTAATGACCAACGCAGCGCCATTGAGAAAATGCGGTTACAAACCGGTTACAACTCACAAAAAATACCAGCCGTTAAAAACGGCCGGGATCATTGTAAGTTTTATCGGTATTGGTGCCGCTTGTCGGATTCGAACTGACGACCTACCGCTTACAAGGCGGTTGCTCTACCAACTGAGCTAAAGCGGCATGAAAAAACGAGGAAATTAAAGACTCTTTTGCAAACTGGTGGGTCGTGCGTGATTCGAACACGCGACCAACGGATTAAAAGTCCGCTGCTCTACCGGCTGAGCTAACGACCCCTCGCAAAGGAGCGCGAATTATACGGATTTAGCCCACCCTGTCAACGCAAAACACCTTACGCAAAACACCTTACCTTGGCAAGGCTTGCAAGATTATGAAACGCGATAAGCTGTCGGGTCATCCACGCCGGCAGCCACAAATCCCGCGTGACGCAAGCGGCAAGCATCACATACTCCGCAGGCGCGCCCTGTTTCATCTGCCTGGTAGCATGAAACTGTCTGTGCGAAATCCACGCCCAGTTCGCGGCCCTGCCGGATGATCTCTGCCTTGGACAAATGCTGCAACGGTGCATGCACGGTGAGCGGATGACCTTCCACCGCCGCCTTGGTGGCGAGATTCGCCATGCGCTCAAACGCTTCGATATAGGCGGGACGGCAATCCGGATAACCGGAATAATCGACCGCATTCACGCCGATGAAAATGTCCTGCGACTGCAACACCTCGGCCCAGGCCAGCGCCAGCGACAACATGATGGTGTTGCGGGCGGGAACATAAGTCAGCGGGATGCCCTCGGTCGGCTGTTGCGATACTTCGATGCTGTTATCCGTCAGCGCAGAACCGCCGAAACCGGTGAGGTCGATCTTCACCACCCGGTGTTCGTGCGCGCCCAGCGCTTGTGCCACGCGCTGCGCAGCAGCGAGTTCGGCGTGGTGGCGCTGGCCGTAATCCACGCTCAATGTGTGACAGGTAAAACCCTGTGCGCGTGCCATCGCCAGCACAGTTGCGGAATCCATCCCGCCGGATAGAAGTATCACGGCGTTTCTCATCATCAGTGTCCGTGCGCGTTGTTCCATAATAATTTATGCAACTGGACCTGCAAGCGTACGGGCAGGCGATCGTGCAAGATCCACTCTGCCAGATGAGTGGCATTCAGCGTGCCCTGCGCAGGCGAAAACAGGACCGGGCATTTTTCGGCGAGACGATGTTGCAGCAGGATTTTCTTTGCCCACTGGTAATCGTTCTCATCGCACAACACGAATTTAATTTCGTCGTGCGCGGTCAGCAATTCCAGGTTTTCCAAACGATTCTTTGCATCTTCGCCGGATGCCGGGGTTTTGATGTCTACCACGCGCATCACACGCGCATCCACTCCGCCGATATCCAGTGCCCCGCCTGTTTCCAGGGACACTTCATATCCCGCATCACACAAGGCGCGCAACAAAGGCAGACAATTTTTTTGTGCCAGAGGCTCACCGCCGGTGACGGTCACGTAGTACGGCGCCTGTTCGGCAACCCGCTGGAGAATATTTGCCAAACTCATGTTTTGCCCGCCGGTAAAAGCGTAAGCCGTGTCGCAATAGCTGCAACGCAACGGGCACCCGGTCAGGCGTATGAATACCGTGGGCAGACCAACGCGGCTGGTTTCGCCTTGCAGGGAATAAAAAATTTCAGCGATGCGCAGTTGTTCGCCTGAATTAGCTTGCGACATATGGGGGCCTCTAAAAATTCAGAGTTCGCCCAAATGCAAGGCGCGGGAAAAATTTCGCAGCGCCGCATATGCAGAATATGTAAGCAAGAAATTTTTTCCGCAACGCAACATAACCAGCGACTTGGCTGTCGTCTTTTGACAGCTTAGTCGAATGGCTAGTTGTTCCATCAGTTGGGATGAAATCTGGTTTTTTAGAGGTCCCCATATGGACTACTTGGCGGCAGCGAGCAGCTTCCTGGCTTTGGCGGCGGCTTCGCTGGCGGGATATTTGGCGACAAGCTGTTTGAGGGTTTTGCGCGCCGCATTGGGTCGCTTCAACCCTTGCTGGCAGCCCGCAATCCCATACAACACATCGGCTGTTTTAGGTGTACCGGGAAAATCCTTGAGCAATCCCTGATAGGTATCCAACGCGCCCTTGAAATCCTTCATCGCAAATTGAGCGTTACCCAGCCAATAATTCGCATTGGGAACATGGACCGAATCGGGATACTTTTTGAGGAACTCCTGAAATGACTTGACCGCATTCGCATGGCTGCCGGCCTTGAACAAACCATAGGCGGCCTCGAAGGCACGGTCCTCGGAAACCGGGTCGGATGGATCGACGGGAATGGATGGCGCAGGTGTTTTGGCGGTTGCGACAGCAGCTTCTTTAGCAGCTTCCTCGGCGGATTCGAAATGACGCAGGCGCGTATCCAAATCCACATAAAAATCTTTTTGGCGCTTTTCGGCATCCTGCAAGCCGTGCGTTGTTTCTTCGTTCTGTCCGCGCAGATTGCGGATCTCCGTATTCAGCGCGTCGATCTGGCTTTGCAAATCCAGCATGGATTGGGTTTGCTGCTTGACGGCATCCTCCAACTTCAGCACACGCGTCTCGAGTTGCTGGATTTGTCTACGTGCCTCGTCGTCATCCAACAATCCCGCTTGCGCGGGAATGGCGAAACACAGACTCAACAACAAAAAGAGCGCGCGGTGCATCAGCATTGTTACATTCTGTTACCTTATTTATTGATACTTGATATCGCTCCGGCGATTTTGTTTCCAGCATGCCTCATTGTGCTCGGTGCAGACCGGCTTTTCTTCGCCATAACTGACGGTTTCAATCTGGCTGGCTTTCGCGCCGCCCAGCACCAGCATCTGCTTCACGCTATCTGCACGACGCTGGCCAAGGCCCAGGTTGTATTCGTTGCTGCCGCGTTCATCGCAGTTGCCTTCCACGCGAACCTTGCGATCGGGGTGCTCGCTCAAGTATTTGGCATGCGCCAACACGACCGGCTTATCGTCTTCCTGCACGGCGGAGACATCAAATGGGAAATAAACACTGCGCTTGGCCAGAATACTGGCCGGGTCATTCAAAGGATCAACCATAACCACGGGCGCAGGTGCTGCTTGCGGCGCCGGTGCAGTCGCTGCAGGGGGAGGCGCGGACGCCGCAGCTGCAGATTCCTTTGGTTTCTCGCTGGCACAGGCCGCAAGCAAATTCACTAACACGATACCGGCAACAAGTTTCTTCATGGTGTTTCTCCTTTAGTTTGGTTTGCTATTGATGTGGTCCCCACACCGGTTCACGTGCATCGCCGCTTTGTGTAAACATATGCTGCTGCACGCGACCATCGCTGGACACGGTTGCCAATATACCACGATCTCGCGCCTCGCTGGCAAACAGGATGAGTTTCCCGTTAGGTGCAAAACTGGGGTTTTTCTCCCACCCGCCCGCGGTGAGAATTCCCACCTGCCCGGTCTGAAAATCCTGCGTGGCGATTTGGAACTTGCCATTGACGAAATGCGTGAACACAAAACCTTTGCCATCCGGATTATAACGCGGCGAAAAGTTATTGCCATCGCCAAACGTCATGCGCTGTTCGGGTCCACCCGCCACCGGCATGCTGTAGATTTGCGGGCTGCCGCCGCGATCCGAGGTGAACAGCAGAGATTGCCCGTCCGGCGAAAAATTCGGCTCGGTATCGATCGCGCCGCTGAAAGTGATGCGGCGCAACCCGCCGCCGTCCGGCTGTATCAGGTAAATTTGCGAACTGCCGTCACGCGTCAACACAATAGCCAATTGCTTGCCGTCCGGCGACCAGGCCGGCGCGCTGTTGCTGCCGCTGAAATCGGCCAGCATCATGCGCTGACGGGTATACAGCGATTGCACGTACACCACCGCATGTCCGGTTTCAAAACTCACATAGGCAAGATGGCTGCCGTCCGGCGACCAGGCCGGCGACATGATCGGCTCGCTTTGCTCAAGCACGTTTTGTTCGTTGTAGCCGTCGCTATCCGCGACTATCAAGCTGTAATGCTTTTTTTCCAGACGGTTTACATAGGCAATACGCGTGCTGAACACACCCTTGTCGCCGGTTAATTTCTCGTAGATCAGATCCGAGATGCGGTGCCCGACCGCGCGCACCTGGTCATCATTCGCCGAGACTGACTGGCCGACCAACTGGGCCTGCTTGACCACATCCAGCAAACGAAAACTTGCTTCGATGCGGCCATTGTTTAGCAATCCGACTTTGCCTATCGCCAATGCGTCCGCGCCGCGCACCTGCCAATCTGGGTAACTGACCTCAGCCAGTTCGTGTGGCGATTTTCCAGTCGGGTCAACCAGCCGGAACAACCCGCTGCGCTGCAAATCGCCCACCACCACATCGTTGATAGCTTGCGCCAGCTTGCTATCCCCGCCAAATGGCACGATAGCCACCGGGATCTGGTGCTCGCCCGCACCGATGATTTCAATGCTCAATACGGCATTCGCTACCGAAACCTGCGCCAATAACAGCAATCCCACCATGCCCCGCATTACGCGCAACGCCATAAATATCCTTCCTATTCAGTTGGTTTTTCCGGTTTGAAGGTCAAAAGTAATTCACGAAAAGCGCTGAACAACTGCGCATCCGGCGGCAGCGGCAACGGATCGGATTTAAAAATCGCCCGCTCCACCGCATTGTCATAGGCCCCATAGCCGCTGGACTTTTTCAATTCCGCATTCAGCACCGAGCCGCCCGGCAACAACGTTACCAGAAATTCGGCGCTCGCATCCTTCGCCACACCCGGCGGCATCACGATGTTGCTGCGTATCTTGGCCCTGATTTTCGCCTGGTACTCATCCACGACCCTGCCTTTCGCCGCAGCCAGTTCTGCCTGTTTGTCACGCGCTGCCTGCTCGCTCGCAGCCTGCTCTTCCTGTCTGAGTAGCTCGGCCTGTGCCCTTGCAGCCTGTTGTTTTGCAATGCGCGCATCCGGCCTGGCAATTTGTTGCTTGTTGTTCTTTGGTTTAACCTGTTCTACGGCTTTTGGAGCGAGTTTCTTTATTTCCGGCCTGGCCTCAACCGGTTTGATCGCGGCTTCCTTTTTCTCGGGCATCACGATGTCGGGCTCGGCTATTTTTTGCTGCGGCGGCTGCACGGCTTCCTCAATCTTGGGATTGACGGGTGGTGCGACGGCCTCCTCCGGCAAGCTCCGCCACAACTCCACACTCATCGTCGGGGATGAAAAGGGCTGCCTGTGCCAATTAAAGCCAAAATACAACAGCGCGAAGAACACGCTGTGCACCGCCAGCGCCAGAATGCCGGCGGGCAGCTTATGGGGTTCGTAATAAACCGTTGCGCTCATTTCCTGGCTTGTGTCAGCAGACCGACTTTCTGGATATGTTGTTGTTGCAGCGCGTCCATCACATTGATGACTTCTTCATAGCGCACGTTCCTGTCCGCGGAAATCACCACCGCCTGTTCCGACTGATTTTGCTGCCGGGTTTTCAATATCGCAATCAACTCATCGCGCGTCACATTGCTTTCCGCACCGCCCATGGCGTGATCGCGCAACGCCAGCGTGGCGTCTTTCCTGATGATGACTTCCAGCGGGGCAAGCGGCGGCGCAAGCGCCTTGGCCACGCTGGGCAAATCGATCTGGCCGGGATTCATCAGCGGCGCGGTCACCATGAAAATCACCAGCAGCACCAGCATCACGTCGATATACGGCACGACGTTGATCTCGTTCATCAGGCGATTGGCGGGGCGGTTATTCGATTTCACAAACACCTCTCAAAATCGTAGCGAGCGGGATGACTGGCAAGGCGCGGGGTAAGGAGCGACCGAGACATGCCGTTCCGGCAGGCGACAGAGCGAGGAACGAGTAACGAAGCCAGCCGCCCGCGCAGTAGATTTTCAGAGGTGTTCATGGCTGGCGTTGCAGGACGTTTGAAAATTCTTCGGTGAAGCTGTCGAAGCGGGTGGAAAGGCGGTTGATTTCGTGCGCGTAGCGGTTGTAGGCGACCACCGCCGGGATCGCCGCGAACAAGCCCATCGCGGTCGCCACCAGCGCTTCTGCGATGCCGGGCGCGACGTGCGCCAGAGTTGCCTGACCCACGTTCGCCAGACCGCGGAACGCATTCATGATCCCCCACACCGTACCGAACAATCCCACATAGGGGCTGACCGAACCGACCGAGGCGAGGAACGCCAGATGCGATTCCAGCCGGTCCATCTCGCGCTGATAGGTCGCGCGCATCGCGCGGCGCGTACCTTCCATCACCGCGCTGGCATCCACTCCATGCTGCTTTTTCAACTTCACAAACTCGACAAATCCGGCGGCGAAAATACGCTCTAGGGCGCCCTGATCCCGCAGTGAACTGCTGTTTGCATACTTGTAAAGTTCGTTCAGATTCTGGTTGTGCCAGAAGGCATCCTCAAATTCTTCGGTCAGCCTGACTTCACTGCGGATGGCGAACATCTTGAGGAAGATGTACCACCACGACATCAGCGACACCAACAGCAACAAGCCCATCACCAATTGCACCAGCACGCTGGCGTTGCTGACAAGATGCACAAACGACAAATCCTGCGTCACTTCCATGTTAGCCCTTCCATATCAACCCATCCCCTTCAATTCTTCCATTGATCGCGCAACACCTCCGGCACGCTGACCGGCTTGAAACTTTCCAGCGAGACGCACACCAGATGCACTTCGGCCTCGGTCAACACTTCAGCGCCGCGCCGCACGGTTTGCAACAGCGAAATTCGGCTGCGGCCGATGTCCTTGATCTGCGCCGTCACGTCCAGCAAATCATCCAGCAGCGCGGGCTTGAGATAATCCAGCTTGAGCGAGCGCACTACGAACACCATCCCGAATTCCTTCATCAATCCGGCGTTGCTGTATCCGTGGGCGCGCAGCCACTCAGTCCGCGCGCGCTCCATAAAGTTCAAATAATTGGCGTGATAAACCACGCCGCCCGCATCCGTGTCCTGGAAATACACGCGGACCGGTAATGAAAAAATCTTGCTCTTGCTCATTTTATCAATCGTCACCCAATGGCAAGTCGCCGCTGACCGGATTCAGGTTGATCGGATTATTGGCGACCGTCAGCCCGAAATGGCGATAGGCGATCGCGGTGGCCATGCGCCCGCGCGGGGTGCGCTGCAGATAGCCCTGCTGGATCAGGTACGGCTCCAGCACGTCCTCGATGGTATCGCTCTCCTCGCCGATCGCGGCGGCCAGGTTGTCCAGGCCGACCGGGCCGCCGAGAAATTTTTCGATGACCGCCAGCAATAATTTCCGATCCATCACATCCAGCCCGCGCGCATCCACATCCAGCATGGTCAGCGCGGCATCGGCCACCTCGCGGGTCGCATCGCCGCCGGCTTTCACGTCGGCGAAGTCGCGCACGCGGCGCAGCAGGCGGTTGGCGATTCGCGGCGTGCCGCGCGAACGTTTGGCGATCTCCAGCGCGCCGTCCTGGGTCAGATTCATTTTCAGCAGATTCGACGAGCGCATCACGATGCGCTGCAATTCTTCCGGCGTGTAGAACTCCAGCCTTGCGACAATCCCGAAGCGGTCGCGCAGCGGGTTGGTCAGCATCCCCGCACGGGTGGTTGCACCCACCAGCGTGAACGGCGGCAGGTCCAGCTTCACCGAGCGCGCCGCCGGGCCTTCGCCGATCATGATGTCGATCTGGTAATCCTCCAGCGCGGGATACATGATTTCTTCCACCACCGGCGACAGGCGGTGGATCTCGTCGATGAACAGCACATCGTTGGGCTCGAGATTGGTCAGCAGCGCGGCGAGGTCGCCGGCACGCTCCAGCACCGGGCCGGAAGTGTGGCGCAGGTTCACGCCCATCTCGCGCGCGATGATCTGCGCCAGCGTGGTCTTGCCCAGGCCGGGCGGGCCGAACAGCAGCACGTGATCGAGCGGCTCTTTGCGCCGCTTCGCCGCTTCGATGAATATCTCCAGTTGTCCGCGGATTTTTTCCTGGCCGACATATTCGTCGAGCTGTTTGGGGCGCAGCGCGCGCTCCAGAACCTCTTCGTGCTGGGAAGCCGACGTGGCCGAGATTATCCGGCTGGACTTTGGGTTCAGTTGGGGGGACGGCTCGGCGGAAAGGTTATCGCTGTGAATCATGATGGTGATTACTTTTCATGCGCTGGATAATTTGGTGAATTCTAATTCCGGGTGCGCCACAGCAACAACAATATCACAGGTACCGCATCGCTTGTACCGGGGTCGAATCGTTTTCAGCACACCCTTTGGAATTCAGCGCGGCTCGATCTGCGACAAATGCCGCGCCACGGACAGCCATGCGCCCAGCCAGCCGAGATACATCGAGAACAGCAGCAGCGTCAGGCTGTCGCCCGGCGACAGCGGATGCAATGCGAACTGGCTGGCGTAGAGCTGCGCCAGCGCGTTGAGCTGATGGTTGAGCAGCAGCAGGCTGATGGTGATGATGAGCCAGGCCATGATGCCGCCGAGCAATCCCTGCGTCGCGCCGAAATACAGGAATGGGCGGCGGATGAAGCCGTTGGTCGCGCCGATCAGTTTGGCCACTTCGATCTCGTCGCGCCGGGTCAGGATTTGCAGGCGGATGGTGTTAAAGGTGATGGCGATCAGCGCGAGGCTGAGCAGGATGGCGAGTATCAGCACCAGCATCCTCCCGAATTTTAGCAGGGCTTCGAGCTTGTAGGCCCAGGCCGAATCGAGCTGCGCCAGTTCCACCCTGGGCAGCTTGGCCAGTTCGATGCGCAGTTCGTCCAGCGCTTGCGCTGCGCCCGGTTTCGGATAAACGATGAAGGCATCCGGCAAGGGGTTCTGGTTCAAGCCGCCGATCACGTCGGCGAGTCCGGTGCTTTGTTTGAGTTGCTCCAGCGCCTGCGCGCGGGAGACAAATTCGACGCGGGCGATGGCCGGATGCTGTTCCAGTTGTCTGCGCAGCTTGTCGATGTCATCCGCTTTCGCATCCATGCTCATGAACAGGCTGATCTGCGGTGTGCCGGAGAGTTGCGCGACCAGTCCCTGCGCGTTTTGCAGCAGCACATACATGCCGGCAGGCAGGCTGAGCGCGATGCCGATGACCAGAATATTGAGGATTCCTGCCAGCTTCGATGCGAACATGCGCCGCAATACGCCGACATTTTGTGCGAGTGCGTGCCTCATGCCTGTGCTGATTCGCCTGAGGTTGGGAATGGCAAGGCGGGTTGCAACTCGCCCTGCCTGAGCGCGAGCACGCGCACATCGGTATTTTGCAGCACGCTTTCATCGTGGGTGGAGATCAGCAGGGTGACGCCGACCTGGTGGAAGGATTTGAATATCGCCATGATCTCCTGCGCGTATTCGGCATCCAGATTCCCGGTCGGCTCGTCGGCCAGCAGGATGGACGGGCGGTTCACGATGGCGCGCGCGATGCACAGGCGTTGCTGTTCGCCGCCGGACAGCGCGATGGGATTGGATTTTTCGCGCTTGAGCAAGCCCACCTTGTCGAGTGCGGCGCGCGCCCGCTTGTGGCTTTCGCGGTAATCGAAACCGCAGATCTGCAGCGGCAGCAGCACGTTGTCGAACACGTTGCGGTCGAACAGCAGCTTGTGATCCTGAAAGATGATGCCGAGGTTGCGGCGCAGAAATGGCAGTGCGCGGCTTTTGAGCACGCCGACGTTCTGGTGGTTGACCAGCACGCTGCCGAGGTTGGGCCGCTCGATCGCCGCGATGAGTTTGAGCAGGGTGCTCTTGCCCGCGCCGGAGTGCCCGGTGAGGAACACCATCTCGCCTGCGGCGATCTCGAACGAAACGTTCTTCAACGCCTGATAGCCGCCCGGGTAGCGTTTGTGGACCTGGTTGAAGCGGATCATTCGTCCATACCCAAAAGTCGTAGGGTGGATAAAGACGCGTAGCGGCGTATCCACCGATCAAATGGTGGATACGTGCCTGATGGCGCTTTATCCACCCTACATACCTGGTTGAATTTAATCATTTCAATTTCAAAACCATGTCCACGAAAGGCACGAAAAAAGGATAACGGACAATTTCGTGCTTTTCGTGTCTTTCGTGGAACAATATTTTTCTCATTCATCCAGCCCCAGCAACGCCGCGACAAAATCCTCAGCAACAAAGGGGCGCAGATCGTCAAGCCCCTCGCCCACGCCGATGAATCGTACCGGAATCGGATGCGCCCGGCTATGGTGAGAATGGGCAATCGCGGCGATCACGCCGCCCTTCGCCGTGCCGTCCAGCTTGGTGAGGATCAGACCGGTGACGCCGAGCGCCTGATCGAAAGCCTTGACCTGGCTCAGCGCGTTCTGCCCGGTGTTGGCGTCCAGCACCAGCAGTACCTCGTGCGGAGCATCGGGAAGAAGTTTGGCGATGACGCGCTTCACCTTCTTGATCTCTTCCATCAGATTCGCCTGGGTGGTCAATCGTCCGGCGGTATCGGCCAGCACCACGTCGATCTTGCGCGCCTGCGCAGCTTGCACGGCATCGTAGATCACCGCGGCGGCATCGCCGCCCTGCTGCGCGATGACCGCCACATTGTTGCGTTCGCCCCAGGTCGCCAGTTGTTCTCTTGCAGCGGCACGAAACGTGTCTCCTGCCGCGAGCAGTACCGACAAACCCTGGCCTTGCAGATATTTTGCCAGCTTGCCGATCGAGGTGGTCTTGCCCGCGCCGTTCACCCCCACCATCATGATGACGAAAGGCTTATGGGTTTGGGCGTGCAGCGGTTGTGCCAGCGGCTTGAGCAGCCTGAGCAGGCAATGCGCGAGGGCTTCCTTGAGCTCGGACGCTTCGCTCAATCGCTGCTCCCTGACCTGATGGCGCAAGTCGGCGAGCAGCGCGCGGGTCGCGTCCATGCCGACATCGGCGGTGACCAGGATGGTTTCCAGTTCCTCGTACAGATCGTCGTCTATTTTGCCGCCGCGGCTGAACAGGCCGGTCAGTTGGTCGCCGGTGCGCGCCAGGCCGGATTTCAGTTGTGCGAACCAACTTGAACCCGGCTTGTCTGTAATGCCCTGATCGTTGTCAGGCACGGATGATTTTTTTTTCAGGAAACTGAACATCTGTTTATTTAAGCAATGCAGGCAAAGCCTGGCCTGTGCACCAAGGCTGGACGGGCGTTGACAGGGTGCCGCACAAACAGGATGTCTGCATCGATCATAAGGTTATCGGTAAATGAACGTAGTCTGGAGGCAAATAAATGTCGCATAATGCGTGCGCATTTTATGCCGATTCCGAGTTGAAGGGTTCCGATTTATTCGTTGAAAGGTTTTTAAAGAGATATGAGAACTGTCCTGGTTTATATTCTGCTGTTTCTGGGTTTGTCGTACAACGCCGCGCAGGCGGAGGTGTTCGAACGCACGCTGGCAAACGGCCTGAAAGTCGTCGTCAAGGAAGATCACCGCGCCCCGGTGGTGGTGCAACAGATCTGGTACAAGGTCGGCAGCATCGACGAGAGCACCGGAACCACCGGCGTATCGCACGCGCTGGAACACATGATGTTCAAGGGCACCAAGACCGTGCCGGCGGGAGAATTTTCCAAGCGCATCGCGGCTGCCGGCGGGAGCGAGAACGCGTTTACCAGCACCGATTACACCGCCTATTTCCAGCAGTTGTACAAATCCAGATTGCCGCTGGCGATGAAGCTGGAGGCTGACCGGATGCAGAATCTCAACCTGACCGAGAAGGAATTCGGCAAGGAGATCAAGGTGGTCATGGAAGAGCGGCGCATGCGCACCGACGACAACCCGCAGGCGCTGATGAATGAAATCATGATGGCGACGAGCTATGAGGAGCACCCCTATCACAATCCGGTCATCGGCTGGATGAGTGACCTGCAGAAGCTCAAGGTAAACGATGTCAAAGTTTGGTATAAAAGATGGTACGCGCCCAACAACGCCACGCTGGTCATCGCCGGCGACGTCAAACCGGACGAAGTGTTCGCGCTGGCAAAACGCTATTACGGCTCCATCCCGGGACAGGTACTGCCGCCCCGGCACAACTTTGACGAGCCCAGGCAAGTGGGGATCAAGCGCGTGGTCGTGAAAGCACCCGCAGAGTTGCCCCGCCTGGTGATGGCCTACCACACGCCGGTGCTGAGAGATCCCAAACAGGACTGGAAACCTTACGCGCTGGAAATGCTGGCAGGCGTGCTGGATGGCAACGAGTCGGCGCGCCTCAACCAGCATCTGGTGCGCGACCAGCAGGTCGCCATTTCGGCGGACGCGGGTTATGACGACACGTCGCGCGGACCCAGTTTGTTTACCCTGGATGCCACGCCGAGCACGGGCAAAACGGTGCAGGATGTCGAGGCTGCATTGCGCGGCCAGATCGCATTGCTGCTGAAAGATGGCGTGAGCGAAGAGGAGTTGAAGCGCGTCAAGGCGCAAGTGATGGCCGCTGAAGTGTACAAGCGCGACTCGGTGTTCTACCAGGCCATGCAGATCGGTCAACTGGAAAGCATCGGACTCGGCTATCAGGCCATACCGGTGATGCTGGAAAAAATTCAGGCGGTGACGGCAGAGCAGGTGCAGCAGGTCGCCAAAGAGTTTTTGCAGGACGACAACCTGACGGTCGCGGTGCTCGATCCGCAGCCGCTTTCGGGTAAACCGAAACACAAGTTTGAAGGGGGATCGTCAAATGTTCGCTAATAAAACACTTCATAAGTGCGGTAGGGTGGATAAAGTGCCAACCCTCACCCCAACCCTCTCCCGGAGGGAGAGGGAGCGATTGCCCTTTCCCCCTCCGGGGGAAAGTTGGATAGGGGGCTGCACGTATCCACCATGTGGAACGGTGGATACGGCACGATGTGCCTTTATCCACCCTACGAAACTGATCAAATCCATTGTGGTTGCGGCTTTGTGCTGTATTTCAACCATTGCGATTGCCACTCCCAATATCCAGCACTGGCAGAGTGCCAGCGGCGCGAAAGTGTTGTTCGTGGAAAATCACGATCTCCCGATGCTGGATGTGGAGGTGACGCTGCAGGCGGGCAGCAGCTTTGACGCGCCGGAAAAATCCGGCGTGGCGGGAATGACCCATCAGTTGCTTGATTCCGGTGCGGGCGGTTTGAGCGAGGACCAGATTTCGCGCGGCATGGCCGATATCGGCGCGCAATTTGGCGGCGACTTTAACCAGGACAGTGCCAGCGTGTCGTTGCGCACCTTGAGCAACCCGGAACAACGTGACAAGGCGCTGGACATCATGTCACGGGTGCTTCAGCACCCTGAATTTCCGGAAGCGATCCTGGCGCGCGAAAAAGTGCGGCTGATCGCCGCGCTGAAAGAGGCCGAGACCCGGCCGGAGAGCATCGCCGAGAAGGCTTTCCAGAAGGCGGTGTTCGGCACGCATCCATATGCATTGCCCGGTACTGGCGAAGCCGGCACAGTGGAAAAAATCACCGTGCAGGATCTGCGCGATTTTTATCAGACGCATTACCAGGCTGACCATGCCGTGGTCGCGATCATGGGCGATGCAACGCGGGCAGAGGCGGAAACAATTGCCCGGCAACTCACCGCGCAATTGCCAAAATCCCCCGGTCCTGCCGCATTGCCCGAGGTCGTGATGAAGATCGCCGCCAGCGAGCAGCGCATCCCGCATCCAGCCAGCCAGAGCCATATCCTGATCGGTGCGCCCGGCATGGCGCGCGGCGACCCGGATTATTTCCCGCTTTTTGTCGGCAACTACATTCTGGGCGGCGGAGGTTTTGAGTCGCGCCTGATGAACGAGGTGCGCGAAAAAAGGGGGCTGGCTTACAGCGTCTATAGTTATTTCATGCCGCTCAAGCAGCCCGGACCGTTCCAGATCGGCCTGCAAACCAAGAAAGAACAGGCCGATGAAGCGCTGAAACTGGTGCGCGGCACGCTGGCAAACTTCATCGCCAAAGGCCCCACTGAAAAAGAATTGCTCGCTGCCAAGCAGAACATCATCGGCGGTTTCCCGCTGCGTATCGACAGCAACCGCAAGATACTCGGGTACCTGAGCGTCATCGGCTTCTACGACCTGCCGCTGACTTATCTGGACGATTTCACGCATAACGTCGACAAGGTGACTGTGGCGCAGATCCGCGCTGCGTTCGCGCGCCATATCGATCCGCAGGCGATGGCGACGGTGATCGTGGGGGCACCCGAAGGTACGGCAAAATAAATTTCAAATGAGCCTTTATTGCCCGTTAAGCACATCATTACGACGTAGGAGCCCGACTTGTCGGGCGATTGCGCTTCGCGCAGCAAACTGCGCTCCTGCGAGATTTCATCATTCCGCGAAGGTCCGCATGAGGGGGTTTCCGGGGTGCGTAAATTAATAGGGTAAGAATTATCGGCGGCGATCTGCGCAGCCGCGTGATCAGCTTCCCCGATGCGGATGGATTGCGCCCCACCCCGGATCGCGTGCGCGAGACCTTGTTCAACTGGCTGGGGCAAACGCTGCATGGGCGCACCTGCCTGGATCTGTTCGCAGGCAGCGGCGCGTTGGGCTTCGAGGCCGCTTCGCGCGGAGCAGAGCGGGTGGTGATGGTGGAAAGGAATCCTGCGGTTCTGCGCGCCTTGCAGGACAACGTCAAGAAGATGGGCTGCGCGAATGTGTCCGTACAAGGGCAGGATGGGCTAGAATTCGCCCTTCGCGATGCGCACAGGTATGACGTGATTTTTCTGGACCCGCCGTTTCGGTACAATTCTCTGGGCGATTACCTGCCCAGATTGCTGGCGGTATTGCCGCAACGCCTGAACGAAAATGGCGTGGTGTATGTCGAGTCGGGCGAGAAGATAGCTGTTCCGCCGCCCTGGCAGGTGGTGAAATCCGGCAAGGCCGGACAAGTGCATTATCAGTTACTACAAGTTACGCAAATTCAATTTGCGGGATAAAGCGCAAGGATCCGCGCAGCGAATGACGAGGCATATCGAGATGGATAGACGAGGAATGAGCGACAACGAAGTTGCGGTGGAGACTTACCTTCAGGTTAGTCGGAACCAACACGCGACACCGCGAGCGATAGGGTCGCTGCACAGCAGCGGGGCACCCTGCGGCCTACCCTTTACGGGTGGATTTGCCCGCCAGTTGAATTTGCCATGATTAAGGTGGTTTATCCGGGAACGTTCGATCCCATCACCCGCGGCCACGAGGATGTGGTGCGGCGTGCCGCCGGATTATTCGGCGAAGTGATCGTGGCAGTGGCGGAAAGCCGCGCGCAAACCCTGTTCACGCTGGGCGAGCGGGTGGAGATCGCGAGCGAGGTGTTCGCCAATTTTGCCAACGTGCGCGTGGAAGGCTTCGGCGGCTTGCTGATGAACTTCGTGCAGTTGCACGATGCGCGCGTGGTGTTGCGCGGATTGCGCGCGGTGTCGGATTTCGAATACGAGTTCCAACTGGCGGGCATGAACCGCAATCTGTATCCCGAGGTCGAGACGCTGTTCCTGACGCCGTCAGAACAGTACACGTTCATCTCGGCCACGATGGTGCGCGAAGTCGCGCGCTTCGGCGGCGATGTCAGCAAGTTCGTGTCGCCCTATGTGATGGAAAAATTGCTGCAAAAGAACAAATCGCCCCAGAATTGAACCGGGGAATTGAGTTGAAACAGGAGAAGTAGCATGGCACTGATGATTACCGATGAATGTATCAACTGCGACGTGTGCGAGCCGGAATGCCCGAACGACGCGATCTCGCAAGGCGATACCGTTTATGTCATCGACCCCAACAAATGCACCGAATGCGTGGGCCACTACGATACGCCGCAATGCGTGGAAGTGTGCCCAGTGGATTGCATCCCGATGAACCCCGACTTCAAGGAAAGCAAAGAACAGTTGCAGGCCAAGTATGAGAAGCTGATGGCGGCCAAGGGCAAATAGCGCCTCCTGCATCCGGCTAGCGTTTCTTCCAGACCCCCTTGATCGCCTCCGCGTCGCGGCTCGCGCCAAGCGCGGGCAAGCCGTAGAGGTCCAGCAGCGTGCGCAGCACGCTGTAGTGATCGATGCGCTGCATGCTGATACCCCGTTTCACCATCGGCCCGGCCAGTATCGTGACAACATGATTTTCAGCACGGAAGTCATCCTCATCCCAGGTGAGTATCAGCAAGCTGTTGTGCCTGAACGCCCAGGCGACATACGGCTCGATGCGCGTCTTCAACCACTGGTCCGCCGTCTCGAAACTGCCGTCGTGCATATCGTTGTTCTGATCCGGGATTACAAAAGACACGGTCGGCAGTCTGGAAAAATCCTGCGGAAAATCGGCAAAGCGCTTGTTCAACTCGGCAGGCAAGCGCGTGCCTTGCCAGTTCGCTGCGGGATTATGCTTGCGCTGGTATGCGCCAGACGCGCAGCTCAAATCGCCTGTTTTTGGCAACGACTCGGAATAAGTAACGAAACTGAATCCCCCATCCAGCAGGCTCGATGCAAGATTATCGTTATTGAAAGTATGCCGGCAGGAATCATCGGTGATGCCCTGAGTGGAACCCGAAAACAGCGCCAGATAGTTCGGCAGGCTGGGATGCGCGACGCCATGAGAATCGGTGAACAGCAGGCCGCGCTTCGCCAGCGCGTGGATGTATGAAGCACGGTTGCGCTTGTCCATTATCTGGGAGTAGCCGTGATTCTCCTCAATGACAATCACGACATGATCGGGACGCGGCGACTGCCCCGCGCGGGCAACAGGCGCGGACAGCATGACCAGCAGCGTAATGGCCAGCAAGCGGCGCATGGTCAAGTTCCGGCGGAGTGCACAGCGGCTATTTTCCCGCATCCTCTATTTGCTTCTTCGACGCCTCGGTTGCATCTTGCACGACCTGATCCACACCCTTGGCCTTATCGAGCGCTTCGCGTTGCGGTGCGGCAATTTTGGGCACGGACGGTTTGTCACAGGCTGTGAGCAACAGTGCGAGGACAAGCAGGATGTATTTCATGATTCCTCCGGTTGAATGGTGGTTGATTATAGATCGGGCTGAACGCCATGAATCTGACATTACAAGATTGCCATCGTTGGATTTCACAAGCTTAAGCCAATCTACCCAGGCTTTAATTAATTCATTTCAATCCTAACTCCTTTAATTCTTGTGGAACCGGTTGTTAAGCAGCATTTTCAAACGTACTGATCCCAGATAAGGTTAAGTAATTCTACGCTATTAACATGCGTTTTTACGGGACATGCTGGGCATCCCTTGGACGTGGGTTTGTTTGCACACCCCCGGCATCTTCCAACCATGGTCTTTGCTTTCGCTATTTCACCTTTCAAGCGTTCCAATTCTCGAATCCTGGCCGAGATTTCCTGTATTTCACCATCAAGCTGTGCGGATACTTTTTTACTGCTTTCATCGCCCGTCTTACAGTTTTTTCTGATTGAACCTATTAGCCGTATCGATTCGATAGAAAACCCGTTTCTGGCCAGGTGCAGAATCGATTTGAGGCGGGAGACGTGCCTTTCATTATAAAGTCTCGTTCCGCCATCAGTCCGTAAAGGCCGAAGCAAGGATTCTTCCTCATAGAACCTGATTGTACGTATGGTCGTACCGAGCAAATCCGCCACTTCGCCAATTTTATATTCGTTCGGCATGTACTACTGGATTCTTATCCAGAAATGGAAAAGGCCAGCATTTGAGCACTTATCAGAGATTACCAGCGCAACATCCCCTGAAGCGAGTTTTTTAAATTCTTTTGTAATACGAAGTACAGGGGCGGAACAACACAGACCCTTGATGTCGATAACATGATCACGCTTCACGGTGTCCGCTCCATTCACATTCCAACCAGCTGAGCATTGTAGCCATTGGCTTTAACCCGGCTGAGCAGATTATGTGAATCGATCTCCTGCGGATCGTAGGCGACAAGGAGTAAATGCGGTGTTTGTTTATTGATGCGTGGTGCAATAACCCCTTTGAATTTGCGAAGCTCTTCTTCCAGAGATGCCCGCTGGGCGGCCCCAAGTGTTTCGTTCACATGGATAAGTATATCGGCAAGATGCATTTTCAATCCTCCATTGGACTCACGTGAACCTCACGTGCACGGCAGGTTCAGTATCTTCCGTAAACGTGAGATTGTCAAGCTTCCGAGCGGTTAAGGAGCCGGGTTCAGATTTTCTCCCCGGCCCTGCTCGGGTTAAGCGCAACTCTAGCACAAGCCCCCGCTACTTCTGGCAACTCCCGCAGTAGAAACTGGAGCGCTGCCCCTGTTTGATTTGTTTGATCGGCGCGCCGCAGCGCCGGCACGGTTCGCCCGCCCTGCCATAGACCCAATAGGTCTGCTGGAAATAGCCGGTCCGGCCCGAGGTGTCGACGAAGTCGCGCAGCGTGCTGCCGCCCAGGTTGATGGCTTCGGCCAGGGTCGCGCGGATTTCAGAGACCAGTCTGGCGCAGCGCGGCAGGCTGAGTTTACCGGCGGCGAGTTGCGGTCTGATGCCGGCGCGGAACAGGGCTTCGTTGGCGTAGATATTGCCCACGCCGACCACCACATGGTTGTCCATGATGCATTGTTTGATGCTGACACTGCGCCCGCGCGTGGCCCGGTACAGATACTGCGCATCGAAACCGGCTTTTACAGATGAACCGGGCAAAGGTTCTGGGCCGAGGCCGGCGAGCAGCGGGTGGGTGGCCGGATCACCTGTATGCCACAGCACCGCGCCGAAGCGGCGCGGGTCGCGCAGGCGCATCAGCGTGCCGTTGCCCAGAATCAAATCGAAATGGTCATGCTTATCTGGCGGTGTTTTGGCGGGCAGGATGCGCAGGCTGCCGGACATGCCCAGATGCAGGATCAACGTGCCAGTAACATGAAATTCGCGCAGCGATTCGTTTGCCCCCTCTCCCGCGCGCGGGAGAGGGTTGGGGAGAGGGAAGCGGGCATGATGAATTTCATTATCAGGGGAGGCAATTCTGATATGCCCGCTGCCGCAATCCATCAACAGGTATTTGGCGCGGCGCTTGAGCGAAATGATGGTGCGGCCGCGCAACAGCTTCGGCAGGTTTTTCGGGATCGGCCAGCGCAGGTCGGCATTGCGGATGACGGCATTCCTGATCTTGAGTCCGGTGAGATGTGCGGCCAGGCCGCGCCGCGTGATCTCTACTTCGGGGAGTTCGGGCATGATTGATTAATGTAAAGACCGTCTCACAACGTGACGAGCGCAGGTGCGGGCATGACACGGCGTTGCGTAGCATCCGGGGCGGGAATGCCCGCTCGCGCCTGCTCCCGCAATCGGGCCTTACGGCTAACGTGTCGCAGCCGCACAAGGCAGAAAATGGCAAAAAACCGGAATTTACTGTTTTGTAAATGAGGATTTTGAGTCATTTTTTAACGAAGTATCAGCAAGCGCATAACCAATGACTTAGTTGGCGTAGTTTGCCAGCTTAGTCAGGTGGCTAGTCGTTTCATCAGTAGTTGTGCGACGGTCTTTCAGGCACGGCGGCGTTTCCACCAGATATAGCCTCCCACACCTGCCAGCAGCAGCGGCAAGACCAGCAGAAAGATGCCGCTGATGATGCCGAGTTGCGATTTGCTTAACACCAGGTTGCTGTCTTTCGCGGCGCGAGGTTGCAGTGTAATGAGATGTTCCTCGCCGGCAAGCCAGTTCACCATGTTCATGCCCAGGTCCACGTTGCCGCCGTTGCCGGCGAAACTGTTGGAGAGGAACGCGCCGTTGCCGACCACCACGATACGCTGTTCCCGGTTGTTGGTACGGCGCTGCAGCGCCATCGCGATGACAGCCGGGCCGGGGATGTCGTGCTGTTTATCAAATACCGGTTTACCTTTCGGAGGGTTGCGGCTCACCCATCCTCGCGGCGCGACCTCGACGAGCACCTGGTGTTGCCAGCCCGGATTTTCATTCCAGAGCAGCGGCCGTGCAGAAGGGAAAGCCGTGATCAAATTGAAGTTGCGGGTGACGGGGTGCGGAGGATAAGTCGCGCCCAGCGACCAGGTGGCAGGAGCGTTCATCTCGGCGGCAGCCGGATCGATCACGATGCCGGGCGGAAGTTGCAGGTCGAGTTTCTCGGCGAGGCGTTCCAGTCCGTGCAAGGGTCCGGCGTCCATCAGCCACAGCAGGTTGCCGCCGCGATCCACATAGCGCAGCAGCTTGTCCACTTCGCCGGGCATCAGGTCGAGTTGCGGCTGGGTGATCACCAGCACGCTGACATTGCCGGGCACTTCCTGAGCCAGTGCCAGATTGAGGCTGCCGAGGTGAAAACCGTTCTGCCTGAGCTTCGCACCGAATAGAGAACCGAGGTCGAAGTTGGCGATACCGTCCAGCTTGCGTTCGCCGTGCCCGTCCAGATACATCACGGTTTGATCGCGGGTGTGCGCCAGGCGCAGCAGGGTGCTGGTGACGATTTGCTCGTTGACCTTGGCAAGGTGTTCGCTGCGTCCGGCGTATTCGACCACCATTTCGCCGTTGAAGCGGATTTGCGCCGCGCGGGCTTTTTCGGTTTCTTTCGAGGGATCGACGAAGACCAGATTGATGTCGGGCTTGTAGCGCTGATAGAGCGACAGAAAATCGCGGATGATTTTGCGTATGTCGCCCAGGCGCGCGTCCTGTTCGGTCGCATACACGGTGAAATTCACCGGGCCATCCAATTGTTTGAGCACCTCGATGCTGGCGGGTTCCAGACTGTTGATGGTGTTGTAGGTGACATCGCGCTGCACGTGATGGTGCGCGGCGAGATAGCCCAGGCCGGTTGCAACGCCGATCAGGATCAGCACGAACAGAAGGTTGCGGAATGAGTGAGTCTTAAAAAATTCAAGCATGGCTCACCCGTAGACGCGGTTGTTGTGCAAGCGCTTCATGGTCAGCAACAGGAAGACAGTTGTGAACAAAACAAAGAATGCCGCATCGCTGCTATCCAGCAAGCCGTTGTTGAAATTCTGGAAGTGATTGAGAGGCGAGATGGAATGCCAGGGCGAATTTTCCGCCGCAGCGCCGATGTCGGCCAGCCACAAACCGATCAGCACCGCGAACGCGCCGATCGCGGCGATGATGGGTTGTGTGGTGAGCGCGGAAATATACAGCCCCAGCGCGATATAACTGGCGGTGAGCAGCAGCAGTCCCAGCATATTGCTCAACAGCAGACCCTGATCCAGATCTGTGCCGAATGCCAGGGTATAGACCATCAGCGGCACGCCGGCCATCAGTACGGCCAGAAAAATCAGCAACCCCAGAAACTTGCCGAGCACAATGTGGCGTCCGGACAGCGGGGCCGAAAGCAGCAGCGTGAACGTCTGGTTGCGGCGTTCTTCGGCGATCAGGCGCATCGTGAACATCGGCACCAGCATCATCAGCAGCAGCGCAACCGTGTTGAACATCGGGGCGGCGACTGTGGACGTCACGCCGGGCGGATTGGCGAGCTGGGCGAGTTGCGGTTGTATTTCCAGGAATGCTTCCAGCCGCGCCAGAAAGAACCAAGCGAAAATGAATTGCAGCACCGCCAGGATGAACCAGGTGGACGACATCGCAAACAGGCCGCGCAGTTCGCGCAGGGCAAGCAGGCGGATCATGATGTTGCCCCTTTGGAGTGCGGCGACGCGTCGCCGCTTTTAAAACGTAGACGGGTAAAGCGCAGACGAGTCTGCGCACTCCAAAAAAATCCGCAGAGATACGCTTGCATCATTTCGCCTCTCCTGCGGAAGGGTCGCTGCAAGGCAGCGGGGCTGCGCCAAGACTGCCCGAAGGGCGAGTGTCTGGCGGCGTACCCTTTACGGGTGTACCCGCCGGCGGTGTCAATTCCGCATCCGGCTTGCCGGATAGCGGATTGCCTACCTTTGGTGTACTCCTTGCGGGTGCCATTGTGGCAGTTTCAGCATCGGTGATATTGACGAACACGTCTTCCAGCGTGGCTTGCAGCGGCGTGAGCTGTTCCAGTTGCCAGCCCTGCTGTTCTGCCAGGGTAAGCAGCGCGGCTTTAGGATTGCCGGCCGGGGGGTCGTGATCCGGGGCAAGCAGCACGCGGAACTGCGTGGCGGAAAGTTGCTCGACATGGCTGATGCCGGCGATGCCTTGCAAAACGCTCAGCGGCGGCGGGTTGCGCAGGCCGACGATGAAGCCGGATACGCTGCCGTGTTGCTGCATGTGCGCGCTGGTGTCGCCATAGATCAGCCTGCCGTGCCGCATGATCTCGACGCGGTCGCAGACGCTTTCCACTTCGCCAAGCAAATGCGTGGAAAGGATCACGCTGTGGGTATCGCCCAATTCGCGGATCAGGCTGCGTATCCCGCGGATTTGCGCGGGGTCGAGGCCGACGGTGGGTTCGTCCAGCACGATCACGGCGGGACCATGGATGATGGCCTGCGCGATGCCGACGCGCTGCTGATAACCCTTGGACAAGGCGCCGATGATCTTTTTGCCGACCGCTTCCAGGCCGCAGCGTTGCCGGGTTTGCGCCAGCGCCTCGGCCACTGCGGCAGGCTTCATGCCGCGCAATCGCGCCGCAAATATCAGGTAATCGTTCACGCTGAGTTCACGGTACAGCGGCGGGGTTTCCGGCAGGTAGCCGATATGCGCCTTGGCTTGTGCCGGATGATGCAACAAATCGATGCCGCAGATTTCGATGCTGCATTTTTCGGCGCTGTCCGGCAGCAAACAGCCGGCCAGCATTTGCAGCGTGGTGGTTTTCCCGGCGCCGTTGTGTCCGAGCAGGCCCAGCACTTCTCCGCGCTTCAATTCCAGCGACACGTCATGGATGACTGTCTGATTGCCGAAGCGGCGCGTCAGGTTGCGTGCGGAAAGGGTGATTTCGGGAGTGATGTTGGTCAAAGGCTGGTGGTCGTAAGGGTTGTGAATTTGGCTAAATATAACCTATTATGTGCACCCACATCAAAAGCAGTATTGTTATGACCCAGTTCAAATACATCCTTTTCGGCAGTTTGCTGCTCACCGCCTGCGCGCACGCCCCTGTAAATCAGACCTGGCAACCGGAAGCTGCAGATCGGGCCGGGCAGCCCGAGCCGCAGGCGGAGGCGCCCCAGGCAGAAGTTCCCAAGGTGTTGCCCAACGTCGAGTTGAGCAGCGGGTTGCTCTATGAATTCCTGCTCTCCGAAATCGCCAGCCAGCGCGGCAACGATACGCTCGCCGTCGAGGGCAGTCTGGATCTGGCAAGAAAAACGCGCGACCCGCGCCTTGCCATGCGCGCCGCCCACCTTGCGCTTCAATCCGGCCAATTCGACAAGGCTATCGAGGCGCTCAGGATTTGGCGCGATGCCGATCCTTCTTCGCTCATGGCAAGACGCATGCTGTCTTCGATAATGTTGCGCAGCGGCAGGCTGGCCGAAGCCGGCGAGGAATTCGCCAACTTGCTGAAAGCGGACGAAGGCCATTCCGCACATATCTTTGTCCAGATTTATCAGATGCTGGCCGCCTATCCGGATAAGGCGGCGGCGTTGAAGTTGATGCGCAAACTCGCGCAACCCTATCCGCGTGTGGCTGAAGCGCATTGGGGAGTGGCGCAATTGGCGCAGGCCTCCGGCGACGGGGAGCTTGCGTTAAACGAGGCAAGACAGGCGCGCAGCCTGCGTCCCGAATGGGATATGGCGGTCTCACTGGAGGCGCTGCTGTTGCAGAAGAATGCGCCGCAACAGGGATTGGATGTGTTGCGCGGCTACTTGTCGCGCCATCCCGGTGCGCGTGAAATCCGCCTGCAATATGCGCGCGCATTGCTTGATCAAAAGCAATACAAGCCGGCGCGCGACGAGTTTCAGCGCTTGGCGGACGAAAATCCCGATAACCCGGATTTGGCCTATGCCATCGCACTGATCTCGCTGCAGCTGAACGACTTGAAGAGCGCGGAGATACAACTCAAGCAGGCGCTCAGCAAGGGCAAGAAAGATCAGGATACTGTGCAGTTTTACCTCGGGCAGTTGAGCGAGGCGAAGAAAAACGAAGATGAAGCGATCGCCAATTATCGCGAGGTCAAGGGCGGCGTATTTCTGTTGCCCGCTCAGGTACGCATCGCTTATTTGCTGAGCAAGCGCGGCCAGCTTGCCGAAGCGCGCAGGCTGTTGCAGCAGTTCCCCGCCACCGACGATCGGCAGCGCGCGCAACTGGCGATGGTCGAGGCGCAATTATTGCGCGAGGCGAATCAGTTCGCCGAGGCATATAAGGTGTTGGATCAAGCCCTGGAGAAGCAGCCCAGCCATATTGACCTGCTTTACGAAACCGCGATGATGGCCGACAAGATCGGCAAGCCCGACGTGTTCGAGCAATTGATGCGCAAGCTGATCAAGATCAAACCCGATCACGCGCAAGCCTACAATGCGCTGGGCTACGGCATGCTGGAGCGCAACGAGCGCATTCCGGAAGCGATGGAGCTGGTGGAAAAAGCCCTGCAGCTTGCGCCCGATGATGCATCCATCATGGACAGCGTGGGATGGGGTTACTATCGCAGCGGCAAGCTGGATGACAGCGTGAAGATGTTGCGGCGCGCTTTTGCCGGCAATGCCGACCCCGAGATCGCCGCGCATCTTGGCGAAGTGCTGTGGGTGCGCGGCGATAAAGCGGAAGCCAAAAAGATCTGGCAGGATAGTCTCAAGGAAAACTTCGGCAATGAGCAACTGCAAGCGGTCATCAAAAAATTTGACCCCTGATGATGCGGTTGTTGGTTTTTTTTTGGCTGGCCTTGCTGAGCGGCTGCGCGTTATCACCCCCTGCCCCGACGCAGGTTGCGCGCCCCGCACGGCTGGAATCCGCATCATTTGCAATGAACGGCCGCATCTCGATCAATCATCATGGCGAGCGGCATTCCGCCGGGTTGCACTGGACACATCATGTGCATTCCGATGAAATTTTGCTGCTCAACCCGCTCGGGCAAACTGCCGCGCGCGTTTATCGCGACGATAGCGGTGCGACGCTGGACGATGGCGCCAAACACTATCAGGATGTTGATGCAGAGTCGCTGATGCAGCAGGTGCTGGGCTGGCATTTGCCGCTGGTCGGCTTGCATCAATGGGTGCTGGGTCTGCCGGTTGCCGATACGCCGGCGCAAATCGAGCGTGACAGCAATGGCCGGATCACCGTGCTGCGCCAGGATGGCTGGGAAGTGCGCTATTTGCGCTATGCCGACACCAGGCCGGACAGCATTCCGACGCGCATGCAGTTAAATCATGAAGATTTGCAAATACAACTGCTGATAGACGAGTGGGAATGGAATCCGGAATAAACCTCACTTGCCCCGCACCGGCAAAATTAAATCTGTTCCTCCATGTCGTCGGGCGCAGGCCGGACGGGTATCACCTGCTGCAAACCCTGTTCCGCTTCATCGACCTCCATGACACGCTGCACTTCAGCTTGCGCGAAGACGGTGTGGTGCGGCGTACCAATGTTGTCGAGGGCGTGGCTGAAGAGCAGGATTTATGCGTGCGCGCGGCGCGTCTGCTGCAAAGCGGGACCGGGTGCAGATTGGGTGTGGACATCGGGATTGAAAAGCACATCCCGATGGGCGGCGGCCTGGGGGGCGGCAGTTCGGACGCGGCGACCACCTTGCTCGCGCTGAATCGCTTATGGTCATTGGGCTTGTCGCGCACACGCTTGATGCAGATGGGCTTGCGATTGGGCGCGGATGTGCCGGTATTTATTTTCGGTGAAAATGCGTTTGCCGAAGGTGTGGGCGAAAAGCTGCAAGCTTATCCACTGGCGGAGGCGTGGTATCTGGTATTGTTCCCGCCGGTGCAGGTGCCGACCGCGCAGATTTTTGCGCATCCCGAATTGACACGGAATGCCGTTTCCATCACAATGCGCGCCCTCCCGGAGCGGCAACTTTGCGACGAGCGGCAATTTCGCAACGATTTGCAACCTGTGGTGTGCGAACTCTACCCGGAAGTGGCGCGTCATATAGCCACCCTGAATAATTTGCGAGTTGGGCGGAACTTCGGCAAGGCGATGATGACCGGATCGGGGGCTTGTGTGTTCGCCGAGTTTACCAGCCGCAGCCAGGCCGAAGCAGTATTGCAGAGTCTGCCGCACGGGATGCGCGGCGTAGTGACGCAAGGTTTAGCAAGGCATCCGTTGCATGACTGGGTGCCGGATTGATGAAAGTGCAAATGTAAAAGTATCAGGGTGCCTCTAAAAATTCAGAGTTCGCCCAAATGCAAGGCGTGAGAGAAATTCCGAAGCGCCGCATGTGGGTTACACATGGGTTATATGTGAGCAAGGAATTTCTTCCGCAACGCGGCATAACCAGCGACTTGGCTGTCGTCTTTTGACAGCCAAGTCGAATGGCTAGTTGTTACATCAGTTGGGATGAAGTGGGGTAAGCAGGCAAGCCGCGTAGCGGATGCTCGCAAATCCGGATTTTTAGAGGTGCCCTTTTGATGGGGAGTCGCCAAGTGGTAAGGCACTGGATTTTGATTCCAGCATTCGTAGGTTCGATCCCTACCTCCCCAGCCAGTTTTCAGGGCGTGTGCCCTGGTGTTTTGTTTCTTGAAGAGGTCGCACGTGTCCTACGACAGCTTGATGGTATTCACCGGCAATGCCAATCCTAAGCTCGCTGAAGCGGTTGCGCGGTACCTGCACATCCATCTCGGTCGCGCCAAGGTAGGGCGTTTCTCAGACGGTGAAGTGATGGTAGAGCTTCTTGAGAACGTGCGCGGCAGGGATGTGTTCGTGCTGCAATCCACCTGCGCCCCGACCAATGACAATTTGATGGAAGTGCTGGTGATGGTGGATGCGTTGAAGCGGGCTTCGGCCGGACGTATCACCGCCGCGATGCCGTATTTCGGCTATGCGCGCCAGGATCGCCGCTTGCGCTCGGCGCGGGTCGCGATCACCGCCAAACTGGTGGCCGATATGCTCTCCAGCGCCGGTGTGAATCGCTTGCTGACCATGGATCTGCACTCCGACCAGATCCAGGGTTTTTTCAATATCCCGGTGGACAACATTTACGCCAGTCCGATCCTGTTGTCGGACGTGTGGAAGCACAACTACCCGAATCTGATCGTGGTATCGCCGGACGTGGGCGGCGTGGTGCGTGCCCGCGCGCTGGCGAAGCAACTGGAAGCGGATCTGGCGATCATCGACAAGCGCCGCCCCAAACCGGGCGTGGCAAAAGTAATGAACATCATCGGCGAGGTGTCAGGACGCACTTGCCTGATCATGGATGATATGGTGGATACCGCCAACACGCTGTGCGAGGCCGCCCTTGCCCTGAAAGAAAAGGGCGCGACACGCGTATTGGCATACTGTACCCATGCTGTACTGTCCGGCCCGGCGATAGAGCGCATCGAGAATTCCGCGATGGATGAACTGGTAGTCACCGACACTATCCCGCTGAACGATGCTGCGCGCAACTGCAAGCGCATCCGTCAATTGAGCACGGCGGAATTACTGGCAGAAACGATACGCCGCATCAATAGCGAAGAATCGGTGAGTTCGCTGTTCACAGAATGAGGACGTAGGGTGGGCACAGCCTTATCGTGCCCACGCGGATTGGCACAGCGTGGGCAGTGCGTGGTTGTTGCCGACTTGTCGGCTATACAACCACGGCCTCCCCCTTGCGGGGAAAATACCTGCCCACCCTACAATCAGGTTTTAGCGGTAGCCATGTTGGCTGTTGCAAATGTTGAATCGTCTGGTCGCGGACGATTCTTTTTCAGGAGAAGTGAAATGGCAATCGAGATCAATGCAACAACCCGCAAGACGCAAGGTACGGGTGCGAGCCGCCGTCTGCGTAACACCGGCCGTGTGCCAGGTGTTGTGTATGGCGTAGGTGACGTGAACCTGATCGAAATGGATCACAATGAGCTGTATTACAAGCTGCGTGCAGAGGCGTTCCACGCTTCGATATTGACGCTGAATCTGGACGGCAAAAAGGAGTCCGTGCTGCTGCGCGATTTCGTGATGCACCCGTTCCGCCAGCAAGTACAGCACATCGACTTCCAGCGCGTGGACGAGAAGAAAAAGATGCACATCAAAGTGCCGTTGCACTTCGTGAATGCGGACATCTCGCCGGGCGTGAAGGATGGCGGCGGCAAAGTCAGCCATGTGATGACCGATCTGGACATCACCTGTCTGCCCAAGGATCTGCCGTCCTTCATCGAAGTGGACCTGGCGCATCTGGCACTGGGTCATTCCGTCCACGTGGCCGATCTGAAGTTGCCCAATGGCGTGGAAGCTGCAGCACATGGCGGGCATGCCGCTGAAGCGGTGGTGGCTACCGTGCAAGTGCCGCGTGGCATGATGGAAGCCGAGGTGGCTGCCGAGGCCGAGGCCGCTGCGGCTGCTTCTGCGGCATCGGCGCCTGCGCCTGCTGCCGGAGTCGCTAAAACGGCTACGGCTGCACCTGCTGCGGCTGCCGCCGCACCCGCTGCCAAAAAAGCCAAGTAACCAAAGCCAGGTTAAATCGACTGGCAATATAAACCCGCCATTGCTGATGAAAGCATGGCGGGGTTTTTTTATTCAGGCGCCCTTCATTCGGACACTATGACAACGATACGTTTGATAGTAGGTCTGGGCAACCCCGGACGCGAATACGAAACCACCCGGCATAACGTCGGTTTCAGGTGGGTGGACGAACTCGCGCGCCTGCAAAAGTTGAGCTTCAAGAGCGAGGCCAAATTTCACGGCCTGACTGCGCGCGGCCAGTTGCATGGACATGAAGTGTTGCTGCTCAAGCCGCAAACCTTCATGAATGTCAGCGGGCGATCCGTCGGGGCAATGGTGCAGTTCTACAAGATAGCACCGGCAGAAATGCTGGTCGTGCATGACGAACTTGATCTGCCGCCGGGTGTGGCGCGTCTGAAGATGGGCGGCGGACACGGCGGGCACAACGGGCTGAAGGACATCATCGCGCATCTCGGCAGCAAGGATTTCTGGAGGCTCCGTTTCGGTATTGGTCATCCCGGTGACCGTGCTGAAGTGACCAACTACGTGTTGAACGATCCGCGCCGCGAAGAACGCGAACTGATAGACAAGGCCATGCAGCAAGCGCAAAGCATCGCGCATCTGGTCATCGAAGGAAAGACCGAAGCGGCGATGTTGAAGCTGCATAGTGTGTGAGCCCGCTGTACTCTTCTTATACCAGGGAAGGGCATGCTTATTGAGCCTAGTTTACTTTCCACCGATGACGATCAGCTAAGTGCCAAAACCGGAATGTCAAAAATTTCCCGCATAGCTGAAGTTCACCACCAAACTTCATCGCCAAAGGGGGTTGGCCGCAGCCATGAATCAGATCGAATCACGGTCCGTCTGAAAAGATAAATCCGGGCGCTGGAACCGAAAGTACTGCTGCACTAATCAATTCTCAACATCCCCTTTGCGACTATTTATGCCGGTCCGCTTTCGCAAATATTCCCGGTTGATTTATACAAAACTGTAACAATAGTCCGAACACCTTTCGAACTGCCAAATATAGTTTGATGCTCTGTGCGGTAACGCACGGAGACGAGGGGTTGAAAAGTTCAGACTGCACACCTGATGCCTTGAAGGGAATTGAATTTATCCCTGGGATTTTCATCAGGTCGCACTAATACTAAGGAGGTAATTATGGTTGAACTATTGCTAGTCGTCATTCTCGTTATCGTTTTACTCAAGTTAGTGTAGCGTACGGCGACTATGGGTTGAACAGTACAGACTTCATTACTGATGCCGTAAAGGGAATCGAATTTATCCTGGGGACTTTCGTCAAGTCGCCCTAATACTAAGGAGGTCATCATGATTTATCTTTTGGTAGTTATCATTCTCGTGATAGTAATTTTGGTTCATCGTCATATTCACTGTGATTTTCTATCAGCCTAAACTCATTTCCAACTTGCCACAATGAAACAGAATTCTTGCCCGATAGTTGTTGAAGTTGCGAAACCCTCGAGCGTTGGCC
>Ga0315268_10000353_pt1 | contig 53909 bp, 46 predicted proteins | sample C1_top_MG_FD_204535 | JGI IMG/M metagenome (GOLD analysis project Ga0315268, IMG submission 204535) | Sediment microbial communities from Yellowstone Lake, YNP, Wyoming, USA - C1_top | ecosystem: Environmental > Aquatic > Freshwater > Lake > Sediment | place: USA: Wyoming | collected 2017-08-01 | reverse complement strand
GGGGGGGCCGGGGCCGCCCGCCCCCGCCCCCCCCCCACCCCCCCCCCCCCCCCCCCCACCCCCCGGCGGGGGATGGGGGGCCATCGCCCCGACTCCCCCGGCCAGTTAGAGAATTCCGTGAAACCCTATTTTGTCATTCTGAGCGCCGCGAAGAATCTCATTTCTTTCCAGCCACCGCCTTCCAGGCCAACTCCACCGCCTCCTGGGGGCTGGCGGCTCTTTTCATCCCAGGCAGCTCCCAGTCGGTCTTTAGGGCAATCACGGGTTTGCCCAGCTTCAGGGCGATGGCGGCCTCGGAGATGGTGCCGTAACTGCCGTCCACCGCGATGAGGGCGTCCGCGGCGTGGGCCATGAGAACGTTCCGGGCGTGCCCCAGGTTGGTGGGGAGGCTGTAAGTCAGGTAGGGGTTGGCCCGGGAGCGGTCGCCGTCGGGGAGGATGCCGATGCTGACGCCGCCTGCTTCTTCCGTACCCTGGGCCGCGGCGGCCATCACCCCGCCCAGGCCCCCGCACAGCACCACCGCGCCCCGCCGGGCCGCTTCCCGGCCCACCTCCCGGGCCAGGTGCGCCACCTGGGACGTGGCCTCGCCGCCGCCGATAACCGCCAGATAGACCGTCCTGGTCAAGGAACCCCCGCCTTTTCTCGAAAATAAGGAAGCCGTCAGGGAAGTGGCTTCCGGCAACTTAACAATTTATAATAAAAGTGCATCTCTAGACCAAGGAGAAAACCGCGCGGGCCATGGCGAAAGTCTTCAAGAACCCCCGGGTTCTCATGGCGGTGGGGCTTGCCCTAGTGGCGGGTGGGTGTGCCTCTGCGCCCTACACCGGCCGGAGCCAGGTCATGATGGTGTCCGAGGGCCGTGAAGCCGCCATGGGTTTCCAGGCCTTCCAGCAGATGAGGCGCTTTGCCCGCCCCTGCCAGGACCCGGCGGTGAACCAGCAGGTGACCCGGGTGGGACAGCGCCTGGCCCAGGCCGCCAACCGCCCGGACTACCGCTGGGAGTTCGTGGTCTTCCAGGACGACCGCCAGGCCAACGCCTTCTGCCTGCCCGGGGGCAAGGTGGGCGTCTTCACCGGCATTTTCAAGTACACCCAGGACGACGCGGGCCTGGCCACGGTGATGGCCCACGAGGCGGCCCACGCCCTGGCCCGCCACACCGGGGAGCGCATGAGCCAGTCCATGCTCACCAGCATGGGGGGGCTGGGGCTGGCCCTGGGCCTGGGGGGGACCAACCCCTACATGGCCCAGGCCGCCATGCAGGGCTACGGCCTGGGGACCCAGGTGGGGGTGCTGCTGCCCTACAGCCGCACCCAGGAGTACGAGGCGGACCGCATCGGCCTCATCCTCATGGCCAAGGCGGGGTACGACCCGGCCGCAGCCCTGGCCTTCTGGGAGCGCATGAAGCAGCACCAGCAGGGCCGTATGCGGCCGCCGGAGTTTCTCTCCACCCACCCCAGCAGCGAGGACCGCCTCCGGGCCCTGGCGGAGTTCGTCCCCCAGGCCCGGCAGTATTACGTACCCGTGGCGCCGGCCCCCGCCGCGCCGGCCCCCACGCCACCGACGGTCAAACCCAGACCGGCCCCGGCCCCGGAGGTTAAAGCCAAGCCCGCGCCGGCCACGCCCCTGCCCCGAGAAGTCTCTCCTCCCCCTCAGTTTCCGGGCCAGGAGCCTCCCGCCAAGGAACCCCAGCCCGACCCGGTGAAAGTGAAACCTTTGTAAGCCAGGAGCTGTGGGCGTAATTTATGCCAGGGTGCTTTCAATTAGGTTTTTCGTAGGGGCGCAATTTATTGCGCCCTAAATGCGGGCGTGATAAATCACGCCCCTACGTTGAGCCGGCAGTAAGACAAGCGGGCGAGGAGACCTCGCCCCTACCAGGCCTTGGGCGCGGGGTTTCCCTGCAAGTAGCCGCAGGCGTCAGCCTGCGCCGGCACAGGCTGGAAAGCCTGTGCCACCAAAGGTTACCGGCAGGGAATGGGGCGCGGTGCGCACCCTACAATGACCACCCGTAGGAGCGGGGTCCCCCCGCCCGCAAAGCTTTGCGTTATACTCCTTCCCGCAGGCGGCGGGTTTCGCCGACGCGCACGGTCACCCGGGTGCCATCGAAGTATTCCAGCAGGGGGATGGTGAATTTGCGGGAGGTCTGGGTCAGGTCCTTGAACTCGAGGACGGTGATCTCCTGGTGTTTCTTGAGGAAGTCCACCAGCTCGGATTTGAGTTGGGCCATGGCCTGGGTGTGGAAGTAGAGGTCCTCCTTGACCTTCACCAGGCGGCCCTGGTTCACCAGGACGGCCAGGAGCTGCAGCAGTTGGGGGCCTTGAACTGCCAGGGCCGCGGCGGTCTCCTTCAGGGTGGGGGGAGAAAGCTGACCCCGTTGGTAGAGGGCTTCCAGGCGCTTCAGCAAATCTTCCTGGTCCCCGGCTAGCTGCACGCGGTGGGACGCCAGGCGCACCAGGTCCTTTTCCAGGACCACCTGCTTCTGGCTCACCAGGCGGGAGAGGAGAAAGTTAAAAAGGCGCACCTCCACCTGGGGCGGCAAATGGCGGCGCAGCTCCTCCTTGGAGAACCCGGGCTTCAGGGGGTGCTGGCGGTGGTGGGCGGCCAGGCGCTCTTTGATCTGCTCCTCCAGGGCCCGGGCGGTGGCCGTCAGCAGATAGCGCCGGCCCTCGGGGTCGTAGTTGAGGGCGCTGCCTTCTTTGGTGAGAGTAGCTAGGAGGCGGGCCAATTCCTGGGGGTCCCAGGGGAGAAGGGCTTCCAGTTCGGCCCGGGAGCGGCCGGCGGCGCCGGCTTCCTGGAGATACAGGCGCAGGACTTGCTCCGGCTCCCCTTTCTCCAGGGTTTCCAGGCCTTCCAGCACCTCCTCCCGGAAGCGCTTGTGCCGGGGCGGGTTGACGTGGAGGATGAGGCCGCCCCCCCAGGTGAAGGCCGGGGAGAAACTGCGGACCACCAGGCGGTCGCCGGGCTTGACGGCCAGGGGGCGGCGCAGGAAGAACTGCACGTAGCCCGAGGCCCCGGGGGCCAGTTCGTCCGCGTCCAATAGCAGCGGCAGGGCGAAGGACTCGCTGGTGCCGGTGTGCAGGCGCACGGCCTGGCGGTGCTTGAGAGGCCGGGGGGCGCTGGGGAGCACCTCCAGGTAGGCGTCCAGCCGGCGGCTGGGGACCAGGGACCCCGGCGGGGCCAGCACCATGCCCCGCTCCAGGTCCTCCTTTTCCACCCCCTGGAGGTTCACCGCGGTGCGGCTGCCGGCCAGGGCCTCCTCCACGGCCCGGCCATGCACCTGCAGGCCCCGCACCCGGGCCTTGAGGCCCGGGGGATAGACACTGACCGCGTCCCCCACCTTCAGGTGCCCGGTGATGGCGGTGCCGGTGACCACGGTGCCGAAGCCCTTGATGGTGAAGACCCGGTCGATGGGCAGGCGGAAGATGCCCGTGGGGGGCTTGGGGGGGACCTGGGCGGCCAGCTCCGCCAGGGTGGCCAGGAGATTTTCTTTCCCCTCCCCGGTGACCGCGGAAAAGCGCACCAGGGGCGCGTCTTCCAGGAAAGTACCTTTGAGGGCCTCCCGCACTTCCTCCTCCACCAGCTCCAGCCAGTCTGCCTCCGCCAGGTCCACCTTGGTCAAGACCACCAGGCCCTTTTTCACCCGGAGGAGCTGGCAGATCTCCAGGTGCTCCCGGGTCTGGGGCATAACGCCTTCGTCCGCGGCGATGACCAGGGCCACCAGGTCCATGCCGGTGGCGCCGGCCACCATGTGGCGCACGAAGCGCTCGTGGCCGGGGACGTCCACTATCCCTAAGCGCTGGCCGGTGGGCAGGGTCAGGTCCGCGAAGCCCAGCTCGATGGTGATGCCCCGGAGCTTTTCTTCCTTGAGGCGGTCCGGGTCGATGCCGGTCAGGGCCTTGATGAGGGCGCTTTTGCCGTGGTCGATGTGGCCGGCGGTGCCTAGGATGATGGGGGCGGAGGTCATGTTTTAGTGGTCAGTGGTCAGTGGCCAGGGGTCAGGTTTCATCATGCGCACAGCTTTCTCATATCACTAACCACTGGTCACTGGCAACTGCTCGCTGCTCACTGCTCACGGCTCACTTTTTCAGCTCCCGGGTGATTTCCAGGTGGTCCCGGGTGACCTGGGGCAGGGCGCGCACCTCCACGGCCACCTGGTAGTCCCGGGCCAGGCGCTTAAGCAAGGCCGCGCCCGCCTCCTCCAGGACCGCGGCCACCTGGGGGTGGACAGTTACGGTGAGGCGGCAGCCGGGGAACTCCCGGGCCTCCGCGGCCAGCTGGCGCAGGGCGTCGTGGGCCAGGGTCTCGGCGGTGAGCACCACGCCGGCGCCGCCGCAGGCGGGGCAGGGCTGGGCCACACTCTGGGCCAGGCTCTCCCCCAGGCGCTGCCGGGTCATCTCCAGCAACCCGAGGGGCGAGATGGGCAGGACCGTGGTCTTGGCCCGGTCCGGCTTCAAGGCGGCGAGCAGCTCCTGGTGGACCAGCTCCCGGTGGGCCGGGTCGGTCATGTCGATGAAATCCACGACGATGAGGCCGCCGATATTGCGCAGGCGGACCTGGCGGGCGAGTTCCCGGGCGGCCTCCAGGTTGGTGGTGAGGATGGTTTCCTCCAGGTGGCGGCGGCCCACAAAGCGCCCGGTGTTGACGTCCACCGCGGTGAGGGCCTGGGTGCTGTCCAGGAGGAGGTGGCCGCCGCTCTTGAGCCAGACCCGGGGGGCCAGCAGCCGGCCCCACTCCACCTCCAGGCCGAAGTGGGAGAACAGGGGCTCGGGGCCGTCGTAGAGCTCCAGTTTGTGCTGTTCCAGGGGGTTCAGGGATTCGAGATAAGCCGCCATGAGCTTAAAGACCCAGGGGTCGTCCACCAGGAGGCGGTCCACCCCGGTGGAGAAGAGCTCCCGAACCCAGCGGCCGGAGGCCTCCAGCTCCTGGTGGAGCAGGGACGGAGCCGCGGCCCCTTTGAACTTGCGGCGGATGCGGCTCCACTCCTGGGCCAGGACCTCCCGCTCCCGGGCCAGGGTCTCGGGGTTCTGCCCCTGGCTGGCGGTGCGGGCGATGAGGCCGCCACCCCGGGGTTTGAGCTCCTGGAGCAGGTCCTTGAGGCGCTGGCGCTCACCTTCTTCCGGGAGGCGCCGGGAGACCCCCAGGTGAGACAGGGTGGGCAGGTACACCAGGTAGTGCCCCGCCAGGGCGACCCGGGTGGTGAGCCGCGCCCCCTTGGTGCCCGACGGCCCCCTCATGACCTGGACCAGGATTTCCTGGCCCTCATGCAGGAGGTCCTGGATGGCCGGTGCCGGGAGCCGGGGCGGTATTTCTCCCGCGGGCAGGTCCTCCTTCAGCCACAGGTCGAAGAATTCGTCCTCCTGGGCCGCGGCCTCTTCCGCATAGAGGTAGGCGGGGCGCTCCAGACCCACGTCCACGAAGGCCGCGGCCATGCCCGGCAGCAGCTTCAGGACCCGGCCTTTGTAAATGTTCCCGCCGGGGCTGGCCTGGGAGCGGCTCTCACGGTAGAACTCCACCAGGCGGCCGTCCTCCACCAACGCCACCCGGGTGTCACATTCCAACACACTGATGAGCAACAGATTGGCCATGGGGTGATGGTGGTGTCCTCCCATGCCCCTCCCAATCCTTAGTAGGGGCGTGATTTATCACGCCCTATTGGGCGGGGCGCAATGAATTGCGCCCCTACGGGGGAGGGGAGGGTGGCAGGGGCCTATTACTAAAGGTGCCCTGGCCCCTTTTCCACTTCTCTTACCAACTCCTTGTCTTCAAAATTTGCAGGTCCCGGGCCTGGTCGTCCGTCAGGTTAAAGACAGCGGCCAGGGCCTCCGCGACTTTGACGTTGTCTTTTTCCCGGACCCGGAGGTGCACCTCCAGGTGCCGGGGGTCTGCCACCTGGAGCAGGGCCACCAGGGGGCGCAGGTCCACGGCCCGTTCCTCTTTGGGGCGCTTCCGGGTGATGGCAACTTCCTCCCGCGCCAGGAACTGCGCCGCTATTTCCTCAGCAAAGAGAGGCTCCGGGCTGACCACCTGGTAGACCGCGGCCTGGGGCTTGGGCGGGGGCGAACGCCGGGGCAGGCGGGTGGCGGTCAGCACCTTGAGGCCCGGGGGGAGGACCTGGTTCAGGCTTTCCACCAGGACGCTTTCTCCCACGGGGTCGGCGAGTTCCACATCCAGGGTTTCCGCCAGACTTTCCAAGCCCACGGGCAGGGCGCCGTGAAAGGAGACCCGGGGCAGGGGGTGGAAGCCGCTGCTGAAGGCCAGGGGCAGGCCCGTGCGGCGCAGGCTGCGGTAGATGGCGGAGATCAGCTCCAGGTGGCTGAGCCAGCGGGCGGTATCCAGCTTGGCGTAGGTGAGGCGGTACCAGTGGGGCGGGGGAGCCTTGACCTCCTTGGGCGAGGGGGCCGGGGCCGAAGGCGCCCAGTCTGAAGAGGAAAGGCGCAGGCCGGGACGCTCCGGGTCGCACACCCCGCAGTCCTGGCAGCCCTTCTCACGGCAGTCCGGGGTCTCCAGGCCGCCGTAAGCCCGGTCCCTTTCCCCGGCCAAAAATTCCCGGCTCACCCCGCAGTCAAGGTGGTCCCAAGGCAGGGATTCGTCCGGCTCCCGGGCCCGGAGGTAGAAGTCCGGGTCCACGCCGGCGTCCTTGAAGGCCTCCACCCAGGGCTCCAGGCGCAGCTCTTCGCTCCAGGCGTCCAGGCGGCAGCCCCGGCGGTGGGCGTTAACCAGCACCGGGGCCAGGCGGCGGTCCCCCCGGGAGAAGACCCCCTCCAGCCAGCTCTGGGCCGCGGAGTTCCACTTGGCCTGGACGCCCAGCCGGCGCAGGCGGTCCTTGACCTCTCCCAGGCGGCGGCGGCTGCCGGTGAGGTCCTGTTGGCGCTCCCATTGGAAGGGGGTGTGGGCCTTGGGGATGAAGCCGGACAGGCTGACGTGGAGGCGGGGCCGCCGGCCCGGGGGCGCGGCCTTGAGCACCCGCCCCACCAGGCCGGCGATGGCCTCCAGGTCCTGGTCGGTCTCCCGGGGCAGGCCCAACATGAAGTAGAGCTTGAGGAGCTGCCAGCCCGCGGCGAAGGCCCGACGGGCCGCGGCCACAATGTCCTCCTCGGTCAGGTTCTTGTTGATGACCTGGCGCAGGCGCTCACTCCCGGCCTCCGGAGCCAGGGTCAGGCCGGTGCGCCGGACCCGCTTAATCTGGGCCATCATCTCCGGGGTCAGGGTGTCGGCCCTCAGCGACGGCAGGGAGACCGCCACCTGGCGGGGGGCCAGGCGGTCCATGAGGGCCTGGAGCAGCCCGGGCAGGGGCCCGTAGTCCCCGGCGCTCAAAGACAGCAGGGAGACCTCCTCGTAGCCCGTGGCCGTCAGGGCCTCTTCCACCCAGGTGAGCACCTGGGCGGGGTCGCGCTCCCGCACGGGGCGGTAAATCATGCCGGCCTGGCAGTAGCGGCAGCCCCGGCCGCAGCCCCGGGCGATCTCCAGCTGCAGGCGGTCGTGCACCACCTGGCAGTAAGGCACCAGGGCTCGGGGGGACAAAGGAATGCGGTTGAGGTCGTCCAGCACCCGTTTGCGGATTATCTCCCGGCGGCCCTGAGGCTGAACCTCCCGGAGTCTGCCGGCCGGGTCGAAGGCCATGTCAAAGAAGGCCGGGACGTAGACGCCTTCCAGGGCCTCCAGGGCCTGCCACAGCTCCCGGCGGGTGCCCCGGGCGGCCTTCCAGGCCTGGACCGCGGCCGCCACTTCCAAGACCGCCTCCTCGCCGTCCCCCAGGACCACCGCGTCCAGGAAGGGGGCCACCGGCTCGGGGGTAAAACAGGCGGGGCCCCCGCCCACCACCACGGGGTCGCCGGGGCCGCGGTCCGCGGCCAAAAGCGGCACCCCGCCCAGGTCCAGCATGTTGAGGAAATTAGTGTAGCCCAGCTCGTACTGGAGGCTCACCCCCAGGAGGTCGAAGGAGGCCAGGGGGGTGCCGGACTCCAGGCTGGTGAGAGGCCGGCCGCGGGCCCGGAGTTCCCGCTCCAGGTCCGGGGCCGGGGCGTAGGCCCGCTCGGCCCAGAGGTGCTCCTGGGCATTGAGGATGGCGTACAGCAGGCCCAGACCCAGGTGGGACATGCCCACCTCGTAGAGGTCCGGGAAGAGCAGGGCGACCCTCAGGGCCACGGCTCGGGGGTCTTTGAGGGCCGCGTTGATCTCCCGGCCCAGGTAGCGGGTGGGCCGCTGCACCCGGCTGAGATAGCTTGGTTCAGTCAAGTCTGATGCCAGTTTCCTTATGCGGGAGGCCGCGCCTCAGGCGCCGCCCTGGGCCAGCCTAATGGCCGCGGCCAGATCCAGGCTGCCGTCGTAGAGGGCCCGGCCCACGATGACCCCCACCACCCCTTCGGCTTCCAGGGGCAGGAGGGCCCGGATGTCGTCCAGAGAACTCACCCCGCCGGAGGCGATGACCGGGAGGTCCACGGCCTGGGCCAGGGCCCGGGTGGCCGCCAGGTTGACGCCCCGTTTCACCCCGTCCCGGGAGATGTCGGTGTAGATCAGGGCCGCGGGCTTGAGCTTCTCCAGGTCCCGGGCCACTTCCAGGGCGGTCTTGAGGCTGGCCTCGGTCCAACCTTCCACGGAGAGGAAGCCGTCCCTGGCGTCCAGGCCCACGGCGATGCGCCCGGGGTAAGTTTGACAGGCCCGGGCCACCAGGTCCGGGTCCTTGAGCACCGCGGTGCCCAGGATGAGGCGGTCCACGCCTAAGTTAATATAAGTGGCGATGGTCTTTAGGGTGCGGATGCCGCCTCCCAGTTCCATGGGGATGGAGAGCGCCTGGCGCAGGCGGCGGACGGTTTCCAGGTTCCGGGGCCGGGAGGAGAAGGCGCCATCCAGGTCCACCACGTGGAGCCAGCGCGCCCCCGCGTCCTGCCACTTGAGGCCCATGGCCACGGGGTCGTCGCTGAAGACGGTCTCCTCCTCCAGGCGGCCCTGGCGCAGGCGCACGCACTTGCCGCCCCGGAGGTCCACGGCGGGAATTACCAGCATGAAGAAAATTTTAACTTAAGGGGCGGGCCACTGACAACCCCCGGGGATGGGGGGCGGGGAAAATGCCCTTGAAAATTCACAGGTTTGACTTAATAATAAGTTAACGTCACGAGAATCATCCAGATAATGGCTCTGGGGTCCCCCTTGGTTAAAGGGGGATTTCGGGGGATTTCAAAATCCCCCCTGACCCCCCCTTGTAGGAAAGGGGGGAATTTAAGGAGAAGGGTTAAGTTTGATAAATTGGCTTAGGTGCAGCGGGGCTTATGTCTGATTTGGCCCGGTTTCTGATCATTGCCGGGTTGGTGCTGGTGGCCGTGGGGGTGGTGCTGCTGCTGGCCCCCAAGATTCCCTGGCTGGGGCGGCTCCCGGGGGACTTCACCTTTCGCCGGGGCAACTTCACCTTTTACTTCCCCCTGGGGACTTGCATCCTTATCAGCGTGATCTTGACCCTGGTCCTGTACCTGTTTCGGAAGTAGCAGGGTCAGCTTTCGGGGTAAAGAAGAGCGGAGGGAACTCTGGGAACATATTCTTGTCATCCTGAGCATAGCGAAGGATCTAGATTCTTCGGTCGCTTCGCTCCCTCAGAATGACATCTCATGGCAAGGGAAAAGTCTGGCAATTAAATGTGGTATTTCCCCCGGTCTGAAATTTCCGCATGGGGGGGAGAGCCCCGCGCGCTGCTTCCATGTCTGCAAATTCCTTGCAAAATTACCTTGGGGCAGTATACTGGCTACAGTAATCCACCGCTCCCGGACCGCGCCGGGGCGTGAGGGTGGAAGAGATGGCGGAACTGAGAAAAGATCCCATTATTGGCCGGTGGGTCATCATTTCCACGGAACGGGGCAAACGGCCCCATGACTTTGTCATCGAGCCGGAGGTGACCAAGGGGGGCTTCTGCCCCTTCGACCCGGGCAACGAGCACACCACGCCGCCGGAGATCATGGCCTACCGGGACCCGGGCACCCAGCCCAACACCCCGGGCTGGCGCCTCAGGGTGGTGATGAACAAATTCCCGGCCCTGGCCCTGGAAGGCCAGCTGGACCGCCAGGGCGAGGGGATGTTTGACAAGATGAAAGGCATCGGCACCCACGAAGTCATCATTGAGAGCCCGGACCACCACGTCACCCTGGCCACCATCTCCCTGGACGGCTTCGCGGACGTGCTCACCGCCTACCGGGAGCGCATCAACGCCCTGAGCCAGGACCCCCGCTTCAAGTACGTGCTGATCTTCAAGAACCAGGGCCGGGCCGCGGGGGCCTCCCTGGAGCACAGCCACAGCCAGCTCATCGGCCTGCCCATTGTGCCGGAGTTGGTCCAGGAGGAGCTGGCCGGCGCCAAGTTTTACTACAACTACAAGGAGCGCTGCGTCTTCTGCGACATGATCCGCCAGGAGCTGCAGCAGCAGGTGCGGGTGGTCCTGGAGAACCAGGAGTTCCTGGCCATCTGTCCCTTTGCGCCCCGCTCCCCCTTTGAGACCTGGATTTTGCCCAAGGCCCACTATTCGTCGTACGTGGACCTGAAGGAGGGCTCTTACCGGCTGCTGGCGGAGGTCTTCTCCGAGACCCTGAAGCGGGGCGAGGCGGCCATCGGCAAGGCCCCTTATAATTTCATCCTGCACACCGCTCCCATCGGGGAGCCGGAGCTGCCCCACTACCACTGGCATTTCGAGATCGTGCCCAAGCTCACCTTGATTGCCGGGTTCGAGTGGGGCTCGGGTTTTTACATCAACCCCACCCCTCCGGAAGATGCGGCCCAATATCTCCGGGAGGTCAAGCTGCAGTAAAGGACCGACTATGCGCATCCTGATGGTGACCCCGGAAGCCAATCCCTTTGCCCGCAGCGGCGGGCTGGCGGAGGCCATCTACGCCCTGGCCCAGGCCCTGGTGAAGCTCAAGCACCAGGTGTCGGTGGTGCTGCCCCTCTACCGCCAGGTGCGGGAATCGGGCCGCAGCCTCAACTTCACCGGGCAGACGCTGTCCATCCCCCTGTCCTGGAAGACCCTGCCCGCGGAGATCCACGAGGCGGAGATGGACCATTTGCACTTTTACTTCGTGGGCCAGGATGCGCTCTTCAACCGGGAGTGCCTCTACAGCACCGCGTACGGCGACTTCGAAGACAATAGCGAGCGTTTCATCTTTTTCAGCCGGGCGGTGGTGGAGATGCTGGAGGCCCTGAAGCTGGACTTCGACGTGCTCCACGCCCATGAGTGGCAGACCGGCCTGGTGCCGGTGTATTTGCGCACCCTCTACCACGAGCGGGAGCGGTTCAAGAGCCTGCCGGTGCTTTATACGGTACACAACGTGGGCTACCAGGGGCTGTTTTCCTCCTTTGACCTGCCCCTGACAGGCCTGGGCTGGGAGCTGCTGTCCCCCAAGGCCCTGGAATTTTACGGCAAGATCAACTTCATGAAGGGGGGCCTGGTCTTTGCCGATTTGCTCAGCACCGTCAGCGCCAAGTACCGGGAGGAGATCCTCACCCCGGAGTACGGCTTCGGCCTGGAGGGCCTGTTCCAGGAGCGGGCCGCCGAGCTGTACGGCATCCTGGAGGGGGTGGACTACCAGCGCTGGGACCCGGGCCGGGACTCTTTCCTGGCGGCCACTTACGACGCCAAGCGACTGAAGGGCAAGAAGGCCTGCAAGGAGGCTTTAGCCCGGGGCTTTGACCTGAACCTGCCGGCGGACCGCCCATTGGTGGGCATGACCACCCGCTTCCAGGAGCGCAAGGGCCTGGACCTGGTGGAGGCCATCCTGGACGACCTGATGCGCCTGGACGTGGGCTTCGTCCTCCAGGGGACGGGGGAGGAGCGCCACCAGTACCTGCTGCAGGAGATGGCGGCCCGGTACCCGGGGCGCATGGGGCTGGCCATCGGCTACAGCGAAGAGCTGGCCCACCAGATCATCGCCGGCTCCGACCTCTTTCTCATGCCCTCCCGCTATGAGCCCTGCGGCCTGGACCAGCTCTACTGCCTGCGCTACGGCACCATCCCGGTGGTCCGGGCCACCGGCGGCCTGGACGAGACCATCCAGGAATACGACCCCGCCGCGGGGGCAGGCAACGGCTTCAAGTTTACCGGCTACACCCCGGCGGAGTTCCTGGGCGCGGTGCAGCGGGCCCTGGCCGTCTACCAGGACCACGGCGCCTGGGAAACCTTGATGCGCAAAAACATGGCCCTGGACTTTTCCTGGGACACCGTGGCCCCCAAGTACGTGGAGCTTTACCAGCTGGCCGTGGACAAGCGCCGGCGTCTGTTGGGGGGTTGAGGCTTCATGGCGGCGGAACGCACCGGCTTCCTGACCCAGATGGTGGAGGTCCTGACCTCCACGGTCAGCTTCGGGGAGCGCCTCAACAACATGGTGCACCTGCTGGCCCGCCACCTGAAGGTGGACCTGGCGCTGTACTTCGCCCTGGACAAGGCCAGGGAGACCCTGGTGCTCCAGATCAGCAGCGCTGGCCCCATCCCCCCCCACCTGCGGCTGGAATATCCCCTGGGGCAGGGGCTGGTGGGGGAGACCGCGGTGACGCGCAAGACCAGGCTGGTGCACCGCCATCAGACCGGGGTCCTGGAGGCCAACGCGGCCCTGGCCAAGCTCCACCCGGCGTTCCACACCCTGGCGGCCTTCCCGGTGGCCGACGACAATTTCCTTTACGGGGTGCTGATCCTGATGGACCGGGAGGACCGGGCCTTCACCCCCACGGAACGCCAGAGCGTGCTGCTGGCCTGCCTGATGCTGGCCGGGACCCTGCGCCAGGCCATCGTCCAGGAAGAGGCCAAGAAGCGCATCGCCGAGCTGTCCGTGCTCTTCGAGGTGGGCAAGGCCCTGAGCTCCACGGTGGAGCTGGAGGTGCTGCTGGAACGCATCGTCGGCACCACCGCCAAGGTCATCACCGCCCGGGGCGCGGCCCTGCACATCATCGACAAGGCCACGGGCGAGGCCCGGGTTTCCTCCCGGTACGGCCAGATTCCCCCGGTGTGCCCCGCCTTGCCGGAGATGCTGCCCAGCTCCGGCGCTCCGGGGGAGCCGCCCCATTACGAGGGGCAGGCCGTGGACGCGGAGGGCCGCACCCACTTCTGCCTGGCCGTCCCCCTCACTTTTAAGGGTCCCTTGATGGGCACCCTGGGGGTTTACGACAAGCTCTCCCCCGCCGGTGAGTTCCTGCCCTTTGACCCGGAGAACCGCCAGCTCCTGTACACCATGGCCGGGGTGGTGGTGAACGCCATCGAAAACGCCCTCACCTACCAGCAGGTGGAGGACCTGGCGGAGCGCAACGAACGCATGGTGGAGAACCTCACCACCCTCCAGGAGATTTACCGGGCGCTGCTCACCACGGTGCAGACGGGCAAACTCCTGGACATGGTCCTCCAGGGCCTTACCCAGGAGCAGGGCCTGGGGTTCGACCGGGCCCTGGTGCTGCTGGTGGATGAGGCCACCATGACGCTCAAGGGCGGCAAGGGGGCCCGGCGCACCCCGGCGCTGCTCCGGTCGCCCTTGTCTGAGGCGCTGCTGCAACCCCTGTCCCAGGAAATATCCCTGGCGGATTGGCAGATTCCCCTTCGGGCCGACCAGGGTCCCCTGGCCCAGGCGGTGCTCATGAAACGCCCCTACCATTACCACCAGGCCCAGAAGCGCCCCGGTCTGCCCGCGGCCCTGGCCCGCAAGTATACCGCCCAGGAATTATACGTGGTGCCCCTGATCGTCAAGGACCGGGCCACGGGGGTGCTGGTGGTGGACAACCAGGACTCGGGGCGGCCCCTGAGCACCGAGGTCCTGGGGGTGCTGCAGATGTTCGCGGCCCAGGCGGCCCTGGTCCTGGAAAACGCCCACCTCTACTCCACCATCGAGGCCAACAACCGGGAGCTGCTCCTCATGCGGGAGCGCATGCTGGAGTCCGACCGGCTGGCGGCCCTCTCCAGCCTGGCCTCGGGCATGGCCCACGAGATCCGCAACCCGCTGGTGTCCATCGGCGGCTTTGCCCGGCGCATCTCCAAGCTGGTGGAGGAAAAGTCCCCCTTGCGGGGCTACGTGGAGGTCATCCAGGAGGAAGTGACCCGCCTGGAGAAACTGCTGCGGGAAATCCTCGACTTCACGGGGGAGAACCTCTCCTATTACGGGGACCACGAGCTGGCCAAGCTCATCGACGACACCCTGGTCCTGGTGCAGCGGGACCTGGAGGCCAGCAAGATCAAGGTGGTGAAGGAATACGCGGGCCTGCCCCGGCTCCACTGCGACGACCGCCAGATGAAGCAGGTGTTTTACAACCTCTTCCAGAACGCCCTCCAGGCCATGCCCGGCGGCGGCACCCTGACCATCCGCACCTATCCCCTGGAGAAGCCGGACGGGCTCTACGAGGCGGTGGCCATCGCCGACACCGGGGGGGGCATCCCCCTGGAAGTGCTGCACAACATCTTCAATCCCTTTTTCTCCACCAAGGATTACGGCACCGGCCTGGGCCTGGCCATCGCCCAGCGCATCATCTCCCGCCACTACGGGCAGATCGAGGTCAATAACGAAATGGGCAAGGGGGTGACCTTCATCATCTCCCTGCCGGTGGCCAAATACTGTTTGGTGAAGGAAACCGGCCAGAGCGCGGTGCCCGCCAGCGCCCTGCACGCGCCCAGAGGATGAGGAGGAGGAGGATGAAAAAAATCCTGGTAGCCGACGACGAAATGGCCATTCGCCTCCTTTATAGTGAAGAACTGAAAGAGGAAGGCTACGAAGTCTACCTGGCGGCCAACGGCCGGGAAGCCCTGGAAATCGTGGACAAGATTCCCCTGGACCTGGTCATCCTGGACATCAAGATGCCGGAGATGGACGGTATCGAGGCCCTGCGGCAGATCAAGGAGCGGCGGCCGGGTTTGCCGGTGCTGTTGTCCACCGCCTACGGGGAGTACCGCCAGGACTTCGCCACCTGGGCTTCGGACGAGTACCTGGTGAAGTCCTCGGACCTGGAGGATCTGAAGTCCGTGGTGAAGCGCTACCTGAAAGATTGAGGCTGACCCGAGGCGCGCATGAACCGGCTCAAAGGCGTGATCATCTTTCTCCTGGGGGTCCTGCTGGCGCTCTTCGCCTGGCAGAACTGGCAGCAGCCCAATCCCCCGGTGAGGCTCCTGGGCTACGACATCCTGCCGCTGCCCCAGGGGCTCATCATTTACCTGTGCCTCGTCCTGGGCTTCTTCGGCGGCTGGCTGGCCCACGGCAGGCACCTCCGCAAGAGGAGGCGGGCCGCGGCCTCAACCCTGGAGAAAGCCGAGCCACACCAGGCCAAGTAACCCCGCCAGGCTTCCTAAAAAGACCGCCAGGACCAGGGCCTGCAGGAGCACCGACAAGAGCAGCGCCCCCAGGGCCCGGCCGGTGGACACCCGCCAGCCCACCTTCACCCCCCGGAAAATGAGGTAAAGCATCCAGAACCCGGCCACGGGCCCCCCCAGCACCGGGAGCAGGGCCGCGGCCAGGCTCGCCTGGGCATAGCAGAACAGGCGCCACACCGGGACGAAGGGGGTCCTCACTCCCACGAAGGCCACGCCGCCCCACAGGCAGAGGCTGCCCCAGAAGAGGTGGAGCAGCACCAGAGCGGGGGTAAGCACCATCAGGGCCAGGGCCGGGCCCTGGTCCAGCAGCCCGGCTCCTTCTGCCGGGGGACCTGAGGCCGCCGCGGCCAGCAGGAGATGCCAGTAAATGCCGGCCAGCAGGCCCAGGGTGGCGGCAATCAGGCCGAAGGCCAGGGGCTCGGCCCAGCCTCCGGGCCGAATCCGGGCGAAGAACTCCCCGGGGCAGCGCAGCACTTCCCAAAGGGTGCGGTAAAACCCCGCCAGGCGGGGCAGGGCGGGGTCCTCCCAGGGCACTGGGGGCCCCGCTTCTGCCGCTGCCGCCGGCACGAAGGGGGAGAGTTCCTCCTGCAGAAAACTCACGGGCGCCTCCCGTCGATGAGGGCCTTGATTTCCTTGGGCTCCGCGAGGCCGAACCAGAACAGGTCCGGCCCCCCGGAGGTGTCTTTCATGAGGAGGTTGCCCACGTGCAGCAGGCTCTGGGTGAGGCCCCGGCGCACCTCCACCTCCCCCAGGTGTTCCCAGGGGATTTCCTGGCGCTGGCCGCCCCAGCGGGAGACCTTCTCCAGGCCCCGGGAGGTGAGGCGGTACTCCTGGCCGCGCATGTAGATGACCGCGGCCAGGACCGCCACCCCCGCCACGACCCCCACCCACACCGGGACCCCCACCGCGGGGTTGAGGGGCGGCCCCAGGAAGCAGACGGCCAGGGCCACGTAATAGACAAAAAACGCCCGCCCGCAGGGGCGGAAGACCTGGTCAGCGGGGGTGTCAGGTTTGGTTTCAGCCATGGGCGAGCTCCGTTCGGGGGGCACAGGCGAGGGCGCCGGTGCCACATTAATGGTGCTTCCCACCTTACTGGATGGACTTTTATTCTGGGGCATTAGCTCGTATTTTTTCAGTGGCGGATGTGGAAATCGGTGAACTCCCCCAGGTAGGGCTGCCAGTCCTCGGTGACGGAGTCCACGTAAGAGTAGCGGGGGCCCTGGCGGCACCAGGCCAGCATGCCGGCGAGCGCGGGGCGCTCCCCTTCAAAAAGGGCCTCCACCCGGCCGTCGGGGAGGTTGCGCACCCAGCCGCTGAGCCCCCGGGCCCGGGCCTGGTCCCGGGTGTAGGCCCGGAAAAAGACGCCTTGCACCCGGCCGTCGATGAGCACGTGCAACCGCGCCTTCTCCGCCATCGATGACTCCATTGCCGTCAGTGGTTTGGAGGAAGGAGCTAAGGGCCTTGGGCCTCTACCTCCTTCGACCAATACCGTAGGGGCGCAATTTATTGCGCCCTCCCTACCGGGCGTGATAAATCACGCCCCTACAAAGGGTTGGGAGGGGTGTTTTAGCTATCAGCTATCAGTTATCAGCTATCAGCCAAAATGTTCGCCAGGTATTAGGTGCGCATTGCTCATCCTACATTTAAGCCTAAAAGTCCCCCTCTTTAAAGAGGGATTTTGGGAGGTCCCCCGCCTCCTGGGGCACGGCACGCCGTGCCCCTACAATTCCTCCCCCGACCCCTTCACCAATTCCTCGAAGGCCGCTTCGGTAAGGGTGGTGACGCCCAGTTCCCGGGCCCGGGCGTATTTGCTGCCGGGTTCCGCGCCCACCACCACGTAGTCGGTCTGGGCGGACACGGACGAGCTCACCTTGCCGCCCCGGGCGGTGACCAGGGCCTTGGCCTCCTCCCGGGAAAAGCGTTCCAGGCCGCCGGTGAAGACAAAGGTCTTGCCGGCCAGGGGGCCGGCCGCAGGGGCCTCCGGCGGCAGCTCCTGGACTCCGCCCTCTTTAAGCTTCCGAAGGATTTCCCGGTTCCGGGGGTTGTCGAAGTATTCCCGGATGCTGCCCGCCACCTGCTCACCCACGCCTTCCACGGCCAGGAGTTCCTCTTGGCTCGCGGCCATCAAGGCCTCAAGACTTTGGAAGTGCTGGGCCAGCACCTGGGCGGTGGCCTCGCCCACGTAACGGATGCCCAGGGCGTTGAGGAGACGCCAGAAAGGGGGCCGTTTGCTGCCCTGGATGGCGGCGACGATGTTTTGCGCCGACTTTTCCGCAAAGCGCTCCAGGGGGATGAGGTCGTCCTCGGTGAGGCGATAGAGGTCGGCCACGTCGCGGACGAGCCCCACGGTCACCAGTTGGGCGATGATTTTCTCACCCAGGCCGTCGATGTCCATGGCGCCTTTACCGGCGAAGTGGAAGATGGAGCGCACCAGGGCCCCGAAGCAGTCGGGGTTGGGGCAGCGGGTGACCTTTTCCCCCGGAGGGCGCACCAGTTTGGTGCCGCACACGGGGCAGTGGCTGGGCATCTTGAAGGGCTGGGCGTCCGGGGGGCGGCGCTCCGGGATGACCTTGACCACCTCGGGGATGACGTCGCCGGCCCGCTGCACCAGGACGGTGTCGCCGACGCGCACATCCTTTCTGGCCACTTCGTCTTCGTTGTGCAGGGTGGCCCGGGAGACCGTGACCCCGCCCACCTCCACGGGCTCCATCAGGGCCATGGGGGTGACCGCGCCGGTGCGGCCCACGTTGACCTGGATGTTAAGCACCCGGGTGGTCTCCTGGGTGGCCGCGAACTTGAAGGCCAGGGCCCAGCGGGGGCTGCGGGCCTTGGTGCCCAATCTCTCCTGCAGGGCCAGGGAGTCCACCTTGATGACCATGCCGTCGATTTCGTAGGTAAGGCCGTGGCGCTGGTGCTCCAGGCGGCGGTGGTAGTCAATGGCGCAGTCGATGCCCAGGCAGCGCTCAATCAGGGGGTTGACCCGGAAGCCCCAGGCCTTCAGGGCCTGGAGGGTCTCCCAGTGGCTCTCGAAGCTCAAGCCCCGCACTTCCCCCACCCCGTAGCAGTAAATCTTCAGGGGCCGGGCCGCGGTGACCTTGGGGTCCAGCTGGCGCAGCGACCCCGCGGCCGCGTTCCGGGGGTTGGCAAACGCGGGCTCCCCCTGGGCCAGGCGCTGCTGGTTCAATTTCTTGAATTCCTCCAGGTCCATGTAGACTTCGCCCCGGACCTCCAGGAGCTCGGGCACTCCCTCCGCCTGCAGCAGGTGCAAGGGGATGGTGTGGATGGTCTTCAGGTTCTGGGTGACGTTTTCCCCCCGGACGCCGTCGCCCCGGGTGGAGCCCACGGTGAAGCGGCCCTGTTCATAGACCAGCTCGATGGCGCAGCCGTCCACCTTGGGTTCCGCCACGTAGTGAAACTCCTGGTCGGTCTTGAGGAACCTTTTCAGGCGTTCGTCGAACTCCCGGGCCTCGGCCTCGCTGAAGGCGTTTTCGAGGGAGATCATGGGGAGGCGGTGGCGCACGGTCTCGAACTTTTCCAGAGGCGGCGCGCCCACCCGCTGGGTGGGGGAGTCGGGGGTCACCAGCTCCGGGTACTGCTCCTCCAGCTTTTGCAGCTCCGCCAGCAGCCGGTCGAACTCGGCGTCGGAGACCACCGGATCGTCCAGGACGTAATAGCGGTAATTGTGGTAATGAACCTGCTCCCGGAGTTCCTGCACCCGGGCCACGATTTCAGGCGGGGGGTTTTTGCCCATGGCTGACGGCCGGTTAAGGGGGATAAGCTAAGGGAGATGGGGCCGCGTGCCCCGAAGCCCTCTGGAGAACATGATAGGGAGTTTTCCCGCGCTTGGCAAGGGCGAAGGAGACGTAATGGGGGCCTGGAAATACCCGTTGCAATGGGAACCGGGGTAATTTACAATGGTATTAATTATGTGCAGATTTTCCGGGGCAGCGGAGGGCCCGGTGCAACCTGGCTTTTAGGAGCCGCCGCCACCCCGGCAGGGGTTTTCGGCAAGGAGGGTGCATGGCAGTAAACAAACAAGGGCTCCGGCGGGTGGTGGTCACCGGGGTGGGCATGGTCACCTCCATGGGGCCGGATGTGTCCACGGTATGGCAAAAAGTGCTGGCCGGCCAATCCGGGGTCACGCGCCTGAGCCTTTTTAACCCGGAGATCATGGAGCGCTACCGGGTGCCGGAGGATTTCCCTGCCATCGGCGGGGAGATTCTCAACTTTGACCTGAAGGAGATGCTCCAGGCCCGGAAAAAGGAAGTCACCAAGGAAGACCTGAAGCAGATCAAATATACCGACCGTTTCACGCAGTTTGCCCTGGCCGCGTCCATGGAGGCCATCAACGATTCGGGGGTGGATTTGGAGGCCGAGGACCCGGAGCGGGCCGGAGTCATCATCGCCAGCGGCATGGGCGGCGTTACCTCCTGGGAGGAAGGGGTGATGAAGCTCCTGGCCGAGGGGGTGCGCCGGGTGTCGCCCTTCCTGGTGCCCAAGATGATTCCCAACCTGGCTGCGGGCAACGTTTCCATCAGCTTTAAGGCCAAGGGCCCCAATATTGCCCTGTCCACCGCCTGCGCCGCGGGGGCCCACGCCATCGGCATGGCCTACCGCTCCATCCAGCTGGGGGAGGCGGACCTGATGGCCGCGGGGGGCAGTGAGGCCGCGGTCACCCTGCTGACCCTGTCCGCGTTCCACCGCATGGGGGCCCTGGCCACCGGCTATAATGACCACCCCGAGGCGGCCTCCCGGCCCTTTGAGATCAAGCGCAGCGGCTTTGTCCTGTCGGAAGGGGCCGGCATCCTGGGTCTGGAGGAACTGGAGCACGCCCGCCGGCGGGGCGCCCGGATTTACGGGGAGATCGTGGGTTTCGGCATGACCGGCGACGCCCACCACATCACCGACCCCCACATTGACGGGGCCATGCGCTGCATCCAACTGGCCCTGGGGGACGCGGGCATTAAGCCTGCGGACCTGGACTACGTCAACCCCCACGCCACGGCCACCCCGGTGGGGGACAGAAACGAAGCCCAGGCCCTGAAGCTCATCCTCCAGGAAGAGGCCTCCCGGGTGCTGGTGAGCGGCACCAAGTCCATGACCGGCCACCTCCTGGGCGCGGCCGGGGCGGTGGAGGCCATCTTTTCCCTGCTGTCCATCCGGGACGGCATCGTCCCCCCCACCATCAACCTGGATGAAGTGGACCCGGACTGCAGCGGCCTGGACTACGTGCCGGGCCGGGCCCGCCGGGCGGAGGTCCGCTACGCCCTGTCCAATTCCTTCGGTTTCGGGGGGACCAATGCCTCGTTAGTTTTTAAACGGTATGAAGAATAGGTAATCCCTCATTGGGTCAGGCATGACCGTCAATTTATTTCAGGGAGCGGAAAGGAGGACGTTGCCATGAGTGCTGTTTTCGTCATCCTGGCAGCCCTGGGTGTAGCGGTGTTCGGCTACCGCTGGTATGCCAGCTTCGTGGACCGCAAGGTCATCGAGTCTGACCCGAACCGGGTCACCCCGGCCAAGATGTACATGGACGGGGTGGATTTCTTGCCGACCCCGAAGAATATCCTCTTCGGCTACCAGTTCAAGAGCATTGCCGGAGCCGGGCCGGTGGTGGGGGCCATCATCGCCTTGCAGTGGGGCTGGCTGCCCGCGCTCCTATGGCTCTTCCTGGGGGTCTTTTTCATCGGCTGGGTGCACGACTACGTCTCGGGTATGGTGTCCATGCGCTGTGACGGTCTGTCCCTGGGCGGGCTGAGCTACAAGCTTATCTCCCCCCGGGCCCGCACCATCCTCCTGTCTTTTATCTATTTCTACCTGCTGCTGCTGGCCGGGGCCTTCGGCGGGGTCATCGCCGGCGCCCTGACCAAGCTCACCGCCGGGCCCCTGGCCATTCTGATCCTGGCCGCGGCCGGGGCGCTGGCAGGCCAGATGATCTACCGCTGGCGGGTGAACATCCTGGTGATGACGGTGGTCTGCGTGGGCCTGGCCCTGGTGGGCATCTACCTGGGGAAAGCCTTCCCTGCGGACAAGCTCCTGGGCGCCACGGCCCAGAGCTACTTCCTCTGGGGGCTGTTCGCGGTGGTCTTCTGCTATTTCAGCGCGGTGCTGCCCATCTGGCGCTTTGCCCTGCCCCTGAATTACGTGGCCTTCTATATCGTCATGTTCGGCCTGTTGGGGGGCATCCTGGGGATCATTGTGGGGTTCCCCACGCCCATTCAGGCGCCGGCCTACACCCAGTTCACCATCGGCATCGGCCCCCTGTGGCCCATCCTGTTTGTCACCATCGCCTGCGGGGCCATCTCCGGCTGGCACTCCATGGTGACCACTTCGGGCACCTGCCGCCAGCTGGAGAAGGAGAGCGACGCCAAGCCGGTGCTGGCCGGCTCCATGTTCACGGAGATGGTCCTGGGGGTGGTGGCCCTGATGACCGCGGCCGCGGCCATGCCCTTTAGCCAATACCAGGACCTGATGAAGCCCGGTGGTCCCGGCGCCGGCGCGGTCTTCGCCACCGGCCTGGGCAACCTCCTGAGCAAGATCGGCCTGCCCCTGGATTACGGCAAGACCATGGCCGTGGTCATCATCGTGGTCCTGGCCCTGACCGTGATGCAGTTGGTGCTGCGCTTCATGAAGATCGCCGCCATCGAGATGGTGGGGGAGCAGGTGCCGGTGATGCGCAGCGGCCCGGTATCCACCTTCGTGGCCGCGGCCCTGGTCCTGCTCTTGGTGATGACGGGCTGGTGGCAGTACCTGTGGATCCTCTTCGGCGGCGCCAACCAGTTGCTGGCCTCCCTGGCCCTGCTGGTGGCCTCGGTGTGGCTGCTGTCCCAGGGGAAGAAGGCCACCTTTACCCTCATCCCCATGTGGTTCATGTTCATCACCACCATCGCCGCCTTGCTCTACACCTCTTTTAATCTGCTGAGCAAGGTGTTGGGCGGCAAGGTGAAGGGCGAGGCCTTGATCGGCAACGGCCTCATGGGCATCGTCGCCATCTTCCTGGTGATCGCGGCCATCTTCCTTTTGGCCGAGGGCATCAAGGCCCTGCGCCGCTTCCGGGAGGCGGGACCCGAGGCCATGGCCGAGGTGAAGTAGGAAAAGAGATTGATATGAGAGGAGGGCAGGGGCCGGTAGCGCCGGCGTCCCTGCCGGCCTTTGCCCCTGCCCTGCCCCTGTAGGGGCGTGATTTATCACGCCCTGGCGGTTAGGGCGCAATAAATTGCGCCCCTACGGGATGGGGCAAAGGATTGTAGGGGCACGGCGTGCCGTGCCCCAAAAGCTAAAAGCTGACAGCTTTTCGGAGGCAAAGGTGACGGAAGAAAAGAAAGGCGGCTTTTTCCGGGGTGTCAAGGAGTTCATCTACGGCATGGCGGCCCACGACTCGGCCCGTTTTGCCCTGAAGACCCGGGCCAACATGGAGCATCTCTTCATCCTGGTGACCATGGGGGACCTGGTGGGGGTGCCGATTTTGCCCCCGTACTATTCCCTCAGGCTGCTGCCCTACGTGGTGCCCCAGATCGCCACCTGGAAACGAAGGATGCTCAGGGAAAAGGACCTCACCGACGCCCTGGCGTAAACAAGCGGTAAGTGTTCGGGGGAAATAGCCAGTAATAAATCTTTCAATGGGTTTGAGCAGAGTCCGCTATGACAAAGATTGGTAAATCTGTACCGAAACGGCTCAGAAAAGAGCCACTGTTAGAGGCGGTCTGGGAAATTCGATTCACTAGCGACAGGGAGTCGGTCGGAGAGTTGTTGCCTGGCCTGATATACCAGGCTATGGAAGCCTCATTCCCAAAAATCGAGCGTTTGCCGGCTGCGAATCTACCACTTCCCTTCCTTCAAAAGGAAGCGACACTGCGCTATGTGCCAACCGTTCGATTAGAAGGCAGCCCATACTCGATTCAGATTGGAGAGCATGTAGTGTCGCTAAGCTGCCGCCGCCCGTACACTGGATGGAGGGAGTTCGAATCCAGAATTCTGGATTTGGCCGAGATTCTCAAGAAAACTAATTTACTTACTAAGCTAGAGAGATTTTCGCTCAAATACATTGATGTTATTTCATTGGGTGATTCTCCATCTCTTAAACTTTTAGAGATTTTGGTGAAGTTGGACACTCATGAGCTGACCACTGACCTTGTCCAGTTGCGCACAGAGCTCCGCGAAAATAGTTTCCTCCATATTATACAAATCATATCGCCTGGCCAAGCGGTTCTTTTGACAGGGGAACGTTTTGAAGGAGTACTACTTGATATAGACACAATATACCAACGGGAAGCCAGCGAATTCTGGTTAGATTTTCGCGACCAGCTAAATCGTGCGCATCAACTCAATAAGAACTTGTTTTTCCGTCTTCTGACAAAAGAAACGATAGATAAACTCGAACCGGAATACTGAGCTTGGTATGTCTATAACTGAACAGACACTTGCACGCCTGCGTTCAGCGGAGAGCTATTGGGGTGTAACTAGACCTGCTGCGCTCTTTGCTATGCTTTCGTTGCTAAGTGGGGATATTTCGGCTCCCCCTACGGTTCATATACCGGAACCTTACTACACTGCTGTTGAAGCCTCCAGTTCCTCTTTTCCAGCATGCCTAATTTCAAGGTGGAGTGATATAGAAAAGCCCAGATATCGGCCTAGAACCGCCTTGGGAAAAAGATTAATTGCTATAAGAGAGCAGGCAATTGCCAAAGGTCTCCGCTTAATGAATGTGGGCGAAATCATTGAAGAAATACGCCGGCGACGCGGAGAGATAGATTGATGTCAAAAACTAAGACATTTTTAGACTCAAACGTTCTTATCACAGCATTCCAGGGCATAGATGAAGTTTGGCAAAAAGCGATGGAGACCATTGACGACCCTGACCGTGAATTCATAGTGAGTGACTATCTCAAGCTTGAGGTTATTCCGCAACCTACATTTCACCGACGCCAAGAAGAGATACAATTCATGCAAGCATTTTTCGACAGCGCCTCGGTTTATATGGAGGCGACGGCATCGATAACCGCCCAGGCAATGACCCTGGCCTGCCGATATAGTCTCGGTCCTATGGACGCCTTGCATGCTGGAACAGCAATTGAGTCAGAAGCAGATGTATTAGTCACTCTTGAAAAACCGGATAAGCCGCTATGTCAAGTACAGGAAATCAAGGTTGTTTCCTTGCGGTCATAATAGAAAGTAAAAGTTTCTAAGCTATGAGTACTTAAAATTGAACCTAATAAATGATTATCTCATCGGAGGTGTATCATTTCGCTAGCAACCCTGCTCAAGGCCCATCCGGAAAAGCGCTACCTGATGTTCGGGGGGAAGGGCGGCCTGGGGAAGACCACCTTCTCCGCGGCCATGGGCTACTGGCTGGCCAAGCAAGGCCACCGGGTCCTGGTCTTCTCGGTGGACCCCCAGGCGTCGCTGTCCGACATCTTCCAACAGAACATCTTCGGAGTGGGCCCGGTGAAGATCATGGACAACCTCTGGGCCCAGGAGATCGACGCGGACCAGCGGGTCAAGGCCTACCAGGAGGAGATTCGCCAGAAGATTAGGGACATGTACGGCTTCGACAAGCTCCCCGAGGAGATCGAGTCCTACATCCAGGCCGCGTCCGCGGAACCGGCCATGGAGGAGAGCGCCATCTTCGACGCGGTGGTGGACATCATGGTGGCCAGGGAGTACGACTACTACATCTACGACCTGGTGCCCCTGGGCCACGCCCTCTACTACCTGTCCATGGCCACGGTTTACGACGCCTGGATCGACAAGATCACGGCCTTAAGGGTGCAGATGCGGGAATACGACCAGGTGGCGGCCCACCTGAAAAAGGACGCGGCCCTGGACGAAGACGCCATCTTGAAGGAGCTCCTCTACATCCGAGACCGCATCCACGCCAGCTCCCGCATCCTCACGGACCGGGAGCACACCGCGTTTTTCTTCGTGCTGGTGCCCGAGGAGATGATCATCCTGGACACCCAGAAGGCGGCCGAGCTTTTCAAGCGCTTCAAGGTCCCCCTGGCCGGCTACGTGGTCAACCGGGTCCTGCCCGAAGAGCTCAAGGCCCCGGGACTTCCCGAGCACTTCCGGCGCCGTCTGGAGATGCAGGGGCAGCACCTGGAAGAGATTAACCGGCTCTTCGGCGACCAGGTCCTGGGCCAGGTGCCGGAGCTGGAGCGGGACATCACCGGCCTCACCATGATCGCCCGGGTGGCCCAATACCTGTGCGAGTGAGGAGGTAAGGATGGAAGACCACGTCACCACCTCCATGCGGCAGTTTCTGGCGAGCAAGCCCGGGGCCCGGTTCCTCTTCTTCGGCGGCAAAGGCGGGGTGGGGAAGACCATCATGGCCGGGGCCACCGCCCTGCACCTGGCCCGCCAGGGAAAAAAGACGCTCCTGGCCTCCACCAACCCGGTGCACTCCCTGTCGGGCCTGCTGGGCTTTGACGTCTTCGGCAAGGTGACCGCCATCCCGGGGTTTCCCCAGGCCTTTGCCTACGAGATCGACACCTCCGAGACCATCGAGAAGTCCAAGCGGGAGATCCGGGAAAAGATCAACTGGTTCCTGCGCTTTGCCGACCTGCACATCAAGGCCGAGGACTTCGTGGAGACCGCCACGCTCAACCCGGCCTTCGAAGAGTCGGCCATGTTCGAGAACATGCTGGACTTGATGTTCGGGGAGCAGTACGACGTTTTCGTCTTCGACACCGCGCCCACGGCCAATGCCCGGCGCCTGTTGGGCATGAGCAAGGTCTACTCCCTGTGGGTGGACAAGATGCTGAAGAGCCGGGAGGAGGCCAAGAGCCTGCGCCAGCTTCTCTCCTTCACCAAGAAGGAGGAGGCCGACCCCCTGATGGACTACCTGGTGCACTTCCGGGAGCGCATGGCCCACGCCCGGGAACTCCTCACCGACCCGGAGCTCACCGCGTTCTTCTTCGTCGCCCTGCCCGAGGCCCTGCCCATTGCGGTGATCACCCGGTTTCTCAAGTGGTTCACCGACTTCGGCATCCCCGTGGGGGGCATCATCGTCAACGGCCTCATTCCGGAGACCGGGGGCGAGGTGCCGGAATTCATCCTGAACCGCCGGGCCATGCAGGCGGAGCACCTGAAGACCATCTGGCAGCTCTTTGACGGCCAGGTGCGGGCCCTGATACCCCTGTTCGACAGCGAGATCCAGGGGCTTAAAGCCCTGACTCAACTGGCGGAGGTCCTTTTTGCTTGACCAAGCCAACAGCAGGTTCCAGCAACGCCGCCGCCTTCGCTTGCCGGGATATGATTATTCACAGTCCGGAGCATATTTCATCACTATTTGCACGAATCAAAGAAATAATTTATTCGGCACCATTAACATCACCACTATGGCTGTTAACATAGCCGGGAAGATTGTTGGCGATATTTGGAAGAAATTGCCGATAAAATTTCCTTCTATCATTGTTGACGCTTTTATAGTAATGCCAAATCATTTTCATGGAATTATCATTGTAGGGGCGCAATTCATTGCGCCCTCAGAGGGCGTGATAAATCACGCCCCTACATTGGGTAAAATTGTCCGAACCTTTAAAGCCCAGTCCGCGAGAACCATCCGCCAACAATATAATTCCGGTTTTTCCTGGCAACGCAATTACTATGAGCATGTTATCCGGGATGAGTCTTCCTTAAACCGCATCCGAGAATATATCCACACCAACCCTACACGCTGGCATTTGGACCGAGAGAATTCCAAAGCAATTGGGAAAGACGATTTTGATGAGTGGTTAGTCACGTTCACCGGCGCTCCTGGTAAACTTTAATTAACAATTAACCAAGAGTGGAATGAATCCCGTTACATGACCTCCACCCAAAAGTCCTTCCGCATCGCCATCATCGTGGACGGGGAGAAGTTCGCCTGCCGCCCGGTGTCCCGGCCCTTTGCCCTGGAGGGCTACCCGCCCCTGGAAATTCAGCTGTTCGCCCAGACCCTGGCAGGCCAGGAGGAGCAGCCCGTGGCGGCCCTGCCGGAGCTTAAGCCCCAGGAGTTCGACCTGGTCCTGGACGGGACTGCCATCTTTCCCGGGGCCGAAAACCTGGTGGCCGGGGCCCCGGCCCGGTTCCTGCGGCAGCTGGTGTGCCGCTTCCAGGAGCTGCGCCAGAAGCAGGAGATCAACGTCGGCATCCTCAACAGCGCCACCGACGCCATCGTCACCATCAACGAGGACCACGTCATCGTCGGCTACAACAACGGCGCGGAGGCGCTCTTCGGTTACAGCCGCAAGGAGGCCCTGGGCCAGGACCTGAAGCTCATCATCCCGCCGCCCCACAAGGAGGTGCACCGGGAGTACGTGCGGCGCTTCGTGGCCACCCGGGAGGCCCGGGTCATCGGCAAGCACGTGCGCCTCACCGCCCAGCGCCGGGACGGCAGCGAATTCCCCATGAGCATCTCCTTTTCTGTGGCGGAGATCCTGGGGAACCTCTACTTTACCGGCATCATCCGGGACATCACGGAGTACAAGAGCATGGAGGACCGGGTGCTGCAGTCGGAGCGCCTGGCGGCCGTGGGCAACACCGTGACCCACATCGTCCACGAGATCAAGAACCCGCTGCTCATCATCGGCGGTTTTGCCAAGCAGTTGCAGCACGCCGCGGAACTGGACGCCAAGGCCCGGCAGAAGTTAGGCATCATCGCCGAGGAAGTGGGCCACCTGGAGACCATGGTGGCGGAGATGCGGGACTTTGTGCGCCCGCCCGCGGCCAAGAAAACCCCCGGGGACGTGGAAGCCCTGCTGGATGAGACCCTCGAGTTCTTCGCCGACACCTTCAAGGAGCACCACATCGGGGTGCGCCGGGTGCCGCCGGAGGCGCCGTTGCCGGCGGTGAGCTTCGACCGCCAGCAGATTCGCCAGGTGCTCATCAACCTCTTCAAGAACGCCCTGGAGGCCATGCCCCGGGGCGGCACCATCACCGTCACCACCCGGGTGCAGGAGGGCAACCTGGAGATCGGGGTGACGGACACCGGCGAGGGCATGACTCCGGAAGTGGCGGGCCATATCTTCCAGCCCTACTACTCCACCAAGGAGACGGGCACCGGCCTGGGGCTGGCCATCTGCCAGTTTATCGTCAAGGAGCAGCATGGCGGCTGCATCAACGTGGAGAGCGCGCCGGGGCAGGGCTCCACCTTCACCATCCAGTTGCCCCTGGAGGAAGGCGTTTCCACCTGAACCAGTCTAAATTCCCCCTTTCCAAAAGGGAGGCCAGGCGGGTTAAAATCCCCCTAAATCCCCCTTTTTCAAAGGGGGACTTTCAAGCTCCGCATGGATACTAATAAATCTTCTGGCTTCGCCTCCCAGGCGCTCCTGGAAGTCCAGGACCTGAAGGTGCACTTCGACCTGCCCGGGGGGCGGCTGCAAGCCGTGGGGGGCGTGAGCTTTGAGCTTCATCCCGGAGAGACCCTGGGGCTGGTGGGAGAGTCAGGCTGCGGCAAGACCGTCACCGCGCTGTCCATCCTGCGCCTGCTGCCCGAGCCCCCGGCGGAGGTGGCGGGCACGGTGCGCTTCCAAGGCGAGGAGTTGAGCGCGGCACCGGCGGCGCGGCTCCGCCAGGTCCGGGGCAACCGCATGGCCATGGTCTTCCAGGAGCCCATGACCGCGCTGAACCCGGTGCTCACCATCGGCGAGCAGGTGGCGGAAGTGCTGCGCCTGCACCGGGGTCTGGGGCACCACGAGGCCCGGCAGGAGGCCGCGGCGGCCCTCACCCGGGTGGGCCTGCCCGAGGCGGAGCGCCGACTTGGCCAGTACCCCCACCAGCTCTCCGGGGGCCTGCGCCAGCGGGCCCTGATGGCCATGGCCCTGGCCTGCAGCCCGGACCTCCTCATCGCCGACGAGCCCACCACCGCGCTGGACGTCACCATCCAGGCCCAGATTCTGGCCTTGCTGGCCCGGCTCCAGGCGGAGATGGGCCTGGCGGTGCTGTTCATCACCCACAACCTGGGCATCGTGGCTCAGACCGCGGACCGGGTGGCGGTGATGTATGCCGGGCTCATTGTGGAAGAGGCCCGCACGCCGGAGCTTTTCAAGAATCCGGGCCATCCTTACACCCGGGGGCTGCTGGGCTCCGTGCCCCGCCTGGACTTCCGGCACGCGCCGGGGGAGGAGCTGGCCGCGGTGCCGGGGCAGGTGCCCACCGAACCGCCGCCGGGCTGCCTGTTCCGGGACCGCTGCCCCGAGGCCCAGCCCCGTTGCCGGGAGGAGCCCCCCTGGGTGGAAATGGGCCCCGGGCACCGGGTGCGCTGCTGGAATTATGGCTGAGGACATCCTCTCCATTTATCAGCGGTGGCTTAAGTTCAGCCCCCTGGACGACGGCCTGGTGGCCCGGCAAAAAGAAACCGTGCTGGCAATCGCCCGGGGGGGCAAGAGCCGGGAAGCTGCCCTGGAGATGGGCCTGAGCGCTATGGTCCTGGCGGAGCACCTGATTTCCCGGGCGGAGGCGGAATCCCTCCCCCGGCCCATCGTCTGCCGGCCCGGGTGCCCCCATTGCTGTTTCAACCAGGTGGAATTCACGCCTCCCGAGGCCCTGCTCCTGGGGCATTACGTGGCCGGGCATTTCTCCGCCGCGGAGCAGCAAGAGCTTAAGGCCCGGGCCGCGGGCAACCTGGCCCGGAAAGCGGGCAAGGATAAACGGGAGATCGGGGCCCTGCGCCGGGAACTGCCCTGCCCTTTGTTGCGGCAGGAGCAGTGTACGGCCTATGCGGTGCGGCCGCTCCTGTGCCGGGCCATGCACTCCCTGGACGCGGAGCAGTGCCGCCGGGAAATGGTCTCTCCCGTCAGCCGGTTTGAATTTTATTCCCACCGCTACGAGATCGTGCTGTCGGTGAGCGCGGGCCTGGCCGCGGCGGCTAAAGCCCTGGGCTGCCAGTGGCAGGCGGTGGACCTGGCCCAGGCCATGCAGGATTTCTTCACCCATCCCCGGCCAGTGGAAGCCTGGCTGGCAGGGGAGCAGGTCTTCCAGACCCCGGCCCGGGAGGCGCGGAAGTGCTGAATTATGCCTGAGGTTCTCTTACAAGCCCGGGAATTAAGCTGCCACTTCCGCCTGGCGGGGCCCTGGGGCCGGGGGCCGGTGCTCAAGGCGGTGGACCGGGTGAGCTTCGCCCTGAAGGCCGGCGAGACCCTGGGGCTGGTGGGCGAGTCGGGCTGCGGCAAGTCCACCCTGGCCCGCCTGCTCCTGGCCCTGGTCCGTCCCACCCAGGGGCAGGTGTACTTCGACGGCGAAGAGTTCACCAGTATGGGACGGGCCCGCCTCAAGAATCTCCGGCGCCAGGTCCAGATCATCTTCCAGGACCCTTACTCCTCCCTGAACCCCCGCATGACCGTGGAACGCATCCTGGAGGAGCCTTTCGCCATTCACGGCCTGGGCAGCCGGGGCGAGCGCCGGGCCTGGGTGGCGGAGCTGCTGCACGAGGTGGGCCTGGGGGAGGAGCATCTGGAGCGCTATCCCCACGAGTTCAGCGGCGGCCAGCGCCAGCGTATCGGCATCGCCCGGGCGCTGGCCCTGAAGCCCCGCCTCATCCTGGCGGACGAACCCGTGAGCGCCCTGGACGTTTCCATCCAGGCGCAGATCCTGAATCTGCTGGCGCAGCTCCAGGCCCGGTACGGCCTCACCTACCTGTTCATCTCCCACGACCTGAGCGTCATTTCCCAGATCAGCAGCCGCGTTGCGGTGATGTACCTGGGCCGCTTGATGGAGATGGCCCCCCGGGAGGTCTTTGCCGGGGCCCGGCTCCACCCTTACACCGAGGCCCTGCTGGCCGCGGTGCCGCTGCCGGACCCGGAGCGGCCCTTTAAGCCCCCGGCGCTCAAGGGGGAACCCCCCAGCCCCATCAATGTGCCCAGCGGCTGCCCCTTTCACCCGCGCTGCCCTGAGGCGGAGCTGCCCCTCTGCCGGGACGTGGTGCCGGAGTACCGGGAAACCGCCCCCGACCACCGGGTCGCCTGCCATTTCCGCTAGGGAAATTTAAAGGAAGGGCCTAAGCGCCAGTGGCACAGGCTTGCCAGCCTGTGTTAGCTGCTCTTGCCCCCTCAAGGCGCCCCCCCGGCCCTTGTAGGGGCGCAATTTATTGCGCCCAGAAGGTGGGCGTGATAAATCACGCCCCTACGGAGGACGCTACAGAAAACCCGTGGGGTTTTTTCAAGCACTTGTCCTCCCCGACTTGACGGCCCGCTCTCACTTCCTATTTTGATAGACAAAGTCACAATGGAGGTCTGCCATGGAAGAGGGCAAATGCGCAACTTGGAGCCGCCGGGAATGGCTGCAAACCGGCACTCTGCTGGTCCTGGCGGGGGCCCTGCCGGTAGTGGCGGTAAGTCAGGCTGCCCCGCCGCCGGCTGCCAAGCCGGAAAAACCGGGGAAGCCGGCCGCGGCCGCGGCGGTCCCCGAGGTTACCCCCGTGGAGGACCTGATGCGGGAACACGGGGTGCTCCGGCGGATTTTGCTGATTTATGAGGAAATTTCAGCGCGGCTGCAAAAGGGCAAAGAATTTCCCCCGCCGGCCCTGGCGGGCGCCGCGGGCACCATCCGCAAGTTCGTGGAGGACTACCACGAAAAGCTCGAGGAGGACCACCTCTTCCCCCGGTTTGAGAAAGCCGGGCAGTTGGTGGACCTGGTGGCCGTGCTGCGCCGCCAGCACCAGGCCGGGCGGCGCCTCACCGGGGACATCCTGAAACTCGCCGACCCCGGGGCGCTGAAGACCCCGGAGGCCCGCCGGCGGCTGCCGGACCTGTTGCGGCAGTTCCTCCGCATGTACCGTCCCCACGCGGCCCGGGAGGATACCGTGCTCTTTCCGGCATTTCGTACCCTGGTCCCGGCCAAGGAATACGCGGCCTTGGGAGACGAGTTCGAGGACCGGGAGCAGGCCCTGTTCGGCCAGGAAGGTTTTGAAAGGATGGTGACCGAAGTGGCGGGCCTGGAAAAGCAGTTGGGAATTTACGACCTGGCGCAGTTTACGCCCTGAATCCAGGGACCGACTTCCACAGGAATGGCTCTCCCGGGAACTTGAGCTGGACCATGCTCTACGCCGTCATCTGCCTGGCCGCGTTCCTTACTTCGGGGCTGACGCTCTTTTCCGGCTTCGGCCTGGGGACCCTGCTCTTGCCGGTGTTCGCCCTGTTTTTCCCGGTGGAGCTGGCCGTGGCCCTGGTGGCGGTGGTGCACCTGGGGAACAACCTCTTCAAGCTGGCCCTGCTGGGGCGCCATGCCGATAAAGGGGTGGCGGTGCGCTTCGGGGTGCCGGCGCTGCTGGCCTCCATCCTGGGGGCCAGCACCCTGCTGTGGCTCGCCCACCTCACTCCCCTTTACAGCTACCATCTGGGAGGGCGGGAGTTTGCGGTCCTGCCGGTGAAACTGGTGGTGGCCCTGCTGCTGGTGACTTTTGCCCTGCTGGAGCTCGTTCCCACCTTGTTGCGCCTCTCCTTTGCCGGCAGGTATCTTTTTCTGGGCGGGATTCTCAGCGGCTTCTGCGGCGGCCTTTCCGGGCTCCAGGGGGCGCTGCGCAGCGCTTTCCTGGTGCGGGCCGGCCTGGGCACACAGGCCTTCATCGCCACCGGGGTGGTGGTAGCCTGCCTGGTGGACGTACCCCGGGTCATAATTTACGCGTCCCATTTTAGCGCCATCGCCCATGGCGGCAGCCGCCTGCTGCTTGCGGCCGCGATCATCTCCGCCTGGGCTGGAGCATATTGGGGCAGCCGTCTGCTGGGGCAGGTGACCATGCGCCAGGTGCAAAACCTGGTGGCCGGGATGCTGCTCCTGGTGGCCCTGGCCCTGGGGAGCGGCCTCATTTAAATTCCGCCAGCCGAAGGAAGATGGGCCCTCCCCTTGGCCCCGGGGGAAAAAAGGGTTATAAAAATAACATGCGGGCTTTTCTGCCGGAAATCATCCAGCTGGTGGTGGGGCTGGTCTTGATGACCGTGCTCCTCTACCTGGGGGCCTTGTGCGAAGGGGGCTGGCTGGCGCTGCTGTGCTTCCTGGGTGCCGCCGTGGTCTATACAGGCTGGTGGCGGGCCCTGATTCAGGTGGGCTGGCGCCTGGCGGGGAAAGACCCGGATGATATCGACTTCCATCTCCCGGGTTGAGTTGCAGCCCTCGCCCTGGCTTTACCACCTGATGGCGCCGGACGGCCTGTCCCGCCTTCTTTACCGCCGCCTGACCGGGGACGTGGCTCCGGCGCACCAACTCTTCTGGCAGGCCCAGATTCAACACGCCTGAAATTCACCCGAAAACTCCCGCCGCGGGAAATCCTCCCGCGGGTCCGCGCCTGCCCTTGACTCCCGGGAAAGGGCTATTATTTTAACAACATGGAGCCCCGGAAAATCTAACATTTCAGGATGGATGCACCTGGGTCTCCTTAATTTTCCCGAACTTTGGTCCCGGGCAGCAAAGGAGCAAGGCACAATGGCAAGGAGAGCAATAAGATCGAGGCTGGTGGCCGTGCTGGGCCTGCTGGCGGCGCTGACCTTAATGGCCGGGGCAGCCCCAGCGGCCTGGGCCGGCGCGGAAGATGTGGCCATGTTTTATGACTCCCTGGCCCCCAGCGGCGCCTGGGTGGATTATGCCAACTACGGGCCGGTATGGTATCCCACCGGCGTCTCCGATGACTGGCGACCCTACATGAACGGCCGCTGGGTCCCCTCCCAGGCGGGCTGGGTCTTTGAGACCGGCGAACCCTGGGGCTGGGCCACCTACCATTACGGCAACTGGTTCCCCACCCCGGAATACGGCTGGGTCTGGAACCCGGGCAGCACCTGGTATCCTTCGACGGTGGCCTGGCGCACCGGCAATGAATACATCGGCTGGGCTCCTATTCCGCCGCCCAACTACGTGCCGGCGCCGGCCTATTACCCTGCCACCGGGTATTATCCCGGCGCGCCGCTGTTGGACCTCCTCACCCTGCCCTTCTGGATCTTCGCGGGCGCGGCCAACTTTTTGCTGGGGTTCGGGCAGCCTTTCATTCCGGGTTATTCCTACTACGGCTGCGGCTGCCTGGCTCCTTTCGGTTACTATCCCTACCTGTGGCCGAGCACGTCTTTTCTCACCGATTGCTACTCTCCCTTTTGGGCCCCGGGGGCGTTCTTCTTTTTCGGGCCGTCGTTTCCCTACGTCATCCGCAGGTGCCACATTGACCGTGACCGCTTCCACGAGTTCGTCAACCGCGCTAATTTCCGGGAGTTTCGCAACGTCTTGCCGTCCCGGGAGCTTATGGAGCGGCATCCTTTCCTCAGGGACGCGGTGCCCGAGGCGGTCAGGGAAGGGCGGCGCTTTGAGGTGCACCGGGCCGATTTTAACCGGGTGCAGCGTGAGATTGCCCGGCCCAATGCGGTGGCCGCGCCCAAAAACGTCCCGGGCCTGAGGGCGGAGATTCCCAAGGCCGTGGTGGTGCCGTCTAAGGAAGCCGGCCCCGAGGCTTTGCGGGGCATGAAGGGCGTGGAGCTGCCCCGCGGCGCGGTGAAGGAAACCCCGCAGATGCGAGAGCAGATGCGCCGGGCCCAGCCCAAGATGGAAGCACCACCCAAAGAAGCAGCGCCCCGCCGGGAGGTGACACCGCCCCGGGAAGCGGCGCCCCGCCCCGAGGTGACAGCACCCCGGGAAGTGACGCCCCGCCGGGAGGTGACGCCGCCGGAGGTGATTAGGCCGCGCCGGGCCCCCGAAGCGGCGCGCCCGCTCTGGACGCCGGAGGAACTGCAGCAACAGCGGTTGCAGCAAGAACGCTTCCGGCAGCGGCAGGAGCAGCTCCGCCAGCAAGAGCAGCAGCGCATGCAGCAGCCGGGGTTCCAGGAGTTCCAGGGGCGGCAGCAGGAACTGATGCGGCAGCGCCAGGTGGAGCCGCGGCGGGCTCCGGAGTTTAGGCCGGCCCCGGCGCCGCGCCCGGCCCCCGCACCCCGTGGGGGGGGCGGAGGTGGGGGAGGAGGCCATCCGGCGGGTCCTGGCCCCGGGATGCCTCGCTAGGGAACGGTCCCGAGTCTCGAGTCCCGAGTCACGTGTGGTTATTCTTTGACCCGGGACTCGGGACTAATGACTCGTGACCCTCCCGGCCATCTCCGGGTGGAAGAGGTGGGCCAGGAGTTCCAGGCCGTCCACCAGGCGGGGGCCGGGCCGGTCGATGAGGTCCGGGTCCACCCAGTGCAGGCGGCCCGCGGCCACCGCGGGCAGCATGGGCCAGCGGCGCCAGAAGCCCAGGCGGGCCGGCAGCGCCTTAGCCCCCACCATGCCGGTGAAGAGGATCACCTCTGGCTGGGCCTTAAGCACTTCTTCCAGGCTGAAGATGGGGTAGCGCGGCTCCAAAAAGCCGGCAATGTTGATGCCTCCGGCGCGCTGGATGAGGTCGTGGTGTACCGCCCCCCGGCCCGCAGTGATCAGAGGCTCCTCGTCAATCTGCAGAAAGACCCGGGGTTGGGGAAGCCCCTGGACCGCCGCCTCCACCCGTTGCACCCGGGCCTTTAGCTCCGGCAGGCGGCGCCGGGCCACCTCCTCCCGGCCGGTGAGGCGGGCGATCTCCTCAATGGCCCGGAACAGCTGGGGCAGGGTGTCCACCTGGACCCGGTACACGGGGATGCCCCAGTGGCGCAATCCCGCCAGGGAACTCTCCCCCTCCCCCTGGTCCGCCATCACCAGGGCCAGGTCCGGCTTCAGGGCCAGGATGGCCTCCAGGTTGTATTCCCAGTAAGTGCCCACCCGGGGCTTCTCCTTCACCTCCGGGGGATAATTGCAGTAAGAGGTCACCCCCACCACCCGGTCGCCCAGCTCCAGGAAGAAGAGGATTTCGGTGATGCTGGGGGCCAGGGAAATGAGGCGCCGGGGGGGGTGGGAGGGAAAATCCTGCCGGCCCTGGCCTGGGGGGCCAGCCTCAGCATGAAGGAGGCCGGCCAGGAACCCCAGGACCAGGACCAACAGGGCGCCGTGGATAAGGAGAGGGGCAATTCGCCCCGGGATAAAGAACCGTTTAAGCATGGCTGATAGCACATGAGGAAAAAGTGGTCAGTGGTCAGTAATTTCTGATTTTTTCCAAAACTGACCACTGGCAACTGGCCACTGCTCAAAAAAAATCCCCAATTCCCCCTGACAGAGAATTGAGGATTGCACCCGCCTTTCTTGGTCCTCAAGTAAGGTGCCGAGGCTGACCGCGCAACCTCTGGCGCCTTATCCTACAGGCAGGTCTTCTGGCTCTTGGATCAACCTACTGCCGGCGCCTTCCCGGGGCTTCCGCCCAGTGGCCTGGATGCCGGTTTCGTCCCCAATTACAGCGGCGGGACCGCGACGGCCTTGCACCGTCTTCCCTTTTCACCCCGAAGGGACCTGTAAGTGCCTTCTTTTTATCCTTCCCGGCCAGGAGTGTCAAGGGAAATCGCCCCGGCCCGGGCCAAGACAAAGGTGCGCCGGGGCACTCCCAAGGCCCGGGCCACCGGGGCGCACTTGGCCTGGAGGAGGAAATAGAGGCGGGGGTCGTCAAGATAGCTCAGGGTCTCGAAATGGCCCATGCCCTTGGCGATGATGAGTCCGGCCCGGTGGAAGAGCTCCCGGAAGGCGGGGTTCGTCTCTTCCAGAACCAACCCGACGGTGCGGGCCCCGGTGTCCCTGACCGGCTCCAGGGCCTCCCCCAGGCCCGAGGCGTACAGGTCTTCCCGGGTGAGGTCGTTCTGAATGGGGCCGGCCTTGACCACGTAAAGCACCTCCCAGCCCCGGCGCCGCAGGTGCGCCACCAGGGGGCGGTCGAAGAACTGCTCCCCGGCGTTGTCCGCCAGGTAGAGGAGCAGGCCGGGGGAGGCGTTAAGCAGGCGCTGAAAATCGGGGAGGTCCGAGGCCCCCAACTCCACCCGGGCCAGCATCTCCCGGGCCACCTCCTCCTCGCTGCGGAAGTAGTCCACGGCATTGCCCGCCACCGCCAGCTTCAGAAGGGACTTTAGGTCCTGGCCGTAAGCCGGGGCCAGGCGCTGATACATGCGGGAGAGATACGCGGTCTCCAGGGCTTTCCGGGCCGCGAAGGGGTCGGGGTTGCCGCTGATGGCGGCGATGGCCAGGTGGTAGCGGTTGGCGATGCGGGCCGGGATGGCCTCGGGGCCAAAGTCCTGCTCAACGATGTCCAGGGCCGCGTCCCGGGCTCGGCGGCGCCGCTCCGGGTCCGTCGTGGCCAGAGACACGGCGAGCTCCACCAGCCGCTCCAGACAAGGACGGCACTCCGGCTGGATTTGCATAGGTCGCATAGGCGCTCAGGCCTGCCTCATTCCGTAGGGGCGCAATTCATTGCGCCCAAGGCATCAGGGCGTGATAAATCACGCCCCTACATGGCGTGGAGTGGGGCCGTGAGGGTGCAGCCACCGCTATCACAGGCGTGCCGCAAATGAGCCGTGGCCCTCCCCAACCTGTCTCCGGAAAAATCAGGGCGGCCCGGGCCGCCCTGAAAAATCCTGGTAGGCACGAGGGGATTTGAACCCCTGACCCCTACCGCGTCAAGGTAGTGCTCTCCCCCTGAGCTACGTGCCTATAGTTTTCATATAACCTGGCATGGGCATGGCGTCAAGGGGGTATTGGAAAGCAGCCGGGTGGGGAAGGGCGGTGACCACCGGATCAGACAAATTTTCCCCGCCGCCCCAACGACCTTGACAAAGGAAGGCTTAACTGTTAGGTTACACAGATATTTTTTCCGCGGTGGGAGGTAAGGCAGGATGACTTTTCAGGAATTGCTCATGACCCTGGAGCGGTTTTTCGCGGACCGGGGCTGCATCGTCGCCCAACCCTACGACATCGAGGTGGGGGCAGGCACCTTCAGCCCTCACACCCTGCTTAGGGCCCTGGGGCCAGAGCCCTGGAACGTGGCTTACGTGGAGCCCTCCCGCCGCCCCACCGACGGGCGCTACGGGGAGAACCCCAACCGCTTGCAGCACTACTACCAGTACCAGGTGATCATGAAGCCCTCCCCCAAGGACATCCAGGAAATCTACCTGGACAGCCTCCGGGCCCTGGGGCTGGACCCCCTGGAGCACGACGTGCGCTTCGTGGAGGACGACTGGGAGTCCCCGACCCTGGGGGCCTGGGGCCTGGGCTGGGAAGTGTGGCTGGACGGCATGGAGATCACCCAGTTCACCTATTTTCAGCAGTGCGGCGGCATCGACCTGAACCCGGTGAGCGTGGAACTCACCTACGGGCCGGAGCGCATCGCCATGTACCTCCAGGGCGTGGAGAGCGTCTACGACCTGGAGTGGACCCAGGGGGTCAAGTACGGCGACGTCCACCACCGGGGCGAGGTGGAGCACTCCGTCTACAACTTCGAGCAGGCGGACGTGGACATGCTCTTCAAGCTGTTCGACATGTATGAGAAGGAGTCCCAGCGCATCATCGGCCTGGGGTTGGTGCTGCCGGCCTACGACTACTGCCTGAAGTGCTCCCACACCTTCAACCTCTTGAACGCCCGGGGAGCCATCAGCGTGGCCGAGAGGAGCAGCCTTATCGGCCGGGTGCGCAACCTGGCCCGCCTGTGCGCCGAGGCCTACCTGAAGCAGCGGGAGGAGATGGGCTTTCCGTTGCTGAAAAAGAGTGAGCAGTAAGCAGTGAGCAGTTGGAGGAAGGGCCAGGTTTTGCTGAATGCTGATAGCTGAGAGCTTCTAAGCGAGGAAGATGATGGCGAGCGAGTTGTTGCTGGAGATCGGCACGGAGGAGATTCCCGCCCGGTTTATCCCGCCGGTGTTGGCGGAGATGGCCGCGGGCTTCCGCCGCTTGATGGAGCAGGAGCGCATCAAGGTGGGGGCAGTGGTGACCTGGGGCACCCCCCGGCGCCTGGCCCTGGTGGCCAGGGAAGTGGCGGCAGCCCAGGAGGAGGTGGCCGCGGAGGTCATTGGCCCGGCCAAGAGTGTGGCCTATGACGCCCAGGGCCGGCCCACTCCCGCGGCCCAGGGGTTTGCCCGCTCCCAGGGGGTGGATTTGGGCGAGCTCATTGAGTTGCAGACCCCCAAGGGGGTCTATCTGGCGGTGCGCCGGCGCACCCCCGGGGCTCCCACCCCGGAGCGCCTGAAGGCCGTGCTGCCGCCCTTCATCCAGGGTCTCAGTTTCCCCAAGTCCATGCGCTGGGGGTCTCTGTCCTTCACCTTCGCCCGGCCCATCCACTGGATCCTGGCCCGTTTCGGAGGCCAGGTGGTGCCCTTTGCCCTGGCGGACGTGGTGAGCGGCGGCGTGACTTACGGCCACCGCTTCCTGGCCCCCCAGGCCGTGGAGGTCAAGGATGCCGCCAGCTACGTGGCCGCGTTGGGCCTGGCCCAGGTCATCGTGGACCCCGCGGCCCGGCGGACGCACCTGGAGGCGGAACTGGCCCGGGCCGCGGCCCAGGTGGGGGGCGAAGTGGTGCCCAACCCGGGGCTGGTGGAGGAGAACACCTTCCTGGTGGAGTACCCCTCCGCGGTGGTGGGCGGCTTTGATGACGAGTTCCTGGCCCTCCCCGACGAGGTGCTTATCACCGCCATGCGGGAGCATCAGCGCTATTTTTCGCTGCGGGGCAGGGACGGGAAACTCCTCCCCCACTTCATCGCCATCAACAACACCCTGGCCCGCAACCCGGACCTGGTGCGCCAGGGGCACGAGCGGGTGCTCCGGGCCCGCCTGGCCGACGCCATGTACTTCTACCAGGTGGACGCCAAGGTGCCTCTGGAGAACCGGGTGGCGGACCTGAAGGGCGTGGTCTTCCACTCCCTGCTGGGGACTTCTTATGAAAAGATGGAGCGGTTCCGGGAGCTGGCGGTATGGCTGGCAGGGCAGGCGGCCCCGGATTTGACGGAGGCGGTGCGCCGGGCCGCCACCCTGTGCAAGGCGGACATCGTCACGGAGATGGTGGGGGAATTCCCCAGCCTCCAGGGGGTGATGGGCCGCAAATACGCCGAGCTTTCCGGGGAGCCCCCGGAGGTGGCGGCGGCCATTTTCACCCACTACCTGCCCCGGCACGCCGACGACTGGCTCCCCGAGGACCTGGTGGGGGCGCTGGTGGGCCTGGCCGACCGGCTGGACACCATCTGCGGCATTTTCGGGGTGGGCCTGAGCCCCACCGGCGCCGCCGACCCCTACGGCTTGAGGCGCCACGCCCTGGCCGTCATCCGCATCCTGCGCGCCCTGTCGCTGCACCTGGACCTGGTGGAGGCGGTGTGGCAGGGCCTCAAGCTGCTTCAGGGCAAGATCAGCCGCACCCCGGAGGAGACGGCCCGGGAGGTCCTGGACTTCTTCCAGGCCCGGCTCATGCACTTGCTCCTTTCCGAAGGCCTCGACCACGAGACGGTGGCCGCGGTCCTGGCCGCGGGCTCGCAAGACGTGGTGGAGGCCGCGGACAAGGTGGTGGCCCTGGAAGACGTGCGCCAGAGCCCGGACTTCCCGGCCCTGGCCGTGGCCTTCAAACGGGTCATCAACATCTCCCGGGGGGCCGAAGCCGGGGAGGTGAACCCCCTGCTCTTCGAGTACCCGGAAGAGAGGCTGCTGTTGGAGGCCACGGTACTGATGGAGGTGGAGGTGGCCGCGGCCCTGAAGGACCGGGATTACCCCGCGGTCTGCCGGGCCCTGGCCCGACTCAAGGGACCGGTGGACGCCTACTTCGATAAAGTGCTGGTGATGGCCGAAGACGAGCGGGTGCGGCTGAACCGCCTGGGGCTCCTGGCCCGCATCAGCAGGACTTTTCTTAAGATGGCCGACTTCTCCCGCATCACCACCACCTGATGATGCGCCGCTGGTTCCGCCGCCGGGAAAAGGATCAGGAACGGCCCCTGGAAGAGAGCCAGGCCGGGGAGGCCGAAGCCGGCGGGGAGGTCCCGGCGCCGGAGGAGTCCCCAGAAGTTTCGCCGCAGCCGGCTGAGGCTTCCGCGGCCCCGGAGACCGCTCCGGCAGAGGCCCCGGAGGAAGACCGCCAGGGTCTGTTCCGGCGCTTCCGGGAGCGGTTAAGCCGCACCCGGGAGGCCCTGTCCGACGGCCTGGACCGCCTCCTCAAGGGCCGCCGGGAAATCGACGCCGCCCTCCTGGAGGACCTGGAAGAGCTCCTCATCAGCGCGGACCTGGGGGTGGAAACCACCCTGGCCCTGGTGCAGGGCCTGACCGAGAAGCTGAAGCGCCGGGAGCTGTCGGACCCGGGCCTGCTCAAGGCCGCCCTGCAGGAGGAAATGGTGGCCTTGCTGGCGGCCCCGCCGCCCCGGGAAATTTCCTCCCGGCCCTGGGTGGTGCTGCTGGTGGGGGTGAACGGGGTGGGCAAGACCACCACCATCGCCAAGCTGGCCCACCAGGACCGGGTCCGGGGCCTGAAGCCCCTGCTCATCGCCGCGGACACGTTCCGGGCCGCGGCGGTGGAGCAGCTGGAGGTCTGGGGGGAGCGGGTGGGCGCGCCGGTCATCAAGCAAAAGGCTGGCGCGGACCCCGCGGCGGTGGTCTTCGACGGCCTGGCCGCGGCCCACGCCCGGGGCGTGGATACGGTATACATCGACACCGCGGGCCGCATCCAGACCAAGGTCAACCTGATGGAGGAGCTGAAGAAGGTCCACCGCACTGCGGCCAGGAAGCTGCCCGGGGCGCCCCACGAGGTCTTTCTCATCCTGGACGCCACCACCGGGCAGAACGCCCTGAGCCAGGCCCGGGTATTCCTGGAAGCGGTGGGCGTCACCGGCATCATCCTCACCAAGATGGACGGCACCGCCAAGGGCGGCATGGCCCTGGCGGTGGCCCATGAAACCGGCTTGCCCCTGCGCTACCTGGGGGTGGGCGAGTCCCTGGAGGACCTCAAGCCCTTTGACGCCCAGGCCTTTGTCGCCGCCATCCTGGGGTGAACCCGTATGCCCCCCCACTGAAGGAACTTGATTGCGCCCCTGGCCCCCGGTCCGTGATTTCCTGTCCTACTGGCTGCCGCCTTTCCTGGGCGTGGCCGTGATCCTGACCCTTTCCGGGAATCTGGGCTCCTCCGTCCATACCCTGCGCCTGCTGCAGCGGCTGCTGTCCTGGGTGCCTTACCTGGGCCCGGCCCAACTGGAGGTGCTAAATGTGGTGCTGCGCAAGGCGGGCCACGTCCTGGGCTACGGCGTCCTGTATTTCCTGTGGTTCCGGGCCTTCCAGGGGCACCGGGGTTACGGCCGGGGCCAGGCGCTGCTCTTCTCCCTGGCTTTGTGTGTGGCAGTGGCCGCCATGGACGAAGGGCACCAGTTCCTGTTGAGTTCCCGCACCGGCAACATCCGGGACGTGGCCTTGGACCTGGGGGGCTCGGCCCTGGGCGCGGTGCTCACCCTGTTTTTGTGGAGTCCCCGGCCCGGGGCCACCAGGGGCGAATGAGGCCCCGGGAAAGGGAAAATATTACCCCTCTTGCATTCCCTCAGAGGAATGTATATCGTAAACATGGCTCAGAAATCGGCTCCGGCACCTCGCCGTGGCCGGGCCGCGGGGCTGAAGGCCGCAGGTCCATGGGACTTGTGGCCTGAAAAATTATGACTTCCCACGGAGCTTGATGCTTTTCTTCTCCCCCAAAGACGGCAAGGGCCGGCGCCGGCAACCCGGCTCCCCCCGGCGGCGCCTGAAATTCTGGTGGCTCCTGGTCCTGGGTGTGATGCTCTGGGCCTTGAGCCCCCTTCCCCTCCCGGGGGCGGAACCTGCCGACCCCTTTGCCGGCGTGGTGCAGGCGCGCCTGGCCAACGGCCTTACCGTGCTCGTCCTGAAAGAGCCCCGGGCCCCCCTCATCACCCTCCAGGTCTGGTACAAGGTGGGTTCCCGCAACGAGGACTTTGGCAAGACCGGCATCTCCCACCTCACGGAGCACCTGATGTTCCGGGGCACGGCCCGCTACGCAGCCAAGGTCTTCGCCCGGGAGGTGCAGAAGGCCGGGGGCACGGACAATGCCTTCACCGGCCGGGATTACACCGCGTACTTTGAAAACGGTCCCCAGACCGAGCTCAAGCGCTGGCTGGAGATGGAAGCCGACCGCATGAAGGGCCTCTCCGTCATGGAGGAGAACTTTACCACCGAAAAGAAGGTGGTGCTGGAAGAAAGGCGGATGCGCACGGACGACGACCCCGTGAGCTATCTCCTGGAAGAGACCATGGCCGCGGCCTTCACCGCCCACCCCTACCACTGGCCGGTCATCGGCTGGTTCCACGACATCGAGACCATTTCCCGGGAGGAATTCCTCAAGTATTACCACCGCTATTACCAGCCCAACAACTGCACCGTGGTGGTGGCGGGAGACGTGGAGCCCGAGGAGGCCATCAAGCAGGTGAAAGCCACTTTCGGGGAACTGGCCCAGGGGCCGGAGCCCCCCAAGGTCACGGCCCTGGAGCCCCGCCAGTACGGCGAACGCCGGGTGACCGTGCGCCGGGAGGCGCAGCTCCCTTACCTGGTCATGCTCTACCACGTCCCCAACTGGCAGCAGGGGGACGCCTATCCCCTGGAGCTGCTGTCCCGGGTGCTGTCCCAGGGGCGCTCCTCCCGGCTCTACCAGCGCCTGGTCTACCAGGAGCGCCTGGCCCTGGAGGCAGGCGCGGACTACAACTTCGACACCGCCAACCCCACGGTCTTCACCGTCTTCGGCCAGCCCCTGCCGGGCAAGTCCGTGGCCGCGCTGGAGGCGGGCCTGAACGGGGAAATCAAGAAGCTGCAAACGGAGCTGGTGAGCGCCACCGAGCTGCAGAAGGCCAAAAACCAAACCCAGGCCTCGTTCTACATGTCCCTGGACTCCCTCTTTTACCGGGGCATGCTGCTGGGGAGGCTGGCCACCGTGGCCCACTGGGAACTGGTGCGGGAGTTCATCCCCAAGATGCTCCAGGTGACCCGGGAGGACCTGCGCCGGGTGGCCCGGGAATACCTGAAGGAGGAGAACCGCACGGTGGGGGTGCTGGAGCCCGTCAAGACCGGGAAGCCTACGGTGGAGCGCTTCCACCCGGGAGGGCAGGTTGAATAAGAGGCCGGGATTCAGGCGGCGGTTATGGCAGCTCGGGGCTGGCGCCCTGGCCCTGGCCCTGCTCTCGGGTTGGGCCGCGGCGGCTGCTGCGCCCTCTCCGCCCCAGGTCCTGGGAGAGAGGCAGGAGCTGCCCAACGGCCTCACCTGGCTCTTCTCCGAAGCCCATGAACTGCCCCTGGTGACCATGCAGCTCCTGGTCAAGGCCGGGGTCCTACAGGAGCCCGCGGAGAAGGCAGGGCTGGCCAACCTCACGGCCCAGCTCCTCCTGAGCGGCACCAAGAAACGCAGCGCTACCAAGATCGCCCAGGAGCTGGACTTCCTGGGGGCCAAACTGGGCGCCTCCGGGGGCGACGACTACGCCACCGTGAGCCTGACGGTCCTGAAAAAGGACCTGGCCGCGGGGCTGGACCTCTTTCAGGACGTGCTCCTGAACCCCGCCTACCACCCGGAGGAGATCCGGCGCAAGGTGGCGCAGATCAAGGCGGCCTTGCAGAGCGAGGAAGATGAGCCCGGGGTGGTGGCGGGACGGGAGTTCGCCAAAGACCTGTACGGCCCCTTTCCCTACGGCCGGCCGGTGCGGGGCACCGCCCCGGGCCTGAGCGCCATCACCCGGCAGGACCTGGTGGCCTTTCATTCCCGTTACTGGCGCCCCAACAATGCCATCCTGGTGCTGGTGGGAGACCTGACCCGGGAGGAGGCGCAAAGGTTGGTGCAGGAAACCTGCGGGGGTTGGGCCAAGGCCCCCATCCCGGCGACCAAACTGCCGCCCATTCCCCCCCTGAAGGAACCCCGGGTGGTGGTGATGGACAAGGACATCACCCAGGCCAACATCGTCCTGGGAAACCTGGGTCTGGCCCGGGCCAACCCGGATTTTTACGCCTTCCAGGTGATGAATTACATCCTGGGGGGCGGCGGCTTTGCCTCCCGCCTCATGGACGATATCCGGGAGAACCGGGGCCTGGCTTACAGCGTGGGCAGTACCTTCGCGCCGGGGCTGGAGCCGGGTCCCTTTACGGTGGTCCTGGAGACCAAGAATCCCAGCGCCGGGGAGGCGGTCTCCCTGGTGTTAAAAGAAATGGAGCGGATCCGTACCCAGCCGGTGACCGCTCAGGAGCTGAGCGACGCCAAGAGCTACCTCATCGGCAGCTTCCCCCGGCGCATGGACTCCATGGGCAAGCGGGCCGGGCTTCTGGGCTATGTGGAGTTCTACGGCCTGGGCCTGGATTACCCCTGGCGGTACCCAGAATTGATTCAGCACCTTAGCCCTGCAGACATCCAGCAGGTGGCGGAAAAATACCTGCACCCGCACCGCTACCTGCTGGTGGTGGTGGGGAAGAAATCAGCAATGCCATCCTTTGCCGGGGGGCCAAGCCCCGGCAAGGAAGAGGAGAGGAAAGATGCGGAAAAGAAGTCTGGTAGTTAGTGTCTTAACCGTTGGGGTCGCCTTGAGCCTGATGCTGGCGGCGGTTTTTCCCCAGGCCTGCGCCCAGCAGGCGGCTCAGCAGGCGACGTCCCTGGCCCCGGAGACCTTTGCCAACCTGGCCAAAAACGTGTCCCCGGCAGTGGTGAACATCAGTACTGAAAAGGTGGTAAAGGGGCCCTCCAGCGGGGTCCGGGAATTTTTCGGGCCCCCTTCCCAGCGGGGGCCATCGCCCTTCGGCCCGGAAGACCCTTTCAAGGAATTTTTCGACCAATTTCAGAAATATTTCGGGGAGATGCCCAAGAGCTTCAAGTCCCGCAGCCTGGGCTCCGGCTTCATCATCGACCCTTCCGGTCTGGTCATTACCAATAACCATGTGATTGAAGGCGCGGAAAAAATCAAAGTCAGGCTGGCGGGGGAAAAGGAGTACCAGGCCACGGTCAAGGGGCGGGACCCCAAGACCGATCTGGCCCTGATTCAGATCACCAATCCCCCCAAAGACTTGAGCGTGCTGACCCTGGGGGATTCGGACACCATCCAGGTGGGTGACTGGGTGCTGGCGGTGGGCAACCCCTTTGGCCTGAGCCACACCGTGACCCAGGGGATCATCAGCGCCAAGGGCCGGGTCATCGGCGCCGGCCCCTACGACAACTTCCTGCAGACCGACGCGTCCATCAACCCCGGTAACAGCGGCGGTCCCCTGGTCAACCTCAAGGGCGAGGTGGTGGGCATCAACACCGCCATCCTGGCCACCGGCCAGGGCATCGGCTTTGCCACCCCCAGCAACATGGCCCAGGTCGTCATCCCCCAGCTCAAGGAAAAGGGCAAGGTGATCCGGGGCATGCTGGGGGTCCAGGTGCAGACGGTGACGCCGGAGCTGGCCAAGTCCTTCGGCATGGCTGAGCCCAAGGGGGCCCTGGTGGCGGAGGTCAATCCCGGCACCCCGGCGGAGAAGGCCGGCATCCAGCGGGGGGACATTATCATTGAGTTCAACGGCCACCCCATCCATGAAATGAACGAGCTGCCCCGGCTGGTGGCCGACACCGCGCCCGGGACCCAGGTGACTGTAAAGGTGCTGAGGGAAGGCAAGGAGAAGACCTTCAAGCTGACGGTGACGGAGCTCACCGAGGAGCGCCAGGCCCAGGCCCCCGCGGAAGGAAAGGAAGAGAACCCCCTGGGCCTGCGGGTCAGGACCCTGGACTCTTCACTGGCCCAGCGTTTCCGCCTCAAGGAGACCAAGGGAGTGGTGGTGGTGCTGGTGGATGACGGCAGCGCTGCCGCGGATGCGGGGTTTCGCCCCGGCGACCTGGTCCTGGAGGTCAACGGCCACGCCGTGGACAAAGTGAAGGACTACCAGGAGATCATGGGGAAACTGAAGAAAGGCAGTTATGCCCGCTTCCTGGTGAAGCGCCAGGGCAAAACCATGTACCTAAGCCTGGAGATTCCGCAATAAAGGAAGCGGTCAGTGGTCAGTGGTTAGTGGCCAGTTGGTCACCTGAATCCTGAAATAAAAAAGGGCGGGAGCTCCCCGCCCTTTCATTTCCAGACCAACGAAGGCAGCGATCAGTAGTCGGTTTAACTAATCACTGGCAACTGACCTCTGGCTCCCTAGTCCTTGTTGATGACCACCAGGGTCTTGTCATTCACCAGGGGATAGATTTCTTCCAGGTCCCGGTTGAGGAGGGAGACGCAGCCTTTGGTCCAGTTCTGGCCGGTGAGGTTTTTCCCGGGGTCCTCGGTGCCATGGATGCCGATCTGGCCGCCGATGTCTGCGTCCGTGGCGACCTTGCCGGCCTGTTTGGCCCGGGAGAACTTCAGCCAGTTCTGGGTATTGGGATAGTCCAGCCAGATAAAATAATCCCACCTGGGATGGGGATATTTGGCCTTAACGTGGTAGACCCCTTCCGGGGTGCAAGTATCGCCCTGGCACAGCTTGTCGTTATAAGGATCGTTGCCTAAAACAATAGGATAGGTCTTTAATGGCGTGAGGCCCTGATATAATGTTAATCTCCTGGTGACCTTGTGAACCACGATGACCGTGGGTTTGCTGCCATTGCCGTGGTAGCCGTTCTTACTTAAGAGCTGGTCGAGGTATTTTTGTTCCGGAGTCAGGTTGGCCGGACGGGGCTCGTACGGCGGCAAGGAGCCCGTCAGCCCCGCGGTGTCCCCGGGCAAGCCGGTGGTCCGGCCGCAGCCGGTCAGGCCCAGCAATAGCGTTAGCAAAAGTAGACAGATGGCGTTACGCATGAGTCCCCCCCTCCCCCGATTGGCTTTCTCAAGGCGTAATTGCGCGCTACCATAGCACATAGATATCATCCTGGCAACAAAGTTTTTTCTTAAATATTAATTTTTATGGGATTACATCTTATTATTGACGGCTATAATCTCATCCGGCAGTCCCTGGAGTTAAGCGAGCTTGACGCGCGGGACCTGGCCCTGGGCCGGGAAGCCCTGCTGGCCCGCCTGGCCGCCTACCGCCGGGCGCGGCCGGCGCACCTGGTCACCGTAATCTTTGACGGCCGGGAGGCCGGGGATGTTAAGGAGTCCCACGGCAACAGCGAGCGCCGCGCTAGAAAACAACGGAGCCGGAAAGAGGGGACCCTCTCCGGCTCCGCCTTTCCCGGCTAAGGCCGGGGGGAGTCTTTAGGTAAGGCGGGGCGGACCCCGGGCTTACCCGGCTACTTCTTGGGCTCCTCCTTGGGCTTCTCCGCCGGGGTCACCGAGGCGACCGGCTTCTTCTCTTCCTTCACCTTCTTGGTGGCCTTCTTGGTTTTGCCGTGGTCCTTGCCTGTCACCGACTTGGCCTGCTCGCCGGCTTTGGGCTCTTCCTTGGCCGCGGGCTTGGCCGCGGCGCCCGGCTTCTGTGGTTCCACGACCGGGGGTTTGGCGGGTTCGCCCGGCTTGGCCACCGGCGTGGAGGCCGCGGGGGTTTCGGGTTTCACCGCGGGTTTGTCCGTCTGCGCCAGGCCCAGGGAGGCCAGGCCCAGGGCGAAGGCCAGGGCGGTGAGGGTGGTGATGACTTTTTTCATGTGAGTTTTATCTCCTGATTTTCGGAATCTCTCGCCAAGGGCGATTACCTCTGTATGATGCATCAGGCTTGCCAAAAAAGGCGGGCCCATAATATTTTTTAACTAGCTGTTAATACTAAAATATATTGCCAAAGAGAAAACCCGCCCGGCAGAACGCCAGGAAAATTTCTAAATTGAGAGGGAACCATGAAAACCGCGGGAAAGGCTATCAAATTGAAAAATCGGCTGGGCCGGCGGCGGGAACCTCAGGAAGGACGGCCAGTTCAACCAGGGGCCGGGGAGTGGGGTTGGCCAATCTGAGAAAGGCGCTGGGGGCGCGGTCCTTAGGGTAGCCCCAGGCTTTGGCGGGCGTGTTATGCAGGGGCGCGGCACCCTCGCCCGCGCCGGGCGGGGAGACCCCGCCCCGACAACCTCGTGAACCGCGGGTTAGCGTCCGGCCAGGTACTGCTCCAGCCGGCGCAGGGCCTCCGCCAGGTTCTCCTGGGAATTGGCATAGGAAAAGCGCAGAAACCCCTCCCCCCCGGGGCCGAAGTCGATGCCCGGGGTCACCCCCACCCGGGCCTTCTCCAGGATGTCGAAGGCCAGGGCGTAGGAATCGCCGGAGAGGTGGCGGGCGTTGACAAAGGCATAAAAAGCCCCGGTGGGGGGCACGGGGATGCGGAAGCCCAGCCTTTTGAGTCCTTCCAGCAGAAAACGCCGCCGGGCGTCGTAAGTGGCCCGCATCCGCTCCACGTCCGGGCCGGCCTGGGTGAGAGCGGCGATCCCGGCCCGCTGCACAAAGGGGTTGGCGGAGATGAAGAAGTTCTGCATCAACTTTTGCAGGGGCCGGATGAAATCCTCCGGCGCGATGAGGTAGCCCAGCCGCCAGCCGGTCATGGCGTAGAGCTTGGAGAAGCCGTTGATGACAAAGGCCTTATCCGTGAACTCCAGGATGGTGTGCTCTTTGCCTTCATAAACCAGGCCGTGGTAGATCTCGTCGGAGACAATATAGAGCCCCAACTGCGCCAGGGCCGCCATGCTGTCGGGCGAGAGCAGGGTGCCCGTGGGGTTGGCGGGGGAATTGATGATGGCGGCCTTGGTGCCGGGGCGGATCCGTCCCCGCAAATCCTCCGGCTGGAACTGGAAGCCCTCTTCCTCCCTCACCGGCACGTAGCGGGGCACCGCGTCCACCAGCCGCAGGAAATTGGGGTAGCAGGCGTAGTGGGGGTCGGTGAGCAGCACCTCGTCCCCGGGGTCCAGCAGCCCCGCAAAGATGAGGACCATGGCCGGCGAGGTGCCGGAGGTGACGATGAACTGCTCCGGCTTGACCCACACCCCGTACTTCTCCAGGTAGTGCTGGCTCAGGGCCTGCCTAAGGTCCAGGAGCCCCTGGGAGTGGGTGTACTGGGTTTCCCCCGCGGCCAGGGCCCGGCAGGCCGCGGCCTTGACCACCTCCGGGGTGGGGAAGTCCGGCTCGCCGATCTCCAGGTGGATGACGTTCTCGCCCTGGCGCTCCAGCTCCTTGGCCCGCTCCAGGATGTCCATCACCAGGAAAGGTGTGATTTCCTGGGCCCGGCGGGAAGGGCCGGCCTGAAAATTTCTCTTCCCGACCATACCCGGTCACCATACCAGGAGACCGGGGCGAAGGCAAGCGGGCGGGTGAATGGGAGATTGGGGGGAGGGGGCTAAGGAGATAAGTTGTCAGTGGCCAGTGGCCCGTGAGTAGTGAGCAGTAAGCAGTAAGCAGTGAGCGGGGTTACAGACTCTTTGCTAACCGACCACTGGCCACTGACTACTGGCCACTTTTTTGCCTGGCGCTTCCCTCAAGGGGCACGGCATGCCGTGCCTCAACTTTTTTATACTATTCTCTTGACAAGTATACATTTGTAGACTATCTTAGGCCCATGAAGACCATGACGGAGAGACAGCGGTTGGTGTTGGCCTTTGTGGAGGATTTTTGTCACCGCCAGGGGTACCCGCCCACGGTGCGGGAGGTGGCGGCCGCGTTCCGCATCCAGCCCCGGGCCGCGGCGGACCACCTGGCCGCGTTGAAGCGCAAGGGCTTTCTCCACCGGGAGCCGGGGCGCTCCCGGGGCCTGGCCCTGTTCCCCCGGGCCCCGGGCGCGGTGGTGGAGGTGCCCATCCTGGGGCGCATCGCCGCGGGCCAGCCCCTCCTGGCCACGGAAAACGTGGAGGACACCTTGCCGCTGCCCCGCTCCTGGGTGCGGGGCGAAGAGGTCTTTCTCCTCAAGGTCACGGGGGAGAGCATGGCGCCCCTGATCCTGCCCGGCGACCTGGTGATGGTGCGGGTGCAGCCCCGGGTGGCCCGGGGGGAGATCGCCGTGGTCCTGGTGGAGGAGGAGGCCACCCTGAAGCGGGTCTTTGAGGAGGCCGGGGGGCTGGTCCTCAAGGGCGACAACCCGGACTTTACGCCCCTGCGCTTCGCCCCCCGGGAGGCCGCGGGGGTGCAGATCCTGGGCAAGGTGGTGGGGGTGTACCGCTCCCTGGAGAGGTGAGGGTGGAAAGAGTGAGCAGTGAGCAGTGAGCAGGGCGTCGCCCGTGCAGGTCCTTAAATGGTAGGTTCCTTAAATGGTGGGGCGGGCCTCCGTGCCCGCCACCGGCTCCGAGATATGGTTGCGATCCTACCTAAGAACCGCGATGCTCAGCTTCCGGCTCCCCTGCCCTCCCTTAAACCCGGGCGGGGGGTGCTGCTGTGGGGGGAATCCCTGCGGCAGGTGGCCGCGGCCGCGGCGGCCTGGGGCGCGGCCCGGGGCACGCCGGTGCTGGTGGTGGACGCGGCCAACCGTTTCGACCCCTACGGTTTGGTGCGGGAGGCCCGGGCCCGGGGCCTGGCCCCCCGGGAGGCCCTGGCCCGGGTGAAGGTGGCCCGGGCCTTCACCTGCCACCAACTGGTGCGCCTGCTGGCCGAGAGCCTGCCCCCGGCCCTCCAGCCCGGCAGCCTGGTGGTGGTCCTGGGGCCCGTGAGCCTGTTCTATGACGAACAGGTGCCCCTGGGGGAAAGGCGGCGGCTTTTCCGGGACCTGACGCGCCTGTGCGGGGCCATCAAAGCCCAAGCCGCGCTCCTGCTGCTGCAGCCCCTCCTGCCCCGGGGGGCCCCCAACCGCCACTTCGGCCGCCTGCTGGCGAAGGTGATGGATGTGTTTGTGCAGGTGGGCGGAGGGGAGGGGGATGTGGAACAGCCGCCCCCGGCTGTTCAGGCACAGGCGAGGGCGCCTGTGCCACATTTTCCCCCTCCCAACCCCCTGTGAGGGTTAGTGGCACAGGCTTCCAGCCTGTGCGGTCGCGAAGGAGACGGCGGTGATTCTTGCTATCCTGGAGGACCCCATGAGATTTGTTCTGGAAATCGCGAAATTCCTGGGGACCGTGGCCCTCATCCTGGTCACCGGGCTGCTCCTGCTGATGGCAGGGTGAAGCGGGCACGGCACGCCGTGCCCCTACAACCGCAAGGAAGTAACCATGGGACGCACGGTTTTACCTTACAGCCAGGTCTGGGAAGAAGAGCGGCAGCGCTGGCTCAAGTTCCGCCGGGCGCTGCGCAAAGAGGACCAGGCTCATTTCGACCGGCTCTTTGAGCTGGCCCGCCTCCACCTCCAGGCCGGGGTGTACGCCTCCCAGCCCTGGCCCCTCGAGACCATGCTCCTGTCCATGCTGCTGGAGCATGAGAAAGCTATCAGCAGGCTGGAGGAGAGGTTAAAGGCTCTGGCACTGAGCCCTCACGATTTTCCCGGTGCCAGAGCCGGGGCGTAATTCTTGCGCCCTGCAGCACAGCCGAGGCGGCTGTGCCACCTAAACCTTTCCTTCCCGTCACGGCACGCCGTGCTCCTGCAACCCACCTATGCAAACCGCCGGCTGGTTGTTCGACCTCTATCCCCTTCAGGACCGCATGGTGTTGTGGTTCATAACCGCGGCGGGGGAGCGCCTGCGGGTGGAGGATGAGTTTCCATACCGCGTTTATTTAGGAGGGGCGTCGGACCGGCTCCGGTCCCTGGCGGGGGAGGCCCGGCGCCGGGGCTGGGTGCGCCGCTTCTATCCGTCCCGGGGCCTGGATTTGTGGACGGGAAAGGAGCTGGCGGTTATGGCCCTGGAGCTCGCGTCCTACGCCCACCTCCCCCGGCTCCGGGCCTGGCTGGGGAAACTCCCGGGGGAGGCGCCGGCATACAACTGCGACCTGGACATTGCCGCCTATTATCTCTACACCCGGGGGCTGTGGCCCTGCGCCTGGTATGACCTGGAGGAGCGGGCCGGGCGCCTTAAGGCCATCTCGCCCAAAGAAGAGCAGTTCGCCCTGGAGTTTTCCCTGCCGCCTTTGGCCACCGTGACTCTCGGCCTCACCCGGGACCCCCTCATCCCCCTGGGTGGGGGCAACGGCGTGACCCTGGGCTGGGAAGGGGTGGAGCTGGAGCTCACGGCCCCGGACGCCCCGGGGCTGGTGGCGGAGCTGGCCCGCTGGCTGCGCCGCCTGGACCCGGACCTGGTCCTGAGCGACTGGGGGGACGAGGAGATCATCCCGCCCCTGACGCGTTGGAGCCGCCAATACGGGGTGCCCCTGCCCCTGGACCGGGAGCCGCACCCGGTGCCCCGGGAGTTCAAGGGGGCGCGCAGCTATTTCTCCTATGGCCGCATTGTTTACCAGGGCTCCTCCGCGCCTTTTTTTGGCCGCTGGCACGTGGACCGGCGCAACTCTTTTTTCTTCCGGGAGGCCGGCCTCCTGGGGCTGGTGCAGACCGCCCGCCTGGGCCAGCTGCCCCTGCAGCGGGCGGCCCGGGCCTCCCCGGGGACCCTGATTACCTCCATGCAGCTGGCCCGGGCCGTCGCGGACGGCATCCTCATCCCCTGGCGCAAAGGGGAGCCGGAACGCTTCAAGAGCGCGGGGGAACTCCTGGTGATCGACAAGGGGGGCCTCACCTTCATGCCGCCTCAGGGGGTCCACTTCGACGTGGCGGAACTGGACTTCGCGTCCATGTACCCCGCCATCATGGCGGGGCACAACATTTCGCCGGAGACGGTGAATTGTGCATGTTGTTTGGGGGAGGGGGCTAAGGGCCCTCGGCCCTTACCCCCACCCCCAAGCCCCCACCCCCAATCCCTTAAGGGGGGCGAATTGGCCGGGAAAGTCGGGGCCAGGGGCCCCGCCTTTCCCGGCCCCCATAAAGGGTTGGGAGGGGGGCGTGGGGGGAGGGCCGGGTGCGGTGAGCCCAGGCCCACCCCCCCCCAACCCCCCCCCCAAACCCCCAACCCGAGATTCGCGCGGGGGGAGGGGCTAGT
>Ga0315268_10000352_pt1 | contig 53964 bp, 52 predicted proteins | sample C1_top_MG_FD_204535 | JGI IMG/M metagenome (GOLD analysis project Ga0315268, IMG submission 204535) | Sediment microbial communities from Yellowstone Lake, YNP, Wyoming, USA - C1_top | ecosystem: Environmental > Aquatic > Freshwater > Lake > Sediment | place: USA: Wyoming | collected 2017-08-01 | reverse complement strand
CAGCTGTCGGTAAAAGATGCGACTAGCGGCTTTCGATGTTTCAGAGCTGGCCTACTTAAGCGCGTGCGCGATAGCTCCGCTAATGGCATGGTCGAATCAACGGGTTTCGTGGCTTCTCTTGAACTGTTGCTTAAAGCCGTCCGTTCCGGGGGCATTCTTGCTGAAGTTCCAATCTTTCTCGACTATGGAAAGAAAGGTGGGAGAAGCAAAATGCGTTTGTTTTCAACAGTTTTCAGCTACCTAGCCTTGCTTTTAAAATACAGGAAAATTGAATAATTCAAAACGTTTTGACCGGTCTGATTTTTTGTTTGAGTGTTTGGTTTGGTTTTTGTTCTAATTCTGAATCAGAACCACTAAAAAATTTTTAATAAACGTGCCACGCTTTCATACATGATCCAAAAAGAGGAATAAAAATGGAAAGAAGAAAAACAATACTAGCAACGATAATCACCACGATAATTGCAGTTTCAATTTTCGCACCAGCATTTTTCATAAGACCTGCAACCGCAACAGATCCTGACAGTTGGTACACAAACGTCTCAGGCGTACTAGACAGCGATTACTACTCACTTTACCCCTTCCTCGCGACGAGCCTGGACATTGGCTTCTCAAAATTCGGTGAAATGATCGACAGCAGATCAGCCTACAACAAAGGTCTGGAATATGACAATCGAGATCCTTTCGCGCCACCAGCAGGACCATCCATTCCTACAGAGATACCAAAGCATAAATGGAGTCAAGGATGGCTTATCAACATCACCTATTACCATATTCCCACCGGCCAAAACAGAAGCGTCTGGGCATGCGCATTGCATGCTGACTTGACAGACTACGGAAATGACTGGATAAGAGTTGACGACAATTGGATGGGAGGCGTCTCAGGGGGAGCCGCATCAGAAGCGGACGAAATTCCGAAGCGAGCAGGCCTCCTGATAAGCAGTCCATCTTCTGACGTGCACTATGGTGGAAGGAAGACCAACGGAACAGTGACCACAGACGCTATTAGAGTACTGTACAACGGTCCTAGGATGTACATTGCCAGAACTGTAAACCACGTCAAGGACTGGATACAAACAAGCAATACCACCGGGACAGACGAACCGCTCTGCGACGTAGTATTCACTTTTATCTTCAACAAAGTCAAGAAAGAAGTCATTGTGCTCAAAGACATAAAGATCACTACAACGAAATTTGTCGTCGGCCCAACATACGTCCCCGGATTGAGGGTAGATCAAGCGCAGGTTCAGGAGTCGGGGCTCATCATCCAATTCAGCAACAGAGGCGAATGGGACTTGGGTCCCAGCAGTGGCACCAATGCATACCAAAGCTACGTCCATCTCTATCGAGAACGTGACGACTTGAGCACCGTCTATAATGACCACTATCATCTGAACCCAACTCTCAACGCGACCTATGATTACATCTCGGCATACGGCGGTCAACCAACCAGTAGCGGGCGCTATGACTTGGCCCAAGTAATATCCGCAGATGCAACCTACGTTGGCTTCGCGGCTTTCTGGCCATCACTCTCAGACTGGAGCGTTGACGCCGGAAGACGCGACCAATGGTGGAAGTCATTGATGAGCTATGATGAACATTCAGTTAACGGAGCTGGCGGTGAACCCTTCCGCTCACCGTATCTGCTTGGCGAATGGGATTTCTTCCTGACCGAGGCAAGAAGTCTCGTTGGCGGCCGATACTTTGACAGACAATTTAGAGGTGTTACTGTTTACGGAGTCACCGATCTCTGGGACGGAAACGATGCAAACTTGGGCAGCTCCGACACGATCGACAGCGAGGTCAAATATCAACTTGCCGAGGTTTTCAATCCTTGGGACTTGTACAATGCGGTACATGTGGACACAAGAAGATGGGTAGAGTTCCACAATGTGACAACTGCAGAAAAAACAGCGGCAGACTCTGGCACCAATTTGAACATAATCCTTTCGAACAGGCCAGTCAGATATGCGCCAAGCTGGGAACAGTACTGCAACTTTACCGAGCGCGTCATTTGGGGAGGAGCATTGAAGCATCCTGCAAGATCAGTATGGGTGTCCTCAAGCAGTTCACTGTCGGCGAGCGAACCATACGAACTCTATGTCAACGAAACAGGATTCGGAAATGTCACGATCCTTGCCGCTTCTGTTCCAGCAACGGGAGCTGTGATAAAACTAGAGTATTCAACAAACTGCACAGTCTCCTACACTGCAACAGAAATTGCAAGCTACTATGGCGGCAGTCTCTCGCTTGGCAACGACACTCTGACAGTTACGAACGCCACAAAAGGAACACTCGTGCCAAGCACAGCCATAAACTCTACATCATGGACAGACGTCTTTGGCATTGTACAAAACACCACAATACTCTACGATGAATTTCAATTCTCACTGTTTGGTGCAACGCCCTCAACTGGTCAGGTGCTAACAGGAGTGGACGACCTAAACATAACCGTTGATTTCAAGATTCCGCCCGAAGGAGGATCAGTGACGGTCTACAACTCAACCTACAACGCCAACAATCTGAACAGTGCAGGAACATACAACGTGACCTACAATGGAAACATGAGCGTGATGTACAAAGTCAACCCGCCAAACAGTCTCTCGACCTACGCGCATGAGTATGTCCACATAACTGGCTCCATCCTCATTCGTGCCAATCACACGCTATACTACAGTGGCAGTGCCTACCAAAGCCTAGCCAACTACACAATCGCAAGCGCCTCACTGACAAAGGAGATTATGGGTCGCTACGAATGGGTAGTGGTTGGCAACCACTCGCGAGCCATTGACTCAGTCGGTGCCGCGATGGTCTCAGAAGCTTTGAAAGAAAAACAAGTGATAGCTGACAATGGCGGCTTAGACATGCAAGACATGTGGGGCCTCAACGTACCTTATCTCCTATCTAATCTGGGCAATGCTACATGGCGTGCTGGCGGACCAAGATGGACAAACATTTACGACAGCTTAGGTAGACTGGCATACATAGATGATTGGTGCACGCGATATCCAGTCTCTTCGTCCAATATACTAACCATCGCAGGCCCATCGGCCAACCTCTTCAGCGAATACTTCAACGAGTTCTCGCAAGCCATTCAGATCTACGGCATAACAAGTGGCAACCTCATAGATGTGATATTCGCACCGACATGCTGGAACACCACCGTTGGCAGCAACTACCTAGGTCAATACTACTACAGCGACGGCCAATTCACAGCAGGGAACACCACAACAGGAGTAGGCGTAATCACGACATACAAGGACATTAACGGCACAGTTGGCTTCATGATCTATGGCTGGAGTGGAGACGACACTTACTACACGAGCAAATGGTTCCAAGAATATGGTGCATACTACCTGCAAACAGAAAACCGCGGCGTAACAACGCTCATAGTGAGATTAGATTATCAAAATCAATCTAGTCGTTCAAGCAACCCCAGACCACCGAACTACACTTATGACTCACACTTCCCACGAGTGACTATCGTTGAACGCTTGGGAACAATAAGCGAAAAGACACCGCATGACCCATAAACAACATCAAAACCCATTTTTCTTTTTTTTTAGTTATTCAAATTCTGCAAGACTCATTCGTGAATGGTTTTCAACAAATGCAAATCCTGCTTTGAAATCTTTTCCCAATCGAATCGCCTCGCATAAAGCCTTGAGCATTTGCTCAGTTCTTTCATTTTCTTTCCATTTGAAGCAAGGACATCCAATACGGTTGAAGTTATGCTTTCAAGGTTCTTCAGAGGGACAAGGAATACACTGCTGCAATTTCCGAAAACTTCCCTTAATGCAGGAATATCATAGGCTACGACTGGCAGGCCACAGGCCAAAGCTTCTGCGACAGCTATTCCCCAGCCTTCGAAAAGACTTGGGAAAATGAAGATCCTGCTTGACTTCAGCAGGCTGTATAGTTCATCTTCACTGCATCGTCCCCGAGCGTGAACATTGTTGGTCAAATCTGAAGTGAGGATCCTTTCTTTGACTGTTGAGAGTTCCAGTCCATCTCCCACAATCAGGAGTTTCGCATTTCTTCTTGCTTTGATGACTTCTTCCCAGATTTTCAGTAAATCAAAAACTCCTTTTTCTTTAGTGATTCTGCCGACAAAGATTCCGTCATAAACCTTTTCTTCACTGTAGTTCCCTGCTTTAGCGATTAGGTCGCGGTTCACCGCGTTGCCGCTGACAAAGATTTGAGGCCTAGCAACGCCGCTGTTTCTTAGGGCTTCTGCAGTGAAATTCGACACAACTATTATGGCTTTTGCCGTGTTCAAGAGTGGAAGTGACAGATAAGATGCTAAAGTCTTGACTAGAGAAACAACTCTGTCGTATCTCAGACTTCTGTAGCTACTGTAAAGCGAATAATCTTTTCCATTGTTCCTGTATGGTAAGACGTCAATGTGGTGGACAACAACGCACATGGGGCGCTGAGAAACACGACAGATGACGTAGGCTGGGATCAGATTTGGCAGAGTGTTGTTTGGAACGAGGATGGTGTTGGGTTTTTCTTGGCGGATAAGCCGGAAGCTTTTGAGTGACGACTTGAAGATCCAGAAGCTCCATTCCAAGTATGTGCCTAGCCATCCTTTTCCATGAAAGCTCGATGACACTAGATGCCTTTTGCATGTAATCTCTGTTTCTTCTAGAAGGCTTGGAGCACTCTCTAGAACAGTTGTCTCCAGGTTGTTTTCTGAGCAAAAAGTCTTTAGAGTTTCGGTGAATCTTTTTTCAGCTCCGCCCATGGCAGTCACGAGCGAAGTTGGATGAAAGAAAATCACTAGAATCTTGGGTCTTGAACGCGCTTTCTCCTCTCGCCTCTTGACCTTTTCGTAGCAGATCGTCTTCTGTATGTTTCTGGACAAGTTTTCTCACATTTCATGCCAGTTTCTGTATAGCTTGTTCCAGAATTTCGAAATGCCTCTCGCAGGAAAAGTTGGATTCGACGAAATGCCGCGCCTTCTCAGAAAAGCTTGCTTTGCCAATTCCGATAGTCTTCAAGGCTTTCTCGGCGAAATCTTCTATACTGTACGGTTTGGCTTTGAATCCGGTTTCGCCTTCAGTCACAGTTTCGCATGGGCCGCCTCCATCATTCCAGACGATTGATGGGGTTCCGCATGCCATGGCTTCAACGGGACCTAACCCAAAATCTTCTTTTGGCACCGAGTACACGTAAACATCTGCAGCGTTGTAGAGTCTCACAAGCTCTTTCTGAGGCTTGAATCCTAGGAACTTTACGTTTTTTTCTATTCCTAGTTTTTTGGCGAGCCTTAGTAGTTTCATTACGTACTCTGTGTTTTCTTTTGATATTTCACCTGTTATAGCAAGCATTGCCGAAGGGAAGTCTTTCACTATGCGGCTCATTATTTCTAGAAGCCATTCCCATCGTTTCACTGCGACAATTCTGCCGGTTGAAAGGATGAGAGGGTGGCCGAGAAGTGGCAAATCCTTCTCATCTGCTTTCTTCTCAAGAATTCTAAAGCTCTCAACATCCACTGGCGGGTAACACACTTCAGCCGAGATTCCGTAGATAGCCTGAATCCGTCTGGCTGTGAAATGACTGTTTGTGAGAACAATCTCCGAGTTCGCCACACCAAGGTAGTCTAGTTCCTTCAGCACTGGGCCGGCGACCTTGCTCAATTTGAAGATTGTTTCACGTACGTCGTTGAATCTCCACAGTGCCCTTTCTTTCTGGTCCAGGTAAAGAAATCTTGGAGGTGAATGAATGTAGCTAACGTAGTTCTTGCCTGTGGCTTTTTTGTTCAGGTATCCTATCCAAGGGGCTGGGCCGTATCCATGGCAGATCAAGACCTCTTCTTCTTTGAATTTCTGCAGAACCAGTGGGGCGAGAGGTATTGATGATATTATTCTTATTGCTTGATTGTTTGGGACCAATGATGTGAAGAAGCTTTTCGTGTAGCAATGCGGATTGCGTGATTCTTTTCGCAGGTTTTTGTCGACGTATGCAAAAAAGCATGTGGCGTCATGATTTTTTTGGTGAAACATCTCGACTTGTTTCAGAATTACTCTTTCGGCTCCTCCCAACTCTTTTAGGTGACTATAAATTATTGCTATTTTCAAGGAGGTTTCATCCTTTTGACGTTGCCTAGGCGCGTTGTGATTCTCGGTTTTTCCATCTGGGTTTGCCATGTTCGTGTTTGTTTTGGCGTGGTGACAAGGTTGTCTTTAAACACTTATTAAAAAGTTCTTAGAGGTTCAGATTCCGAGCAAGAACAAAGACAGAATCCAATAGACTTTTTTACTTCTGAGCACTCTAGTAGAAGAAAACTGCAAGGGCAAGACTTTATGGGCGAAATACCAAATGAGGCGCCCGATGTGGGCTTTCAACAGGCGGATTTTGAGAGAATAACCGCGGTCGTCGCAGCAGAATTCCAGATTGAAGAATCATTGATGGAACATAGCCTTCCAACATATTTCTTGAAGCAACCGCAAGAGACAAAAGAAGCCTTTCTGAAACTGCTGAAAAAGTTGGAATCGATGAATTTGATTGCGCTGTTGAGAAGAGTAGATGGAAGGATAGTTCTGAAGGTAGTTCGTAAACCTCCAGCCAGGCCTAGCAACATAAAGGTGAACTGGATCTTGTTCTTTGCGACGATTTTCACAACATTCATAACAGGATACCTGCTTTCCTCAGACGTGTTTGACCCCTTCGTTGGAGGAGCAACCTTCACGATAGCCATAATGGCGATTCTTGGTATGCACGAGATGGGCCACAAGATAACTGCAAACAGAAAGGGCATAGAGGCCACTCCACCGTACTTCATCCCGGGTCCTCCGTCAATAGGTGGGTTGCTGGGGATTGGGACTTTTGGGGCTGTGATAATGCAGAAGTCTCTTCCTCGGAACAAGGATGCGTTGTTCGATGTGGGTTCAAGCGGACCAATCATCGGATTCATACTTGCAGCAATCGTAAGTGTCATAGGACTCGCGTTCTCTCCCGTTCGTACTATGACTGGAACCGAGAGTTTCCTGCCGTCTCCTTTGATCTTTGAACTTTTTGCTGTCTTCCTCATCAGGCTCTCACCAGACCAATTTGTGTTACTGCACCCTGTTGCTTTTGCCGGCTGGGCTGGTATGCTTCTTACGATGCTCAATATATTGCCCGCTGCGATGCTTGATGGAGGCCACGTGGCAAGAGCCGTGGTTGGTGAGAAGATGAGGCTTATGCTGACGGGGCTTTCAATCTTGCTGCTAGTGGCTGGCGGATTTATTCCGATGGCCATTTTTGTGCTTTTCATATCCATGTATAAGCATCCGGGGCCTTTGGATGACGTTTCTGAGCTGTCAACTGGCAGAAAACTCACTGCAGTTGGAATGGTGATGATTTTTGTGCTTTGTTCGTACGTGCATTACTTAATCTTCGACCTGTTGAGTCTCTTGGGACTCTGAAACTGCTAGTGATTGAGGCTGACTGTATTCTTGTTCTACACTTATACGAGAACGTTTATTAAATGTCACGATATTAGAAATCATATCCTGAAACATGTTTGAAGAGAAACTTTTCGAGGACAGATGGCGAAAATCTGAATGAAAGGCGTACTGATCCTAATAGCCTTCTTTTCATTGTTCACGTCAGCGTCGCTGTTGATTTCGTCGCCGATGTTTCCGGGAAACGTCTTCTGCCTGCTTGCCGGTGGCACGATAAACCAATACGCCATCTATTTGAGTGCCGTGTTGAACGGAGTCTTCTACGGCGTGATATTATGGTTAGCATTTGTTGTCATAAGTAGAAGACTTGTGCAAGAAAAGTAGATCAGAACGTCTAACGGCGGACTCAGGTCTCTGGTTGCGATAGAAAGCCTACGAGTCTAATGGCGGTTCCGCACTTCTTGCATGCCAATACTAGTTCTGCAAGTTCGTCGTCTTTGACTTTGGTTTCAACGATGTGATAGGTTTCTTCTGATTCGTCATCTGGCGAGATCATGGTTCCGCATTTCGGGCATGGGAAAGCTCCGTCTCCGTCGATCTTTGTCAAGTCAATGGTGTACATCATGCTTTTCTTGACTGTTTCTCTTTTCATCATTTCTTAACACACCTTTGCATTTGTTTCAATTGTTTTTCATGGTAGCCAAGAATATAATTAACAATTATGAATTACTAATATAGATTACTAGTATCCACGTATCATAGTGAAAAACGTTTCGATGTTGTCGTAGAACGGTTGGACAAGTGACTATTTAGAATGGTGTTCAGCAAAAGTTATGAGTTGAAAGCAAATGAACTAGGGAGTAAAACGGTTGAGCGTGTTGAGCTTGGAAAAGTATGACGTAGTAGTCGTTGGTGCTGGAACAGCTGGATGTCTTGCGGCGAAGACGATTGCCCATGCGGGTTTGAAGGTCTGTTTGGTCGAGCGGAAGAAGCGGGAAGAGATTGGGGAAAAGATTTGCGGAGATGCCCTCGGAGAGCATCATCTGAAAACGTTGGGCTTGGAAAAACCGCAGGGCGGAGAATTGGAGAAGCGGATTGAAGGCATCAAGATCTTCTCGCCGGATGAGGGAACAATTTTCACCATTGAGCATGAGGATTTTGTAGGTTACCTATTGAATAGACGCCTCTTTGGGCAATGGTTATTGAGAAAGGCCGTTGATGAAGGAGCAAGCCTTCTGGATTTAACCCAGTGCTTGGAACCGATAGCTGAGAAGAAATTCGTGGCGGGCGTCTTGGTCAGAAACTTGAAAACTGGCAAGGATCTTCAGTTAAGAGGCAAAGTGGTCGTGGACGCAAGCGGCTTTTCGGCGGTCGTTAGGCGGAAGCTTCCGAGAGCGATTGGCATTGAAAACGAGGTTGAGAATGAAGATGTCGAAGCGTGTTACCGCGAAATACGGCAGCTAAAGCAGGAGAGTGAAAATTCGAAGTACTGCGAAATCTACCTGAATCAAAAGGTGACTCCTGGAGGATACATGTGGATTTTCTCCAAGAGCGGCGCAAAAGTCAACGCTGGCTTAGGGATATGCATGCGGGGCAAGTTCCCGAATCCCAAGAATCAGTTTTATAAACACGTCTTAGGCCGACCTCTCTTTGAAGGATCCCTGCTTCTGAATGGAGGCGCATGGTACGACCCGACTCGCAGGCCCTTAGACAGTATGGTAGGCAATGGCGTTGCACTGCTTGGCGACGCAGCATGCTTGGTCAATCCAATTCACGGCGGCGGAATAGGCCCATCCATGCTAAGCGGCTATCTTGCAGGCAAGACAATTGTTGAAGCCCTAGAGAACGGTGAAGCTGACCAAAAAGCTCTGTGGCCGTACAGTTACAAGTACAATGAGATGTACGGGGCGAAACAGGCGGGACTGGACATTTTCCGCATGTTGCTCATCACAAGCCGCGATGAAGACCTAAACTACGGAATGAGATATGAGCTTCTGACAGAAGATGACGTGCTGAAGGCAGGATTGGGCGACGATTTTCACTTGAACATTACTGAGACGGGAAAACGGGTCTTCAGAGGATTGAGGAGGATACGATTTTTGAACAAGCTTCGGCTTACTGTCAAGATGATGAAGCAGGTTAAGGCTCACTATCGAGATTATCCGGAAACTCCTGAAACTTTTGAGAAGTGGCGGGTGAAGACCGAGGCGATATTCAAGGAAGCAAGATCAAAGGTCATGGAATAAGAGATTCACAGTAATAGACGCGGTTCACTAATGCGCAACTGAAACACGTGGTGTGAACAATCATGCGTGTCGCGGTTCTGGCTACGGGAGGAAAAGATTCGGCACTATCGCTTCATAGAGCCCTGAATGAAGGCTACGAGGTAGCTTGTCTGGCAAGCATGATTCCGCTGAGAGAAGACAGCTGGATGTTTCATTATCCCAACATCCACTTGGTGGATCTCTTCGCGGAAGCTGTTGAAATTCATCTCGTGAAGGCTGAAACCGCCGGCATTAAGGAGAAAGAAGTTGAAGACCTCGAACGCCTAATTGGAAGACTTGACGTTGATGGCGTGGTTTCGGGAGCAATAGCCTCAGACTATCAAAAAACGAGAATTGACAAGGTCTGCGAACGGCTGAAACTGAAGAGCATAACTCCGCTTTGGCACGCTGATCCTTTGGAAATTTTGAAGGAAATTCTCGGTCTAAAGTTTGAAGTCATCATTACAGGCGTTTATGCCTATGGATTTGGCAAGGAATGGCTTGGAAGAAAAATCGACGCAGCAACCATTGCAGATCTAGCAGAACTTAACCGTCGATTCGGCGTTTCACTTGTCGGTGAAGGAGGAGAATACGAGACTCTCGTGCTTGATGCGCCGTTCTTTAAGAAGAGAATAAGGATCGTCGAAGCGCAGAAGATCTGGAAAGAACCAAGTGGTCTTTTTCAAATTGCCAAGGCAGAACTTGAAAAGAAGTAGACCAAGAGTCTCCCAAGGGAAAGACTCAGAGAACGAACAGTTCAATCTATATACTGAGGCGGGGTGAGCTCCGCAGAGCAGAAGAGATGTGCCTTAGGTAGCTTGATAGATACGCAGCCTCGCACGATTGCAGTTGGCGGAGCTTGGGTCTTTTCCTGTGGAAAAGGTTTATTTTGTTGCTCGTTGCATTGATTCAGAGCTATTGGCGGATGAGTTGTCCGCAGGGATGTGGCCGAAAGGCTGAACCATAAACAATTGACTAAGGTGAAAAAATTGGCTTACAAGTACATCGCTGAAGCATGGTCGAAACCCGAAAAATCCTTCGTAGACAAGCTGATGCACCAGAGACTGATCGGATGGCGCAGGCAACCTGTTATCACTCGCATCGAGAAGCCAACGCGTCTGGACAAGGCGAGGAAACTGGGTTACAAGGCCAAGCAGGGCTTTGTAATGGCTCGCGTGCGCGTTAGAAGAGGCGGTTTGAGAAAGGTCAGACCGAAAGCGGGTAGACGACCGAAGCGAATGGGTGTCAAAAAATTCAAACCCTCCAAAAGCTTGAGATTGATCGGTGAGGAAAGAACGGCGAAAAGGTTCCCGAACCTTGAAGTTTTGAACTCTTACTGGGTCGGCGAAGATGGGGTCTCAAAGTGGTTCGAAGTGATCATGGTCGACCCCCAGCATCCTGTGATAAAGGCTGATGAGAACATCAATTGGATATGCCAGAAGCAGCATCACCGTAGAGTTTTCAGAAGCTTGACGAGTGCAGGCAAGAAGGTCAGAAGCCTCAGAGGAAGAGGACGCGGTTCGGAGAAGGTTAGACCTGGCTTAAAGAGCAAGAGCAGGAGAAGAATGGTCTCATGATGTCAACTAAGCCGAAAGTGTTCAAGCAAGACGGAAATCAGCGTTCTGGAAAGGGTTTCAGCAGGGAAGAACTGAAAAAGGCGGGAATAAGCTCCAAAGATGCTTTGAGATTCGGCATACCCATAGATTCCAAGAGGAAGACATTGCATGAGGAAAACGTTGACTCTGTCAAGGCTTTTCTGAAGGCTAGAAAGGCGAAGGTCGTTTCGAAGCCGAAGAAGCCCAAGGAGCCTAAGGGAAAATCTAAAAGTTAAACCCGCGTTATGTGAAGATTAGTGATGCGGTTTTGTCTTCCAAGTATCCGATTGCGTATATTGACCTGCGAGTTTTTGCCCACGCAACAGAGGACTTGGAAAAAGTTTTGACAGCCGCACGTAATACTTTGCCCTCGGAAGCAGTTGAAACTGTGGTTTTCAAGAAGGCTGGCTTGACTGGACACCATGGCAACCCAATAGTCTTGTTCGAAACGAGAATTAAGGACAAGGAGATGGCTCAAGCGGTCTTCGAAAAGCTGTCTCAAGGCTTGGGCTTGCTGGACAAGGAGCTTCTGGGCGTCGAGATTATGCAACATTTGGAGAAGGGAAATCTGTACATTCGCTTGGACAAGCAGTCGGCGTATTTGAATGAACTACGATTGAGCGCAACTGATCCAATCCATTTTCAGATTCATTTCAAGAAGCATCAGCCCCAAGAAGTGGTTGATATCTGCAGAAAATTCGGGCTAATTCCATGAAGAGAACCTTTGCAGACCTGCACTTGTGCGTGGAAATTGGAGATTCGCGGCAAGTTACACGGATGATAAACAAAGCCTCAGCTCTCGGGTACGGTTTGGTAGCTGTGCCTTTTCCGCCGAGGGCAACCGAAGAGCAATCGCAGCACGTGAAAAAAGTCTGTAAAGAAGCAAGGATAGACTTGGTGTCCCGAGTGGACTTAAGACCTCGAACACCTGAAGACTTGCTTAGAGATTTGAGGAGACTGCGACGAAGGTTCGAAATAATCGCCGTGCTGTGCGAGTCAAAGAGCGTTGCGAGGCAAGCGGCCAAAGACCGACGCGTGGACCTTCTGAGCTTTCCCAATTTTGACTTTCGCAGGAGATTCTTTGACATGGCTGAGGCGGAGTTGGCTTCAAACTGTTTGGCAGGTTTCGAAATAGATGTTAAACCGTTGCTGACGTTGGAAAGAGTGCCGCGAATCAAACTTCTGTCAAGCTTGCGGAGGGAAGCAGCAATTGCCATGGGATTTCACGTTCCAATTGTCGTTTCAAGCGGAATATCAGATGAGCTACTTATGCGGAAACCAATGGAACTGGCAGCTTTAGCATCCCTTTTTGACCTAAACAGCTTTTCAGCCGTGGACGCCGTTTCAAGGAATCCCGCTGCCGTTGTCAAGAGAAACAGGGAGAAACTTGACGCGCGTTTCGTTGCCCCTGGAATTCGCGTGGTGAGGAGGGGAAGAGATTGCTGAAAAGAGTGAAACGTCGCTATTTAGCCGTGGCGATAGACTCCGGTGAGGCGATAGGTTCGGGCGAGTTCATGGATGCTGTTTGGATTGCTGTTTCCAAGCTTTACGGAGAGTATGGCGCAAGCCGAGCAGGATTAAGTCTGATCAGTTATGATGAGGAGAAACAGTTTGTAGTCGTGCGCGCGGATCACACTTCTCTTGAGACGGTTCGAACAGCACTGGCTTCAATCACAAAGATAGCCAACAAGCCTGCAGCCGTGCACGTTCTGAGAGTTTCAGGAACGATAAGGGCACTTCACAAAAAGACAAAACGTTAATTTCTCGTCAAAGCTTATTTGGCTGTTTTCCATTCTTTTCATCGGGGGATGATGTAGCCGTCCCAGTCTGATTTATGAGATGAAGAACTTATGACGGACAGACCCCAAAAACACTCACCTCAGTTCAGAGACTAAAACGTGCCATCAAAGCCCGCTTCCTTCTCAATCCGAAAACCAAAGCCAAAAGCACTCCTGCAATGAACCCGCCAACGTGAGCAAAATACGCCACACCACTCGTAGCATCAAAAAACCCGTAAAGCCACTGCATCACAAACCAAAAACCCAGAAAAACAATCGCAGGAAGCGGCACAATCACATACAAAACAAAAGTCAGAATCCTCGCCTTAGGATAAAGCACAAGATAAGCACCTAAGACTCCAGAAATCGCTCCTGATGCTCCCAGAAGGCCTATCGTCAAGTCTCCAGGAATCATAATGCCAAAAGCATTGGATATTGCAGGCGCATAAAGAACGCCTAAAATGTAAGCTGAAGCCGCAGCTACCCCGCTGACAAGATAGAACACCAAATAGCCAACATGCCCGAAAACGTCTTCAATGTTGTCCCCGAAAACGAAGAGGTAAAGCATGTTTCCCAACAAGTGAATCCACCCCGCATGCATAAACATCGATGTGAAAATCGTAAAGAGCCGTTGCCCATGAACAATTTCAATTGGAACCATCACAAAATTCTGTTCAAAATAACCAGCAAACCGAACCGAAAACAGTATGTTCTGAGCTGAAAGCCAGTAAACCGCAAAAATAACAATGTTCGTGATCAGCAACAGACGATTAACATGCGGCGTGGCAAGAGTTCGATTCAAGTCCTTGATTGGAAACAAACATCAACAACCAGCAGTGAATAAGCCTTCAAAGAGTATTTATTCTTTGACAGACCGCGCGAGGAGCAATGCAGCCTTCACTGATGAAGTAGGCACTCGACCATTTTGCTGCACGTTAAGCATTCTTCAGGAATCGCCGTGTCCTTCGGCCGCTTCCTCAAGTACCCAAAGAAATTCTCACACTTCACACTGTTTTCAGATTCCATCGCAGGCTTCCTCGTCTCCCTCAGCGAAACCGCAGGCTCCCTTTCCTCCTCGCCTCTCGAAGCGTTGCCAGTGCTGACCTTAGTCATGCAACGCGGACACGCATAGTACTTCTGCACTTGGCCGCTACCAGAAACAGTCGCCAAAATCGGCCTCGCAAACGTCCTACCGCACTCATCACACGTGAAACCCGACTGACTCCTATCAGACAAACAGTCTCCCTCATTAAGCCTCCATTGACCCAAGTCTCTTTGCATCCCACTCACCGCTTCATTCTATATGTCAAATATTAATATTTAATAAACCTTTTTGAAGACACGTACAACAAGAAGACACATCCAACATTAAATGCCGTAATGGAAGACTGACCTGTTCAGGCAGAACATGACCTCAGGAACGTGAAGCAAATTGCCAGAAGAGCAAAAGGTGCGAAAAGGCATGCAAAGGTTAAAGAGCGTGATTAATAATTCATAAAACTAATATATAGTGGACGTCAAGATATAGTCTCGTGATTTGAGAGTAACATCCTCAAGTTACGCGATCAAAGCTAACCCTTAACTCATCACTAGGAGGCGCACGATTACGGGTTCATCCCAAACGTTTACCATAAAGTATGTTATACACGCAAAATTCGAAATAGAAGGAGTAGTTGAAAAACCGGACGTGATAGGAGCAGTCTTCGGACAAACCGAAGGCCTTTTTGGTCCAGAACTTGACCTGAGGGAACTGCAAAAATCAGGCAGAATAGGCAGAATAGAAATCGACTTACATTCTAAGAATGACAAAACAACAGGCGCCATAACCATCCCAACAAGCCTCGACCGAGTTTCCACCGCCTTAATTGCCTCAAGCATAGAAAGCATAAACCGCGTAGGACCATGCGCCTCAAAAGTAAACCTTGAAAAAATCGAAGACGTCAGAGAAGCAAGAAGAAAAGTCATAATCGACCGCGCCAAAGACATCCTCCACAAATGGACAATTGAATCAATGCCCTCAGTGGACGAGGTTTTCAAAGAAGTTTCAGATACGCTCAAAATAGGTAAAGTCGAAAAGTACGGCGCAGAAGAACTGCCCGCTGGTCCTGAACTGGAAAAATCAAAGGAAATAATTGTGGTCGAAGGAAGAGCAGACATCATAAACCTCATGCGCTGCGGACTATTGAACACCGTAGCCTTGGAAGGAGCCAAAGTTCCAGAGGCAATCAAGCAGTTGTGCAAAGAAAAAGAAGCCACCGCCCTTCTTGACGGAGACCGCGGCGGAGATCTGATCTTCAAAGAGCTCCTGCAGGTTACCGACGTAAAGTACATTTCTAGAGCGCCTAGAGGAAAGGAAGTTGAGGAACTGAACTGTAAAGAGATCTTCGACGCGCTGGAAGCCAAGGTGCCCGTTCATGAAATAGGCAAGCAAGAGGCACCGAAGCCGCCCAAGAGAGAAAAGCAAAAAGTGGAGATGCCTAAAGAGATCGTCGAAATGATAAAGGCTCTCGAAGGCACGCTCGAGGCTGTACTGCTGAACGAAAAATTTGAACAGATGGAAAGACTGCCAGTAAGCCAACTTGCTGAAAGACTTCAACAAGCAGAAGGCGTGGACACGATAGTCTTTGACGGCATAATAACACAGAGAATTGTGGATGTGGCAAGCGAAAAAGACATAAAACGCATAGTTGCCTCACGCATATCTGACGCTGTCAAGCCATCCTTGACAGTCCAGCTGATGACGTTCTCTGAAGTTGCTGAAAGCTAACCTCCGAAAAAGTCTGAAAGTTTCTTTGTCTCTTTTTCCTGCGTCTCAAGCTGCAATAATTGCTCTTCCGTAATGCCAAAACTTTCCAGAATCCTAGCTGCGGCAGGAACGACTTGCTTGGACACGTAGTATTCAATGTCCACCTCATCATACGAAGCAAACACGTAAGGCTTAACCTTCTCGTACAAGCGTCCTGAGCCAACCACAACCACATAGCCGATCTTGTCCCCGACCGCCAATTCCCAGCCTTTCTCCCGCAGCATTTTTGCAGCTTCAACATGCGAAGCCTTGACTTCGTATTCTTCAGCAGGTTTGGTCAAAGTCTTCCAAATGACGAGATCAAGATAGGACACATGCTTCTGTCGAAGCTCAGAAATGAATTGATGGACAAAGTTCGCAGCTTTCTTGGGCGACTGCTCCTTCAAAATGATTTCCAGAACCTTTTCCTGCACCTTCTTGGCTATCGTTGCCCAGTCTCCGCGCACAACCTCTAGACCGACAATGTCAAGCCGCCCGTCCGGCAAGAGCCCAGCATAGCGCTTTTTTGCTTCTGTGAAGAAGATGCGCACATAGATCTTGTCAGGAGCGATTTCCAACTCTAACTTCTCTTTGATCTCCTTTACAAGCTTCGCGATTTTTTCAGTCTTGTTTTCCAAGAATATGCTGTCAGTGTCACCATAGACGACCTTCAGACCGGCTCTTTCCGCCATCTGAATTGCGTTCTGCACAGTATGTCTTCCCCACGCCGCAGCCGCCTCCGCCACAGGTTTCACATACCATCTTGCGCCTGTCCACCCTGCATAACCGTAAGAAGCGTTGGTTATCACTTTCACAGCCTTCTGCCGAGCATCCAAAACGCGATATTCAATGCTTGTTGGCTTGAGCCGCTTCATCTCCGTTCGAATTTCTTCCCGCACCTTGATGAGATAGGTTAGGATTTCCTTGTAGAAGCCTGCGGGTTCCTTTCTGAATCTGTGCTTGACTTCAGGCGCTTCGTACACACCGCTTTCCGGAACCGGCTCTTGTGGTGATATGTAAGTGTCTGGTGAAAGGTTGTAAGTGATCATCAGGTTTGGATACATGCTCTTGAAGTCCAAAACTGCTATGTCTTCGTGTAGGCCGGGTGTAGGCTGAAGCACTAGGCCGCCTGCATACGGTCGATATGGCTGCTCGATTCGTTTGGGCACAAGCTCGCCAAGTCCGTGTGTACGTTTTATCAGGAACCACTCAACGCGGAAGCCTGCGGCCGCCGTGCCAACATGATCTAACGGCAAACCCACGAGATTTGACAGTTGCATGGCAAAATCTAGAACCGCCTTGACTATTCCCATAACGCAGCACGTGTTGTCCATAGAGAACTCTTTCAGCACCTCGCGTTTCGTTTTGTCATTCCAGTAATCCGCAAAACCCACATCTTCAACAATCCTGCGGTTTTCCAATTTCATGATGCCCAAATAGTCAGCCATGTTTTCCAGCGTTTTCACCTTGACTTCAGGAAACTCTTCTGCGTAGTCTGCGAGATCCAGATTGGCTCTTCCAGTGAGCGAAACGTGACTGTAGACGCTTGTGTGCGGTTCAGTTTGCGCTCTGCCAACTAGCAAGGGTATGCCCAGTTTCTTGCACCGTTCAGTAAGATAAGACCAATGTTGCTCGTTTACACCATAGCCAACGATTATGTCTGGGTCAAAATGGCGGACATACTTCATGAAAGCTTCCAATACGGGCTTGTCATTTCGATTCTCATCAGCCAGAAACTGCCTTTCTTCGCCGTCGTTCGTTGCCGCTGAAATCATGACCACAGGATTTCTGTCAGGTTTCGGTGAACCCTCTTGACTGTAGTATATTGCCGAAAAACCCAAGATTCTCAGCGACGGGGCCTCGGTTCTTTCAACAAGCTTCGGAAAAGATTTTGCACCGTAGACCCTGTCAACTTGAATGCCTGCCAAGCTCTTCATTTCAGCTACTTCAACCTCGTGCCATCCGCACGGAGCAACATCGTTATCAATCAGATAACGCATAGCGTAGCGAATGACGTCTTCGAAACAGTCTTTTACATCTTCGAGCTTTCGAACAGCCTTGGCATATTCTGTCGTCACGTCCGGCGTCCTGCAATAAACCTTCACGGCTTTCACAGGCTTCCCGAAAAATCTGCGTTCAACAACGTCAAGCTTCGCAACACACGGAAAATCGCCCCCGCCAATCTTTTTAATCACATTTGCAGGATTAGCATTTTCCTCGACCACAGCATAGAAGTACGTAGTAAAGTTTCTGTCAATAACAAGCACTCTTTCTCCAGACCTAGCAATACCCCAAAGCCATATCTCTGGCTTGTCATCTCTGACTTCATAATTCAAGTCCAAAAGCCAAAAGATGAGCTTCATAACGTATTCTCCGTTTGAACAATGAATAGTGAAGAATGCCCGCTTTTAAGTTCTTCAGGCGTGCACGGATAAGAAAAATTGAGAAGCACAGCGATTTGAATCGAGTTGAGGTAGATCTGGTTCATGCGTGTTTCTGCAGAATGTCCACTACATCTGGATAGTCTATGCTGAGTGCTCTTACTTTCTCCAACGTGGGCACTCCATCCGCGTTCCACCCGCGTCTTTTGTAGACGGCATCTTTCAGTCTTTCGTATTCCGCCTCGCGATGTTTTCTCAGAGCCATCATTTTTTCCTCAGTTGACTTCCCCTTTGGATCGTACCCAAGCTTCTGAAGTTGTCTATCATAACGTTCAGCACGGCTTTCATACTCTTCCTTCGTCACTGGTCCAACAGCCCGGTAGGGTATCGTGTCATACCGTCTTGTTCCAAAACCCATTCTCAGGTTGAAGATGCGCTGGAAATTGTACACTCTTTCGCTCATCAAGATTATGTCGTCAGCAGTGACCTTCTTGCCTGTTACGGCTGAGAAGAACTTGGCGTAGTTTTCAACGTGTGCAATGACTTTAGCGGGCTCCTTGGTATTCTTGTTGTCCTCTGGAACCACATCGTTCCACGGGAGCTTGCATAGGCCGTTTAGGCTAAACCACGTGCGAAACATGGGGAACCAGTGCAGGTTCTCAGCCTTCTGTTCAAAAGTAGGCATCAGGTTGTGCACCATGTCGAGGAATATCAGCCAAGCTTCGTCGTGCTGAGGTCCCTTCAATGCAAGTCCATAACCGCCTTGCTGAGCCAGTGATTCTTTGGTGACATACTCGGAGAATTCCAGACCCTTTGCTTCCATTCCAATGTCCTCCAAAACTTGTGGCTCAGCCCCATATTTCTCCGCGAAAAATCTCTTCATTCGCCTGATACCTTGACCGATTATGACGCCAAAGCCCTCTCCGCGGGCCATTTGATGGACAAGTTCAAGAGCAGCCTCTTTGTTGCCAAACCTTAGATCCAAGCCGCCCGTGACTTTCTTGTCAATCAAACCTCTTTCGAAGCATTCCATGACAAAAGCGGTTGCCGTGCCCACAGATATCGTGTCCAAACCATAAACGTCGCAATAAAAGTTCATTTCAACAACATGATCCGCGTCAAAAATCCCGCAGTTGCTGCCCACACCGGCAATGGTTTCGTATTCCGGACCGCTCACGAAAACCTTCTGTCCCTTGTAGGGGCCTGTCTTGAGTTCGAAGTCTTTGACGCCGTGAGCGCACGCCATGGCGCAGCCCATCCAGCAGCCGTCAAAACCTTTGTGGAATTTCTTCCTGTAGACTTCTCTGCCCAGTTCTTCGGCTTTGGGATTGCTTCCGAACCTAAAGTTGCTGACGGGTAAAAGGTCAAATTCGTTCATAATCGTCACGAGATGAGTGGTTCCAATCGTCGTCATCTCATTCTGTTTAGGATCAAGAGCCCTAATCTCTTGGCCGTGGGCCGTACCGACCTGCTTAACTCGCTCTGCATCAGCCGGACCGTTGGCTTCTACAGTTATTCTGCCTGAGTACTTCACGACTATCGCTTTCACTTTCTTGTTGCGAAGAACAGTGCCGATTCCACCTCTTCCTGCCTGCTTGTAGCGGTGAAGCTTGCGACCAGCATCATGCCAAGAAAAGTTTAAACAGCCAAAAAGCGTGTGTTCAGCACCTGAACCAGAAGAAACCACAGAAATGCTTTGGCCATTAGCGCCTCCGTACTTCTTGGCCAACAATTCTGTGATCAGATGAGTCTCAGAGGGCAGTTCAGATGCATCCTCAATTTGAACCTTGCCTCCGTCACCATCGATGAAGATGACCCCTTCAGTCTTCGCCTTTCCTTGAACTTCAAGCGCATCCCATCCTGCAAACTTTAGGTACGGGCCAAAATATCCGCCGACGTTCGAATCGATCACCGTGCCGGTTAATGGAGATATCGAGACTGCAATGCTTTTTCCGCTGCCTGGATAAACCGGAGTGCCTCCCAACGGACCGCAGGCGATGCACACTTCGTTTTCAGGGTCGTCCCATTTCACGATGCGGTTCTTGGGCAAAGCGTTCCACAATAGCCATAGATTGAAGCCGCGTCCACCGATGAATTTGTCTTTCATGTCTTTGCTTACAGGTTTGCTGGCTATCCGCATTTTGGAAAGGTCGACGTACAAGGTCCTGTTGTTATAGCCTCTTTCAACTTTGCCGAGCTCATATCTGAATTCAGCAATTGTCAACGTTGACTCCTCCGTCCAAATTGGAAACAGAAGCTACGCAGGACATGCAGATAGGCTTTTCGACAAGGAATTGCAGGTTTGGAACTTGGGAAGAATCATGAGAAAGCCTCGTTGTCCAGACGCTTTTTAATATGGGTAAGGTCTAATCAAGGAAGGAGGCTGACGATTTTGAAAATCTTGGAAATAAACCGCAGGAAGAGCTACGTCAAGCTTGTTCCTGAAACGGCGGATGATTTTTGGCACCTGTACAATGTCATTTACAGAGGTGATGAAGTCTACGCGAATACTACCCGAGAGATGAAAGCTGACGAAAAATATGGAAGACCCAAGCGCGGAGAGAGAGTTCCAGTCTTCTTGGGGGTCAAGGTGGAAGATGTCGGTTGGGACAAGTTTCTGGGCAGACTCAGAGTTCATGGAACCATTTGTGAAGCTCCGGAAACGGTTCCAGCAGGCGCACATCACACTTTGAACATCACTTTGAACACGCCTGTGACCATCGTGAAAAAGAAATGGGCTGAGCATGAAATCGAAAGACTGGAAAGAGCAGGTAAAACGTCCGAAAAACCCATAATCATAATCTCGATAGATGATGAGGGCTTTGCAATAGCCTCAACTGCCCAATACGGTATTGAAGAGAAGATTGAAGAGAGAATAAAGCTTCCTGGAAAACTTGAGACTGACAAACGAAGCTCAGCTATAAGTGAATACTTCAAAAAAGCACTAGGCAGCCTGCGTCAGGTGTGGACGCCACTGCGCAGTCCAATAGCTATCATCGGCGTGGGTTTCGTTAAAAATGATTTCGCGAAATTTGTGGAAAACGAAGATGCTGAGGTTGGAAAGGCAGTCGTAGACGTGAAAAGCGTCAACAATGGCGGCGTTGCCGGTATATATGAAGCGCTACGTTCGGGCGTGCTTCTGAAGACCACTAGACAGCTACGGATAGTAGAAGAGACAGGGATCATTGAGGAGGTTTTGAAGAGACTGGGAAAGGGCGAGTCCACTGTCACATACGGGCTTGAAGAGGTAAAGAAAGCAGCAGGAGCCGGCGCTATTGAAAAGGCCATGTTTGCAGACACGATGATTCGCGAATCTAATGATGAAAAACGCTTGCTTGTTGAGGAAATTATGAAGATGGTTGAGCAGAAGGGGGGCACAATAATTGTCGCCAGCACAGAGCACGAAGCAGGAACAAAGCTTCTCGCCTTAGGCGGCACAGCCGCCCTTCTCCGCTTTCCAATTCACCGATATTGATCCCTATGGTCAGATTGGCGGATGCGAAGCGAAAGAGTTATCGTGTCAGATCAAAACTGTATTATATAAAGCCTCAGCATATGCTCTTCACATTAATCTGAGATGAACGAGATGCCCAAAAGAAAGCCATTAATATGCATCCAGAACATCGTTGCTTCAGCAGCGCTCAATCAAAGAATAAGCCTGAAAACCATAGTTGAAAGGTTTCCACATACCGAATACAGTCCTCGAGTGTTTCCAGGGCTTGTTTTCCGTTTGAAGAAACCGAAAACGGCGACATTGATTTTTGAAACTGGCAAGATGGTTTGCACCGGAGCAAAATCGGAGAAAGAAGCAATACAAGCAGTGAATAAGGTGACGAAGGAACTGAAAAGCAAAGGAATCGCAATTGCCAACAAGCCGGCAATCAACGTCCAGAACATCGTTGCTTCAGCTGAATTGAACGGGGAAATTGACCTAGAGAATGTGGTCTACAAGCTCAAGAAAGTAATGTATGAACCGGAACAGTTTCCTGGAGCCGTCTTCAGAATGGATGAACCGAAAGTAGTGTTCCTCATATTTTCTGCCGGCAAACTAGTCTGCGTGGGAGCAAAGAAGGAACAACAGGTCTACGAAGCAGTAGATAAACTGCAGACGATACTTGAAGAGAAAGACCTCATTTTCTACTCATAGCCAAAGTTAAGATTGGTTTGTCAGTCGCCTGCGAACCGCGGGGTTTTGGTTCGCAAGTCGTCTGAGAGCCATTTCGAAAGTTTCATCAAAGGCCAGTTCTTCTTTTATGAAGACCCCTGTTCTGCCGATATCGTCCCTTCTCAAAAGAGCATGAACACGATCCAGAACGGTCTCCACGGAAACGCCGAGAAGTTTCGCAGCATGTTCTTCTCGACCGACAATGGTGCTTTCAAAGTGGCCACCATGAGTCGGTTCAATGAACATCAAACGTTTGTCCACGCCCCGCACGCGTAGACCTTGTTTCAAGTTCTCCAAAGTGGCTCCTCCACCGAACTTGTAGAATTCCCTCTCAACCTTGCGCAATCGCGTCAGTGGAAACGAAACGCATGTGCCTTCATCTATTTCGATGTGAGCTTTCATCGCGTATGTTGGCGTAGCCTGCACAATCAGACGCCTATTGGCCGATACGCCGGCAGCTTCTAACGCGGTTTCAACGGCAAAAGACGATGAGTGGGAATGTATGAAAATGTCGATGTCGCTCTTCTCAGAAACATCTCCTCTTGCAATGCTGCCATGAACGGTTCCTTCAAGATGAGCCTTTTCCAAGGCTTCCATTATCTGTGCGGCTTTCTCCCTGAACTTTTCAAGCAGATGCCAGTGGCTAAGACTATAGACAACTTCACGATATTCCAAATGCTTGACGGGCTTCTTGGCCATCGGTTCGTCTCTTCCAAAAGACATTGTGTCAGGCTGAATGTTTAAGTGTAATCGCTGAGTTGCTGAGTATAGTCGCTGCCCAACTCAGCACGGTGGACGGGAAGGGAGTTTTCGGACGTGGGAATGAAGGCGAAATTCAGTCCGCGTGCGCAGTGCCGATGAACATCCTCGTCAAAAAGTTTGAGAACGCAAAAGGAGAGCTTTCTGATTACTGACTCGTGGGAGAAGGTGCACAAAAGACTACACTCCGAAAAATGTAATAATCCTTGACAACATAGAGGGGCATAGTAACTGGAGGTAAGGATTCTTGAGGTCTAATCCTTCAAAATGGCCGATAAGCTGTTCTGCTGGCATCGCAGTTATAATATTGTACTGCATTTTCACCTTCACGTCATTAGCTCTTTATCCCACCTCGTACAGCCCGGTCACTAACTGGCTGAGTGATCTAGGAAACTCGAGCTTCAATCCCGCAGGAGCGATCATTTACAATGTCGGTTGCGTTCTCACTGGAATCGCGCTCTTTCCATTTTTCATGGGACTATACAAGTGGTATACAGAAGAGACTTGGAGAAAGGTTGTGTTGGTGGCCACTCAGATGGTGGGGTGTCTTGTGGCTTTCTCGTTGATGATGGTCGGTGTTTTTTCCGAAGACTTCGGGGCAGTGCACAGTTTCTGGTCTACAGTTTTCTTTGCGCTTAATCTTGTAGTGTTGATCTTGCTGAGCGTCTCACTGTTCACTCATTCCGCCTATATCAGGCCAATCGCATACTACGGCTTTGTTGTGGCTGCAGTCAACTTGCTCTTCGTGCTCGTTTACAGGAATCCTTTGTTTGAATGGTTCACCGTCTTCACTGCCCTAGGCTACGTTGGGTTAGTCGTATACAACATGTTCAAATCGGGATTCTGATCCAAAACACGTCAATTCGATGGCAAAAGATGCACCTGCTGCAACATGTCCATTAGAAATATACGGAAGGGTTCCTTGATACTCTGGTGATTCGGCAGAATTCGTATCCACGTGAATTCCAATGAGCGTCTCCAGTGCCATCTGCAACGTGTGCAAACGTCGACAAGCCTTCTTCTTTAGACCATACTCTGGCGTGAAGCTCTGCAAAAAATGCTTCACCCAATCCATTGAAGAGAAGACGAGAACCACAATTGCCAAATATCAAATGATCGATTTCGACGATAAGATAGCAGTAGCCGTTTCCGGAGGAAAGGACAGTGTCAGTCTTCTGCATATTCTGGCGAAGATTGAAAGGAAACATCCGAAGGCCGAGCTTGTCGCAATCACTGTGGATGAAGGAATCAAGGGCTATCGCGACGAAGCCTTGAAAATAGCCGCTGAAAACTGCAGAAAACTCGGCATAGAGCATCGCGTAGTTTCCTTCAAGGAGCTTTTCGGCTACACATTTGACCAGATGACAAAACGGCTGAAAAGAAAGGGCGGCAATCGACTCACGCCCTGCGCTTACTGCGGTGTGCTGCGAAGGAAAGCATTGAACGTTGTTGCCCGAGAAATAAAGGCCGACAAACTTGCGACTGCTCACACACTCGATGACGAAACGCAGACAATTCTATTGAACATCTTTCACGGCGATGTCCTGCGGATAGCCAAGGAAAAGCCGGTCACGGATGAAGTGCATCCGAAATTGGTGAGGAAGATAAAACCCTTTTGTGAGATTCCAGAAAGAGAGGCTGCTCTGTACGCCATGGTAAAGGACATAAGGTTCCAGAGCGAACCGTGCCCCTATGCTTCAGAAGCTCTGAGAAACGACGCTCGCATGATGCTCAATCGTTTGGAGGAAAAGCATCCTGGAATGAAATTCGCAATTTTCAATTCAATAAAAAGGATACGGCCTGCCTTGGAGGAGATGGCAAAAAAGGAAGAACTGAAGGAATGCAGCGAATGCGGGGAGCCGACAACCGACAATATCTGCAGAACATGTCAGATGCGGAAGCAAATCGAATGACGTGACCGATATTCTAATAAAGAATCAGCTTCAACAAGGAAAGCCATGGACCCTCTAGTTTCCATTTTGGCTTCGGTCACCGTGGTAAGCCTCATATCTTTTGTCGGAGCCATTTTTGTCGGCCTGAAAGAGAGTCTACTCAGACGCATCGTGATGGCTTTCGTGGGGTTTGCCTCAGGCACTCTTTTGGGTGGGGCATTCTTTGATCTGCTGCCCGAATCAGTGAACATGATAACCCCGTCGATAACGATATTCTATTTCGTCATCTTAGGCATTATTACCTTCTTTTCCATAGAGAAGTTTCTTTACTGGCGACACTGCCATGAAGAAGAATGTGAAGTTCACACGTTCGCATACGTCAGTCTGGTCGGGGACGGTGTTCACAACTTTATTGATGGGATGATAATAGCCGCGACGTTCATGGTTCCTGACATTGGAGCTACTCTTGGCATAACCACGACGCTTGCGGTTATTTTCCATGAGATCCCTCAGGAAATAGGTGACTTCGGTGTTTTGATCTATGGGGGCTTCAGCAAAGGGAAAGCTTTGACATACAATTTTGCGACGGCATTGACTGCTGTTCTAGGTGCAATAGTCACTTACTACGTAGTTTTTCTTCGAACCAACTATGCTCTTCTAGTTCCTTTTGCAGCTGGCGGTTTCATTTACATCGCTGCAACAGACCTCATGCCTGAGCTTCACAAAAAATCTCATGCAGGGGAGTCGATCATTCAGCTTTTCTCCATTCTGTTGGGACTTGGACTAATGGCTTACCTTACAAGCTTGATGCGCGGCTGACGTTCTGTCTCTTGTTTGCATTGTCGCTCTTCAGTTTACGCAGTATTAGTGATGCTTCGTTGGCCGTTTGGGCTGAAGCCACTTTCTTGGCTTTCTCTATCATGATCGTAAATCCGCAATATGGGCATGCTTTCGTCTTCTGATCGGCTTTGGCCAGCAGAAAGCCTCCGCATTTTCCGCACACAACTACTAGCGTAGTTGCCATGTTTTGCACCAACAGAAAACCTTTTCCACACCCTACTAGATAACGCTTAGTGAAAAAGGGGGAGACTGGATGGGCAAGGAGTCAGAAAACGAGCAAAAGCCACCATCCAAACTGCTTCAGCCCGTGATCCAATATTTCAAGAAAGAAGGCTACAAGGTGGAGCAGAACGCGACAACGTTTGAAGGGTTCAGTGGGATTTCAAGGAGATTCGACTTGATCGTGCAGAAAGGGCACGTGGCGCAGGGAGTTTGGATTAGGGACTGGAACCGCACGATTGGCGTGAACGTCATAATAAACATTGACAAGGCTTCTGACGATGTGGGCTTGTCGCGGCCCGTAATAATAGGTGAAAAGTTCAGCGATCATGCCAAATCCTATGCAAACAGAAGAAAAATCACGCTGTTAACAAAGCGCCAAATGACGCTCAGCCTAAGGTAGGCGACCTAAATCTTCAAGAATTTGTCCAGAATACCCTCATTTTCCAGTTTACCAAGCCAGTCCACGATTCCCACGTGGCACTGAATGCGACCATCTAGAATGCCTAGTATTTCGTCAACGACTTCTTCCACGCGTTTGGAGGTAACATCAATCTCACAAGTCTTGCCTTCCTCAAAGGCATTTAGGGCGTCAAACAGGCAAACATCCAGAATCTCAGAAGCCACGTTCTCCGTTCGTTTGCGTTCGGAAAAACCGCAACGTTTCATAGACTCGCTCAGTTCAACAGGATCACTTCTCAGGATGAACGCGCGCGTCACGAGTTTATTTGGGACGACACTCGCGGCGTAATGACCATCGACTATGATATCTTTTTTGCCGGATTCTTCAACGATTTTGCTGATTTTCTTTTTCATTCGCTTTTCATCGACGATTATGGAGTCTCGTTCTTCGTCTTTGCCCAGCGTGAGGTTTTCGTGGATGGCTAGGTCAGTCAGATTTACGTAGAGTGCATCCAGTTTTGTGGCAAGCAGATTGGCAACTGATGTCTTTCCGACGCAAGGTGTTCCAGTAACCAATAGCACACGTTTAGACAATATGGTGGTCCTTCCACGTGATAGTTGTGCGCTCTGGAAAATAAGGTTTCCAAAATTCTTATTGCGCAGTGTTGCGCATTGTCCTTTTGGGCTGGCGAGTTGGTGTGTGGCTTTCGAGCCTCACGTGAGAGGCTTGAGGAAACTCCGCCCACGCGTAGAATTGCAGCACCTGCAAGGGTGCAAGGCGAGAGCCTTGGCCACGGAGCAGAAACGAAACGTCCATCTGGCAGGCGACGATGATGCATGTCAAGTTGTTGAGGATGCTGGATGCGAAACGGTGAAACGGCCGTCCTGCAAGTGGAAAGGGCAAACAGACGCTGATGAAGAATCTACCGGAAGCGCGGGTAGCCCGATTAGCCGAATGCCACAAAGAACAAAAGGCGGGTTACGACCAACACACCAGCCTCTAGACGCTGGAAACAATCAGAAGCTAAAGTGTTCAACAACATGTTTCATGTTGGGTCAATCTGAATGAGGAAGAACGATGACAGGAAGAAAGTCTGAAGAAATCGGTAACATGTGGAAGACATTTCCATTTGTCCTGGGTTCAAATCCCAGCAACCCCACTAACAGCTTCATCATGATTTGGACAATCTTTGATCTTCTTAGGCGAATAGACCTCACATGCGTGAGCGATAAGAAATCCGAGAAATAAGCAATATAAGACGCATATGAGGCATTTTTATAAATGTGCGTATGGTTACCTTATCTCTTACAAAAGGGGATGGCGTTAACTGACAATAATCGTTGATGATGCTGGCATAGGTGACCTACTTTTTGGCGTGGTCATAGGTGCCTTTCGCTGCGAGACTCAGGAATTTAGATACGATATCTTGGATGTCAAATATTTCAGATACCCGCGATTCCGATCGAGAGGGTATCTGAAGCAGGCTTCGAAAATCGTGTTTCAACTATTGGGCAAACTGGGACTCAAGAAAGACGAGCAAATTCAAATCTGCAAAGGCTACATCTTCGACGAAGCGGTAAATGATCTAAAAGAGAGGTATGGCGACAATCAAATTGACAGAATCTCAGTCACAGGGGAACCACAGAGGCTTACGGAAATAGCATACCTTGACGAAATTAGAAACTTGGGTTATGAGCCAGTAAAAGAGAGAGACGAGAAAAAGGCAAAGAGCTTCTTCCACATGATGAACTGGCTGAAGAAAAATCCAGAAAAACTGATTTATGCAAAGACTGGTTGGCCACGCCTGCAGAGATACAATCTATTCAGATCTTACTGTCAAAAGCGATCAACAGAAGATAGAGAAATTGGTTCTTGAATCTGCAAAGTGTTAATTGGTCTTATGCAATAAATAAAAAGAGCTTGCCAAAGATATCTCTTTCAGTGCACTTGTGTAATGCACAACATTGTGAAAGCTATGAAAAAGGGGGATTTTGCGAGATATCTCCATTTATGAGAGGGTTCAAGTCCTACCGCCGGCGTCATCCGCATCTTTTTTCAAGCCTAGGGTTGCCATATTTCGTTTTCTGAATGGGTTAACCTCGTTAACGTCGTAGCAGATGAACAACAAAAGCCAGCATGGACACAAAATATGAAATCTGCGTTATTTCCCAACTTTATCCGAATGTTTTTTCTTCTTTTGAACATTCTTTTTTTTCAATGAAGGCATACACTAATCTCCACGAAGCAATACTTGCTATCAATAATATTATACTATGAGAGTTTTAAATAACTTTTCGCCAATTGGGACTCCATGAGCGCGCGCTAGAAGAATCTTCCATTAAGCTTTATTTGGAGGGAGACATTTCATGGGCTTAATGGTGGAGATTGGATATCCGAAACTTTAGAGTTTTCGGGGGAAGTCGCCATTCCAGCACGAAATAGCCCTTTTGAGTCGCACGCGCTTTTAGCACTCCAAGCTACAACAAGACCGTAGCAAAAGACTTTTGAAAGGTTTTTAGAAGTCCATAGAGTGTAACAAATTGAAAAGCGCACGTTAGAGATCAGCTAACCCGCTCTAGACGCTGGAAACAACCAACACGCCAACCTATCTCAATCGTAAGCCACCACCTCTAGTCCACAGGACATCAACTGAATTGAAGTACTTTCATGGACTCCATTTTACGGTTTGTGAACTTTCTTTCCGAGGAGGTTCTAGCTTGTTTGTGAATTTGAAAATAGAAAAAGATAGGATGTGTTTTTGTTGGAGCTAGATCTTTCTTTTGCTTATGACCGATCTGAAGGTTTTTCCGCAGCATTGATAGAGACCAATTGTAAGCTCATTTCTCTTGCCATTCTTGTCTTTTCTGCCCGCCATCTTCCAAGTCTTCTTAGGAGTGCTGACTTCTTTCTTGCATTTGGGACATTTCGCCATAACATTCACTCTTTCAAAGATTGTATCCATCAAGTTAAAACATTTTCTATTCTTCTCAAAAGATGAAGCATCCTTCTCACAGAACAAGGTGGCAGATATCGTCAAAAGAAGCGCTCTTGCTGGATCAATGAAAGATCCGGCCGACGCAAATCAAACACGCTCACTAAGGACTGCTACCAAGCATTCCAAGCCAGACTGCTCATATATTCATTTAGTGAGCGAATAGTCAACTGGCTACCGCCACCTTGCTCCAACATTCTTACAAATGCTGAAGCTAACTCGATTTGTCAAGCGCGCGCGCTAGAACTAGGACTCTGCGTATCCAATCAAGCTTCGGCATCTATCTTGCTCCAAGTTTCAGAAACTCATCAAAGAGGAACTCTGTCGTAAGGGCCTGGCTCTGCCTCTAGATGCCACTGAAAACCAACGACTGGTCTATTGCAGTGCCTCACACCTTCGACCATCGAGTCATTGGCGTTGATGAACCGAATCTCCAGGTCGCTTTCCTTTAGCGAGTCAGGACCCACTGCATATCCATGATTTTGAGTGGTAATGTAGCATCTTCTGGTTTCCAAATCAAGCACTGGTTGGTTCTGGGACCTGTGACCGTATTTCAACTTGTACGTGTCGCCGCCCAGACTTAGAGCCAGTATTTGAGTGCCCAAGCATATGCCCATTAGAGGGATTTCTGCGGCAATCAGCTCTTCCACACATTCCATTGTTCTAACGCATTTCTTAGGATCGCCCGGTCCATTGCTTATTACTACGCCGTCGGGTCTATATTCAAGAATCTCCTCCGAAGAAGAATCGTAAGGCACTCTGACCACGTCGACGCCTCGTCGCAAAAGGCTACACAGAATTCCGTGTTTCACGCCGCAGTCTATCAATACGACTTTCTTGTTTCCTCTTGCTTTATGACATACTGGTTCCTTGACTGTAACTTGGCTAACCAAATCCATCAGATTGGGATCTTGAACTGATTGCACTTCTTTCAAGAGTCTGCCAAGATCTGGTTCTTCACCTTCTTCACAAACCTTTAAAGTTCCAAGCATGACCCCTTCAGTCCTAAGCTTCTTCACGAGCCGTCGTGTGTCTATTCCGAATATTCCGGGGACATCTTCTTTTTCGAGCCATTCGTCGAGAGTTGTGGATGACGCCCAATGATGGGGTGTTCTGCATAGATCATGAATGACGAGACCAGTCACCTTGATGCTTTCGGATTCAAAATAGCTCAGAACCCCGTTGTCAGAGTCTTTCCGCGGAACTCCGTAATTGCCGACGAGCGGATAGGTCAATGTCAGGACTTGCCCTTTGTAAGATGGGTCGGTCAACGCTTCAGGGTATCCGACCATGGATGTGGAGAAAACTATCTCACCAGAGACCTGCATTGTCGCCCCAAAACCCTCACCGCAAAAAATCGACCCGTCTTCCAGAACGAGTACAGCTTTTGACTGCTCTTTTGTTCCCTTTAAACTTGGGTTCAAAGCCCTACAGTACGTCGCGCTTTGTGTTCTTAAGCTTTGCGATTCATGTTGCAGTTCACACGTCAGCTCTCTTAACAGGGCTCAGCGCGTTTCCTTTATGTTTTCAAGAAATAGTCAATATTGAGCGCGGTTGCGTGTCTATGAACTAGATGTCTTGGATCAATGGTCAAAACCACGTTTTGTAATGCTTGTAGTTGCCTACCCAAAGCAGAAGCACAGCTATTATGGCTCCAATCATAAGAATATGTCCTAGCTCAATTCGCTGAGGAATTGAAGTTTTGATCTCTATTTTTGCACTCCATTGTTTCAGTGGCACATGATATTTCGCGAGCAAATCAAGTACACTTCGCAGTTCTTCAATGCTGGTGGATTCCATAAACTTCCCCGCAGTTTCGTCAGCGATGAATTGCATTAGCTGAGGGTTGGAATCCAACCCTATCTTTGCGATGTGCACTGCATAAATCGGTATTGTCTTGTTAGCTGCGTCCTTTACTGCTGAAGAGACAGATGAAAACGGGTCAGGAAAACCATAGTTGGCGTATCCATCGGAAACGAGGACAATGGCATACGGACCCGGAGACGAAGTATACGGCGTCAACATTGCTACAGCTGTCTTGATGCCGTAGCCGACGTCGGTTACCTCCTCTAGGCAGGGCAAAGCATCGCTTGGCTTGAGCTCTTCCAAAGCAGAAACAACTTTTCCCTTGTCTTCCGTCAATGGAAGTGAACTTCTTATTTCGGCATCAAAGGTAACGATTCCAAACCTGACTTTCTCGCTTGCGTTTCCGACAAATTCCACAAGCATGCTCTTCACAGCATCCAGTCTTGAAGGATTCACGTCACCAAAACCCATAGACGACGATACGTCAACGGCCAGAATTATCCCGTGAACAACATCCTTCTCTTCAACCATAGGAACTTCCACAATTCGACTCGTCTCACCCACAGTGGCAAGTGTGGGACCAGCAAGACTGAATGCCGTGAGCAGGACTATCGTAATTTTCAAAGCCAAACTTATCGATCGCCAAGAATGCTTCCTCAAATCCTTTCGCGCCGAAATTCTGATCAATCTATAGACCGGAGGATAGTGGAAGACTTCCAGACTCTTCTTGATCTTGTGGGCAAAATAGTGGCTCAAAAGGGTTATGGCGAGGAGAAATGGGATCAAGAGAAACCATTCAGGCCTTGCCAGTTCTATCAAGATCATACCCCAATGAACCACGTGAGGAACAAGAAAACCATTAGAAGCACAGCGAGAATGATCATGGGCGGGTAGTAGTCTTTGGATTCAACGCTGATTGTTTTGAAAGCAGCCTTCAACGAAACGATCTTGACTTCATGTGATATGTTTGAAACCTCTGTTGCGAGGGTATTCACGTCTTGACTCTTTATTTCGTAGAATCTTCCTCCGGTCAAATTCGATATCTGTTCAAGAATTGTGGGATCAGCGTCTGCTATTCCATAGGTTCCAACAAAAACTGTGAATATTGGAATCTTCAATGCTGCAGCCGAATCGGCTACGGAAGTCAAGTTCAACACGCCCATGTTGTTTTTGCCGTCCGAAAAAATGACAATAGCCCTTCCACCTTCATATATCTCGAGCACTCCAAGCGCGGTATCCAAGGCGGTTCCAATCGCTGTTGACGGATAGAGAGCGTTACTTGAAAGCACATCGAGAATGACAGACCTGTTCAATGAAGGCAGAACTTCATCATATATTTCTCCCGCGAAGGAACTGTATCCAAGCAAGTCTTCAGAACCCACGTTGTCAACAAAAAGCCTGGCCATTTGCGTGGCTACTTGATACCGGCTGGGCTGTAAGTCTGAGCTGCTCATACTGTACGAAGCGTCCATCAACAGCATCACGGTGACGCCTGCTTGTGCCAACCGTTCCTCCGGAACTTGCTCCACGGGTACATCTGCCATGACCGGAAGATAGGGAGTAGCCACCAAGAATGACAGAGTCAAAATCATACCTATCTTTGCACCCACGTTCAAAATATTCAAGACTCTCCGCATGGCCTTCCACTTGACTAACTCCAGACTCTTTTCAGCGAGCTTCAGTCTCTTGTTCGACAGGTAGAAAAGGATCGGAAAGGCTATTCCAAGAGTAACGCCGAGAATGCCAAATAACGGATTTTCAAATCTCACGGGAAACTCTACCATCGCATGCTGCTCCCTTAACCTTGATCGGGCCCACCTCTGATCTGCATTCTCAAAGAGTTAAACGCCACTTGAAGCGCTGTATAAAAGTCCTTCAAGTCAGCCGGGGCCTCACCTTTTCCCTGCCCCGCGGCTGAAAGTCCTTGATCTATTGCGTTTTGCGCGCCTTGTGAATCACCTTGCGAAGCCAGAGCTTGGGCTTGGATATATTTCTGAACATTCTCAAGATATTTCTCGAGCCCTTGTATTCCACTCAAGTCTTTGATCTGACTCTTCAGATTCTGGGCAACATTTGAGGCCATCCCCTCCAGCATGCTTGGATCAACCTGAGAGGCGGATGAAGCAGCTCTTTGGTACTGCAACTGTTTCAAGGGCTGAAGCTTGTCAGAAATCTGCTGAACGAGTTCTTGCGCCCTCGTGGTGTTGTTGAGGGCAAGTTCATGTTGCAGTTGGTTGAACAGGTCGCGTATTTCACTCATTATTTCTGAATAGTTGGCGCCCTCTTTGATGGCCTCTAGGAGAGAAATGTAGTCAAGGTATACTTCCATTCCGCTTCTGTATTCGGTGACAGCGAATTTGACGCGGTCTCTGTGGCCTGACGCCAAATAACGGTAATTGATAGTGTCAAGACTCCGATTCCATGCCTTGAATTCGTCAGCCACTGGGGCCAGAGACTCCAAGCAAATGGATGCTTTTCCAGCAGCCTCCGCATACGTTTCCTGATGATAATAGTCCAGAGCTTTTTCAAGGGTGTCACTCACAGCCAAAAGTCTGTCTGCGCCCTTGCTCATGATCCGAGAAGAATTGAGAAGAAGCCCATAGTTGTTCACCATATTAAGGACAAAGATGTCGTCAGTCTTGCTCGCGTAAGTCAATCTGGACTCTGCGTGATCTTGCGCCTCTTCCGTCGCCTTCAACAAATCTCTGGCCATTTCTTTTTGATTCTTCGCGAAGTCTGCCAAAGACTCATGTCCTCTTCCAACCGCTGTCAAGGCCAACTCGCCGCCTGTGACTGCCTGAGTCAACGGATTGCCTTCGCCTCCATTGAGAAACCCGCTGAGTAATATGGCAATAATCACCAGAGCTAGGAAACCGAGAAGCAATGCCAGCTTCACTCTGGTATTCATTCCTGAAAATCTCATGATGTTCAATAGAAAGACGGGGTTCACAATTTTATAAGTCTGCCGACCAACGTGATCATGCTCTAATCTTCTTCAGCTTCCAATACAGCAAGGCAACTATGATTACCGAGACGAGCGCAATCAGGAAGATCAAGATTCTGAAATCGAAAATCAGCCCCCTCTGAACAAGAAAGTCGTTCAACAAGATCATGCCGTTTTGCCTAGTGGGTCTGAATGACACGGTCAATCCCTCCAATTCTAGGCTATTCGTTTCACCAAGCTTCAAGGTCTGAGATGCCTTCTTCTCTCCGTCGGCAAGGTGAAATGCAAGATCTGAACCGTTTTGTGTCAAGGCAGCTTGAACAAGTTTGGATTCTGAAATTACTGGAAAACTGAATTTGTCCGGGTCGGATTCATACGTTTCGACTCCAACGGGCTGACAAAAAATCGTCCTGTACTCGTTGACGTCGAAGGACTTCAAGTCGCTCAGGGTCAGGTTGGCGACTCTCATCAGGGTCTTCGGAGTCCACGTGAATGGAAACATTGCGTCAGAGGAGTTTTCAACCAGTCGGGGCACCGAGAAAGAGAGAGGGCGAGGAAACATGGGTTGAGGTTCGGTGCACAGTACTTCTGCATCCACCCAGCCAGTATCCGGTAGCCAGACTTGAATCCATGTTTTGAGGTCAACATTCGTAAATGTCCTAGTGGGGACTCCCACAGCTCGTAGCATCGTTGTCGCAAGCAAGGCTCTTTCAAAACAGAAAGACGTTCCAGTTTCAAGGCTTATCGTCGGATCGTTTATGAAATCCAGAATGTCTGTTATGTTGAGCGCTCCATTCATCAAGAGCCTAACCTTTTCACGGTCATAGGTTTGAGTCCCGTTCACATAGCTCAATATGCTCCTGATGGTCTCAATCATGTCACTTCCCCTCAGCAGCTCAGCCAATTGCCTGATTGTTGCATTGTCCACTGGTATCTTTTTGCCAGGCTCAAGAAAGGGTTTGACATCATCTGGATATCTGTCAGGGAATGGCACAGAGTCAGGAATTGTAAGATTCTCATTGCTGGTTCTTGACGCTACCCAAACCAAAGAGCTCATGTAGTCGCCTTTGTTCAAGGACCAAACTGCTGTCAACCACAGATTTCCTGCACTATCCCTTTGAAGACTTGGTGCGTGGCCACCAGAGGAGATTAGTATGGCCAGCACGGTTACGTTTACGGTCGCAACGTGGTCTGCAAAGTTTTGAGGTATTGACTCCCAAAATGCAATGTTGCCTTCTTGTTGTGCTTGAAGTCTAATGTATATGGGCTGCGGAGAAATCAGTAGACCGTCCTGATCTGCGGAAATACTGCGTTCGGCTATGCTGCGATAATTGACAGCAATACTAACAGACGCTGTCAGTGAAGCTATTAGCAGCTGGAATATAAGAACATGAGCTAGAGCAATTCTTTTCAAAAGTAAGCCCTTTCCTTCGAGGTTCGATATAGTTCTGCCACTTCCAATATTCTTGCGTCAAGTTCACGCGGAGTTTTTATGAGAAGAACCTTGGCACCAAAAAGACTACAGCCACCGATTATTCGCTTCAATGCATTGTGAATTTCGGCGTCATATTCATTCTTGAATTCCGAGGTGTTGATCGTTATTTTCTCATGTTCTTCGTTTTCAGCCAGAGTCAGCCAACCAACACTGGGCAACTTGATCTCACTTTCATCCGCTATCAGTAGTATGTTTGCCACGTGTCCGCTTGCCCACATGAGTTGTGCAAAGTAAACATAGTCGGAGACTTCATGGTTAATGTCCGTGATCAGGTTTATGATAGATCGCCTTTTCAAGGTCTTCACGATTTCCACAGCCATTGCTCTCAGGTTTGAAGCTTCACCTGTTCGGTAAGATTGACAAAGGGCACACAGAATTCGATAGCTCTGTTCGCTACTCTTTGAAGGAGGAAGAAAGAGCTCAACTCTGCTTCTGAAACATATCAGGCCAACGTGGTCGCTTCTCCTTTGCGCCAATTCCGCCACGACCAAAGCCGCTTTGACCGCAGTCATAACCTTGCTTCTATACTCCATACTTCCACTCTGATCCAACACGAGCAAGACGCTCAGGTTCTTTTCCTCTCTGTACTGCTTTACAAAAAGGTGACTTTCCTCGCCTGGCTTCAGAGGTGTACGTGCGGTGACAGTCCATTCTATTCTTCGATAATCATCTCCGAACGTGTACTCTCTTATTCCCTCGTATTCCACGCCTAAGCCCATGTAGCGACTCGGATGCTCTCCTTGAAGCATCGTTCTGACCGTACTCTTGATCTGAACAAGTGTTTTTTTCCGGTTCCTGCAGATATCAAGTATAGACTGTCTTGACTTCTCTTTAGACACTCTTTGTCACCGTTTTACCGGCCATACGGAGAATGTCTTTGATCACGTCTTCTGTTCGCACACCTTCAATCATCATTTCTGCCTTCAAGATTATTCGGTGATTGAGAACAGCATAGACGACGTTCTCGACATCTTCTGGTTGAACAATGTCTCTGCCTGACAGTGTGGCATAGGCCTTGGCTGATCTCATCAGATAGATTCCAGCTCTGGGACTCGGTCCCCAGTTCACTTCTTCCCTTACGCGGGCATACCTCACGATGTCAGCAACATACTGCTTGACCAGTGTCGGCACGGTGACTTTTTCTGCAATAAGTGACTGCATCTCACAGACTTGAAGGGGATCATCTATTATTGTCTTAAACTCTTCCACGGGTTCAGTCAGCCGCATTTCATGTAGGTCAAGAATCTTCATCTCGTCTTCCAGAGTCTTAGGATATCCAATCTTAACCTTCATTATGAAACGATCAAGTTGAGCTTCGGGCAAGGGGTAGGTTCCCTCTTGCTCTATGGGGTTTTGTGTGGCAACAACAAAGAACGGTTCGTTGAGGCCGTGTGTGGCGCCGCCTATGGTGACTTCTCTTTCCTGCATTGCCTGCAGTAGGGCTGATTGGGTTCTTGGCACCGCCCTGTTTATTTCATCGACCAGAAGAAAGTTTGTGAAGACTGGTCCGTAGTGTGGTAGGAAGTCCTTCGTTTTTGGGTCATAGATCAGCGTGCCGACAACATCAGCCGGCATGAGATCTGGCGTGCATTGGATTCTCTGAAAAGTCTTCTCTCCTCTCAAATTCAACGCTTTCGCCAGGGCCTTGGCCATTGTTGTCTTCGCGATTCCCGGGACTCCTTCCAGAAGGATGTGCCCTTTGGAAAGCAGGCCAGTGAGTACAAGTCTCATTTCTTTGTCGTATCCAATTATTGTGCGTTCAAACTCGTCCTTTAGTCTGCTTCCGAAGTCTTCGATTACTGCAAGATCTTTCATGGGCAACACTCAGAATCCTTTGGACTTGATTTCTGAAAGTTCCTCTCGAAGTAGTATGACATCCCCTATCTTGTGTACCATCTTCCAAGGAATGTCCATCACGAACTCCTTGACGCTTCGGTCGATCAATAGGTCTTCTGAAATTCTGAACTTGAACTTCATCTTTTTCATGAAGTCCTCCAGATCATTCATTCTTATGCGGTAAACGCGGTCGTCAGTCTCTATTTTGAAGTATTTCAGCAGGGATTCCACCGCGTCTGGTCTTCCAATCTTGTCGAGGTATCTGATAAGCAGGCTCAGACTTACAGAGTCGTTGGGTTTTGAGGAGTACACTCTTATTCCCGGGGTGTCATGGAACAAAACTACCGCATCGACTTCCCCTATGGTCAGCCCCTTGGCATCGATTACCAGTTTATCCCTTATCGTTTCAGTTTTGCGGAACGGGACGACTTTCTGCAAGGGGATTTTTCTGAAGGTTGCTTCTTTCGGGTTCTGTAACAGAACGACCTTCATCAGGTCAAGGCTTTCTTTTGTTCCAATCTTAGCTACTTTAATCGCCTTCACTTCGGCCAAAGTTATGAATCCTTTAGGCTCTTTTCGATCTTGCACAACTTTCACATAGGGGATTTCAATTCCCAGTTTTTCTGCATATTTTAGAAAATGTTCATCTTTCGGAGTTTCCCCTAGCCTTAGGCCGAACTCTTTCTGAATGTTCAACGTCAAGGCGTCATAAGGTGACGTCTTCTGGAGTTTCTCGACAAACGTCAAATCTGTCTTCTTCAATAGTTCTTTCTTAGTCGCATCTATGTCTGGTACCGTTCTCTCGTCCGGCTTAGCTTCATATACCAGAAGGCGAATTTCATTTTCTTCTATGTCAATGTTGCCAACTTTTCCATAGATGTATCCTTCAGAGTCAATTACAATGGAATCGATCAACTCATCCTCTCTATAAGCCCGTTCCATTGTCCCTCACAACAAGGTTATAAGTTTCTGTCCAATAGAAAAGCTTGATGGTCTCACCTGAGGAAGAAGTTAAGCCTGCGCGTGCTCTAAGAATAGTGAAAGCCGGTGGTTTTGTTATCCTGTTCGGCATTCTGCTAGGGATTTCGTTGTGGATATTTTTTTTGTTCAACCGTGAAAGTCTTATTCTCATCGGCATAAGCCACTATGAAGCCACGCTTTTCTTTTTAGGAATATATCTCCCAAGCTTTGTCGTGATAGTTACTGTGGGCTACATCTTTGCCAGCGGTCCGAACCTTCAAAAACTGAACTTATGGCGCACGACAATCCTTTGCGCCCTAATCATTCTTTGCTTGACTCTGTCCGCCCTGTCAATATTCAATTTCGTCTCGGTTTTTGGCGCGTTCCTGACATTAACCGCTTTGATTACGTGTTATGCGAGGCCTTCATTCAAAACTCTGTGGAAACGAGAGGGATGCTTTTTTGTTGAAGCAGGAGCGATAATGATTGCCTCCGGCACAATACTCCTTCTGCTTATGCTGGGCATATCTAGTTTCTTTGAGACGTACTCCACAGGCATGTTTGAGGTAAACGCTAGCTACATGTACCTACTATTGGTCATGGTTTCTCTTTCAGTAATGACGTTTTTGATAACGCCCTTCTTGGGATTGGATGGAAACAACGTGGGAACTTGCGGCATAGTTGCCATGACTTTGGGTGCATTCTCATTCATCACCGCGACCCAGATCCAATATGTCTACTTCAATCCTTCCCTATATCAAGGCAGTTTCTTACTTATTGCTGGCACGGTTCTTGTGCTGTTCGGTTCTTTAGTCTATTTCAGACTCTCTTTAGCTGCTGGCATATTGGCGCCTTCTCTGCGTCCCTCCTTTTTGTACAAGGGGAAGTATTGCCCGAATTGCGGAAATCCATGGAAGGATTCTAAGACAGATATTTGCGCCATCTGCAAGAGGAGTCTACGGTGGGAATCGAAACCATCATACTGCCCTTACTGTGGACAGCCAGTTTCGCCACGCGCCGAAAGTTGTCTGCACTGCAACAAAGACATTACAAGCCTGCCTGTTTTCATTTCGTTGGAAAGGCAGCAGGGAGAAGGAGTACTGGCGAGAATATCTGATCGAATCGACTTTTCCTTGAGGAAAGCCGTCTATGTCTGTGCCTTGGTGCTCCTGTTTGCTTTTCTCTCATCAATCGCGTATGTTAGGACTGCGCCTCAACTAGGTGGCAGATTCATTATTTATCGTGGCCTCCCACTGGAATGCGTGCAAGTGTCCATGATCATGAGCTCTATTCACACACGATCCCCGTTGCCACCTCAAGCAAATCTGTCAATGGAAAGCCTGAGCATTGAATGGGTTCCTCTGGTTTTGGACTTCGCACTTTACCTTCTATTGGCCTTGATTATCGTATATACGATTGAGGGACTCAAGGCACGTTCACCATAGAGGCATAAGTCTGACGTTGGCTGATCGCAGATTGGTTTCCTATTCTTTTTTCATTTTTTCCATAAATTGGTTCTGAATCTCTATTATGCCAGAACTGCCTCGCGCGTTTGAATAGGCTTCAAGTTGTCTTTGATTTATTTCACAGAATGTGTGTCCCCACTTGAAGATGGAGAGAATCTCGGAAGCTTGTTCCTTCAGCCCGGCAATGTACAAGGCCGCTGCTAGAGCTTCGACTGTCGAGAGTTTAGTGGGTTTGCCGAAGTTAACGGGATTGCCGGCAATCAGTACAGGCAGACAACGGGATGTCCCTCTCACGTGTTTGAGCAGGACCTTTTCAACATGTTCCCAACTGCAGTCCAAAGCAACGAGACCGAACTGTTCAATGCGTTCCCTGTCAGCCGGAGAGAAGGCGATTTCCGAAAAGGGATTGAGCACGACAGCCCTTTTTGGCAGAAACCTTATCTGGGTTACTTCGCGTGCAAGCCCGAAGCGTTTGAGTTTCAGCGCCGTGCATTTCTTGGGGTCGCATTGCCTAGCATTGTAAACGACAATTCTAGCTTGCTTTGGCACCTGCATTTCGCACCTTCAGGTGGCTCATTGGGTCACTTAAAACGAGCGGAATCCAGTTGATCAAATCCGAGGCGACCATGTGAGACCCTATCTGTTCGAAGACAAAATCCCCAGCCGCTCCATTGACAAAGGCTCCGGCGACGGCCGCTTCAAAAGCATTAGCTTGCTGAGCCAGAAACGCTCCTACGACTCCGGAAAGCACATCCCCCGTGCCACCGGCCGTCATGCTTGGATTACCTGTGAAGTTGAGTTTGACACGTTTGCCGTCTGAGACTATGTCCACGGGACCCTTCAGCAACACAACTGCATTTAGCTTGGCAGCTGTTCTTTGCACTTCTGCGATCTTCTCGTTCAAGGCTTCTGGTGGCTTTCTTCCAGTCAGGATGGCATATTCTCCAGCATGAGGAGTCAACACAAGCGGCACCTTCAATCTCCTCTCAAACCCGGCAAAAGCCTTCAAACCGTCAGCATCCAGAAGCAGAGGCTTTCCTGCTTTCTCGACAGCTTCAATTATCGCCTTGACGGCTTTCTTGGTTTCTGAATGTAATCCCAGACCTGGACCTAGGACAACAGCGCTAGATATTTCTATGTGGGCTTTCAGCGTCGATAGATTGTCTGGATTGAGATGCTTTCCCTCTAGTTTTATGGTAATCAAATCAGGTGACAATGATGAAATTATACGTGCGGTTTCTTCTGGAGCGGCAACATATGCTAGGTCATCGCCGCTGCGTAGAGCGGCCTGTGCAACAAGAGTTGGAGCACCGTGGTAAGTCTCGCTTCCACCAATAATCAGCAATCTTCCAAAATCACCTTTGTGAGATTCTGACGGGCGAGGTTTGGTAACGAGCAGAACGTCACCTGGCCCTGCAAACTGTTCGAACTCTTTAGGTAACCCGATGCTCTTTACGATCAGTTTGCCCACGTATTTCTTTGCCTTCTCCAGTCCCTTCTTTGTCCTGTGAAAGGTTATGGTCAAATCTGCTTTCACTGCTTCACCCAAGACCTGTCCCGTGTCCGCATCGATTCCGGTGGGGGCGTCAACCGCGACTCGAAAGGCATCCATAGCATTAATCTCCTTGACCAATCGCAGGATGGGAGGTCTCAGTTTTCCTTTGGTGCCTGTTCCAAGCAATGCATCAACCACAACGTCGGCGGTCAACTCGGGCACCAGTGTGCTGTCATAGATCTCTTCTACGGAGATTGTTTCTTTCAAAAACTGTAGGGTCTGCCAATTCTCCAAGGCGGCATTGTCTGAGATTTCCTTGGCTTTTCCTGCGAGTATGACTTTCACTTTGTACCCCATTGAAAAGAGATGCCGAGCCGCAACGAAACCGTCGCCGCCATTTCCTCCCAGACCGCAAAAAACTAGAACGGACTTGCTTGGTTTGAACCGGGAAGTTACCTCCAACGCCACTTCGTGACCGGCATTCTCCATCAACAGAAGCCTGCCTACACCAAAATATTCTGCGTTCAATTCCAGTGCGCGTATTTCACGGCTTGTGATTGCCTCTTTCAGCAAATCTGGAACCTCAATAGTTTAGTGCAGAGAAACAGAAGATAAGCATATCCATGTAGTCTTCACGACTTGGTCCTGTCTCAAGAGATTGTTATGCCGAGTTTAACGTGTTGTGTAGCAAAATATTTTAATGCACACAAGTTAACAATAACTGTGGAGATCTAAATGCCAACAGCATTCGTGTTGATAAATACGGAAATAGGCTCAGAAGCAGATGTGCTGAAAGACCTAAAGAAGGTTGAAGGAGTAGAAGAAGCCCACGCCGTTTACGGCGTCTACGACATAATCGCACGAGTCAAAGCAGACACAATGGACAGATTGAAGGAAATCGTAACCTGGAAAGTCAGAAGACTTGACAAGGTCAGATCAACGCTGACGATGATCGTTGTGGAAGAGGCTGCAAAATAGCAAGCATTCCTCTTTTTTTATTGAAAACTGAACCTCCTCCATTTTATGTTTCATCTCAATTTGATTCCTAATCAAAGGGGCCAGGCAGTCGCAGATGACTTTGAAAACAATGCACATAGGGCTAGACGACACAGACTCAACAAGAAAAGGGTGCACCACATACGTTGCAGCTGTATTGGTGGAAAAACTGCAAGAACTGGGCGCTGTTTTCATTGACTATCCTAATTTGATCAGGTTGAATCCAAACGTGCCATGGAAAACCAGAGGAAATGGAGCCCTTTGTCTGAGAATACAGTACCACGAAAATGTTGAAGAAAGAATCGAGGAACTAGTAACGGGCACAGTGGAAGAACAGGCAGATTTTGAATTCAGAGGCACAGATCCCGGCATAGTATTTTTGAAGAGGTCTAGAATCCCGAAAGAAGTCAGAATTTTCGCAAAGAATGCAACAACTAGCATCGTCAATCTCAAGGATGCAGTCAAGCTCCTGAGCAAGTTCAAGGGTGAAGCCGTGGGTTTCAAGAATGGCAGAGGAATCATTGGTGGTTTAGCCGCGGTCGGTGAAACTCTTCAAACAGATTTCACCTACGAAATTCTTGCATACCGTATGTCGGAGAACTGCGGTTTGAAACGAAAAGTGGATGAGGCATCAATCTTCCGGATGGATCGGGCAACGGCGCCTTGGACGTTTAACAACGTTGATGTGGAGAAGAGGCGAGTCATTATCACGCCGAGAGGACCTGATCCAATTCTTTTAGGCATTAGAGGAGAGACTCCGGAAATTGTGAAGAAAGCATACGGTATGGTGAAGCCTTTCGAACCAGTTGAAAGATGGATCATCTTCCGAACAAATCAGGGAACTGACGCGCATCTCAAGCGGGTTAGCAGATTGGATCAGCTGATCCCATACTCGTCGGTCATCGTCAAAGGAATCGTGGCGACGAGTCCGAAGACCGTTCCGAGAAGACACGTGATCTTCTCAATCAAAGACGAAAGCGGACAGGTTGACTGTGCCGCTTATGAGCCGACAGGGTTGCTCCGCAAGGCCGCTGCGAAACTTGTCGTTGGAGACTGTGTGGAAGTTTCTGGTGCTGTCCGCGTTTCCTCGCAGAGTAGGCCTTTGACGGTAAATCTTGAAAAGATTCGGTTGTTGAAGCTTGCGCCAAAAATCGCTTTTCGCAATCCAGTCTGCCCTAAGTGCGGCAGGCGCTTGAAGTCTATGGGGAAAAACCAGGGTTTCAGATGCGAACGGTGCGGTTTCCGGAATGTTGATCTTGGAAAGATTGCTATCGAACTAGAACGTGAAATAGGAAGATGTCTTTACATCACTTCAACTAGGTCGCAGAGGCACTTGACCAAACCTTTCAGCCGTTATGGTAAGGAAAAGCGACGTGAACGGATTGGGAAACTGATTGAAGGTTGGCATTTTCCTTAGGGCTTCTGTTCGTTCACTTTGAAGATTTCGCATAGCATACGGTACAGTTCGTCGCCTCCTTCCATTCTTGAAAAGAGGTCCTTTTCAGCTTTGAGGATACGACCCATAGTTTGATATGTCTGTTGCCATTCCAGTTCCTTCCACATCAATCGATAATTTTTCAGTTCAAGCCAGGCTCGGAAAATCAGGACAGCAAACATGCCCAAGGTAAGCACCAAGTTAAGTATGTAAATGCCCAGCAAATCCGTGCTCTTTCACCTCCATACGACTGCCTCGCATGCATTCTAGTGGGCAAACGCATTTAAATCAAACTTATGTTAGCAATTGACAGGAAGGGTTTAGATGAGTAGTGTTTTGCCGCAGTTGGGTTTTCAGTTAGGCATAGGCTCAGTGGGCGGGTTCATAGTCGGATATTTCGTCAAGAAACTGAGCAAGTTAGCTGCTTTCGTGATTGGCCTGTTCATAGTTGCGCTTCTTTACCTTGGCATAAGGGGAATAATCAACATAAACTACGATGCCCTTTGGGCTGCTCTTCGGGATTCACTGGGCTTAGCAGAGTCGACATTTTCGTGGCTTATCGGCTTAATATCCTTGCTGCCTTTTGCCGGAAGCTTTGTTGTCGGTTTTCTACTTGGGTTCAAGCTTGGGTAGCCGATAGATTGCTGACGATAGTTGCAAGAATGTTTCACAGCGAGTCATGAATTCGTAGTTCTGTGTCGGGTTACCATAAATCGTTAATAGTGTAGTTGAACATTGATGATCTGATGTGAGATGGAAGGATTCTCAAGGTCGCATTTGTTGGCAAAGTATTTTTTGCATGGGATTTTGTTCTCAATAATATATACTGGCCTGATGATTGTGTGGGCTGCTGTGCTTGTTGCCCTGATACTTCTCGGAGCATGGATAGGCTTGATTATAGGGTTAGCTCTTCTGTTTTTCGTTGTTGGCGCGACTAATGTCATTTTGATGCATTATCTGTGGGGGGTCACAGTAGAATCAGATTTGTTGAGCACATTTCTTCACGGTCTCACCTTGAGCCTAGCCTTCTTTGTAGTCTCTATCCCGTCAATCATAGTCAACATCTTAGTGCCAAGCCTGACCACCATGATAGCAATTTTCATAGTCTACTGTTTCGTCGATGGGTATGTCGCCAAAAGCGTGTCTAGCATATGGCAAGAAGGGTACGTCGGAACTGACGAAGAGGGCGGCGGCAAAATAGTTTAAATGTCTGTGTCTTGTTAGTCTTTTGAAAACTCAACCGCACACTATTATCGGAGCGTCTACAGATTGGAAAAATTTTCAGCAGAAGAGTATACTCTTCCATTTTTCAAAGAATCAGGTTATGTTAGAAAACTGTGTCCCAAATGCGGAGAGTACTATTGGACACAGAACCCTGATCAGGAAACGTGTGGAGAAGCGACTTCAGAGGGATGCGCATCATACACTTTCATAAACAAATCGCCTACCAAGAAAAAGTATGGGTTGCGCGAGATGCGCGAAGCATTTCTGTCATACTTTGAAAAACATGGACACGCTCGTATAAAGCCTTACCCAGTCGTTGCGAGATGGCGAGATGACATTTACTTGACGCATGCAAGTATCATCGATTTCCAACCTTACGTGACTGAAGGAATGACTCCGCCGCCAGCAAACCCACTTGTGATTGCTCAACCGTGCATCCGTATGGTGGACATCGCCAACACGGGTCCAACGTTTGGCAGGCACCTCACGATCTTTGAGATGGGCGGAGCACACGCCTTCAACTATCCTGACAAGGAGGTTTACTGGAAAGATCAGACGGTGAGATATCATCATGATTGGGTTACGGTAGATTTGGGCGTCAGATCAGATGAAATCATCTATAAGGAAGGAGTCTGGGTTGGCGGTGGAAATGCTGGGCCAGACGTTGAATGCATCATCCGCGGATTGGAAGTCGCCACTCTCGTTTTTATGCAATTCAAAGTGGTCAACGAGAGATTCGTCAAACTGCCAATTCGGACGGTAGACACGGGGTACGGTATAGACCGCTATGCATGGCTTTCTCAAGGCGCGGTAAGCGGTTTTCACGCAATCTACGGTGACCTGCTTGAAAAAATCTTCAAAATGGTCGGAATACCCAAGATTGACAACAGACTGTTGACGAGAGTTGCAGAGGTTTCAGGCCTCGTAAGCTTGGACAAGATGGCAAGCAGGATTGAAACTAGAAAGAAGGAAGCAGAGCTTGCTGGCATCAGCGTGAATGAACTGGACAAGTTTCTGATTCCGATTGAGAATGCTTTTGCAGTGGCAGACCACACGAAATGCTTGAGCTTTATACTCTCTGAAGGCGTCGTTCCGTCAAACATTCAGGAAGGCTACTTGGCGCGGCTTATTTTCCGCAGGGTTTATCGACTTCTGAAAATGTTTGGTATTCAGGATAAACTGTACGATATTGTGGACATGCAGGTTGACTTGTGGTCAAGAGACTATCCACACTTGAAGGAGATGCGGAACGAAATAGTGGAGATGCTCAAGAACGAGGAAACAAAGTTTGAGGAAACCATTGTTCGCGGCGAAGGAATGGTGAAACGCATCGCCAACGAACTGAAGGTCAAGAAGAAGAAAGAAATTCCGATAGAGACTCTGACAGAATTGTATGATTCTCACGGACTTCCTCCTGAAATCGTCAAACAAGCCGCTGAAAAGGAGGATTTGAGTGTAGAGATTCCAGACAACTTCTACGCTTTAGTCGCTCAGCGGCATATGCAATTGTCCAAGCCGGTTGAGGAGGAAGAAGTCAAACACGAGAAATGGCTTGAAACCGCAGTGGAAAACGTGCCCGTCACGGAAATGCTGTACTACGAAGATCAGTACGTCAAGGAGTTTGAAGCCAAAGTCCTGAAAGTAGTAGACGAAGAGTACGTGGTTCTTGACAAGACATGCTTCTACCCTGAAGGTGGAGGACAGCCCGCAGACGGAGGACGCTTGCTGTTCGGTAAGAACGAAGTTGAGATTGTTGACGTTCAGAAGATCGGCAGGGTCATCGTTCACCAAGTGAAAGGCGCTGTGCCCAAGGTCGGCAACCTAGTCAAAGGAGTAATTGACTGGAACAAGCGCTACGACCTCATGAAGAATCATACTGCAACACATGTGATCGGCGGAGCGGCTAGACGCGTACTCGGGCTACACGTGTGGCAGTATGGCACGCAAAAAGGCACGGAAAGCTCTAGGCTAGACATCTCGCACTATCGCAGGCTAACATTTGAAGAGTTGCGCAAAATTGAAACGTTGGCAAATGAGGCGGTTCTCAGGAACATTCAGGTGGAAACGACATGGTTGCCACGCAATGAGGCGGAATCTCGCTACGGGTTCAGATTATATCAAGGCGGGGCCATACCTGGCAAGGACATTCGTGTGGTGAAGATTGGTGATTGGGATGTTGAAGCGTGTGCTGGAACGCATCTAAAGGAAACAGGCGAGATCGGGTTCATCAAGATAACTCATTCCGAACGCGTTCAAGACGGCGTGGAAAGGCTCACCTATTCCGTTGGAATTCCAGCGGTAAAAGCTGTTCAGAAGAACGAGCAGTTACTCGTGAAACTTTCGGAAGCGTTGAATGCCCCGATTGAGAAACTGGATCAGACGGCGGAAAAACTTGTGCGCGAACTGAAGGAAGCAAATATCATAATCAAGAAATTCACTGAAGAACAATCCAGAAAGGAGAGCGTAGATATCTCAGGTTTCGAAAGAACGAGGATTGCCGACTTCGACATCTTGACTCGGGACTATTATCCTCTCAGGGGAGCAATTGATGTCAATCTCATGATCCAGACTGGAAGCAAGATAAGCGAAAGAAATAAAGGGATTATTACGATTTTGACTGGCTCAGATGGGAAAAGAGGAACAATAATGGTGATGGCTGATGACCAAGCGCTTCAAAGAGGAATAGACGCCGCTGAGATAATCAGGGAAGTCTCACCAATCATAGGCGGTGGAGGTGGGGGGAAACCTAACTTCGCTCAAGGCGGTGGTCCCCGCGAAGGAAAACGACAGGAGGCACTTGAAAAAGCCAAGGAAATTATAATGAAGAAACTGAAGCCTTAAGCGGGTTCTTCTTATGAAATTTAGAAATTTTGGAAAATTGGGTTGGAAAGTGTCAGTCCTTGGATTTGGAGCAATGAGGTTGCCCACCATCGACGGAGACGCCGGCAAGATTGACGAACCTGAAGCAATTAAGATGATCAGATACGCCATTGACCACGGTGTAAACTACGTAGACACAGCTTATCCCTACCACAGAGGAACCAGCGAGACACTGGTCGGCAAAGCATTGAAAGATGGATATCGCGATAGGGTGAAGTTGGCCACGAAGATGCCCACTTGGCTTGTCAACTCTCAGCAAGACATGGACAAATACTTGGGTGAACAGCTTGATAGACTTTGCATGGATTCTGTTGATTTCTATCTCCTGCATGGGTTGGATGGTGAACGATGGCAGAAACTCAAGGCGCTCAACGTGCTCAAATGGGCTGAGAGAAAACTGGATGAAGGAAAATTCATGCACCTAGGCTTCAGCTTTCACGATGAATACGCCGCTTTCAAGAAAATCATAGACAACTATGACGGGTGGACGCTCTGTCAGATCCAATACAACTACGTGGACTCTGAATACCAAGCAGGCACAAAGGGTTTGAAGTATGCTGCATCAAGAGACCTCGCGGTTGTCGTCATGGAACCTATAGCGGGCGGAAGATTGGCTGTCAAGCCGCCGAGCGAAATTCAAGCCCTCTGGGACACGGCAGACGTTAGAAGAACGCCGGCTGAATGGGCTTTGCAGTGGGTGTGGAGCCATCCTGAAGTCTCCGTGGCTCTCAGCGGCATGAGCGCCATGGAACAGGTGGTGGAAAACGTCAAGAGTGCCAGCCGTTCAGGACCCAACAGTCTCACCAAGAAAGAGCTTGACCTTATCAACCTAGTCAGCCAGAAATACAAGGCGCTTGGTTTTGTTGGCTGCACTGGGTGCAGGTACTGCATGCCCTGCCCTGAAGGAGTAGACATACCGCAAATAATCTCCCTCTACAATGAGTACTATGCGAAGGACAGAGATGATGCCGTCAAAAGCAAGTATTGGGAACACATCACACAAGAAAGCCAAGCCAAGCGATGCGCTAGATGCGGCAAATGCGAAGAACTGTGCCCGCAACAGTTGCCGATCAAGGAAATTCTCAATAGAGCCGCCATGCTCTTTGAGCAGGAAAGATGAAGAGTAGACGAAAGTGCGTGCAGGCTGATTGAATGATCAAGGCGGTCATCTTTGACATGGACGGAGTTCTCGTTGAAAGCGAGAACGCTCACATAGAAGCGGAGAAGCAAACCCTGCTTAAGTACGGCGTTAAGATATCTGCCGAGGAACTGCACACTTACACTGGAACCACAGCAAGGTTCATGTTCACAGAACTAATAAAGAAGAATAAGCTGAACACAACATTCGAAAAAATCTTCAACGAAAAAGAGGAGATCCTGTTCAGACTTTTGAAAGAAGAAATGCGGCCGACGAAGGGAATCATTGAACTACTAAGGAAACTGAAACAAGAGAGAGTCAAACTGGCAATTGCGTCAAGCTCGCACAGGAGACTGATAGAATTCGTTTTGGAACAGCTGAACATTGCGCTCTTCTTTGCTTCCGTAATCAGCTCAGAAGATGTTGCGAACAGCAAACCTGACCCGGAAATATTCCTGAAATCAGCAAGCAAGTTAGGCGTGAATCCTGCAGATTGCGTGGTGATTGAGGATTCAAAACTGGGTCTAGAAGCCGCAAGAAGAGCAAGGATGAAATGTGTTGGCTACAGAAATCCCAGTAGCGGCAATCAAGATTTATCAAGGGCAGACGTCGTCATTGATGATTTCTCGAAACTGAGCATTCGTGAATTGCTGTCCATCTCGGATTCTGCAGCGTAGCGGATCACGCGGTGCAAGAGGGAAATTGCCTTGCCAGAAAAACTTACCAAGGTTGAATTCACGAATCTGGATAAGATACTCTACCCCAAGTTGAAAATCACAAAAGCCCAAGTAATCGAATACTACATTAAGATCGCCCCTCGGATGCTGGACGTGCTAGCTGAAAGGCCAATAATGTTGACCAGGTTTCCAAACGGCATAGACAAGGAGGGTTTTTATGAAAAAGACGCGCCTATGGAAACACCCCCGTGGGTGAAGATCTTCAGAAGATATTCTGAGACCACACAGCGTGACATTAACTACGTTATCTGCAATGACATAGACACGCTTCTGTGGCTGGCTAACCTCGCCGCTCTCGAAATTCACATGATCCTTTCAAGAGTGGAGTCTTTCGAGAACCCTGATCTCATACTACTCGACATAGGCCCTGAACCTCCTATAACCCTCGATGATGTTGTCGATGTGGCTTTGCGACTGAAAGAAAGGCTCGATAGCTTGGGTCTTCGATCATATGTCAAGACTTCCGGAAAAAAGGACTGCGGTCGGTTATACTCGTGAAAAATTGGATTTAACATCCAAGATGGCGTGTCTCTTGCGCAAAAGGAAGAAACTTGGGGAAATTTTCGGCCTAGACGCGTTCGGAAACCAATTCATTCAGCAACCATGAGCCGTCGCACGGCGCAGTGTTCAGTTGGCTTAGACCTTCTCTGCAAGTACCGAATTTCAAGCCATACTTATCGGCCAGCACGGCTACCCTTTTCATCAGTTTGAAACGCAACTCATAAGGCAAATAGGTGGAGCGTGCGATTCTTTGGCCTTTTTCGAAGTAGAGAGGCTTCAGCTTCGCTGATGCGATGGGCAGTGTCTTGTTGAGTCTTTGCCAGTTGTCCGGTTTGACCTTATAGGTTGAGCATGTGATGTGTTTGACGCCGATGGAGGCGAGAATCTTGATGAGTTCTTCTGGGTTGTCGTTTATGAATGGGATTATCGGGTCTATGCGAACTGCTGTCAATATGCCCTTTTTGACAAGGTTTTCAGCGGCCTTCAAACGCTCTGATGGCGGTGGAGTATAGGGTTCAATGACTCTTGCCACGTTGTCATCGTCTGTCGTAATGGTTAAAGCAACCATCGACGGAATCTTCCTCAAAAGGTCAACATCTCTAACGACGAGCGCAGACTTTGTGACGATTTGAACCCTGCAATCGTGGCTTGACAAGGTTTCCAAACAGGCCCTCATCAAGCCTGCTTTTCTCTCCAAATTTGGATAGGGATCTGAAGAATTGCACATCGACAACGTTTCACCTTTCAATCTCACGGCTTCTCTTTGCAATCGCTGAATCAGGTCCTTCTTAGGTCGGCACACAGAAAACTTCGGAACGTAACTCGAAGCATAACAATAGACACATCCATGATCGCAACCCGTGTAAGGATTAAGCGTCAGCTTGAACGGACAACTGCAAAGCTTCGAATGCCAAGGATCAAACTCCGAAATCAGACTCACACCGCGTCACTGTCATACCCTAGAAGGAAACACCAACAAAAACCATTCGCCCAACGAAGTTTACAGAAAACCACCGCAACCACAGACCCCGAAGTTCAATCTATATGAATCTGGAGTCTGACTCCACTATCTGCACTATCGGCTATCACTTGTCATCCTCTCCGAACAAGGTAACGAAATTACCTTCAACTTCTTTGCCATAGTCAATGGGTATCATTTTGAAGGTCTTGCTAGATTTGATTGGTGGTTTCGATTTTTTCTGTTCGTTATAGAAGAATAATGACACATTCTTAATGTTGTTGTATGAAATAGTCTTGCAATGTTCTAGAGACTTTGTTAGAACAAACTCAAGATTTGTTGCGAGCAAACTATCTTTCCGAGGCATGGTTTTCCCACTGAATTTGAAGTCATTTTGATGTCCCTCTACGAAACTTGCCCAACGCTTGGAATACTTTTTGTCCCAATGCGTTAGATACCATGCAAGTATTTGGTGTCGCAATGCCTGTTCTCCCCTAAGAACAAGTTTGTCTTTCTTGAATTTACTAAGGTTGTCCCACTTGCTTTCTACGAGATAAACGTTTTTCAAAGATACAATTATGGCATCAAACTCTCCAAATATTGAACTATCCTTCCTACTGCGCCTTCCAAAACTTGGGCGATAGAAAACAAGACACTTTGAAGAGGTAGTTTTGTCGTGGTATTCTTTAAAGATTCTTAATATGTGCTTTTTCAAAGCCCATAGTGTGAAAGCATCTTCGCCATACCCAAATATTTTGGTCACTTAAATCACGATTCCTCTTTATCTTTGGCTTCACTTAAAAGCGTAGATAGTGGAGTGCGACTACGGTTTTCTATATGTAGAGGCGGGGTAGGCTCCGCAGAGAGCAAGCCTCCTTCGCCTCACAATCAATCTTATAAACCCACACACGCCCATAATCCAAACCCATGAACATAGCCCTCAACAAACAAAAACTCCTCACAGCCCTTCTCACCATAGGCATATTCTACTTCGCCTTCATGATCCTCGACCGAACCTTATCGCTAATCTACGGCTTCAACTTCCAACCCTACGGCCCACACATGCCCACAGGCTTCACAATCTGGGGCCACCTCTTCAACGGCACCCTCGCAGCCACAGGTCTCTTCATAACATTCAAACTCTACGACTACGGCAAAAGAAAGAACAGACTCATCATCCAAATCCTCGCCCTCATCATTGCCTTCACTGTCGGCGCAATCATCCCCTACCAGAACGACGCAGAACACCTTGCAAAGAACAACGTAATCAACACTCTTCCAGCCTACGTAATTGCCAACGACCTCTATGTATTCACAACCGGCCTGCTCACAATGCGCATAGCCAAAACAAACAAACACAAAACCATCCTGCTAGCAACTGCATTCACCGTGTTCCTGCTAATCCACTACCTGCTCTACGCCCCAAAATTTCCAGAATTCTACTGGAGCTAATACGCCCCAACCATCAAATGGAGCCTCGGGCGGGATTCGAACCCGCGACCTACAGCTTACAAGGCTATCGCTCTACCGACTGAGCTATCGAGGCACACACACCGCATACAGAACGCACCAACCAAAAAAATAAAACAACAACCACATAAAACTATCTATCACAACCACCCACACACCCTACGTAACCCTTATATTTCCGAAACACGCTTCAGAGATACCTTGGCTACACTTATTTGAAGCCATAAAAAAGATGCAGCTCCCCATCAACCACGATGAGGAGCGAAGGGTGAAAACGAGCACGCACACAAGAAGCTCGCAATGAACACCATGCACAGGCTCAACAAACTGCACAAACAACAAGTTTCACCGAAACGTCAAACAGACACTGCCGCAAGGTCCAACATGCTACGCCGTCTGGAGAATGGCTAGGCTTGAGTGCTGAAGAAGGGCGCGGCAAGCCGCGAAAGAGCCCCGGGTAAGCGCAAGCAGCCTTAGAACCGGGGATACCTCAATGAGACTTCTCAGCGCGTTCTTCGGAACGCGCTGCTCCCTAACGGAGCGGGAACCCCCCGAACTGAAGCATCTTAGTAGGGGGAGGAAAAGAAACCAAAACGGGATTCCCCCAGTAGCAGCGAGCGAACAGGGAAAAAGTCCAAACCGAATCCCACAGGGAAACCTGCGGGAGATGTAGTGTAAAGGGCCCGACTTCCTCCTCGCCAGCAAAACTGAAGTGGCCTGGAAAGGCCCGCCATAGAGGGTGAAAGCCCCGTAAGAATACGCTGGAAGGAGCTGAGTTGGAGTCCCGGAGTACCGTACCCTGGTTTGGGTGCGGAAAGTCGGAAGTCACCAACTCCCAAGACTAAATACAACTCAAGACCGATAGCGTACTAGTACGGTGACGGAAAGATGAAAAGTACCCCGGAAGGGGGGTGCAAAGTGCCTGAAACCAGACGGTTACAGACGTGTGCAGCCCGGAAGGACAGATCCCTTTCGAAGGAGGCCGCCGTGAGACGGTAGTACGAGAAAGGGGGACCAGGGTTGCACGCTCCGTCTATAAACACGGGCCGGGGAGTTCATAGTCGTGGCAAGCCTAAGGGTAAGAAGCCCGAAGGCGAAGGGAAACCGACATGCACGCAACCGCCTTTGGGCGGCGAGGTGCGGAGTCTGAAAGGGCCTGGAG